>Ga0268299_1001470_pt1 | contig 40760 bp, 35 predicted proteins | sample NOBtaG_FD_193484 | JGI IMG/M metagenome (GOLD analysis project Ga0268299, IMG submission 193484) | Activated sludge microbial communities from bioreactor in Nijmegen, Gelderland, Netherland - NOB reactor | ecosystem: Engineered > Bioreactor > Aerobic > Activated sludge | place: Netherlands... | reverse complement strand
GCCGGGCGTCGCGCTGACGGTCATCGGCATAAACACCGAGAAGGAGCTGGAGCAGAACGTCGAGTGGGCGAAGACGTACAAGCCGATGACGGCCGACGAGGCCCAAAAGCTGAAGGCGAAGACGGTCGAGCTAGCGAAGAAGTGGGGCACGCACCTGGACCAACTCGACGGGGCCGGCGAGAAGGCCCGGCCGCTCGTCAACACCTGAGCGGCGTCACCACGAGTCGGCGTCCCACTGGTAGCCGTGACGCATCTCGACACGCGGGCCGAGGGCGGCGACCCGGGCTTGCAGCGCCTCGTTCGGGAAGGGATAGCTCCAGCTGACAATCAGTCGCAAGGTCGGGTTCACCTCGGCCGCGTCGAGAAGGGCGCGCAGGCCGGCCTCGCCGATCGGGTTGCCGCACAAATCAAGCTTCGTCAGGCGGCCGAACAGCGGCGAGCGGGCCAGGGCGATGGCGTCGTCGTCGGTCAGCGAGTTCATGCCCAGGTTGAGGCGCGTCAGCGGCAGCCGGCCGCCGTGCTCGACGAGCGGGCGGACGCCTCCCGGTCCGAGCCGGACGTGCGACAGGTCGAGCCAGGCGAGCGGCGGCGGGTCTTTCGCATCCAGGAGGCAGGCCAGGCCGCCCGACCCGAGCGGGTTCCACGCCAGCCGGAGCCGGCGAAGCCGCCGTAGATGCAGCGACGCCCCCAGAGCCAACGCGCCTTCCGGGCCGATCTCGTTATGGTAGAGTTCGAGCGACCGCAGCCCGGCCAGCGCCGGGCTGGCCGCCACCGCCCGCGCGCCGGCGTCGCCGAGGCCGCTCTGGCCGACTTCCAGTCGGGTGAGCGAACCGAGCGCCGGGGCGGCCAGCGCCGCGAGGACGTCGCCGGTCAGGGGCGCGCGCGGCCACAGGTGCAACGCCTTCCACGACGCGACCGGCCGCCTCGCGGCGAACGCCTCCGCCAGGGCCGGGTCGGCCTCGACGCCCGCCAGGGCGAGCGACCGCAGCGCCGGCAGCCCGGCCGCGAGCAGGGCCGCCACGCCGCGGCCGGGCAGGATCGACCGCAGGTGGAGCGTGTCGAGACAGGGCAGGAACGCCGCCGCGGCGAGGGCCGTCAGGGCTTCGTCCTCGCCCTCGAAGGCGGCGAGCGTCAGCCGACGCAGGCGCGGCAGAGCCGCCCGGGCAAGGTGGCCGATACCGTCCGGGCCGCACTCCACCGCTTCCAGGTCGAGCCGCTCCAGGTTGGCCAGCCGGCCGGGACGGAACAGGGCCGACAGGCCGGCGTCGCCGAGGTCGTTGTAGCCGAGGGTGAGGTCGGCCACCCGGGCGAGGAGGTCCGACCCGGCCAGGGCCTCGACGCCGGTTCGGCCGGCCCAGTTATCGACCAGGCCGAGGCGGGTCGGCCGAAGGTGCCGCGACCGGGCCAGGGCAGCCAGGCCGTCGTCGCCGACGTGGTTGTGGGTCAAAGCGAGCTTGCGCAGCCCGGCCGCGTTCGGCGACGCCGACAGGGCCTCGCAAGCCGCTGAGCCGAGGCGGTTGTGGTCGAGGGTAAGCGCCGTCAGACGAGCCATCAGCGGCGAGGCGGCCAGATGCTCGATCCCGTCATCGCCGACTGGGCACTCGCGCAGGTGCAGTTCGTGGAGGGTTGCCGCCAGCGGCGTCCGGGCGAGGGCTTTACAGCTCGTCAGCCGGCGGATCGTCGCCGCGAAGAGCGGCACCCCGGCCCGCAGCGCCGCGGCGGCCGCCGCCTGGAACGCCGCGTACTTTTCGACCTCGACCGCCTCCGGCAACCCACGGCGGAAGCGCCACGCGATCCCATCCGTCCGCGGCCGGCCGGGGTAGCACGCCTCGGCGTGCGCGGCGAGCCAGCGGCACTCCCGGTCGGCCAGGTCGAGGTACGCCGCGTCGGCCGGGTCGAGCCCGGCGAGGGCAACCTGGGCGTGCAGCAGTTCGCCGCGCGGGTCGTCGCGCTCCGCGAGCCAATCGGCGTAGACGAGCCGGGCGGTGTCGTCGTCCGGCGCGTCGCGGATCGCCGCCAGGAACGCCGCGTCACTGCTCACGCGGTCGCCTCCCCGCCGGCCTCGTCGAGCGGCGTCGCCCCAGGCGGCGGCGTCTTGCCGGTCTCGCGGACGTAGAGGGCCCGCCTCCGGGCGTACTCCGACTCGGTCAGGTCGTCGAGGTCGGTCGTCCCGCCGCACGTCGCCTGGTCGAAGAGCTGCTTCAGGAAGGGGATGCACCAGCCGCAGCCGGTGCCGGCCCCGCCGCACTGCGACAGCTGGCTGGCGACGCGCGGCCGCTCGATGCGGAGGAAGTTGAGCAGCTTGCGCCGCGTGACGTGAAAGCAGTAGCAGACCTTCGCGTCGCGATTCATCGGCCCCTCGCTCGTGGGTCACGGACAGACCAGCTCCCCGATCGGGTGGGCCGGGTGGACGTTCGGCGGGTTCGCCCCGCCCGGGACGACGAGGCCGTAATCGACGACGAAGCGCCAGCGCTGGGAGTGCAGAAACGGGCCGCCAAGCAGTACCGCCTCGTCGGTGTAGCCGAAGGGGTGTGCCCCGACGACGACCGGGACGTCGAACCACCGACTCCACGGTCGGCCGTGTCGCATCGGGACCAGCTGGAACCCGAGCACGTCGAGCCGTTGCCCGCCCTGGAGCCAACCTGCATCGTGCGGAAGCAGCCCGGTCCCCGGCGTCAGGACCGGGTCGTTATCGTTCAGGAACTGCTGGGGCAGGAACGAGTAGGGCAGCTCAGGAGCCAGCACGAAGGGCTGGAGCGGCCTGCCCGGGTTTCCCGTCCGACACCTGCCCCATACCTGGAGTCGGATCCGGACCTCCCCTGCCGGTGTCGTATGGGCGGAAGGGTAGAGCGGTGTGACGAAGGCCGGGACAGGCGATGCCATGCCCTTGTCTCTTTCTCCGGGGCCGGCGGATCGAATCAGTAGCCAGCAAGTTTCGGCAAGTACACGAACCCCAGCCGTTCGCGCGGTGGGCAGCCGGGCTGGGCCAAGGCGTCCGCGAGCGCGGCATCGACGGTTCTTCCCTTGCCCCAGACGCGCTCGTTCGCCACGGCGATCATGTAGCCGCCGTATTCCTCGCGGACAGTAAGGGTCGTCACTGCCCAGATCTCGTCGGCGTGGATCGCCTCCTCCAGCGGTGTCATCAGCGTCTCGTCGTGGGGCATGAGAAGCGCCCTCCGCCGCGGTTCGTTCCCACCCGTCACCTTACCACGCCCGGCCGTCCGTCGCAACCGGGCCGCCCGCTGGCCGGGCGAGTAGGATAACACCGGCGGCGCGTCCCCGCCCGTGGATCATCCCATCGAGGCCCCTCCCCCCCATGGATCAGCACATCGTCCTCTGCGGCCTGGGTCGGACCGGCTGGCGCGTCCTCGACTACCTCCGCGCCGCCGGCCTGCCCGTCGTCGTCATCGACAGCCAGTGCCGCCCGGACGACCCGCGCCTCGCCGGGGTGACGTTCGTCCCCGGCGACATGCGCCAGCGCGACGTCCTCGCCCGGGCCGACATCGACCGGGCCCGCGGGGTCCTCGTCCTGACCAACGACGACCTCGTCAACGTCGCCACGGCGATGACGGTCCGGTCGCTCAACCGCTCCGTCCGCATCGTCCTCCGCCTGTTCAACCAGAACCTGCTCGGCCGGCTCGGCAAGACGGTCGAGAACATCTTCGCCTTATCGACGTCGCTGCTCACCGCGCCGATGCTCGCCGTCACCGCCCTGACCGGCCAGGGGCTCGGCTCGTTCCGCGTCGAGGGCCGAACCGACGGCCCCTCGCCGAAGGCGACCTCGACGCCGCGGCAGATCGTCCAGGTCGCCGTCGAGGCGGACCACCCCGGCGTCGGCCGGTCGGTCGGCTCGCTCGCCCCGAGCCGCGACGTCCTCGTCCTGGCCCACCGCCGGCCCGGCGACTACCTCCGCCTGCTCGGCGAGGTCGATCCCGCCACGCCGACCCAGGCCGGCGACGAGGTCGTCCTGTGCGGCCCGCCGCGCGACCTGGCCGCCGTCCTGCCCGACGCCGGCGACGCCACCCGGGCGACCTGGCGCGGCTGGCTCGGCCGGCAGGCCCGCGCCGTGTTCGGCTCCCTGCCGGAGATCGACCCGGCCCTGCGCTACGTCTTCTACGTCCTGCTCGCCATCGTCGCCCTCGGCACGGTCGTCCTCCGCTACGGGGCCGAGAACACCACCTGGACGAAGGGCCTCGTCCGGACGCTGACCGCCCTGACGACGACGAACAGCACGATCGACCTCCAGGCCCAGGACCCGCTGCCGATCACCGTCTTCCTGACGTTCCTCAAGATCACCGGCACGGCGTTCGTCGCCGTGCTGACCGCCATCCTGACGAACTACTTCCTCCGGGCGCGCCTCGGCCAGATCCTCGACGTGCGCCGCGTCCCGGAGGCCGGCCACGTCGTCGTGTGCGGCCTGAGCCCGGTCGGGTTCCGCGTCGTCGAGGAGCTGCTCCAGGCCGAGGCGAAGCCGGTCGTCGTCGAACTCGACGAGGCGAACCGCTTCGTCGCGACGCTGCGGCGGCAGGGGGTGCCGGTCGTCGGCGGCGACGCGACCGTGCCGGAGGTGCTCCGCCAGGCGAACGTCCGCACGGCGAAGGCGGTCGTCGTCGCGACGAACCACGACCTGATCAACCTCGAGGTCGCCCTCCTCGTCCGCGACGCGAACGAGCAGCAGCGCGTCGTCGTGATGCAGTCCGACCCGAACCTGGCCAACCTGCTCCGCGAGGCGGCGAACATCCGCCAGGCGGTGTCGATCCACGCCCTGGCCGCCCCGGCGTTCCTCGCCGCCCTGTTCGGCGACCGCATCCTGGCGGTGTTCCTCATCCGGGACCGCATCCTCGCCGTGGTCGACCTCGTCGCCCAGGGGGCGGACGACGTCCTGCTCGACCAGTCCGTCCGGGCGATCGCGGTCGATTACCACCTCGCCCCGGTCGCGGTGATCCCGGCCGGGGGCGAGGCGACGACGACGTCGCACCGATTCGCCAGCGGCGACCGCGTCGTCGGCATCATCGCCCTGAGCGACCTGGAGCGCCTGCTGAAGCGCGAGGCCCCGCCGCGCGAGTACGCCGTCGAGCTGGATGCGATGCCGCTGCCGGCCCGCGGCTGGGTCGTCGGCCAGCTGCGGCTCCTGTTCCAGTGCTCGAACGAGGAGGCGGAGGCGAAGCTGGCGAGCCTGCCGTTGCGGCTGGCCGAGAACCTGACGCGCGGCCAGGCGGAGGACCTCGCCGCCCGGTTCCAGCGCGAGCGCGTCGCGGTGCGCCTCGTCGGGCCGGCGGTGCCGGTGACGGCGGGGGAAGTAGAATAGGCCACGAAACGTCCCCAGGGTGCGCGGGGACACGACGCGCCGCCCCAGGGTGCGCGAAGCGCGACCCTGGGCTAAATTCGGTAACCCCTTCGGGGTAGAAGACCGGGCGGCGTCCCCCGTTACGCCGAAGGCGTTACCTAAAACAGCCCAGGGTCGCGCTTCGCGCACCCTGGGGCGGCGCGTCGCACACCCTGGGGACTGGGGTTCCGACTAAACGAGAACGTCCATGAACGGCGAACAGATCCGCGTCCTGGTCATCGACGACGAGCCGTTCCACGCCGAGAGCGTGGCCGAGAGCCTCGAGCGCGTCGGCTACGACTGCACCCTGGCGACGAGCGGCCGCGAGGGCCTGCGCAAGATCGAGGCCGACGACTGGGACGTCGTCCTGACCGACCTGAAGATGGCCGACGTCGACGGGCTGACCATCGTCCGCAAGACGCGCGAGCTGCTCCCCGAGGCCGAGGTCGTCGTCATCACCGGCCACGCCGACGTCCGCACCGCCGTCGAGGCGATCAAGCTCGGGGCGGCGAACTACCTCACCAAGCCGCTCGAGCTGAGCGAGCTTCGCGCCATCCTCGAGCGCGCCTCGGGGAAGATCCGCCTGACGCGGGCGAACGAGGAGCTGCGCCGCCGCCTCGACGAGAAGTTCGGCTTCGAGGGCGTCGTCGGGCACAGCCAGAAGATGCACGAGGTCATCGTCCGGTTGCAGCAGCTCGCCCCGACGAACTCGACCGTGCTCATCCAGGGCGAGACCGGCACCGGCAAGGAGCTCGTCGCCAAGGCGCTGCACACGAACAGCCCGCGCAAGAACAAGCCTTTCGTCGCGATGAACTGCTCCGCGTTCAACGAGAACCTCCTCGACGACGAGCTGTTCGGCCACGAACCGGAGGCGTTCACCGGGGCGCACAAGTTGCGCAAGGGCCGGTTCGAGTACGCCCACGGCGGGACGCTCTTCCTCGACGAGGTCGGCGACATGCCCCTGCCGCTCCAGTCGAAGCTGCTGCGCGTCTTGCAGAGCCGGGAGATCGAGCGCCTCGGCAGCAACACGCCGATCAAGGTCGATGTGCGCGTCCTGGCCGCGACGCACAAGGACCTGGAGGCGATGGTCGCCGCTGGGACGTTCCGGGCCGACCTGTACTACCGCCTCAAAGTGGCGACGGTGCGGCTGCCGCCGCTGCGGGAGCGGCGCGAGGACATCCCGCTCCTGGCGGCCCACTTCCTCAAGGAATTCAACGCCCTGCACGGCAAGCACGTCCAGACCATCGCCGAGCCGGTGCGGCGGGCGATGCAGCAGTACGACTGGCCGGGCAACGTCCGCGAGTTGCGCAACACGATCGAGAGCGGCGTCATCCAGGACACGGACGGCGTCCTCCGGCCGGACGACCTGACCGACACGACCCTGTTCGCCGCCGCATCCAGCGAGCCGGCCGAGACGGCCGGGCCGGACCACCTCGTCGGCCGGCCGCTCGCCGAGGTCGAGCGCCACTACATCGAGAAGGCCCTGGAGCTGACCGGCGGCAACCGCGAGGAGGCGGCGAAGCTCCTTGGCATCGGCGAGCGGACGCTCTACCGCCGCATCCAGGAGTGGAAGCCGGCCGGGTGACCCTACTGGGGTTGAATCCGACGCCGTCCGAGCGCACTCTCAAGCCCGGGCGCGGCCGCGCCCCGGGAGCGAACCATGCCGAAGATCCAACAACTCGACCCGGTCGTCGTCAGCAAGATCGCCGCCGGCGAGGTCGTCGAACGGCCGGCGAGCGTCCTCAAGGAGCTGCTCGAGAACGCCGTCGACGCCGGCAGCCGGCGCGTCGATGTCGAGGTCGAGCAGGGCGGCATCGAGCGGATCTGCCTCGTCGATGACGGCTGCGGCATCGACCCGGACGAACTGCCGCTCGCCCTGACGAACCACGCGACGAGTAAGCTGCGCGACGCGGACGAGCTGTTCGAGGTCCGCACGCTCGGCTTCCGCGGCGAGGCGCTGGCGTCGATCGCCAGCGTGTCGCAGCTGGCGCTACAGTCGCGGCCGGCGGGGCGGCCGAGCGGCGGCGAGATCCACAGCCACGGTGGCAACGTCGGCCCGGTCCGGCCGTGGAACGGCTCGCCCGGGACGCGGATCGACGTGCGGCACCTTTTCTTCAACACGCCGGTGCGGCGCAAGTTCCTCCGCGCCCCGGCGACGGAGTTCGGCCACGTCACCGAGGCGTTCACGCGGCTGGCCCTGGCGTCGGGCGAGTTCACCTCGCCGGCCGGCGAGTTGTCGAGCGGCCTGGGCCGGCCGCTGCACCTGACCCTGCGCCACAACGGCAAGTCGAACTACGACCTGCCGCCGACCGCAACGCTGTTCGACCGGATCGGCGCGTTCTACGGCCCGGAGGTGCAGTCGGCCCTGTACGCCGTCGAGTACGCCGACGGCCCGCTCCGGCTGACCGGCTACGTCGCCGACCCGGCGTGCGAACGCGGCACCGCCCGGATGCAGTACCTGTACCTGAACGGCCGGTGGATCCGCGACCGGAGCCTGTCGCATGCGGTCCAGGAGGCGTACCGCGGCCTGCTCATGGTCGGCCGGTACGCCGTCGCGTTCCTGTTCGTCGAGATGCCGCCCGACCTCGTCGACGTGAACGTCCATCCGACGAAATCCGAGGTGCGCTTCCGCGAGCCGGACGCGCTGCACCGGCTCGTCCATCGCGGCATCCGCAACCGGCTGCACGAGGCGAACCTGACCGCCCGGCTCCACCTGCCGGAATTGAGACAAGGAGACAGGGAGACAAGGAGACAAGGAGAGGACGAAACGCCGCCGCTGGTCGCGCCTTTGGGAACGACGGCAAACCCGGCGCAGCCGCACCCGCTCGACGGCCGGCCGCCGCTGAAGTTGTCGTCGCCGCTGCCGCGCTACGCCGACCTGCCGTTCACCGCCCCGGCCCGCCCGGTCGCCACGCCCGCCCCCGCGGCGGTTCCGACGCCGCCACCGCCGGTCGCCCCGACGCCCGCGCCGGCCGTGCCGGAGCCGGCCGGGGTCGTCGCATCTGCGGCGACGCTCCACCTCGCCCCGTCGCGGGTGTTGCAGTTGTACGACACGTACCTCGTCCTGGAGACGGCCGAGGGCATGCTCGTCATCGACCAGCACGCCCTGCACGAGCGCATCCTGTTCGAGCAGCTGAAGGCCCGGCTGCGCGAGGGCACCCTGCCGACGCAGCGGCTCCTGATCCCGGAGCCGGTCGACCTGACGCCGGAGCAGGCGGGCCGGGTGCTGGAACAGGCGGCCGACCTGGCCCAACTCGGCCTCGGCGTCGAGCCGTTCGGCGGCCGGACGGTTTTGGTGACGAGCTACCCGGCCATCCTCGGCAAGCGCAGCCCGGGCGACCTGCTCAAGGCGGTGGTCGATCACCTGACGACGCGCGACCGGCTGCCGAGCCGCGACGTGCTGCTCAACGACGTGCTGAGCCTGATGGCGTGTCACTCGGCGGTGCGCGCCGGCGACCGGCTACCGCCCGCCGAGATGGAGGCGCTGCTAGCGTTGCGGCACCTGGTGGACGACAGCCACCACTGCCCGCACGGCCGGCCGACGGCGCTGTTGTTCAGCCGGCAGGAACTGGAGCGACAGTTCGGGCGGTTGGGGTAGCGAGAAGATTGAAGGAGCCCGAGATGAACGTCGAGGTCATCGCCGGGGACATCCTGGAAGAGCCGGCCGACGTGCTCGTCGCGACCGCCAACCCGTGGTTGCGGATGACCGGCGGCGTCAACCTCGGCATCATCGTCCGGCCGCGCGGCGAACTCGTCTACCAGGAACTCCAACGCCATCTCGCCGCCACCGAGCAGGACACGGTCGAGCCGGGGACGGTCGTTCGTACCGGGCCGGGGTCGATTCCGGTACGCGCCATCCTGCACGCCGTCGCGATCGACCCGTCCTACGGCTCGTCGGTGGAACTCGTCCGGGACACCATCATCACGGCACTGAAAATGGCCCAAGCCCTCGACGCGAGGACGGTCACCCTCGCCGCCCTGGCGACGGGTTTCGGGCCTTTGCACATGGAGGAGTTCGCCAGCGCCCTGCGACCGGTGCTTGCCGGGGACTGGGCCCCTTGGAGAAGCTCAAAGTCGTCGTAAAACACGACCACGAGGCGGCGAAGATCCGCGAATGCCTACGCGGCGTCCCCAACCTCCAGGAGCCCCATGACGCCTGACATCCTCACCATCGCCCACCGCTGGTTCGACGAGGTCTGGAACACCCGCCGGGCGGAGACGATCGACGAACTCCTCACCGCCGACAGCGTCTGCCACACCGACGATGGCCTGGTTCGCGGCCCGGACGAGTTCCGCAGTCGCATGTACGGCCCGCTCCTGGCCGCGTTCCCCGACCTGCGCGTCACCCTCGACCATACCCTGGTCGAGGGGGCCTTCGTCGTGGTGCGCTGGACGGCCACCGCGACGCACACCGGCACCGGCTTCGGCGTCGAGCCGACTGGCCGGGCGGTCACCTTCCGCGGCATCACCTGGCTGCGCATCGCCGACGGCAAGCTCCTCGAAGGCTGGCAGCACACCAACATCCCCGAGACGATCCGCGCCCTGGTCGGCTGACCCGGGCCGGCGTCGCAACCCTCGCCAGGGAAGGCGGACCATGACCTTCTACGTCGGCACCAGCGGCTACTCCTATCCGGAGTGGAAGGGCACCTTCTATCCCGCGAAGACGGCCGCGAAGCAGATGCTGCCCTACTACGCCGCACGTTTCGCCACGGTCGAGATCAACAACACGTTCTACCGCCCGCCGACCGCGGAGGGCCTCGCGGCGTGGGCGGCCCAGGTGCCGGCCGAGTTCCGCTTCGTGCTCAAGGCACCCCAGGAGATCACCCACCGCCGCCGGCTGCGCGACGTCGGCGAGGCGGTCGCGTCGTTCGTCGTGGCCGCCGCCACCCTGTCGTCCCGCCAGGGGCCGCTCCTGTTCCAGCTGCCGCCGAACTTCAAGAAGGACTTGCCCCGCCTGGCCGCACTCCTCGCCCTGCTGCCGGCGGGGTGCCGGGCCGCGTTCGAGTTCCGCCACGCGTCCTGGTTCGACGACGACGCCCTCGCCCTGCTCGGCGACCACGGGGCGAGCCTCTGCCTGGCCGACGCGGAGGACGACCTCGTCGTCCCGTTCGTCGCCACGGCGAACTGGGGCTACGCACGGCTCCGCCGGCCGGACTACGACGACGCGGCGCTGGCGTCGTGGGCCCGGCGGCTGCGGGCCGTGCCGTGGCGCGACTGCTTCGTCTTCTTCAAGCACGAGGACGCCGGCAAGGGGCCGGATCTCGCGGCGCGCCTGCACGGCCTGCTGACGACGCCGGCCGTCGGTACGCCGGTTGTCCGAAGGCGTGCGGCCTAGGCGTCCTCGGGCAGCCAGCGGACGCGGCCGGTCGCGATCGCGTAGACCGCCCCGGCGATGCGGAGCCGCCCCTCCGCCTGCCGGGCCTGGCCCTCCGGCGTCTGGAGGATCTGCCGCACCGTCCAGCGGACGTTCCCCTCGACGGCCCGGCCGAGCCGGTCCTCGGGCGGGTCGGCCGGGTCGGAAGTAGGTAGCCCGGGCAGGATGTTCTCCACCAGGAGCTGGATCCGCGACCGGTGCTCGGCCCCCGCGTCGCGGGTCGCCAGGGCCGCGGCGACCGCGCCGCAGCCCTCGTGGCCGAGGACGACGAACAGCGGCGTCCGCAGGTGCGCCCCGGCGTACTGCAGACTCGCCGCCACCTCCGGCGAGAAGACGTTCCCCGCGACGCGGATGACGAACAACTCGCCGAGCCCGGCGTCGAAGACCCATTCCGGCGGCACCCGGGAGTCGCTGCAGCCGAGGATCGTCGCGTACGGGCGCTGGCCGCACGCCAGGTCCGTCAGCGTCTCGCGCGGGCAGCCGGACCGGCGTGCCTCGCCACGGAGGAATCGCTCATTCCCGCCGACGAGGCGGGCGAGCGCTTCGTCGGCGGACGGGCCAGCGGCTTCGAGGTCCGGTCCCACGGCAGGGTCTCCTGGTCGCCGGCGCCCGCGGTCATGGCCGCGCCGGCGTCGTGGCCTGTTTGCGGTAGCAGAGCGTCGCCCCGACGAGGTCGGCGTTCCAGCCCGGCTCGCTACCGATCAGGTTCTCGGCCGCCCCGAGGACGAGCGTCCCGCCCGGCGGCAGCGCGTCGTGGAAGCGGTGGAGCACCCGCGCCCGGGTCGCCTCGTCGAAGTAGATCAGGACGTTGCGACAGAAGATGAGGTCGAACGTCCCCGGCGGCGGGACCGGGTCGAGCAGGTTGTGGGCCCGGAACTGGACGAGCCGGCGCACCTCCGGCAGCACGCGCGACCCGGCCGGGCACGCCTCGAAGTAGGCGCGTAGCTGGACCGCCGTCAGGCCGCGGGCCGTCTCCCACGCGGCGTACTCGCCCTTCTCGGCCCGGGCCAGCGCGGTCGGCGAGATGTCCGTCGCTAGGATGGTGACCGGCACCGGCCGGCGGCCCGGGGCGGCGTTCCATTCCCGCAGTAGCATCGCCAGGCTGTACGGCTCCTGGCCGGTCGAGCACGCCGCCGACCAGATCCGGATCGTCGCGCCGGTCCGCAGGGCCGCCTGGGCGAGGTCCGGCAGCAGCCGGGTCCGGAACGCCTCGAACGGGTGGCCGTCGCGGAAGAACGACGTCTCGTGCGTCGTGATCGCCTCGATCACTTCCTGGCGCAGGGCCAGGTCCGACCCGTCGAGCCGCCGGGCCAGCTCCTCGAACCCGGCCAGGCGGCGCTGGCGGACGATCGGCTCCAGGCGGTTGTGGACGAGGTAGAGCTTGTGCGGGCCGAGGTCGAGGCCGCACAGCTGCTGGATGCGCGTCGCCAACTCGAGGAAGACGCCCGGCGACAGCTCCATGCTAGCCCCCCTGGCGGTCGCGGATCTCGCGGGCCACCGCGTCGGCGATCAGCCCCATCGGCAGGACCGCGTCGGCCAGGCCGGCCTCGACGACGCTGCGCGGCATGCCCCACACCGTGCTCGTCGCCTGGTCCTGGGCGATCGCATAGCCGCCGGCCCGCTTCAGCACCGCCAGGCCGGCCGTCCCGTCGCAGCCCATGCCGGTCATGACGATCGCCACCGTCGCCCCGGCCGCCTCGGCCGCCGCCGACCGGAAGAGCACGTCGGCCGACGGCCGGCACCGGTTCTCCGGCGGCGTCTCCAGCAGCCCGGTGGTTAGTACCCCGCCGACGCGGCGAAGTGTCAGGTGTTTCCCACCGGGGGCGAGGTAATAGGTGCGCGGCGCGAGCGGTTGGGCGTCGCTCGCCTCAACAACCGTGCAGCCGCAGGTCCGCGTCAACGTCTCGGCGAGGGACCGGGTCCAGTCGTGGTCCGGCGGCATGTGCTGGACGATGACGACCGGGACGGTCACCTTCGCCGCCAGGGTCGGCAGGAACTCGGTCAAGGTGCGCGGCCCGCCGGTCGAGATGGCGATCAGGACGACCTGGACCGGCCGCTTCAGCCCGGTGCCGCGCACCGGGCCGAGGTTGGGGCGCTCGTCCGGCAACGCGGCCGGGTTGCGGAAGGCGCGGATCTTGGCCAGCAGCTGCTGCGTCAGCCAGAGCTGGTTCGCCTCGGGCGAGCCGAGGGCCGGCTTCGGGATGAAGTCGAACGCCCCGGCCTGCAGCGCCTGGATGGTGACGTCCGCCCCGGCCCGGGTGTGGGCGCTGAGCATCAGGACGCCGGTCGGGCGACCGTCCCCCCGCGCCGCGTTCAGCTTCTGGATCTCGCGCAGCGTCGCCAGGCCGTCCAGGCCCGGCATCTCGACGTCGAGCGTGACGAGGTCGACCCGGTGTAGGCGCAGGAACTCCAGGGCCTTCTCGCCGCTGAAGACCGACCCGACGACGTCGATGTCTTCCTTGCCGAACAGGGCCGCCTCGACCGCGACGCGGAACAGGCGCGAGTCGTCGACGACCAGGACGCGGAACGGCGGCATGGCGGATCTCACGCTTCCTGGGCCGCGACTCGGAACCGGCCGACGAGTCGCTGCAGCTCGTGGGCGATGCGCCGCAGCGACGCCGCCGCGGCGTTGACCTTCTCGGCGTTGGCGCTGGCGTCGCGCGTCGCGTCGCTGACGCCGTGGATGTTGTGCGTCACGTCGCGCAGGCCGCGCGCCGCCTCGTTCGCGTTGCGCGACACGTCGTTCGCCGCCCGGGACACCTCGCTCGCGTTGCGCGACATGTCCGTCGCCCCCTTCGCCACCTCGGCGATCGACCGGGCGATGTTCTCGACGCCGTGGCTCGCCCCGGCCAGCCGGCTCGACGACTCCGTCGCCGATCGGCTCTCGCGCTCGACCGCCTTGGCGATCGTCTCCGACGCGGTGCTGATCCGGTCGATGACCTGGGCGATCTGGGCGATGACGCCGACCGCCTCGCGCGTCCCGCCCTGGACGTCCTCGATCCGGCGGGCGATGTCCTCCGCCGCCCGGGCGGACTGGTTCGCCAGCTCCTTGATCTCGTTCGCCACCACGGCGAAGCCCTTGCCCGCCTCGCCGGCCGCCGTCGCCTCGATCGTCGCGTTCAGGGCGAGGAGGTTCGTCTGCAGCGCGATCGTCTTGATGACCTCGGTCACCTTGCTGATCTCGCTCGCCGCCTTGTCGAGGTGCTTCATCGTCGTCGTCGCCTGGCCGGCCATCGTCTGGGCCTGGCAGGCGACCTCCGCCCCGCGCGTCGCCTCGCCGCTGATCTCGCCGAACGACGCCGTCGCGTTCTCGATCGCCCCGGCGACGCCGCGAACCCCCTGGGCCGCCGTGTCCGACGCGGATGAGATCGTCCCGACGTTGACGCTGATCTCCTCGCTCGCCGACGAGATCGACACGACGTTCATGCTCATCTCCTCCGCCGCGGCGGCCATCGTGCTGATGTTCGTCGCCATCTGCTCGCTGCTCGCCGCGACGTGGCTCGCCTGGCTCGCCATCTCCTCGCTCTGGGCGAGGAGCTGCTGCGAGACGACCGACAGCTCGTCCGACGAGGCGGCGAGCTGGCCGGACACGCCGCGGATGTCGCCGACGACGCGGCTGAACGCGTCGGCGGCCTGGTCCATCGCCCGGGTGAGCTGGCCGACCTCGTCCTGCTGGTCGAGCTTGAGCCGGGCGGTCAAGTCGCCCGACGCGATCTTCTCGGACACCTCGACCCCCTTGCGCACCGCGCCGGTGATCGACCGGACCATCGCCAGGGCGAGCACGACGCTGACCGTCACGCCGACGAACGGCAAGAGGAGCATGGTCCGCTGGGCCCAGGCCGAGTTATCGACGACCTGCCGGATCTGGGCCTCCTCGCGGGCGTCGAGCAGGTCGCCGACCGCCTCGATCCCGGCGAGGAGGGAGGCCGCCTCCCGGGTAAACGGCCCCAGGACGGTCTTCGTGCTGACGGCGTTCGTGTCCTCGCGCGACCAGGCGAGGATCTGGTCGACCTGGCGCTTGAGCCAGGCGTTCGTGTCCGTCAGCTTGGCCTGGAGCCGGGCGAGTTTCTCGTCGCCCGGCGGGGTCAACCCGGCGACCGCGGCGGCGACGTCGCGCTGCAGGGCGGCGATCGCCTCCTCGATCGGGTCGAGTTCCGGCCCGGACAGCGTGGCGACGTGCTTGGAGACCTGCCGCGTCAGGTCGAGGTAGGCGACGCGCAGGTTGGTCAGGGCCCGGGCCCGCTTCTCGGCCGCGGCCTGCTTGCCGGCCTCCTTGGCGGTGGCGGCCTGGGCGGCGTCGGCGTCGGCGGCGCGGATCAGCTCGGCCAGGTCAGCTTCCGTGTCGGTGACGCGCTTGTGGACGCCGGTCTCGAGCAGATCCCGCGCCTTGACCGTCGTGTTCTTCACCGCCAGGGGGATCAGGTCGCGCGTGATGTCGTTCCACGGGCTCCAGGCGCGCTGGAACGGCTCGAACGCCTTGAGGGCGGCCGTGTCCTGGTTCTTCTCCAGCAGGCCCTTCAGGTCGGCGGCATGTTTCGTCGCGTCCTGGATCGCCTGCCGGGCCAGGTTGGCGGCTTTCAGGGACTCGTCGTCCGAGTCGGCCAGGACGGCGGTCCGCACCATCCGGCTCGCCTGGAGCATCGACACGCGGAGCATCACCGCCGCGTGGGTCTCCTTGTTGTGCGTCTCGTTCAGGGTGCGCAGCTGGCTGCCGATGCTGTCGAGCTGGAAATACCCCACGACGGCGATGACGAGGGTCGTCGCGACGAGGACGGCGACCAGGAGCGTGAGCTTGGTCGCCAGGCTGAGCTGTTTCACGGCGGTTCCCCTTCGTCAGCGGGCTGCAAGGCGGTGAGCAGGCGGCGGGCGTCGAGCAGGAGCAGGAGTTCGTCGCGCAGGCGGGCGACGCCGAGGACGAGGGCGTCCTCCGGCCGGCCGGTACGGCCGTGTTCCGCGGCGTCGTCGCCGTCGACCTCGGCCAGGGCGGCGTGATCGACGACCTGTTCGGTCGGCACCTCGACGATCGCGCCGATGGCCTCGACCAGGACGCCGAACGGGTCGCCCAGCTCGGCCTTGAACAGGATGAGGCGCGCCTCCGGCCCGGGCGTCGTCGCCCCGCGGCCGAGCAGGACGCGCAGGTCGAGGGCGAGGTGGATCTGGCCGCGCAGGTTGACGCAGCCGAGCACGCCGCGCGGCGCGTGCGGCACCGGCGTGACCGGCACCGGCAGGGCCACCTCGCGGACGAGCATCACGTCGACGCCGTACAGGTCGCCGCCGAGCCGGAACGTACACCACGGCCGCGTCTCGGCCTCCTCGCGTAACACGAGCGCCCCGCCGGTCGTCATGGCCGACCTCCCCGCGCCGCCCGGAGGACGTTCTCGATCGTGGCGAGGAAGCGCTCCCGATCGACCTTGACCTCGTAGGCGGTGAAGCCGACCGCCTGGGCCTTGGCCCGGTCGCGCTGGCTGTTGAGCGTCGTCAGGGCGACGAGCGGCAGGTCGCGGCACTCGGGGGATTCGCGCACCGCCCGGGCGAACGCCCAGCCGTCCATGACCGGCATCTCGATGTCGGAGATGATCAGGTCGAACGGCGTGCCGCCCTTGAGGCAGCTGAGCCCCTCCCGGCCGTGGCCGGCGACGACGACCTCGTAGCCGGCCGTCTCCAGGTAGCCGCGCACCAGTTGCTGGAAGAAGGCCGTGTCCTCGACGAGCAGGACGCGCGCCTTGCGCACCGCGGCGACCTTCGCCGCGGCGGCCGCCTCCGCCAACTCGGTGTGCAGGATGAGGTCCATGAGCCGGTACAGGTCGAGCAGGATCGTCATCTTGCCGCGGATGACCGTCGAGCCGACGATGCCGTCCGCCCGGAACGCCTCCTTCGCCAGGGCGACGTCGAGCCCCATCGTATCGACCACGGCGGTGAAGAGGACGCCGACCGGCATCGCGTCGTTGCGCGGCAGGAGGAGGAACATCTCGTCATGTTCCTCGCTGGGCGACACGCTCAGGAAGCTCTCCAGCCGGATGACGCGCGTCGGCACGCCGTCGAGGGTGACGAACTGCTTGCTGCCGACGTGCTCGACCTGGCCGCGGACGATGCGCTCGACGCGCTTGACCATCGCCAGCGGGACGGCGAACTGCTCGACCGGGCCGTGGCGGAACAGGAGCATCATCTGGCTGTCGAGCTTCTCGCGCTTCGCCGGCACCTGGCCGGTCGGCGCGGCCGCCTCGGCCCCGACGTCGTAGCGGACGCCGGCGTGTCGGCCGATCCCTTCCGGCGAGAGGATGAGCGCGATCCGGCCGTCGCCGAGGATGGTCGCCCCGGCGAAGATGCCGACGCCGGCGAGGGCGTCGTGGATCGACTTGACGACGATCTCCTCGCTGCCGAGGATGCGGTCGACGACGAGGCCGAAGCGCTGCGAGCCGACCTTGACGACGGCGACGCTCGTCGAGAGGGCGACGCTGCCGTTCTGCTGCTGGCGGAGGATCTCCGCCCGCGTCGCGGCGGTGAACGGCCGGGACCGGCGCATCACCTCGTCGAGGCGGACCAGCGGCAGGAGCTTGTCGCGCAGGCGGACGACCTCCTGGTCGAAGGCGAACTCGATGCGCGCCTTGTTCAGGCCGGGCTGGAGGCAAAGCAGCTCCTGGAGGTCCTTCTGCGGGATGGCGTAGCGCTGGTCGCCCTGCTCGACGAGCAGGCACGGGATGATCGCCAGCGTCAGCGGCAGGTGGAGGCGGAACGTCGTCCCGCGTCCCGGGACGGAGTGGATCTCAAGGTGGCCGCCGAGCCGGTCGAGGTTCGTCTTGACGACGTCCATGCCGACGCCACGGCCGGACAGGTCCGTGACCGCCTGGGCGGTCGAGAAGCCGGGCAGGAGGATCAGGCCGAACACCTCCGACTCGCTCATGCGGGCCAGTTCGCCCGGCGGGTAGAGCCCCTTCTCGGCGGCCTTGCGGCGGATCGTCGTCGGGTCGATCCCCTTGCCGTCGTCGCGGATCTCCAGGACGATCTGGCCGCCCTGCGGACGGGCCGTCAGCCAGACGGTCCCCTCCGCCGGCTTGCCGGCCGCCCGGCGGACGTCCGGCATCTCGACGCCGTGGTCGCACGAGTTGCGGATCAGGTGCGTCAGGGGATCGGAAAGCGCCTCCAGGATGGTCTTGTCTAGCTCGACCTCGGTCCCCTCGATGACGAGGTTGATCTGCTTGCCGAGCTGGCGGGCGACGTCGCGGACGAGGCGCGGGAACTTGCTGAACAGGGTGCCGACCGGCTGCATCCGGGCGCGCATGACGGCGTCCTGCAGCTCGCCGGTGACGCCGTCGAGGCGGCGGGCGAGCGGGCCGAGGACCGGGTCGCCGACATCCATCGCGCGGAGGGCCTGGTTGCGGACGAGGACCAGCTCGCCGGCGAGGGTCATCAGCCGATCGACGAGCTGGACCGGCAGGCGGATGGTGCCCTGGTCCTTCTCGCGCGGCTTGCGTTCGGGCGGCTCCGGGGCGGGGCTGACTGGGGCGGGTTCGACCGCCTCCCGCTCGACGAGCGAGACGCGGATGCCGGGCAGGTCGAGGGCGCGCTGGACCGCCTCGGGCGGCTCGGCCGACGAGACGAGGGCCTGGTAGCCGACGCCGGCGAGCGGCAGGCCGGTGTCGAGGTCGAAGTCGGGCACCTCGAGCCGGGCGTCGAGCAGGGCCCCGACGTCCTGCAGCCGGCGGATGACCTCGACCGGCTCCAGGCCGCGCTCGCGCTGGCAGCGGCTTAGATCGACGTGGACGGCGTAGAAGTAGCGGTGCCCGGCCGGCCGACGGCGGCGCGTGTCGTCGGTCAGTTCGAGCGGCCCGGTCGGCAGCGGCGCGACGGCGGTCGGCGGCGGGCCGTCGAGGAACGGCTGTAGCCGGGCGAACAGCTCGGCCAGGTCGGCGGCGTCGCTGTGGTCGAGGTCGTCGATCAGGGCCTGCATCCGGTCGGCCCCGGCGAGGAGGACGTCGATCACCGGCGGGGCGACGGCCAGGTCGCCGGCCTGGACCCGGCCCAGGAGCGTCTCCAGGCGGTGGGCCAACTGCTCGACGTTGCGCGTGCCGAGGAAGCCGGCCCCGCCCTTGATCGAGTGGACGGCGCGGAACAGGCGCTGGACGCGGGCCGGCACCGCGTCGGCGGGGCCCTGCTCCAGGGCGAGCAGGTCGGCGGCGATCGCGCCGAGGTGCTCGCGCGCCTCGGCGAGGAACTCCTTCCGGGCCGCGGCGGCAGTTACGTCACGGTCAGCACCTGGTCCAGGCGCGTCTGCTGGAGCAGGTGTCGGACGGTCGTCCCGGCGTTGTGGATCTCCAGCGTCGTCCGTCGCGCCGCCGCCGCCAGCAGGGCCAGCCCGGTCGGATCGACGCGATCGACTTCGCGGAAGTCGAGCCGGATCGCCGGCACCCGCCTTTTTAGTAGTGCGACGAGCCTTGACCGGAGTGCCTCCGCCGCCGTCGCGTCCAGATTGCCCGGAACCTGGAGCGTCGTCTCCGCGGCGGCGTCGGTCCGGGTCGTCGCCACCGCCCTGCCGAAAGGGTCGGGGGCCTCCGCCGGTCGCGGCGCGGGCGGTCTTCCCTCCTTGACCGCCTGCAACTCCGCCACGACGGCATCGACGCGCGGCAAGTCGGCCGGATCGACCTCGACCTGGGCGACCCGCGGCAGCAGATCCAGGGCGCGCAGCAGGACATCCACCGAGTCGCCGGTGAACTTGATGCGCCCTTCCTGGGCGGCGACGAAGCAGTCCTCCAAAACGTGGGTCAATTCGACCGTCTTGGCGAGGCCGACGATCCGGGCCGCCCCCTTGATCGAGTGGGCCGCCCGCATGAGCGCCTCTAGCTGTCCCGCCGCGCCGGGGTCCTTCTCCAGGGCGAGGAGGCCATCGTTCAGCGTCGGGAGGTGGACCTCCAACTCGGAGCGGAACAGCTCCAGCAGGGACGGATCGACGGACGACCTTCCGGACATGTGCGAGCCTCGGAGAGAGCCGACGGTGCGTTCGCGAGGACACGGCAAGTATACGACGCGGGGGCGGCGAATCTCAAGGGATTACTCGTCGCCGCGCGTCCGCGGGGCAATCCGGGCGAATTCCATTCGCCTCGGGCGGGCCTTGCGTTAGAGTGGCCCCACCGCCGGGGCCGCGTTTCCCCGGCCGAGTCGCCTCTCTTCGGGAGATCGCCCCGTGCCCTCGACCACCTGTCCCGCGTGCGGCATCGCCGTGAAGTACCTGAACGACCTGGTCGGCGTCCTCCAGTGCCCCGGCTGCGGCGAGGAGTTACTCCACGGCAAGGAGGAGCCCTCCCGGCGCGACGACGCGCCGACGCCGCACTACCGCGACGCCGACCTGGACCACGTCCCGACCCGGCCGGCCCGCCCGCTCGAGGACGACCCGGAGGAAGAGGACACGCGCGTCTCCCAACGGGCGAACTTCCCGCCGGAGCGCCGCCCCTGGGACGACGACGAGGACGACGACCGCCCGCCGCGGGCGGTAAGGCCGGCCGGCGTCGAGGGTGCGGGGCGCTGGTGGATCCGAGCCGGCGTCGTAGGCCTGTTGGCCAACGCCGTCCTGCTCTTCTTCGCGATGCCGTCCGCGGGTGCGAGGCTGCCCGGGGACGGCCTGCTCATCCTCGTCCTGCTCGTCGTCGGCACGCTCCTCTACTACGCCGGCCTGATCCGCGTCGGCGTCGGACTGCGGTCCGGGTCGCAGGCGCAGATCCAGCTCCCGGCCGGGTTCGCCCTCCTCGTCGCCCTGATCTGGCTCGGCTACAACGGCACGACCGCGCTGAGCATGTTCTTCGTCCTCGACCAGTTCGCCGAGCGCGGCGGCTTCCAGGCCGGCGGGGGGATGACGCTGTTCTTCTACGGCTGGATGATCCCCCACGCCGTGCTGACGGTCGTCGGCGTGGTCGTCATCCTGGCGAGCGTCGTCCTGCTGTGGCAGTCGGCCCGCTACGTCCACTGGCAGCGCGGCGGCGAGGCGCTCGGCGGCACCGCGCCGGGTTCCGGCGGCGGCTTCCCGGCCGTGATCACGACCGCCGGCCTGCTCTGGCTCGCGGTGACCGCCGCGAGCGTCGGCCTGGACTGGTACGCCAGGACCGCCATCTCGCCGCTGCCCGACCGGTCGGGGCTCCCCTCGGACGTGCGCACGTGGGCGGACGTCTTCGTGGCCTGGGATTACTCGTATGCGGCCGCCGTCCCGCTGCTCACGACCGGCCTGCTGGCCCTGCTGCTCTTCGCCGCCCGGCTCCCCTCGACGGCCCTGGCCGGGGTCGCCTTCCTGCTCGGCTGCCTCCTGGCGATCTTCTACGGCGTCTACGTCCTGAACCGGTGGTATGCCTACCTCCCGGCCGGGATGAAGTTCCCCCATCCGAAGGACGCGTGGCTCATCTACGCCAGGTTCGGCATCCACGGCGTCGGCGTCGTCGCGGCGCTGCTCTGCATCGCCGGCAGCGCGGCCTACCGCCGCTGGCTGCGCCGGGCGCGTGGCCTGGACGTGTGACGCTCGCCCCGCCGTGACGGCAGCCATACAACGGGGAGAGCCCGGCCCGGGATCTCTCGTCGGAGGAAGCATGGCCGTCTCTCCCAGCGCGGAACACCCCGTCACCGTCCTGCTCATCGACGACCAACCGATCGTCGCCGAGGCGGTCAAGCGCATGCTCGCCGACCAGCCGGACATCCACTTCCACTACTGCGCCGACCCGGCCAAGGCGATCGAGACGGCGAACGCGATCGCCCCGACGGTCATCCTCCAGGACCTCGTCATGCCGGAGATCGACGGCCTGACGCTGGTGAAGTTCTTCCGGGCGAACGCCGCGACGAAGCTCACGCCGCTCATCGTCCTCTCGACCAAGGAGGAGGCGGCCGTCAAGGCCCAGGCGTTCGCGAACGGGGCGAACGACTACCTCGTCAAGCTGCCGGACAAACTGGAGGTTCTGGCCCGCATCCGCTACCACTCGCGCGGCTACATCGCCCTGCTGGAGCGCAACGAGGCGTACGCCAAGCTCGAGGAGCGCGAGCGGATGCTCGCCGAGGAGATCGCCCAGGCGACGAAGTACGTCCTGTCGCTGCTGCCGCCGGCGTGGAAGACGGGGCTGCCGACGGTCCACTGGCGTTTCATCCCCTCGACGACGCTCGGGGGCGACTCGTTCGGCTACGAGTGGCTCGACGACGACCACCTCGCGGTCTACCTGCTCGACGTGAGCGGGCACGGCGTCGGGTCGTCGCTCTTGTCGGTGTCGGCGATGAACGTCATCAGCGCCCGGACGCTGCCGGGGTGCGACTTCCGCGACCCGGAGGCGGTGCTGTCCGGGCTGAACAACGCCTTCCAGATGGACAAGCAGAACAACAAGTACTTCACGATCTGGTACGGCGTCTACCACAAGGCGACGCGCAAGCTGCGTTACGCCGGGGCGGGCCACCCGTCGGCGCTGCTCTTGGCCGACGGCCAGCGGCCGCAGGAACTGGCGAGCGAGGGGCCGGTGATCGGCATGTTGCCGGACATGCCGTTCCCGGGGACGGAGACGACGGTGCCGCCGGGCGGCCGGCTGGTGGTGTTCTCCGACGGCGTGTTCGAGATCGAGAAGCCGGACGGGACGATGTGGGACTTCAAGGAGTTCGTGGCGTACGTCAACGGCCTGCCGCGCGGCGAGGGGCTGATCGACACGCTGCGGGGGCACGTCGAGAAACTGGGCGGCAAGCCGACGCTGGCGGACGATTTTTCGATGGTGGTGGTGGACTTCGGGGCGTGACGGGATTGAGAAAGAGCCCGCGGCGGAAGCAAGGGTCAGGTTCCTCACCCTTGCTTCCGCCACGGGCCCTGGTCGGATCACCCGACCCGGCCGCCGAGCAGCAGCCGGCCGATCGCCACCGGGACGTAGAAGATCACGCACGCCAGCACGACGACGACGAACAGGGCGACCGTCAGCAACACGTCGGTCGAGCTTCCGTATCGGACCATGGCCAGGCCCTCCGCTTCGTTCCTTTCCCGCTTTCTCCCGCAAGTACCCGGCACGACCCCGGCCGTGACACCGCCGGCGTGTTACGGCAGTAAAAGAGTCCATCCCGCGAGGAATCGTCGGCCGCGTTCGTCGAGTGGGCTTTACACCGCGACGCGGAGACGCTATAGGCCGCGTCGGACGGAACTCATGGCGCTGTCAGACATTTCGTTCGCTAGAATGGAATGAAGCCCACCGAAACCAACGCGCCGGGAACGGACGCCCATTTCCATTCGCTGGTCACCGCGGGCTGGAGGGCACGCCCATGAACGCCGGCCGACTCCCCGCCCCCGAGCCGGAAGCGGAACCGTCGCGCCTGTCGGACGCGGTTTACGAACGGCTCCTCGAATCGATCCTCGACGGGAAACTAACGCCCGGCACCGTCCTGAGCGAGGTCGCCCTCGCGAAGGAAATGGCCGTCAGCCGGACGCCGGTCCACGACGCGCTGCGGCAGCTCGCCAAGGACGGCCTGATCCACCAGGAAGTCAACCGCCGGGCGACCGTCGTCACCGTGTCGAAGGAGGACGTTTACGACATCTTCGAGATGCGGAAGATATTGGAATCCGAGGCGGCCAAACGCGCCGCCGACCGGATCGACCGGCCGACGCTCGCCCGGCTGCGCGGCATCGCCGAGACGCTCGCGGCGACGCGCGACCGGCCGGACTGGCTCGCCCGCTGGGCCGACTTCGACGAGGAGTTCCACGCCACGATCGCCCGGGCGAGCGGCAGCCCGCGCCTCGCGGCGGACATCGGCCGCTACTGCCTCCTGCACCGGTTCTTCAACCGGAAGGTGACCGAGGTGCAGGTGCTCCAACCCGCCCTGGAGGAGCACCTGGCGATCCTCGACGCCCTGGAGGCCCACGACGCCGAGGCGGCCCGCCAGGCGATGTTCGACCACATCAGGGAGTGGCAGGCGTATTTCGTGAATCACTTTTCGGCGGCGCGGTGACCGCCGGCCTGCGGCGCGACGCCCACCAGGCCGCGGCGCGGCGCGACAGCAGCCGGGCCGACTCGACCCAGGTCGGCCGGGCGACGCGCAGTCGGACGATCGGCCGCGACGCCGTCGCGAGCTGCTCCTTGTAGCGCGTCACCCCCGGCAGGAAGTCGTACTCGCGGTCGCCGCGTTCGATCGCCCGGCGGATGAGCATCGCCAGCAGCGTGATGCCGGGCCGGACCTTGTCCGGCACGTCGGTCCGCCGGCCGGCCTGGTAGTAGCTCGCCTTGCCGCCGTGGCGGACGTCGTAAATCGCGACGAACGGCTCGCCCTTGACGGTGATCCACGCCAACTCGAGCATCCCCGCCGCGAGGAGAGCCGGCAGCGCCGCGTCGTGGAAAGCCAGGAACCGCGACGCCTTGAACGTGCCGTCGCCGCCGCCCCAGCGCTCGCGGTGCAGGGCGATCAGGGCCGCCTTCCCCTCGGCTAGTGACGCGGCGTCGTCCGCGAAGTGCAGCGTCCAGTCGGTGCCGGCCCACTCCTCGAACGACCGCAGCGACGTGCGGACGAGCCGGCGGTCCGACTGCCCCAGCTGGGCGAGGTAGGCGTCCCACGTCGCCGGCAGCGGGATCGTGAACGACCGGTCGTATTCCTCGACCGCGACGACATCCCGACCGCGTCGGAAGGCGTCGGCGAGGTGGCCGGTCATCGGATTGTCGCCGGGCAGCGTCTCCAGGAAAACCTCGTCCCAGCCGCCGAGCTTGCCCGCGTGGACGAGCGCCGCCAGAGCGTTCGCCACCGCCTCCTCGCGTCCGGCCTCGGCAACGACGTTGAGGTAGTCGGAGCAGACGGCCTCCTCGGGCCGCTCGCCGGTGCTGAGGAACTCGACCCGGCGGAAAGGCAGCCCCGGCCTGTACCAGTGACGCCGCCACGTCAGCGGGGCGAAGCCGACGAGCCGGCCGTCGTCGCGGAACGCGACGCAGCACAGCCGTCGGCCGCGGTCGGTGCCGAAGGTGCGCCACCAGGTCAGCAGCCAGGTCGGCGTCAGGGAGAACTCGTTCGCGGACGACCGGCCGAGCAGGTCGAGCCACTCCGGGGCGAGGGCGTCGAGCTGGTCGGCCGTGGTCAGGACGGTGGGGTTCATCGCGGTCCTGCGCCGGGGTCGTGGCTTCGGCGGTACGGACAAGCATAGCCCGCCGTTTCCGCCGCGGCCGACCCCGTTTCCGTGTACCCCGACGGGGTACGATACCGGAGCCCGGGGTCGCACTTCGCGCATCCCGGGCGGGCTCCCCAGAAAATCCCCACCCGCGCGCAAGCCTTCCCCCGCCGCGCATTCCACCGGAAACGCGAACGACCGGGCCGTGGCCCGGTCGCTCCTGCGAAACACTTTGTGCGCCTTCCCCGATCGGAGGGACGCCCGGCGGCGGTCGTCGGGCGTTCTTCCTTTTTGGCCGTCACTCCGGCGGCAGGGACGGGTGTTCGACCTTCTTCCACTTCGCGGCGAAGCCGACGCTCGACCAGTGGACGTCGTTGTCGATGTCGTGGCACTTCTGGCAGAACTGGTCGATCCGGCCCATCCGTTTCTTCTTGTCCTCGGGCGACTCGTTCTCACCGGCCGGGCGGTACGGGTTGATGACCGGGTACCACGCCGCGTTCTGCGGCTCGCGGACGTGGTCGCTGCACGGGCCGTGGCAGCTCTCGCAGCCGACGTTCTTCAAGAGCGGCGTCGTGTCCCCGCTGCGGAACCCGGTGTGGTAGCCGAAGCCGACCGTGTGGCAGACGATGCACTCCGGGTCGTACTGCCGGTTGCTCGGCCGGGTCGCCGTCTCCAGGGTCGGGTAGGCGTGCGCGTGCGGCGTCTTCTCCCAGATCTCGTAGGCCCGTTCGTGGCACTTCTTGCAGCGCTCCGAGCCGACGTAGGTGGGCACCTTGCCGTCGAGGGCGACCTGGGACGGGTGCTTCAGTTGCGGCACCCGGGCGAGGTAGTCCTTGGCCTTCAGCTCCTTGGTGTAGTTCTCCAGGAGGTTGACGACCGGGTGGTCCGCCTCCTTGTCCTTCGTCGTCAGGAACGGGGCCTTCTCCTCGAGCTGCACCAGCTCCCAGCGCGGCGTGTCGAACCCGCCGTCCGGCTTCTTGTACAGGCCGAGGACGCCGACGTAGCGGCCCTTGTGGCCGATGCCGAGAACGAAGGTCTCCTTGCCGGACGGGTGCTTGACCCGGACCGGGTTGGCCGGCGGCTCCTCCTCCTCGGTCAGGGCGACGACGAGGTCGAACTGCGGGAACGCCTTCGCCACCTCGACCGCCTCGGCCTGGAACCCCTGGGCGAACTTGCCGCGCGTCAGCGACCCGTGGTAGAGCAGGATGCGGTAGTCGAGGTTCGCCGCCGCCATCTCCTTGCTGACCTGGGCCAGGGCGTCGGCGCTGGGGACGAGCTTCAGGTCGGCGTCCTTGATCGCCTCCTGGACGCCGGAGCCGATGATCGCCGTCACGCCGAGGCGGGCCTTCGAGGCCGGGTCCTGGACGATGCGCCACCGAGCGAGGTGCGGCTTGTACACCTCGCGCTCGACGTCCATCGGGTCGTTTAGGTTGCCGAGGATGATCGGCGGCACCTTGTCCGATTCGTTGATCAGCTCCCCCAGGGCCTTGAACGTCGGCAGGGCCGCCTCGTATTCGCCGAGGCCGAGGGTGACGTAGCCCATCAGCTTCAGGGCCCGCATCGAGTACTGGTACTTGACGAGGCCCTGGACGTTCGGCAGCTTGGCCGGGCCTTCCTTCTGGGCGACGTCGCCGAGGTCGAGCGGCAGGAGTTGCCAGCCCTTGTCCTTGAGCAGTTGCACCAGGTTGTAGCGGCGTTCGAGGCCGCCGATCTGCGGCTTGGAGCAGCCGCACGGCAGCAGGTAGCCGTGCATCTGGGCGGTGAGGATGACGGCGAGAGTCGGCTTCGGCCAGGCGTCGAGTTGGAGGCGGGCCGCCCCGGCCTGGCCGGTCGGCGTCGGCTCGGTCGGCGGGGCGGCGAGCCAGCGGGCCAGGCCGGTCCCGGCCAGGGCGCTGACGACGACCAGGCCGACCGCGGCGAGTTGGAAGCCGAGGCCGCGCTTCGACGGCACCGGGGCGGGCGATTCGGGCGTGGGGGTGCCGCTGGTCTGCATGGTCGGAGGTTCCTCCGTTTACGGTAGCCGGAAGGCGGTCGCCCTCACCTGTACCAGAATCGGCGCGGGGCGATCCAGTCCGACCCCCGTTCCGGCCGGCCGGCCTCACTGGGTGGCGTTGCCGTGGGCGGGGATGCGGAGTGCCCGGCCTTCGCCGCCTACGGGACGGACGTAAACCGCGGTGTCCTGGTAGTCCGGGTCGTCCAGGCGGGGGAAGCGCCCGACGACCTTCTTCGGCTCGACCTTGACGGTCAACACCCAGGATCGGCCGCCGTCCACGGTGGACTTCGGGGCTTCCAGTTCCGCCTTGAGGAACGGCGCGGTCCGCGTCCGGTCGATCTCCAACTCCAGGCCGGCCGGCGTCGTCAGGGTGCGCGTCTCGACCCGGCTGCCGTGGCCGGCCTCGAACGTGCTCAGGTCGATCGCCCCCAGTTCGCGTGGCCCCTCCAGGCGGATGTCGCCGCGGACGGAGCCCTCGACGAGGATGGCCTGCTTTTCGCCTTCGTCGGCCAGGCCGACCTCGATCCGACGGGTGAAGACGCCCTGGTCGAAGAGGCCCTTGCCGTCGCTGGTGCGCGGGTTGACGGCGTAGCGGATGCGGTAGGCGGACCGGACGGGCGGCACGTCGCCGGTGCCGCGGCCGGCGAGCTGCTGTTCGAGGCTGGCGATCTCGGCCCGGGTGAGCGGCTCCGGCTTCTCGACGGCGAAGCCGTCGTTGGGGTTGCGCCGGCCGAGCGGCACGTTGCGGGCGCGCAGGTCGAGCCAGGGCCGGGTGAACGAGTAGGCGACGACCGCGCCGCCGTCGGGGAGGCGGTCGGCCTGCAGGTCGGGCATCTGGACCTTGTTCATCGACAGGGCGAACGGCTCGTGGAAGTGGACCCACGCCTCCAGGACGAGGGTCGGCCCGAGGAGGGCGTGGTGGAACCAGAGCGTCGCGTCGAGCTTCTGCGGTCCGAGGAGGTTGTTCTTCCACTTCATGCGCACCCAGCCGATCGCCCCGGGCGGCACCTCGACGGCGTCGTCCTTGATCTGACGCCCGTCGGCCCACGACTCCAGGTCCGAGGTCCGCCGGGCGTGCTCGGTGGCGGCGCAGCGGGCCAGGACGGCGAGCGGCCCGCCGGGGCTTCCTTGAAACGTCCCGACGCCGCACAGGCCCGCCGCCTCGCCGGCCCGGGCCCGCAAGACGGCCGGCTCGACGAGCCAGACCTCGACGCTGGAGCACTTGCAGGCGACGCGGTTGAGGCCGACCGGGATCGCCTTGTCGTTGGGGTTGTGGAACCAGAAGTCGGCCTGGCCCTCCGCGCCGCGTTCGATCGTGTAGGCGGACTTGCCGTCCGGTCCCGGCAGGCCCCGGATCGGGAAGGCGAGCTGGGTCTCCATGCCGGGCGGCAGCTTCGGCTGGTCGGTCGACCCGGCCGGGTCGCCGATGTAGTTGACGAAGAACGTGATGCCGAAGACCAGGACGACCAGCACGGCCAGGGCGACCGACCACTGCGTCGTTTTCATGGGGGGACGCCTCACGAGTCGGGAAGGAGCTTCAGGGCGGGCCGCCGGGGTGCCGGCCAAGGCCATACGTCCATTGTAAGCCCAAAATCGGCCGGGACAACCGAACACCGCCTAGGACAGGCTACGCCGGCCGGCCCGCCCCGGTTCGGTCGGCCTTGTGGCGGGCCGGCCACGGCGGCTATAACTCCGGGTCATGAACAGCCGCTGGTTCGTCGGCCTGGCCTCCGCCAGCAGCGCCGAGGCCGTCAACGCCGCCCTCGTCGAGCTGGACGGCGTCGGCCTCGACGCCCGGCCGCGCCGCCTCGTCGCCGTCCGCCACCCCTACGGCGACGAACTCGCGACCCTCCTGCGCCGCGTCGGCCAGCCGGGCACGGCGGACGGGGTGCCGCTCCTGGCCCAGCTGCACCGCGCCCTGGGCGAGACGTTCGCCGCCGCGGCGCTGGCCGTCGCCGACCGGGCCCTGGTCGATCTGCCCGACGTGCAGTGCATCGCCTGCCCCGGCCACGGCGTCTGGAACGACCCGGAAGGCCGCCTGCCGACGACGCTGGCGATCGGCATGGCGGCCGTCGTCGCCGAGCGGCTCGGCGTCACCGTCCTGGGCGACCTGGCGACGCGCGACGTCGCCGCCGGCGGCCAGGCCGCCCCGCTCGCCGCCCTGGCCGACAACGTCCTGCTCCGCCACCCGGACGAGGGCCGCCTCCTGGTCCACCTCGGCGGCGTCGGCACGGTCGTCTACCTGCCGGCCGGCGGCGGGCCCGAAGACGTCGTCGGCTGGGACGCCGGGCCGTGCAACGCCCTGCTCGACGGCCTGATGCGCCACCTGACCGGCGGCCGGGAACGCTACGACCCGGGCGGCCGCCACGCCGTCCAGGGCAAGTGCCACGACGCCCTGCTGGCCGACTGGCTCGCCCACCCGTTCCTGCAGCGCCGGCCGCCGCGCGCCGTGCCGCGGCACCGGCTCGGCGACGACCTCGTCGCCGAGGTCGTCCGCCAGGGGCGCGACCTGGCCCTGCCGCTGCGTGACGTGCTCTGCACCGCGACGCACCTCGTCGTCCGCTGCGTCGCCGACTCGGTCCGCCGCTGGCTGCCGAACGCCCGGCCGACGCGGGTCCTCCTCTCCGGCGGCGGCGTCCGCAACGGTCTGCTGTGGCAGCTCCTCGGGCAGCGATTCGGCGAGGTGCCACTGGAGCGGACCGACGCCCACGGCGTCCCGGCCGACGCCCGATCCGCGGCCGGGCTGGCCGTCCTGGCGGCCCTCTTCCTCGACGGCGTCCCCGGCAACGCCCCGGCCGCGACCGGGGCGGCCGGGCCGCGCCTGCTCGGCAGCCTGACCCCCGGCGCGCCGAGCCACTGGGCGCGGACCCTCGCCTGGATGGCGGCCCGGACCGGCCCCCTCGGCGTCGAGCGCGACGCCGACGGCGAGTGGTGACCGCCACCCGCCGCCCGCCTTCGCCATGCCGTGGAGCTTGTACAGGTCGAACGGCCCCGACGGCCCCACTCGGTTACTGGACGAAAACGTCACAATCGGGCATCGCGTCTCGGAACGCCTTGACGCCCTCCTTCGTCACCTTCGTGTCAGACAGTCGAAGGGTGCGCAGTTTCTTCAGCGCCGTCAGGCGGGCCAGTCCCACGTCGGTCAACCCCTGGTTGTAGATCTCCAGGTTGGTCAACTCCGCCAGCCCGGCGACCTCCTCGAGACCTGCGTCGGTGATGCCGCCGGCTTTGAGGGTGAGCGAGCGGAGCTTCTCGAATGGGCGCAGGTGGACGAGGCCCGCGTCCTTCAGGAAGAGGCAGGACAGTTTCAGGGTGAGCAGGTCGCGGAGCGGCGCGAGGTTCCGCAACTTGTCCCCATCCACGAAGGTGGCACCCAGGTCGAGGTGACGCAGGCTGGTCAGCTTCGCGAGGCGCTCGAAGCCGGCCGGGGTGAGAAGCACCTGCACGTCCAGGTCGAGTTCCTTCAAGGTCGTCAGCGGGGCCAGGTCGGCCAGGGCGGCGTCGGTCATGTTGCGTGGCAAGACGACCGATTCGAGCGACTTGATCCGGGCCACTTCTTTCAACCCCTCGGCGTTGACCTTCGCGTCCATGAGGTCGAGCCGCTTGAGGTCGCCGAGAGCCGCCAACGCCTTGATCCCGTCCGCCGTCACGTCTGTGGAACATAGGGTCAACCGCTCGAGCGACCGGATCGAAGCCACCGCCCCCAGGTCGGCGTTCTTGACCTTCGAGGAATTCAGATCCAGCGAGCGAAGCTTCTTCAGCCCGGCCAGGTGCTTCAGTCCCTCGCCGCTGACGCTCGTCGCGCAGAGGCCGACCGCCTCCAGTCCGGACAGCCCGGCCAGTTCCTTCAAGCCGGCGTCGGTGATCGGGTTCGCGCCCAGGTTGACCGCGCGCAGTTTCTTGAACGGGGCCAGCTCGCGCAGGTCCGCATCCGTGACGTCGGCACCGGTCAGGTCGAGTTCCGTCACCCCGCGCAGGGGTGCCAGCGCCTTCAGGATCGGGCCACCTGACTTCGAGCCGCTGAGGTCCACGATCCAGGCCGGCTTCTCCGAGCTTCTTTCATCCGGCTTGATCAAAACCCTGAACTTTTCGCAAAGCGCCTTCCGGACTTCCTCTTCGTCCGCCCGGACGCCGGACGCCATCCCGACCAGCAGGAGCAACGCAAGTAGGAAGCGGGTCATCGAGCCTCCGGGAATTGTTTCGACCTATCGGGCCATGTAATAGAGACGGTGGCGTTCTACGACGGGAACGGAGGTTGCGACCACCTACCCCTGAACGGCCTTCGCCACGCCGTGCAGCTTGCACAGGTCGACCGGGCCGAGTTCCGCCCCGATGAACGGGTCGAACGACGCGTCCTTCTCGCCCTGGCGGAAGTCGGCGACGTAGCGCTCGACCGTCTTGCGCGGACAGCCGGAGGTCGCGACGATCTCGTCGATCGACTTGCCGTCCTGGTGCAGGGCCAGGACGATGTGCAGCTTGCCCTTGCTCAGCCGGCGCGGCTCGCTCACGAAGCGATAGCGCCGGACGACGAACCGGCGCGGCTCGGCGGCGGTGCCGGCCTTCTTCAACGTCAGGCCGACGCGGGCCGTCGCCAGGACCGGCTTCGCGTCGCCGGGAGACGCCTCCTCCAGGTGGAGCGGGTTCTTCTCGTCCCAGGCGCTTCGGCCGGCGATCCGGCCGTCGAGGACGGCGACGGCGGCGCACTTCGTCGTCGCGAGGAGGTGATCGACGAGGAGCGACGGCCCATCGACGAGGTCGCCGTCCGGCTTCTCCAGGGTGCGGATCAGGATGCCGCCGTGGGCGGCCGGCGCGCCGAAGGTGAGATCGACGCCCTTGAAGCTGCCGCCGCGGTAGGTGCCGCGCGTCTTGTGGAAGTACCACCGGCCGCGCGTCTCCTGGAGCGGGTCGCGGTGGGCGAATGTGTCCGGGTGCTCCGCGGCGTGGTAGTAGAACTCGACCTCTGCCAGGCGGTGCGGCTGGCCGAGGACCATCAGCCGGCAGCGGTTCAGCAGTCGGTCGGCGATCGCCGCGAAGGCGGCGTGGACCGCGCCGAGGTCGGTCAGGCCGGCCGGCCGGGTCAGCCACGGGTAGGCGTCGGTCATGGTCGTCTCCGGGGTGAGGATGCCGTTTCTGTAGCAGACGGCCCGGGCGGCGAAAAGGACCGGTCGGCATCGCTCTTTACATAGCCCCGGGCTTGCCCGGGGTCTTCGCGGCTGGACCCCCCGGCAAGCCGGGGGCTATATGAAGTTGCCCGCCTCCGGTATGATGACCGGACGGGAGGGCCGTGATGACCGCCGACCTGGAGCTCCTCGGAGCCGCCCTGCGCGACGCCGACGTCGCGGCGTTCACCACCGTGGCGGACCGCCTCATCCGCCAGGGCCTGCCCGAGGCGCACGAGCCGCTCCTGCAAGCGCTACAGCACGACGACCCGGCCATCCGCTCCGCCGCCGCCCGGGCGGCCGGCCACCTCGACAACCCGGACGCGGTCGATCCGCTCTTCCTGCACCTGCAAGACCCGGAGCCGGCCGTCCGCGACGCGGCCCTCGCGGCCCTGATCGCCCTCGCCCCCGGCCTGCTCGAACGCGACCTGCGCACCAGCGACCGCGAGTCGGACGCCCGCCGTTGCCTGCGCGACCTCGTCCGCCTCCTTCGCGGCGAGCCGCCGCTCGACGACGCCGAGGCCGTCCACGAGTGGCCCGGCGGCTCCCAGCGCGCGATCAAGCTGTGCATCGCCCTGCTCCACCACGGCGCGTCGGCCGTCCGCGTCCGGGCGGCCGAGCTGCTCGGCGCGACGCAAGACCGCCGCGCGGTCGATGAGCTGCTGCTGGCCCTGGCCCACCCCGACGTCGAGACGCGCGTCGCCGCGGCGGTCGCCCTGGGCGAGCACGGCCGGACGTCGCGCATCGTCGGCCCGCTCGTCGAGGCGTTCCACGACGTCGAGCCGCGCGTCCGGACGGCGGCGGCCCTGGCCCTGAGCCGGTTCGACGTCCTCGGCGGCGGCATCCCGTCCGACCGGCTGCGGCCCGTGCTCGAACACCTGCTGCGCTTGCCGGACGTCGAGGCCCGGCGGCGCGTCGTCCTCATGCTCGGCCGGTCGCGCGGCCCGGACGCGGTCGAGCTGCTCCTGCTCGCGATCCACGACCGCGAGGCGAGCGTCCGCGCCGAGACGATCGTCGCCCTGAGCCGGTTCCGCGACGACCGGATCGAGCCGGCCCTGCGGATCGCCCTGACCGACCCGGAGGAGATGGTCCGCCTGCGGGCGGTCGATGCGATGGAGCGCCTCGGCGTGCCGGAGCCGCTGCCGCTGGCGCTGAAGGACCCGTCGCCGACGGTGCGCGTCCAGGCGATCAAGGCCCTGCGCTGGACGATGGCCGTCGCCGGCCGGGGCGAGGCGGTCCTGCCGGAGCTGCTGGCATCCCTGTCGGACCCGGCCGAGGCGGTCCGGCTGGAGGCGGTCGAGCTGCTCGCCGGCTACGTCACGCCGCCGGTCGTCGTCGCGATGGCCCGTGCCCTGCCGGACGAGTCGTTCCCGCTCATCCGCCAGAAGATGCTCGCCCTGCTCGGCGGTGACCCCGTCGGCCACGACGCGATCCTCGCCGCCGACGGGCGGACCGTGGCCGACGTGTTCCGCGCCCACCTGGACGACCCGGCCCCGGAGGTGCGGGCCCAGGCCGCCGAGTTCCTGGGCGGCCTGGGCGACCCGAGCCATCGGGCGGTGCTGCTCGCGCACCGCGACGACCCGTCCGCCGAGGTGCGCCTGGCGGTGACGCACGCCCTGGAGCGGTTCGACCACCCGGACGCCCACGCCGCCGTCGCGGACCTGCTGGCCGACCCGGCCGCCGAGGTTCGCGACGCCGCCGTCTGGGCCTTGCGCCACTGGCCGCTCGACCGGGCGGTGGCGCGGGCGGTGCCGCTGCTGGCCGACCCGGCCGAGGCGGTCCGGCTGGGCGTCGGCGTCCTGCTTGCGGTGTCCCACTCGCGCGGCGAATTCTCCCTCGACCGCTTCCCCGCGATCTACGACGGGGCGGCCCTGCCCGGTCGGCTCGCCCTGCTCGACGTGTGCGACGCGATCCGCGACCGGCGGCTGGTGCCGCTCTTGCTGCGGGCGGCCCTGGCCGGCGAGCCGGGCGAGCGGACGCGGGCGTTGCAGGTGCTGGGCGACCTGAAGCGCGGCGAGCCGGCCCGTCGGCCGCCGCGGCTGACGGCCGAGCTGCACCGCCTCGCCCCGGCCGACGCGATCGGCACCCGGTCGGCGGTGCGCGTCCTCGATCCGGCGACCGCCCCGCAGTCGCTGGAGGCCCCGACGCTGAGCGGGCTGCTCGACTTCCACGTCGCCGCGACGCGCTTCGAGCCGGGGGCGACGGTGCGCGTCCTGCTCTGGGCCGCCCGTCCAGAGCAGGCCGACCGCCTCGCCGAGTTGTCGGCCCGGCCTCTCGACGAGAGTGATTTCCGTATCCAGAGCCGGTTCGGTCCGACCCTCGCCCCGCGGACGAGCCTGACCGCCCGGCTGCACGTCGCCGGCCTGGCGGCGATCGACGCGGAGGACGACCTCCACTGGGACGGCGAGCCGGCGGCGGCCCGGTTCCTGCTGACGGTGCCGTCGCACGCCGAGGCGGGCTACCCGGCCCACGTCGCCGTCTACCGCGACGCCCTGCGCATCGCCCGGGTCGAGGCGACGCTGACGGCGGGCGTCCTGCGGCTGGGGGCAACGACGCGCTACCGCCGGGCGGTCGCCGTCGCGGCGGCCGAGGACCGCGACACCGCCCTGGCCCGGCTGGCGGCCCTGCGGCGGGTGCTGCCCGATCTGGATGCGCGCCTGCTCGCCGCCCGGGAGCCGGTGCCGGATGGGGCCGACGTGCTGTACGTGTTCTGGTCGCGCGCCGCGGCCCGGTCGTCGGAGGTCGGGCGGATCGTCCGCTGGGCGCGCGACCAGCACGGTTCGGACTTCCCGAGCGTGGTGCCGCTCGAGTCGCCGGAGACGGCCCCGCCGCCGGCCGACCTGGCCGGGGCGGATTGGGTCTGGTCCTACCTCCGCGGCCGGCTGCGGCCGTGACGCACCCCCGACCGAGCGTTCGAGGTCTCTCCCCCGTCAGGCGGGTTCGCGCGGATTCACATTGTCTGTCAACGAGACCGGGGGAGATCCCTCGGAGCCCGAGCGCCAAGGAGCGGCAACTTCCCTCGCTGGCGCTCGGGCTCCGACCAAACGGCCGGAGCGATGGCCAGGCCCGCTCCGCGAGGGCAAGAAATCAGTTGACAACCCGCATCCGGGGAGATGTAATCGCCCCGGTAGAACCCTCTTCCAAACCGGTTAGGAAAAGCGACCTTTCGGCGGAGAGGTACTACTTCACGTCTGGAAGTGGAGCGCCGGGATGGCGGGCGAGGTTCTGTACGGCATCAACGAGTGGGTGCTCTTCGTCCTGACGGCCGGCATCCTATACGGCGCGGCGGAGGTCGGGTATCGTTACGGCCGGCGGTTCGCGGAATGGACCCGCCCGGAGATCCATTCCCACGTCGCGACCGTCGAGGGGGCGCTGCTCGGGCTGCTCGCCCTGCTCCTCGGGTTCGCCTTCGCCATGGCGATGACCCGGTTCGAGACCCGCAAGCAGGTCGTCCTCGAGGAGGTCAACAACCTCGAGACGGCGTACCTGCGTGCCCACCTGTTGCCCGAGCCCCGCAAGACGACGTGCGAGCGGCTGCTCAAGGGGTACGTGCAATCCCGGATCGACGACCTCCAGGCCGGGACCGACGCGGCCCGATCCCAGGCCGCCCAGGAGGAGACCCGCCGGTTGCAGGTCCGGCTTTGGTCCGAGGCGGTGGCCGCCGCCCGCGAGAATTCGGACGAGGTCAAGACGGGGTACTTCATCGAGTCCCTGAACGACCTCATCGACGACCACACGAAGCGGTCGTTCGCGATGGAGAACCACGTCCCGGAGGTGATCCTCCACCTGCTGATGCTCGTCTCCACCCTGACGATCGCGGTGACCGGGTACAGTTCCGGCTTGCGGGGGAAGCGGCTCCAGCCGTTGCGGGTCATCCTCGTCCTGCTCGTCGCCGCCACGCTGATCGTCGTCATCGACCTCGACCGGCCGCGCCGCGGCCTGATCCGGGTGAGCGAAGACGGGATGTCGCGCTTGCAGGCGGAACTGGAGCCGTTCCATAAAGGCGTCGCGCCTCCCTGACGGGGTACCTCGGTCGGATGGTCGGAAGTTATTCGGAAGGGGGTTCCATGCTTCGTTACGCGGTCATCTTCCTGATCGTCGCGATCATCGCCGCCGTGTTCGGGTTCGGCGGGCTCGCCGGCGAGGCGGCCTGGATCGCCCAGCTCCTGCTGGTCGTCTTCCTCATCCTCGCCCTGGCTTCGTTCATCCTGGGCAGGAAGGGGCCCCCGAGCGGCCTCTGACGGGTCTGCGAGGCAACCCGATCCCGATTGCGCTGGCCGTGGGTATCCGGAATGATCGAAGGACACGACTACACGCTCTACGGCAACGGGCCGAGCGGCCGGTCGCGGATGTACGCCCTGATCGCGCTCATCACGGCCTTCCTGGCCCCCCTCGCCCAGCACGCGGCACTCCTCCTGTTGCGCCGCTTGTGGGGGGACGAGTGGGACGCCGCCGAGATGGCCCTGTTCTTCGGCGGGTTCACGGCCCTCGTCCTGTTCGGCGTCCTCATCAACCTGTTCGACCGCTACCTCTGGCGGACCGCGTTCGGCGGGTGGCTGTTCCGCGCCGCCGGGTTGCCCATCCCCCCCGACCTGAGCGGGGAGTACCGCGGCACCATCGACCTGCACCCCGCGACCGGTTCGTCCGGCGTGTTCCGTACCGGCTACTTCATGCGGCTGGCCCAGACGTGGGAACAGATCAGCCTCCTGATCGAGCGGGCCGCCGAGGGGGGCGGGCTGGTGCGGGTGCATAGCGACATGGCGAGCATCCGCGTCGGGATGATGAGCGGGGTGACGACGCTCCGCTTCGTTTACACCTTCGAGGAGGACCTGCCCCGGCGCGACGGGATCGGCGTCATGGCCCGCAAGTTCTCCGGGGCGGCGACGTTCGAGTTCCGCCGCGACGGGGACACCTGGACGGTGACGGGCCACTTCTTCGACGACATTGGCCGGTCCGGTCAGATTCGCCTTCGGCAGGGGGGCACGGCCACGCAGATCGTGCCGGTGGACGCCGCGGCGCAATCGCAGCAACGGACCGAACGAGACGCGGCAGATGCCCCGTAAGCCGTGCTTGCGGCTGCCGCGCTGGGCCTCCCACCGAGGGGACACTCGCATGAACCCGACCCGTCGCGATCTGCTCGCCGGCACCGCCGCCGGCCTGGCCCTGGCCACCCTCCCCGCCCCGGCAGCCGACCCGCCGGCGCGGCGCTCGCACCGCCTCGGCGTCAGCACCTACTCGTTCTGGCAGTTCAAGAACGCCGAGCTGAAGAGCATCGAGAAGTGCCTCGACCTCGCCGCCGACATGGGCTTCGACGGCGTCGAGATCCTCCACCGCCAGATGGACGACGAGTCGTCCGGCGGCCTGCAGAAGCTCAAGCGGCACGCCTTCGTCAACGGCCTGGCTCTGATGGGCTTCTCGACCCACCAGGGCTTCCTGTCGCCGTCGAAGGACGAACGCCAGAAGAACGTCGACCACACCGTCAAGTGCATCGAGATGGCCTACGCGCTCGGCATTCCGACGATGCGCGTCAACACCGGGACGTGGAAGACGAGCAAGAACTTCGACGAGCTGATGAAGAACCGCGGCGTCGAGCCGCCGATCGACGGCTACACCGACGAGGACGGCTTCGGCTGGGTGGTCGACGGCCTGGGCCAGTGCCTCAAGGCGGCCGAGAAGTGCGGCGTCCTGCTCGGCCTGGAGAACCACTGGGGCCTCGGCCGAACACCGGAGGGCGTCCTCCGCGTCGTCGACGCCCTCAAGTCGCCGTGGCTCCAGGTGACGCTCGACACCGGCAACTTCCTCGAAGACCCCTACGACCGACTGGAGAAGCTCGCCCCGAAGGCGATCCTCGTCCAGGCGAAGACGTACCACGGCGGCGGCCTGTGGTACACGCTCGACCTCGACTACGAGCGCATCGCGGCCCTGCTGCGCAAGCACGCCTACCGCGGCTGGGTGTCGCTGGAGTTCGAGGGGAAGGAAGACCCGAAGACGGCCATCCCGAAGAGCCTGGCGACGCTCCAAAAGCACTTCGGGTAAGCCGGCAAACTCGGCGGCGAAGTCCGTGCTCTACCGTGGCGGCCCCAGCGATGTCGTCGGCGTCCACGACGGCGGGTCGCTCGCCGGGAACGATTCCTCCGACGCCTCCTGGACGACGTCGCACTCCGGCTCCTCGCACGGCGGGACCGGCTCCGCCGCGACGTGCCGACGGCGGACCAACCGGTCGAGAATAAACCCTCCGACGGCCAGGAGCATCGGAACCACCCACCGGAATAGCCGCTGCATCGTGGTGCCCTCCTGTGAATCAGCCGAGTGGAAAAGTGCAAATGCCGCGCCGCGTCGCGCCGGTCAGTCGCGGTCCATGCGGCGTTCGAGTTCCTCCAGCACGGCCGGCAACTCGGCCAGCGTCTCGACCACGGCGTGCGCCCCGGCGGCGAGGAACCGCTTGCGGAGCGGCATGCTGTGGGCGTACCGGCTCCCCGCCGGCAGCGCCCGCCAGTCGGCCTCGCCCAGGGCGATCTCGCTCGACGAGTCCGTGACGGCGACGGTCCAGACCTCGGCGTTGCGCCCCTCGGCGACGTCCGGGAACGTGTCGCCGACCTTGACCACCCGGCGCGTCGGGTAGATCCCGGTCGCCTCCATGCAGCGGTAGACCATCCACGGCGCGGGCCGGCCCGCCGGCACGTCGTCGCCGCAGACGTTCGCGTCCGGCGTGTAGCCCTGCCGTGCCGCCGCCTGGGCGACCCGCTCCGCCGCCGCGCGGAAGTAGCCCGTCGTGCCCGCGATCTTGACGCCGCGCTTGCGCAACTCGGCCAGCACGTCGAGCAGGCCCGGCACCAGCCGGTCGTGCCGGTCGATCGTCTCCAGCTGGATCGGCACCAGTTCCTGGTACATCAACTCCAGGTCGGGCGGCCCCCACGGCTTGCCGAGCGTCTCCGTCCACCGGGCGGCGATCGCCGGCTCGGTGAGCATCATCCGCAGGTGGTCGCGCTTGTGGGTGCCCATCGGCTTGCGCGCCTCGTCCCGGCTGACGGCGACGCCGCGCCGGGCGAACACCTCGACGAACGCCTCGATCGGCGCGAGCGACCCGAAGTCCACCGTCGTGCCGGCCCAGTCGAAGACGACCAGGCCGATCGAATTCCCGCTCATGGCAGCGTCTCCTCCAGCAGGGCGTCGTAGTCTCCCGAGCCGGCCCACGCCTCCCACAGGTCGGCCGCCCAGCCGAACGACATCGTCATGCCGGAGCCGCCCGGCGCGGCGACGACGTGGACGCCCGGCTCCGGCTCCGCCAGGAAGAGCGGCCGGCTCGGGTGTTTCGCGTACAGGCCGTGCCACGTCGCGGCGAGCGTCCAGTCCGGCAGGTTGACCATGCCACGCAGGTGGTCGAGGACCGCCGCATTGAGGGCCGGCTTGTCGAAGATCTCGATGTCGCCGTCGTACTCGTGCGTGTCTCCGATGACGACCTCGCCGAGGTGGTTCTGCGACGCCATGACGTGGACGCCGTAGCGGACGAAGTCCGGGTAGCGCTCCTCGATCGACCGCCGCAGCCGGGGCAGCGACGGGCAGTCCTGGAACGTCGGATAGTGGCAGAGCGTCAGCGACCCGGCGAGGTGGGTGCCGATCCGCCAGCCGACCGGCTGCGGCCCCGTGCGCATCATCTGGAGCTTGCAGCGGCGGATGCCCGACGCAGCGAAGACGTCCGGATAGAGCGTCTCGAAATCGACCCCGGAGCAGATGACCGTCCGGCCGACCTCCCACGTCTCGCCACCGGCGGTGCGGACGTGCCGCCGGTCGATGCCGACGACCGTCTGGCCGAAGCGGAGCGTAACGTGGTGCTCTCGGTGCAGCCAGTGCGCCAGGCGGGCGACCGCCTGGCGCGGATCGACGCACAGCTCCGTCCCGCTCCACAGGCCGCCGCGCAGGCCGTCCGGGTTGACGGCCGGGTAGCGCTCGAGCACCTGCCGCGCGTCCCACGCCTCGACCTGGAAGCCGAGCGCCGGGGCCCGCTCGGCGAACTCGCGCATCACCGCCCAGCCGAGGTCGTCATGCGCGACGTGGAGGGAGCCGCACGGCTCGCACCACAGGCCGGCCTCCGCGGCGGCGTCGAGCCAGAGCTGTCGGCTCCGCAAGGCCCGCTCGAAGTTGCGGCCGGCCGTCTGGCCGATCGGCCAGATCATGCCGAAGTTGCGGATCGAGCCGCCCTGGGCGTACGGCGACCGCTCGAACAGGACGACGCGCTGGCCGCGCCGGGCCGCCATCCACGCCTGGGCCAGGCCGACGATGCCGGCCCCGACCACCGCCACGTCCGCGTTCGGCATCGTCACTTCCCCGGCTCGTCTTCCTCGTCGTCTTCGTCGTCGTCCTCTTCGGCGAGCCGCGACATCAGCTCGGCGACCTCATCGACGGCCGGGTCGCTCGGCGTCGCGGCGGCCTCGGCGGCGACGCGCTGCTCCAGTTCGTCCATCCGGCCCTGCATCGCCTGGAGCATCGCCCGCAGTTCCGGCGGTAGGTCCGGGTCGTTCGCCGCCTCGGCCGTCTGCTGCTCGATCTCGTCGGTCATCTCGTCGAACATGCGCTCGACCATCGCCAGGCCGGCGGCCCGCTGCTGCTCCGGCGTCATCCGCTCGAGCATCGTCTCCATGCGCTCCTGGTCGTCGTCGCGCGCCTGGGCCTTCTCGGCCGCCTTCTTGCCGAAGAGCTTCTCGCGCAGCTCCTTGAGGCGGTCCTTGCTCGTCGATTCGACGGTGATGTAGACCGGCACGCCGTGGTCGGTCGAGTTCTTCCACAGGCCGTCTTCCTGCTGCTCGCTCTCGGTGCAGACGATGCCGTCG
>Ga0268299_1001469_pt1 | contig 40860 bp, 28 predicted proteins | sample NOBtaG_FD_193484 | JGI IMG/M metagenome (GOLD analysis project Ga0268299, IMG submission 193484) | Activated sludge microbial communities from bioreactor in Nijmegen, Gelderland, Netherland - NOB reactor | ecosystem: Engineered > Bioreactor > Aerobic > Activated sludge | place: Netherlands... | reverse complement strand
CACTGAAGGAGGCCGTGGCCCGCATCGTCACCGACTCGCGCCTGCCCGGCGAAGCCAAGGACGCCGAGGGCACGCCGCTGCTGACCATCCACGACGCCTTCGCTACACCCGCGCAGCGAGCCGCCTTCCGCGCCGAGCTGCAACGCGGCCTGGGCTGGGGCGAGGCGAAGGAGCAGCTGGTCGCGCTGATCGAGTCGCAGATCGGCCCGATGCGCGATCGCTATGCCGACCTGATGGCGCACCCCGAGCGCATCGAGGAGGTGCTGGAAGCCGGCGCCCGCAAGGCCCGCGCAGTGGCCCAGCCCTTCCTCGCCAACCTGCGCCGCGCGGTCGGCCTGCGGCCGATGCTGGCGGCGCCGCCGCCGCGCAAGCCATCCGCCGGCGACGAGGCGAGGGCCACGCTGGTGAGCTTCAAGCAGTACCGCGAGCCCGACGGGCGCTTCTTCTTCAAGCTGGTCGCGCCCAACGGCCAGGTCCTGCTGCAGAGCCGCGGGCTGGCCGACGCGCGCGAGGCCGGCGGCTGGGTCAAGCGCCTGAAGACCGAGGGCGCGACCGCGCTCGACGCCGCGCCGGTCGCGCTGGCCGAGGGCGTGGACCGCGCCGCGGTCGAGGGCGCGCTGGCGGCGCTGGTCGCGGCGCAGGACTGACCCGCGACGCGAGCGCCTCGGCCATGGCCGGCATCCACATCACCGACATCGAGTCCGCCATCAACTGGTGGCGCGAGCGCTCGCCATCGCCCGACGGCATCACGGCCTGCGCCGAGGTCCGCGCGCTGGCCGAGGTCTACGCGCTGCTCGTCTACTACCGCGAGAGCGAGTGCGACGACGCCTCGATGCCGCCCAAGGCCAAGACCGCATGGCTGGCCTGGTACGCCGGCACGCCGGACGCGCCGTGCATCGCGATCTGCTCGACCAGCCAGGGCGACGCCGTCTGCAAGGGCTGCGGCCGCACCGAGGGCGAGGTGCAGCACTGGACGGCGATGAGCCCGGCCGAGAAGCGCACCGTGTGGCGTCGCATCACGATGGAAGGCACGGCCTGGCGCTTCAACCGCTATGCCGAGCGCGCCCGCGAGGCCGAACGGCCGGGCCCGGTGTCCCCCGAGACGGCGCCCGCCGAACGACCGACACCGGCCTGACACCGCGGCGCGCGACACGATCCACGCCATGCACGTCGACATCCAGCTCCCGCTCGGCCGCACGACCGCCATCCAGCGGCTGCGCGCCCAGGGCTTCTGCGTGCTGACGCCGAGCGCGGTCGAGACGCTGACCGGCCAGCCGATCGAGCACTTCGAAGCCATGCGCCCCTACTGGGACGACCTGGCGGCCGACCAGCACCTGAAGGACGGCGGCCACTACCGCTACCGCCGCCACGGCTGCTTCATCCAGAGCCTGGATCCGCCGCAGCTCGAGGCGGTGCCGCACCGCATGCACTGGCAGCCGACCACCTACAACGCGCTGCACGGCGGCATGGAACGCTGGTTCGAGCCGCTGGCCACCGGCCTGGTGCTGCTGCCGGCCTGGAGCGCGCTGCTGTTCGACCTGGGTGCGCTGTTCGCCAAGGTGCGCGCGCCGGCCGACGGCCGCTGGTACATCGAGGCCCATCCCTTCCGCATCGACACCGAGGGCGGCGTCGGCCGCCCCACGCCCGAAGGCGCGCACCGCGACGGCGTCGACTTCGTCGCGGTCGTCTTCGTCGGCCGCGAGGGCGTGCGCGGCGGCGAGACCCGCATCTTCGAGGCCGATGGCCCGGATGGCGTGCGCTTCACGCTGTACGAGCCCTGGACCGCGCTGCTGCTCGACGACGAGCGCGTGATCCACGAGAGCACGCCCATCCTGCCCGACGACGCCAACGCCCCGGGCTGGCGCGACACGCTGGTGCTGACCTACCGCGCCGGCGGCTTCCAGTCGCCCGGCGAGGCCGCCACGACGATCTGAGGGCCGGCGTCAGCGCGGTGGCGCGTAGCGCTCCAGGGCCGCGCCGGTGAGGCGGCAGATGCGCCAGTCGGGCAGCACGCTGGCGCCCATCGCCTGGTAGAAGCGGATCGCCGGCTCGTTCCAGTCGAGCACGCTCCACTCGAAGCGGCCGCAGCCGCGTTCCACCGCCAGCGCGCCCAGGCGCTGCAGCAGCGCCTTGCCGATGCCCAGGCCGCGCTGTGCGGGCAGCACGAACAGGTCTTCGAGATAGAGCCCGGGCTTGCACAGGAAGGTCGAGAAGTTGGTGAAGAAGAGCGCGAAGCCGACCACGCGACGATCCTCGCGACCGTCGTGCAGTTCGGCCACCAGCGCCTCGGCCACCGGCCGCTCGCCGAACAGCTGCGGGTGCAGCTTCTCGGGCGTCACTTCGAGCAGGTGCGTCAGCTTCTCGTAGTCGGCCAGGGCCGAGATCAGCCGCACCAGGTCGTCCAGGTCGCGCGGCTCGGCGGCGCGCAGGGTGAAGGCAGTGCTCATCGCGGGATTGTCTCCGCGGCGACCGCCGCCGGATGCTCGCCTCGCTACAGTGCGGCGATGGATGCGCCCGCCTACATCGCCCGCCGCACGGCACGGTCCGAGTTCTTCGACGTGCGCGGCCTGCGCTACCACGCGCACGTCTGGGGCGACGCCTCGCTGGTGACGCCCGAGCGGCCGACACTGCTGATGATGCACGGCTGGATGGATGTCGGCGCGTCCTTCCAGTTCGTCGTCGACGCGCTGGCCGCCGACCGCCACGTGGTCGCCGCCGACTGGCGCGGCTTCGGCCGCAGCGAGCCGCCGCCCGGCACCGACGCCTACTGGTTCGCCGACTACCTGGGCGACCTCGATGCGCTGGTCGACCGCCTGTCGCCCGCGCAGCCGGTGGATCTGCTCGGCCACAGCATGGGCGGCAACGTCGTCACGATCTACGCCGGCGTGCGGCCCGAGCGCATCCGCCGCCTGGTCAACCTCGAGGGTTTCGGCCTGCCGCAGACGAAGCCGAGCCAGGCGCCGAAGCGCTACGCAAGCTGGCTCGACGAACTGAAGACCGCGCAACGCCTGCGCGACTACGCCTCGCTGGACGAGGTGGCCGCGCGGCTGCGCCAGAACAACCCGCGCCTGCCGCCTGATCGTGCGGCCTGGCTGGCGCCGCACTGGGCCCGGCAGGACACTGCGAGCGGTCGCTGGATCATCCAGGGCGATCCGGCCCACAAGCGCGCCAACCCCGTGCTGTACCGCGTCGAGGAAGTGCTGGCCTGCTGGGCGCGCATCACGGCGCCGATGCTATGGGTCCAGGGCCGCGAGACCGACGTCGCCAAGTACTGGGGCGACCGCTACCCGCTGGCCGAGTTCGAGGAGCGGCTGAAGACCGTGCCCCGCGTCGAGAAGATCCTGATCGACGCCGCCGGACACATGCTGCATCACGACCAGCCGCAGGTGCTGGCCGCGCACATCGAGCGCTTCCTGGACGCCCCCTGAGCGTTCCGGCGCCGCGTGTGAAAATTGCGGCTTCGGCCGGCGCCCGACGCCAGCCCCACGAACACGAAGGAACCGCCATGGACATCGAACACATCAACGCCCTCGGTGCGCAGCTCTCGGACCTGAGCCAGCGCACGGCCGACCTCCGGAGGTATCTTTGACTTCGATGAGAAGTCGCGCCGCCTGAGCGAGGTCAACGCCGCGCTCGAGGATCCGACGGTCTGGAACGACCCGAAGAACGCCCAGGGCTTGGGCCGGGAGAAGAAGTCGCTGGAAGCGGTGGTCGAGACCATCGCCTCGCTGGAGCGCAACCTCGCCGACAACACCGAGCTCTACGAGATGAGCAAGGACGACGGCGACGTCGACGGCCTGCGCGCGATCGAGACCGAGACCGCGGGCCTGGCCGCGCAGGTGGAACAGCTCGAGTTCCGCCGCATGTTCAACAACCCGGCCGATCCGCTGCCCTGCTTCCTGGACATCCAGGCCGGCGCCGGCGGCACCGAGGCCTGCGACTGGGCGCAGATGCTGCTGCGCCAGTACCTGCGCTACTGCGAGCGCAAGGACTTCAAGGTCGAGGTGCTGGAAGAGACCGAGGGCGACGTCGCCGGCATCCGCAGCGCCACGCTCAAGATCGACGGCGACTACGCCTTCGGCCACCTGCGCACCGAGACCGGCGTGCACCGGCTCGTGCGCAAGAGCCCGTTCGACTCGTCCGGCGGCCGCCACACCTCGTTCGCGAGCGTGTTCGTCTACCCTGAGGTCGACGATTCGATCGAGATCGAGATCAACCCCGCCGACGTGCGCACCGACACCTTCCGCGCCAGCGGCGCCGGCGGCCAGCACATCAACAAGACCGACTCGGCGGTGCGGCTGACGCACATCCCGACCGGCATCGTCGTGCAGTGCCAGAACGACCGCTCGCAGCACCGCAACCGCGACGAGGCCTGGCAGATGCTGCGCTCGCGCCTGTACGAGCACGAGATGCAGAAGCAGCGTGCCGCGCAGCAGAAGCTCGAGGACAGCAAGACCGACGTCGGCTGGGGCCACCAGATCCGCAGCTATGTGCTGGACCAGAGCCGCATCAAGGACCTGCGCACCAACGTCGAGATCTCCAACACCCAGAAGGTGCTGGACGGTGACCTGGACGCCTTCATCGAGGCGAGCCTGAAGCAAGGCGTCTGAGCAAGACGCAAACAAGGCGTCTGATCCCGACGCGAACCGAAGACTGGAGACCCCCATGCGTGAAGGCACCGCCCCGATCGTGCGTCGCGAGGACTACACGGCACCGGCCTACTGGATCCGCAGCGTCGACCTGACGTTCGACCTCGACCCGGCCAAGACCCTGGTCATCAACCGCATGCAGCTCGAGCGCAACGCCGACCGACCGGCCGAGCCGCTGCGCCTGGACGGCGAGGACCTCAACCTGAGCCGCGTGCTGGTCAACGGCGAGAGCGTGAGCTTCCGCGTCGAAGGCGGCCAGCTGGTGCTCGACGCGGTGCAGGACCTGCCGGCCGGGCCGTTCGCGCTCGAGATCCGCAACACCTGCGCGCCCGAGAAGAACACGCAGCTGTCGGGCCTGTACACCTCGGGGGGAGGCTTCTTCACGCAGTGCGAGGCGCAGGGCTTCCGGCGCATCACCTACTTCCTGGACCGGCCGGACGTGATGGCGGTCTACAAGGTCACGCTCAAGGGCGACGCGAAGAAGTACCCGGTGCTGCTGTCGAACGGCAACCTGGTCGAGCAGGGCCCGCTCGACAACGGCCGCCACTACGCGACCTGGCACGACCCGCATCCCAAGCCCAGCTACCTGTTCGCGCTGGTGGCCGGCCAGCTGGTCGCGCGCGAGCAGAAGATCCGCAGCCGCTCGGGCAAGGATCACCTGCTGCAGGTCTACGTGCGCGCCGGCGACCTGGACAAGACCGAGCACGCGATGAATTCGCTGATGGCTTCGGTCGCGTGGGACGAGGCGCGCTTCGGCCTGCCGCTGGACCTGGAGCGCTTCATGATCGTCGCGGTCAGCGACTTCAACATGGGCGCGATGGAGAACAAGGGCCTGAACCTGTTCAACACCAAGTTCGTGCTGGCCAGCCCCGCGACCGCGACCGACGTCGACTTCGAGGACATCGAGAGCGTCGTCGCCCACGAGTACTTCCACAACTGGACCGGCAACCGCGTGACCTGCCGCGACTGGTTCCAGCTGTCGCTGAAGGAAGGCCTGACGGTGTTCCGCGACCAGGAGTTCAGCATGGACATGGCGGGCGAGGCCTCGGCCCGCGCCGTCAAGCGCATCGAGAACGTGCGCCTGCTGCGCCAGGTGCAGTTCCCCGAGGACGCCGGCCCGATGGCGCACCCGGTGCGACCCGACGCCTACCAGGCGATCGACAACTTCTACACCGCCACCGTCTACGAAAAGGGCGCCGAGGTCGTGCGCATGATGCACACCCTGGTCGGCCGCGAGGGCTTCGCGCGCGGCATGAAGCTCTACTTCGAGCGCCACGACGGCCAGGCCGTGACCTGCGACGACTTCGCCCAGGCCATCGCCGACGCCAACCCCGGCAGCGCGCTGGCGAGCCGGCTCGACACCTTCAAGCGCTGGTACGCGCAGGCCGGCACGCCGCGCCTCAGTGCGCGCGGCCGCTACGACGCACCGAGCCGCAGCTACACGCTCGAGCTCGCGCAGCACGGCCTGCCGGTGCCCGGCCAGCCCGACATGCAGCCCCACGTGCTGCCGGTCGCGATGGGTCTGGTGGCCGTCGACGGCCGCGCGCTGCCGCTGCAGCTGGAAGGCGAGGCCGCGCCCATCGGCACGGACCGCGTGCTGGTGCTGGACACGGCGCGCGAGTTCTACACCTTCGTCAACCTCGACGCCGAGCCGGTGCCGTCGCTGCTACGCGGCTTCTCGGCCCCGGTGGTCCTGGACGCGCACCTCTCGGACGCCCAGCTGCTGACGCTGCTGGCGCACGACAGCGATCCCTTCAACCGCTGGGAGGCCGGCCAGCAGCTCGCGCTGCAGCGTCTGCTGACGGCGCTGCGCCAGGGCAGCGAGCTGCAGCTCGACGCGCCCTTCGTCGAGGCGATGCGCCGCCTGCTGCGCGACCCGTCGCTCGACGCCGCGTTCAAGAGCCTGGCGCTGACCTTGCCCAGCGAGACCTACGTCAGCGAGCAGCTCGGCCAGGACATCGACCCGCAGCGCGTGCACGCGCTGCGCGAGGCCATGAAGCGGCAACTCGCCCGCGCCCTGCACGACGACTGGGCCTGGGCCTTCGAGGCCCACCAGCCCGCCGGCGGCTACACGCCGGATGCGCAGAGCAGCGGCCAGCGCGCACTCGCCAACCTGGCACTGACGATGCTGGTGCTGGACGCCACGCACGGCGGCGACACGGTCTGGCCCGGCCGCGCCTACCAGCGCTTCAAGGACGCCGGCAACATGACCGACCGCTTCGGCGCGCTGTCGGCGCTGGTCAACGCCCATGCGGAGCTGGCCACGCCGGCGCTGGAGCGCTTCCACGCGATGTTCCGCGGCGAGGCCCTGGTCATCGACAAGTGGTTCGCGCTGCAGGCCGGCGCGAGCGAGCGAGACGGCCAGGTGTTCGCGCGCGCCAAGGCGCTGCTGGCTCACAAGGACTTCTCGCTGCGCAACCCCAACCGCGCGCGCAGCCTGCTGGCAATGCTGTGCCTCAGCAACCCGGCCGCCTTCCATCGCGCCGATGCGGCCGGCTACGTGTTCTGGGCCGAGCGCGTGATCGAGCTCGACGCGATCAACCCGCAACTGGCCTCGCGCCTGGCGCGGGCGCTGGACCGCTGGCGCGTGCTGGCCGAGCCCTACCGCAGCGCGGCGCGCGAGGCGATCGTGCGCGTGGCCTCGCGGCCCGAGCTGTCCGACGACACGCGCGAGATCGTCACGCGCGCGCTGCAGGATTGACCCCGAACCCACCCGGAGAGCCCTCATCCATGGCCAGCAAGAAGAAGAACGCCTTCTACGCCCAATCGGGCGGCGTGACCGCCGTCATCAACGCCTCGGCCTGCGGCGTGATCGAGACCGCGCGCAAGCACAAGGACCGGATCGGCAAGGTCTACGCCGGTCGCAACGGCATCATCGGCGCGCTGACCGAGGACCTGATCGACACCGGCAAGGAGTCGGCCGCGGCCATCGCCGCGCTGCGCAGCACGCCGTCGGGCGCCTTCGGCTCCTGCCGCTACAAGCTCAAGTCGCTGGAGGCCAACCAGCGCGAATACGAACGCCTGATCGAGGTCTTCAAGGCCCACGACATCGGCTACTTCTTCTACAACGGCGGCGGCGACTCGGCCGACACCTGCTACAAGGTCAGCCAGCTGTCGGAGGCGATGGGCTACCCCATCCAGGCCATCCACGTGCCCAAGACGGTGGACAACGACCTGCCCATCACCGACTGCTGCCCGGGCTTCGGCTCGGTGGCCAAGTACATCGCGGTGTCGACGCTCGAGGCCAGCTTCGACGTGCGCTCGATGGCCCTGACCTCGACCAAGGTCTTCGTCATCGAGGTCATGGGCCGGCACGCCGGCTGGATCGCCGCGGCCGGCGGCCTGGTCGAGGACCACGGCATCCCGGTCGTCGTGCTGTTCCCCGAGATCGAGTTCGACGAGAAGAAGTTCATCGCCCGCGTCGACACGCTGGTCAAGCAGCACGGCTACTGCTCGGTGGTGGTGTCCGAGGGTTGCCACTACCCCGACGGGCGCTTCCTCGCCGAGCAGGGCAGCAAGGACGCCTTCGGCCACGCGCAGCTGGGCGGCGCGGCGCCGGTGGTCGCCCACATGATCAAGCAGGCGCTCGGCCACAAGTTCCACTGGGCGGTGGCCGACTACCTGCAGCGCGCGGCGCGCCACGTCGCGTCGAAGACCGACGTCAAGCAGGCCTACGAGCTAGGCAAGAAGGCCGTCGAGCTGGCACTCAAGGGCGAGAACGCGGTGATGCCCACGGTGGACCGGCTCTCCGACGCGCCCTACAAGTACCGCATCGGCGTCGCCCCGCTGTCCAAGGTCGCCAACGTCGAGAAGTTCATGCCGCGCGACTTCATCACCAAGGACGGCTTCGGCATCACCGACAAGTGCAAGCGCTACCTGCGCCCACTGATCCAGGGCGAGGACTACCCGAAGTACGGCCGCGACGGCCTGCCGGTGTATGCGACGCTGAAGAACGTCGCGGTCGCCAAGAAGTTGCCGCCCTTTGCGATGAAGTGACCCGCGCCCGGACCGGCGACCCCGGTCCGGCGGCGACGGGCGGCTATACTGCGCGCCTCGCCGGTGTAGCTCAGTTGGTAGAGCAGCGCATTCGTAATGCGAAGGTCGGGAGTTCGACTCTCTTCACCGGCACCACCTTCGTCCCATCGTTCACAGCAGGTCCCGCACCAGCGCCAGCATCCGCCGGCGCATGGCGGCATCCGGCAGGCGCCCGCGGCCGGCGGCCATGTTCTGCACCATGTGCGCCGGATTGCTAGTCGCCGGGATCGCGCAGGTCACGGCCGGATGGCCGATGACCCATTTCAGCAGGAACGCGGGCCAGTGGTCGCAGTCGATCTCGCGCGCCCAGGGCGGCAGCGGCTTGGCCGCCAGCCGGTCGGGCAGCACGCCGGCATCGAAGGGCCGGTTGATCACCACGGCCAGGCCGCGCGCCGCGGCTTCGTCGAGCACCGGCTCGGCACTGGTGTCGGCCATGTTGTAGGTGATCTGGATCGCATCGAGCGGCTCGCGCCGCATCAGCGCCAGCATCTCGTCGTGCCGACGCCCGTGCGAGGTGGTGATGCCGATGTAGCGGACCTCGCCGCGCTCGCGGGCCGCGCGCAGCGTCTTCAGGTGGCCGTCGGTGTTGAGCAGGTTGTGCACCTGCTGCAGGTCCAGCCGCGGCAGCTTCCACAGCGCCAGCGAATCGGCGTGCTGGCGCCTGCCGGTCGCGTCGAAGGGCGTCCAGACCTTGGTCGCGGTGAACAGCTTGCCGTCGCGACCGCCCGGTCCGCGCACGCGCGGCAGCAGTGCACCGATCACCTTCTCGGACCGCCCGTACATCGGCGACGAGTCGATGACGCCGCCGCCCGCATCGAAGAAGGCCTGCAGCACGCGCTCGCGCTGCGCCGTCTCGGCCGGCGCGCCGCCGATGTCGAAGGTGAGCCAGCTGCCCATGCCGATGGCCGGGACGCGCTCGCCGCTGCGCGGGATCGTGCGCAGGATGGGTTCGGCGGCCTGGGCGCCCGTGCCCGGCCACGCCAGCGCGGCTGTAGCAGCGAGCGACGACCCGACGAAGCGCCTGCGATCCATGGCGGCCAGCTTAGCGCCGGCCGCGAACTCCGGTCGCGGGCACGGTCATGGCTGCGGTCATGGGAACAGCAGCCGCACCAGCCACAGGCTCAGCGCCGGAAAGGCCAGCAGCAGCAGGACCCGCAGCACGTCGCTGGTCAGGAAGGGCAGCACGCCCTTGTAGGTCTCGGCCATCGGCACGTCCTTGGCGATGCTGTTCACGACGTAGACGTTCAGGCCGACCGGCGGCGCGATCAGCCCGATCTCCACCACCATCAGCACCAGGATGCCGAACCAGATCGCCTTCTCCTGCGGCCCCAGCCCCCACAGGTCCAGGCCCATCACCGCCGGGAACAGCACGGGGATGGTCAGCAGGATCATCGACAGCTCGTCCATCACGCAGCCCAGGATCACGTAGAACACCAGCACCGCGCCGACGATGGCCAGCGGCGCGACGTGGAGCGTGCCGACCCACTCGGCCAGACGGGCCGGCATCTGCGTCAACGTCAGCGCGGCGTTGATCATGTCGGCGCCGAGGAAGATCATGAAGACCATCGCCGAGGTCTCGGCCGCGCCGAGGAAGCTGCGCTTGATGCCGTCCACGCCGAGCTCGCGCGACGCGACGCCGGCGAGGAAGGTGCCCAGCGCGCCGACCGCGGCGCCCTCGGTCGGCGTGAACACGCCGCCGTAGATGCCGCCGAAGACGACGAAGAAGATCAGCGCGATCGGCCACACGCCCAGCAGCGCGCGCCAGCGCACCGGCCAGGGCAGCGGCTCGGCCGGCGTCGCGAGGCCGGGGCGGAAGTGGCAGTAGAGGGCGATCACGACGAGATAGCCGCACATCGCCAGCAGGCCCGGCACCAGGGCCGCGGCAAAGAGCTTGGCGATGTTCTGCTCGGTGAGGATCGCGTAGACCACCAGCGGCACCGACGGCGGGATCAGGATGCCCAGCGTGCCGCCGGTCGCCAGCACCGCGGTCGAGAGGCGCCCGTGGTAGCCGTGCGCCTTCATCTCCGGGTAGGCGACCTGCGCGATCGTCGCCGAGGTCGCGACCGAGGAGCCGCACACCGCGCCGAAGGCCGCGGCCGCCAGCACCGCGGCCATCGCCAGCCCACCGCGCACGTGGCCAACGAAGGCCGCCGCGGCCTGGAACAGCGCCTTGCTCAGCCCGCCCTGGGTCGCGAACTGCCCCATCAGCAGGAACAGCGGAATGACCGACAGGTCGTAGACCGACAGCCGCGCGACGGCCGATCCCTTCAGCATGTTCAGCAGCGCCAGCTCGTTGGTCAGCGCCCAGTAGCCGAGCGCGCCGGGGATGAACATCGCCGCGGCGATGGGCACGCGCACGGCCATCAGCGCGAGCATCGCGCCGAACATCGACAGGCCGACGACAGTCGGGCTCATCGACCGGTGGCGGCCAGGGTGCGCCCGCTCAGGTGCGCCAGCGCCTGCGCCAGCGCGATCAGCATCGCGAGGGCGAGGCCCGGCGCCAGCACCGCGTAGCTGATCCACATCGGCAGGTCGAGGATCATCGTCGTCTCGCCGGCGCCGTGGACCGAGACGGCACCGACCGCCGTGCGCCAGGCCAGCAGGCCCATCATCACGGCCACCAGCAGGCAACCCAGCCCGTCGAGCCGGCGCAAGGTGCGCGGCGCGGCCTTCTGGGTGAAGAAGTCGACGATGATGTTGCCGCCGTGCAGCTGGCACCACGGCAGGCACAGCGAGATGCACAGCGCCACGCCGAACTGCGTCAGCTCCACATCGCCGGCGATCGGCCGCGACGCCAGCGAGCGCCCGGCGATGCTGGCCACCGTGAGCAGCGCCACCGCGCAGCCGACCGCGCCGCCCAGCAGCGCGAAGGCCGCCGCGATGCGGCCCAGGAACTTCACTTGGCGTACTTCTTCAGCAGATCGCGCGCGTCCTGCAGCATCTGCTTGCCGGGCAGCCCGGCCTTGTCCATGTTGGCGACCCACTCGTCGTAGAGCGGTGCCGAGACCTTGACCCACAGGTCGGTCTCGGCCGAGGGCAAGGTGTAGAAGGTGTTGTTGCGGTCGACCGCGGGCTTGCGGCCCACGGCCTGGCTTTCGTCCCAGATCTTGCCGGCCTGCGCCGACAGCACCGCGCCGCTGTGCTTGTCGATGATCGCCTTCAGGTCGGCCGGCAGGCCGTCGTAGCGCGCCTGGTTCATCGCGAGGATGAAGGTCGCCGAGTACAGCGCCGGGTGCTTCGCGTCGGTCTCGGTGTGGTACTTCACCATCTCGTGCAGCTTCACCGAGGGGATCACCTCCCAGGGCAGCAGGAAGCCGTCGATCACGCCCTTGCTGACCGCCTCGGGCACCGCGGGCAGCGGCATCGCGACGGGCGTCGCGCCCAGCGCGGCCAGCAGCTTGTTGGTCATGCGCGTCGGCGCGCGCAGCTTCATGCCCTTCAGGTCGGCCAGGCTCTTGACCTGCTTGTCGCGCGTGTGGAGATAGCCTTCGTCGTGCACGCTGAACATCAGCGGCTTGAGGCCGGTGAACTCCTTCGTGCCGTACCTGACGTAGAAGTCCCAGCTGGCCTTGGCGGCGGCCTCGGCCGAGTTGGTCAGGAAGGGCAGCTCGAAGACCTCCATCACCGGGAAGCGCCCCGCCGTGTAGCCGGGCAGGGTGAAGGCGATGTCGACCACGCCGTCCTTGGCCTGGTCGATCAGCTGACTGGGCGTGCCGCCGAGCTGCATCGCCGGGAACACCTGGCACTTCATGCGGCCGCCCGAATCGGCCGCGATGCGCTCGCACCAGGGCGCGAGGATCTTGGTCGGCGGCATCGCCTGCGGCGGCCAGAAGTGGTGGACCTTCAGGGTCACGTCCTGCGCGAAGGCGCTGCCGGCCAGCAGCGACAGGGCGAGTGCGGCGCAGCGGCGCCGCAAGGCGGTCGGGTTCATCGGCGGTCTCCGTCGGAAGGCGAACGGCGCGGGCCGTCGCGGTGCGGCGATGATGGCAGCGCCCCCCTGCGCGGGCGACGGGGTTTTCACCCCGGCCGCGGCTGCTGTGCGATAGGCGCGCGCCGTGTGGCCGGCGCATCGACCGCCGTTCAGGCAGTGGGCGTGGCCTGCTGCAGCTGCGCGCCCAGGCGCTCGGTCAGGCGCTGCACGTTGGTGGTGGAGATCACGTGCGCGTGCAGCAGCCCCAGCACGCCGTTGCGCAGCAACTCGACGGCCACGGCCTCCGGCAAGTCCTTGAGCCTGGCCTCGTCGATCATCTGCACGCCGTCGGCGCTGAGCTTGCTGCCGTCGGCCAGCGTGACGTCGATCTGCACCGCCTTCAGCAGGTCCAGCTCGACCAGCCGCGCGCACAGGGCGCGCGTGCGCTGCAGGTCCTGCTCGAAGGCGTCGAGGAACTGCAGCGTCTCCTTCAGGAAGGGCGTCGCTTCGCCGTCGTCCTGGATCAGGCGCTCGCCCTCGGTGTCGTTGAAGGCCTCGCAGGCGGCATCGACGATCACCGCCGGCCGGCCCTCGCCGTCGCTGGCGTAGGCGAAGGGGTAGCGGCGCACGAAGGCCGGCACGTAGTGCGCGTCCCAGCGGCCATCGGCGTCGACGAACAGGTTCTCCTGCGCGCGCAGGCCCAGCAGCGCCACGGCGCTGACCTCGAGCGGCCCCGCCGTGCCCGGTGCGCGCGACGGCACGAAGCCGATCACGTATTCCTTGGCCACGTCGGCGAACTCGCTGGCGGTGACGAGGCAGGCGTTCATCTGCGCGGCCGCCCGCGATCCGGCGATCTTCTTCAGGCGCTTGCCGAGGTGCAGCTTGCGGTCCAGCGGCACGGGCTGGCGATACAGGGCGGTGAAGCTCATGAGTCCATTCCGGGAAGGGAGCCGGTGAGGGTCTCGGGATCGTCAAGCCGGCTCACCAGCACCTTGTCGACCCGCTTGCCGTCGAGGTCGACGACTTCGAAACGCCAACCGCCCCATTCCACCACGTCGGCGGTCTGCGGCAGCCGTCCCAGCAGCAGCATGGTCATGCCGGCCAGGGTGTTGTAGCGGCCCCGGTCCTCGTCCGGGAGTTCCTTCAGGCCCAGCCGGTCCTTCAGTTCGGGCACCGGAATCAGCCCGTCGATCAGCCAGGAGCCGTCTTCGCGCCGCACCGCCCAGGAGTCTTCGGCGCTCGGCGTCGTGAACTCGCCGGTGATGGCCTCCAGCACGTCGCGCAGGGTGATCACGCCCTGCACCTCGCCGTACTCGTCGACCACGAACACCATCTGCGTCACCGAGCCGCGGAACTGCTCGAGCAGTTCCATGCCCGTCAGCGTCTCCGGCACGAACACCGGCGGCTGCAGCGCCTCGGTCAGCGTGAGCGGCCGCCCGCTGGTGACCTGCTGCAGCAGGTGCTGCGTGCCGACCACGCCCAGCACCTCGTCCAGCCCGCCGCGACACACCGGGTAGCGCGAGTGGTCGTGCGCGGCGATGACCTTCAGCGCCTCGTCGGTCGGCGCGGTGGCGTCGAGCCAGGCGATCTCGCCGCGCGGGATCATCATCGAGCCGACCTGGCGCTCGTCGAGCCGGAACACGTTGCGCACCATCTGGTGCTCGTGGGCCTCGATCACGCCGGCGTCGAGGCCCTCCTCGAGGCTGGCGGCGATCTCCTCTTCGGTGACGGCCCGGTTGGGCCCGTCGCGCAGGCCGAACAGGCCGAGCATCGCGCCCGTACTGGCCGACAGCAGCTTGACGAAAGGCCCCGCCACCACGCTGAGCGCGCGCATCGGCAGCGCCACCATGCGCGCGACGGCCTCCGGGAACATCTGCCCGATGCGCTTGGGCACCAGCTCGCCGAACACGATGGTGAGGAAGGTGATGATGATCACCACGCCGGCCAGCGACCCGAAGTCGGCGATGCGCTGCGGCACCGCGAACTGCGCCTCCAGCCAGTCGGCCAGCGGGGCCGAGAACGCCGCCTCGCCGACGATGCCGTTCAGGATGCCGATCGAGGTGATGCCGATCTGGACGGTGGACAGGAACTGCGTGGGGTTCTCGTGCAGCTCCATCGCGGCGCGGGCCCCGGCATCGCCGGTCTCGGCCATGACCTGCAAGCGCGCCTTGCGGCTGGCGGCGAGCGCCATCTCGGACATGGCGAACACACCGTTGACCAGGATCAGGAAAGCAAGCAGCAGAACGTCCATGCCGGCGTGCACCGACCGTTCGGGCACGGGTTGCGGGCGGGCCGCGGGGCATTGAGGGTAGCAGAATCACCCGCATGAACTACCTCATCGGCGACCTGCAGGGCTGCTGCGACGCGCTCGAGCGCCTGCTCGCCGAGATCGGTTTCTCGCCCTCGCGCGACCGGCTCTACGTGCTGGGCGACCTGGTCAATCGCGGCCCCGCGTCGCTGGCAGTGCTGGAGCGGCTCGCCGGCCTCGGCGATGCGGCCACCTGCCTGCTCGGCAACCACGACCTGCACCTGCTGGCCGTCGCCCACGGCGTGCGGCGCGCGCACCGCAACGACACGCTGGACGACATCCTGGCATCGCCGCGGCGCGAAGCCTGGCTCGACTGGGTGCGCACGCGCAGGCTCGCGGTGCACGAGCACGGCTGGCTGATGGTGCACGCAGGCGTCGCACCGCAGTGGGACCCGGCGCTGACGTTGGACCTCGCGGCCGAGCTAGAGGCCGCATTCTCGGGGCCGGCCCTGGGCGATTTCCTGCAGGTGATGTACGGCAACGAGCCAGCCCGCTGGAGCCCCGCCCTGCGCGGCCACGACCGCCTGCGCTTCGCGGTCAATGCGCTGACGCGCATCCGCTTCGTCGACGCCGACGGCACGCTGGACTTCAAGCTGAAGGAAGGCACCGATGCCGCGCCCGAGGGGCTGACGCCATGGTTCGACGCCCCGGCGCGGCGCACTGCCGGCGTGCCCATCGCCTTCGGGCACTGGTCGACGCTGGGGCTCGTCGAGCGCCCCGACCTGCTGGCGATCGACACCGGCTGCGTCTGGGGCGGCGCGCTGACGGCCGTGCGCATCGACGACGGGCGGCGCGAGGTGATCCAGGTCGCCTGCGATCAGGCCCAGGTGCCGGGCTGAACCCGCGACTTAGAATTCGGGCGCCACGGAGGTGTGGCCGAGCGGTCTAAGGCAGCAGTCTTGAAAACTGCCGAAGGGGCAACCCTTCCGTGAGTTCGAATCTCACCGCCTCCGCCAAGCGCTTCGGTTCCATCGAGGTGCTTTACCCCGGGGGAGACACCAACGATGCGTACCGTCTACGCAACGGCGCTGGAAGTTCGAGCTGACGCGGACGTTTCCACGTCGCTCGAGTACGTCGGCAGATGGATACATGACTGGTACCGGCGCCACCGACTCACGGTCGACGTGCTCCAGAACCTATCCTCAGGTGACGTGGAGGTCTGGCCCGCAGAGGGTCACACGCTCGCCGTTAGGCACCATGCCGCTCAGGCGGTGAAGGGCGAGAAGCTCGTCGATGTTCGCTGGGAGTACCCCGACCAATACGACGCAAGCCTGGGCTGGGTGGTTCGCCTCGCGCTCCTCGGTCACGGGCAGGGTCTGTTGCTCTCGATGGAGGTAGCGGTCACGGGTCTGCAACTGCTCGTCGCCCCTGCGAGCATCAAGCTCGGTTCTCCCCGCGTCATCCGGGACATCTCGCGTCTTCGATCTGCCTTTATGGGCGGCCACCCCTACAACGTTTCGCCCGAGCTCATCGCCGCAGAGGACGTCGAACTACTGGCCAGCGAGCTCACCGATCAGAGTCGCCCCTATCCCATCGTTCTTGTCTCCAGGCGCGTCCAAGACGACGTACCGATGGTTGACTCGGCTGCTTTGTCCGAGCGCTTGGCCGGCGTAGCCAAGATCTATGAACTGACCGACAAGTGGGCAGCGTTCCGGCTCACTGAAGAGTTCACGAAGCCCTTGTCATGTTTCGGCGGCGCAGTGCGCATCTATTGGCCACGGTTCACGGAACAAGCCGACCCATTCACACACCCACTGTGGATGCCATGGCAGTTCAAGGACGCGGACACCACCGAGCGGACCCTCAGCCATCTTTCAGGGATGGTGTTTGACGCTGCGGCTTTCCGGCATGTCGAGCCTTCGGCCATTGCGCAGGTTCGGAATGTGGCCGAGCGCGAAGCTCGTGAGGCCTCGCGGTCTGGTCGCACCAAGTCCACGGATGAGCTGTTGGATGACCTCATCGCCATGGAGGACAAGCTCAAACGCGCTGAAACGTCGAATGCGGAGCTAACCAAAGAGAACCAGACACTCCGCGAGAACGCCTTGGCGATGGCAACGCATGCAGGCTGGGAAGCACCGCCGCAGCCGGTCGCGCCTCAGCCCGCGCCCACGCCGGAACCTGGCACACCAGAGTCGGTGTCCGAGGCGGTGGTGATTGCACAGGCACGAGCGAAGCACGTTCGATTTCTGCCCTCCGCTCACGTTGCGGCCGCCGAGTCCCCATATCGTCATCCTGACCGCGTCCAGCAGGCCCTCACGGCCATAGAGGAAGTAGCGTCGATCTGGGCCGAAACCATTGACTCAGGCAAGTCCGGCGGCTCTCTGCGGCAGCTCTTCAAGAAGCGAGGCTTCGACTACGCCGACGACATCTCGCAGACATCCAAGGGCAAGTGGGGCAGCGAGTATGTTGCGGAGTACAACGGCCAGCAGTTGGACATCTCGCCCCATATCACGATTGGAGCCAAGCAGCCCGACTCGTGTCTGTCAGTTCATTGGGCGTGGCACAAAGCAGAGAAGGTCGCCGTGGTGGCCCACGTTGGGCGACATAAGTCCAACACCAAGACTTAGCTAGCCGCTCGCCGTCAAGCGTTGTGGTGCACGCCAGTTAGCCAAAACGAGCGCTCCTCGCCCACACCTAGGTCATTGATCTATTTGAAGTTGTGGGGCATGAGTTGTTCTCACACCGCCTCCAGCGTCCGGACAGGACGGCACCGGCTCAACGCTTGCGGAAGAAGGCGTCCTGCAGGTCGCCGGGCAAGGTGTCCAGCGGCGTCTCGCTGACGCGCAAGCCGCGCATCAGGTCGAAGGACGAGGCCAGCCAGCCGCCTTCTTCGTCGGCATCGGGATCGCCGGCCGTGCCGGACAGGCCGCTCAGGTCGACATCGACGTTACGCATCGGCGCCGCCGGCTGCAAGGGCCGCAGCGGCCGGATGATGAAACGATGGGGCTTGGTTCCGAACGACGCCATGTGCGCCTCCGTCTCGCGGCGAGGAGGGGCAGTAAGACTAGCCTACCGCCCTCTCGCCGACCAGCCCCGGTCCCTAGTTCGTGGCCGGACCCCTGGGGTCAGGGGATGTAGTTGAGTCCTTCCGGCAACGGCCCGGCGATCGGCACCTCGAAGATGGGGCCGGCCGGACCGTCGGGGTCGATGACCAGCGCGCCGTTCGACGCGAAGAAGGCTGCGATCTGGCTCTGCGCCCCGACCGCCAGCGGCGCCCCGGCCGCCGACCCGATGTTGGTCAGGAAGGTGTGCGGGTTCCTGGGGATCGCGCCGCCGGTCGCGGCATAGGCGAGATCGTTGCGGAAGTAGGTCGCCCGGTCGGCCAGCTCGCCCGCCCGCAGGATCGCGCTGGTGGTCGGGTTGGGCACCGTCTGGTCGCCCTTGGCGAACTGGAAGATCACCGGCTTGGCCGCGTTGCCGCGCAGCGGCTGCTTGCGGATCAGCGCGGCGTACGAGACCGGGTTGCCGGACTGCTGCACCCACTCGTTGCGGTCCAGCAGGCGCTGGATGGTCATCGCGCCGGCCACGGCGTTGGTCACCGGCGCCGCACCGCGCAGCGGGATGTTCTCGTTGAAGACGATGCCGCTGGGGTCGGCCACGTTGATCAGCGAGGGCAGGCGCGTCGCCAGCGCGATGCCGGTCAGCGGCCGGAAGGCACCCAGCCGCGCGACCTCGGTGATCGACCCGCCCGGCACATTGGGCACGCCGGCGCGCAGGTTGGACTCGACGCCCAGGAAGATCGTGCCGTAGATGCCGCCGAAGGACTGGCCCGCGTAGTAGATGCGGCCCGCATCGAGGTCGGCGCTGCCGTCGGCATCGACGTCGACGCCGACCTCGATCTGCCGCACCAGCTGCATCAGGTCGACCACCGTCTGGCGCAGGCCGTCGCGGCTGCCGATGATGCTGCGCGGCGCCGCGGCGTTGACGCCCTCGGTCGAGTCGATCGCGCCGTTGCCGTCCTGGTCGATGCCGCGGCCGCCGGCCGGGACCACCACCGGCGCACCGGCCGCCGGCAGGACGTTGAGCGTGCCCAGCGCGCCGCCGCCGTGGCCGACGACGTTGATCGAGACCGTCGCGATGCCCTGCGAGGCCAGCACCGAGGCCACGGTCCACGGCGCGCCGTACATGCTGTCGGTGAAGCCGTGGCCGAAGATCGCGACCGGCCAGCCGCCGGCCGGCTTGGCGCCCGCCGGCAGGAACATCTGCACCGTGAGCTGGTTGCTGCCCTGCGGCTGCGGCTGCCCGCTCAGCGTCCCGGTCGCCGGGATGTACTTGCCGGCGGTCTGGTAGTCGGGCGAGGTGTAGCGGCCGTAGGCGATCCGGCCCACCGCGCCCGGCACCACGTTCAGTGCCGGCGTCGGCAGGAAGGACGGCGTGAAGGCCGGCGCCGCGCCCGTCTGGCGGCTGAACTGGATGCCCAGCAGCGCGCCCGGCGCGAACACCGCGCGCACCGGGCCGGCCGCCGAGTTGCCGATGACGAAGTCCACCGGCGCGGGCTTGCTGCGCTTGATCTGGTGGCGGATCTTCTCGAGGTCGGCGCTCGCGCTCTGCGTCGTGAACAGGCTCAGGGCGACGATGCGCTGCTTCGGCGCGCGCGCCGCATGCTCGCCGTCGAGCAGCGACTTGCGGTAGTCGGCGAGGTCGCGGTCGCGCAACTGCCCGAAGTTGAAGTCATGGCGGAAGCGGCCATAGGCGCCCGACTCGATCGGCCGGCCCTTCGCGTCGCGCACGCCGTTGGTCACCACCAGCACGTAGCGCGAGTGTTCCTCCAGCAGCTCGTCGGACTCGACGGCGAGCGTCTTGCTCGCCGGATCCCACACGACCTGGTTGATGCCGACCTTCTGGCCGAAGCCCTGGCCGGTCAGCGTGTCGCCCAGGTTCACCAGGTAGACCGTCTCGCTGGTCACCGACGCCGGGTCGATGTCGCCGCTGAAGGGCACGGTGATGCGCGGCTGGGTGTTGAAGCCGTCGAGCGTGTTGATCACGTCGATGTCGGCGCAGTCCGAGGGGAAGGCCGCGCAATCCGGCTTGGGCAGCTTGACGCGCTTGAGCGTCTTCTGGGTCCAGTCCCACTGCGTGTAGCGGTCGCTCGGGAAGGGCGCGCCGGCCGGGTCGGACAGGTCGAAGCGCACGTGAACGCCCGATCCGCTGCCCTTCGCGCCGTCGTTCGCCAGGGCCAGGCCGGGCGCGACCGCCAGGGCCAGCAGCGCGGGCCATCGGCCCAGAATCGATAGACCTCGGGCAGGGGTGAACGATCGCATGGCTGGTCTCCTGGTGTTCTTCGTGAATGCCGACATCGACGCCCGGATCGTGGCCGGGTGTTGTCGCGATTCTGCTGACTGTGCGCGCCGCCGACCCTGAGGCTTCCCCTGTCTCTCAGGCGACAGTCGCCATGCGGCAATGCAGCAAGCGGCGGGCGCCGCTCAGGCCGTGCAGGTGCGGTTCTTGCCGGTCCGCTTGGCTTCGTACAGGGCCTCGTCGGCGCGTTCCAGCGCCTGCTCGAGGCGTTCGCCGGGCCGGTAGGGCGTGACGCCGGCCGAGAAGGTCACGAAGACCTGGCCCTGCTCGTCGCTCATGAAGAGCTCCGCGCTCAGCGTGCGCTGCACGCGCGTCAGCACCTGCTGAGCCTCGGTCGCGGCCGTCGCGGGCAGCAGCACGACGAACTCCTCGCCGCCGTAGCGCGCCAGCGTGTCGCCCGGGCGCAGGGCCTGCTGCACGCGCTGCGTCAGGAACTGCAGCGCGGCGTCGCCGCTGGCGTGGCCCAGGCGGTCGTTGAGCTTCTTGAAGTTGTCGAGGTCGATCAGCGCCACCGCCAGGCCCGGGCTGCCGTCCTGCAGCGCGCGGGCAGTCTTGGCGCTCTCGGTCTCGAAGGACTGCATCAGCCCGCGGCGGTTGGCCACCTGGGTCAGCGGGTCGGTCGAGACCTCGTTCGACAGGCGGCGGATCTCGGCCTCGAGCTCGCCGACGCGCGCCTGCATCGTGCTGGCGCGCTCGTGCTCGGCCGCGAGGCGGGCCTGGGTCTGGCTGACGCCCTCGTGCACCGCGCGGCTCTCGGCCACCATCTCGCGCACCGTGCCGGCCAGGCTCTCCAGCGAGTCGGCCTGGTCGATCGCCTCGGCATAGCCGTCCAGCCGGTCGGAGAAGCGACCGGTCTGGGCGCCGAGCGCGGCGATCTCGTCGAGCATCTGGTGGATCGAATCCTTGAGCGCCTCGCGCGCCGCGCCGCGCTCGGCGCGCAGGCGGTGCTGGCGCTCGCGCGTGCTGGCCAGCAGCTGGCTGACCGAGCGCACGCCGCGCGCCGTCAGGCCGGCGTCGCTGTCGAACAGCTGGTCGCGCATCACCGTGCACTGGCCCTGCACCCAGGAGTCGTCCTCGGCCAGGTCGGCCAGGCCTTCGGTCAGCTCGTGGCACAGGCTGCCCAGCTGGGCCAGCAGGTGATGGCGGTGCTGCAGCACGCGCCGCGCCTCGGCGCAGGCCGCCGTGATCGCCTCGGCGACATGCTGCGGTCCTTCGGGCAACAGCCGCGCCTGCAGCGCCGCCAGGCGCTCCGCCACCTCGCGGCCGCGCGGCTCGCCGACGGGCAGCGCCGCCTGCACGGTGATGCCCAGCTCGCCGGCGATCTGCGGCCAGCTGTCGTCGTCGTCGGGCGAGGCGGGCACGGACGCGACCGGCATCCCGGCAGCCGTCGACGGCGGGCTGCCCGCGGGTTCCAGCGCGTCCAGCGGCGCCAGGTCGCTGGGGGCCTCGCCCGGCGCGTCGCTGTCCCAGCTGGCGACCAGCTGGCTCAGGCGCTGCTGCAGGCGCCTGGCATCGCTGCGGCTGCCGCTCAGCACGCGCTGCAGGCTGTCCTTCTTGCGGGCGGCCGTCCACTGGCGCCCGCCGCGCTCGATGCCGCGCAGCGTGCGCTCGATCAGCGTGGCCCAGGCCTCGCCGTCGGCGGCCGCGCCGGCGTCGGCCGGCGCGGGGGCGGCGGCCGATGCCGGGCCGCCTTCGGCCTGGTAGGCCCGCGCGAAGTTCTCGGGTGTCGGCTCCTGCCGCTGCATCGCCAGCCGGCGCAGCGCCGCCTTGGCCAGCTGGGCCGGCGCCGTCGAGGCCGGCGATGTGGGTTCGACGCCGCGCGCAGCGGCTTCCTTGCTCACGTCGGGCGCTCCGGGGTCAGCCGGACGGCGGCAAGTTGCCCAGGGCCCACGGCCCGCGCAAGGCCTTCGGGTCGACGACGTCGGCCTCCTCGACCTGCCCGATCCACGGCGCCTTGCGCGGCAGCACGGTCTGCGACAGCCATTGCTCCAGCTGGTCGGGCGGCAGCGCCTTGCTGAACAGGAAGCCCTGCATCGTGCTGCAGCCCAGGCGGTGCAGCACCTCCATCTGGCGCAGGTTCTCCACGCCCTCGGCGATCACGCGGATGCCCAGCGATCGCGCCAGCGCGATGATGGCCGTGACCACCGCCGAGCTCTGCAGCGTCACGCCCAGGTCGCGCACGAAGCTGCGGTCGATCTTGAGTTCGCTGATCGGCAGCGTCGTCAGGTAGGCCAGCGACGAGTAGCCGGTGCCGAAGTCGTCGATCGAGATCTCGACGCCGATCTCGTTGAGCCGGTGCAGCGCCGGGATCACGTTCTGCAGGTCCTTCATCAGGCCGGTCTCGGTGATCTCGAGCTCGATGCAGCGGTGCGAGATGCCGTGCGAGGCCGCGGCCTGCTGCAGGTGCGCGACCAGGTCGGTGCGCTCGAACAGCCGGCTCGGCAGGTTGACCGCGATCGAGGTCTCGATGCCGTGCTGCTGCTGCCACAGGTGCGCCTGGCGGGTCGCCTCGCGGATCGCCCATTCGCTCATCGGCACGATCAGGCCGGTTTCCTCGGCCAGCGGGATGAAGTCGCCGGGCGGCACCAGCTTGTCGCCGCGCTTCCAGCGCATCAGCGCCTCGGCACCGATCATGCGGGCGCTGCGCACGTCGATCTTCGGCTGGTAGTGCAGCACCAGCTCCTCGCGCTCGATGGCCTTGTGCAGCGCGCTCTCGAGTTCCAGCTTCTCGCGGCCCTTGCCGGCGAGGTGCGGGCGGTACAGCGAGGCCGCGTTGCGGCCTGCCGCCTTGGCCGAGTACATCGCGACGTCGGCGTTGCGCAGCACGTCGGCCACCGAGACGCCGTCGCGCGGGAACAGCGCGATGCCGACCGAGGCGGTGACGAAGCATTCCTGCCCGCCGACGAAGATCGGCTCGCGCATCACTTCCAGGATGCGCAGCGCGACGCGCTCGGCGTCCTGGTCGGTGCCGACCTCGGGCAGCAGCGCGACGAACTCGTCGCCGCCCAGCCGGCCCACGGCCTCGAGCGAGCGGTGGGCGCGCTGGCCGACGGACTCGATGCCGTGCTCGACCACCTGGTCGGAGTGGCGCACGCAGGACCGCAGCCGGCGCGACACCTCCATCAGCAGCTCGTCGCCGGCGCCGTGGCCCAGCGTGTCGTTGATGACCTTGAAGCGGTCCAGGTCGATCAGCAGCAGCCCGACCTGGTGGTTCAGGCGCTTGGCCTGCTCCATCGCGCGCTCGGCGCGCCAGATGAGCTGCCGGCGGTTGGGCAGGCCGGTCAGCGCATCGAAGTTGGCCAGGTGGCGGATCTTGTCCTCGGCCTGGCGCCGGTCGGTCACGTCCTGGACGATGCCGGTGTAGCCGACCAGCTGGCCCTGCTCGCTGAACTCGGGCTCGGCCTCGACGTGGACGACACGCTGGCGGCCGTCGAGCAGCTGCACCGGGAAGTCGGTCGCCAGCACGGTGTTGCGCTCCAGCGTCTCGCGCAGCAGTGCCACGCAGCCGCGGCGGTGGTCGACCGGCACCATGCGGACGACATCGCGCAGGCCGAGCCGGTCGCCCGGCCCGAGGCCGAAGACGCGCAGCGCCTCGACCGAGAACAGCAGGTCGCTGCGCCCGCGCCACCAGTCGAAGCTGCCCATGCGCGCCAGGTCCTGGGCGCGCGCGAGCTTGGACTTGCTGCGCTCCAGCTCCATGCGCGTGCGCGACGAGCGCAGCAGGTAGCGCAGGCGTCCTGCCAGCAGGCTCCATTGCGTGGACTTGACGAAGAAGTCGGTGGCGCCGGCCTCGTAGGCGCGCGTGATGGAAGCATCGTCGTCCAGGCCGGTCAGCATCAGCACCGGCATCGACTCGAAGCCGGGCAGCGAGCGCAGCTCGCGGCAGGTGGCGAAGCCGTCCATGCCCGGCATCAGCGCGTCCAGCACGATCACGTCGGGCGACCAGTCGGCCAGCAGGCGGATGGCGCGGTCGCCGCTGATGGCCTCGGTGATCGCGAAGCCGCGCTCGCGCAGCGCGATCGAGGTCAGCAGCAGGTTCACCTCGTCGTCGTCGACGAGCAGCACGCGCGGGCTGTGCAGCGCGTCGTCGGCGGCGGGGTCGGCACCGGGGTTCATGACAAGGTCGTACGTTTCGACAGGTCAGGCACTGCTCAGCAGCGCACGCAGGTTCTCGCGCACGATGGCGATCTCGTCGCGCAGCGACGCGACGTGCGGCCCCAGGGCCTGCACGTCCTTGCTGCGGATCATGCCTTCGATGTCGGCACACAAGGCCGACAACTTGAGCGCGCCGATGCTGGCCGACGATGACTTCAGCGTGTGCGCCACGTGGCGCACGCCGTCCAGGTCGCCGCCGGCATGGGCGGCATCGAGCTGCGGCAGCAGCCGCCCGGTCGAGCTGTCGAAGGCCTGGGCCACGCGCTCGAGCAGGTGGTTGGCGCCGGTCGGGTCGAGGTCGCGCAGCCGCTGCAGCGCCTCGCCGTCGAGCGCGCTGGCGGGCGGCGAGGCGGGGGCCGCGGCGGCCGCGGCGGCGGGACTGCCGGGGGCCCGAGCCGGGCCGGGCGTGAGGTGGTCGGACAACATATGCAACAGCTGGCTCTGGCGGAATGGTTTGGAAAGGTAGTCGTCGAATCCCAGGCCGAGGAAGCGCTCGCGGTCGCCCCCCAGCGCATTGGCCGTGACCGCCACGACCGGAGTATGCGGCGGCGTGACGAAGGCAAAGCGCTCGCCCGGGCCGCGACGGAACCAGCCGAGCGCCTCGACGCCGTCCATGCCCGGCATCTGGATGTCCATCATCACCAGGTCGAAGCGCTGCTGGCACAGCGCCCGCAGGCCCTCCAGGGCCGACGAGGCGAGCTGCACGCGGCAGCCGAACTGGCGCAGCATCTGGGCGATCACTTCCTGGTTGACCGGGTTGTCCTCGACCACGAGGATGTGAGCGTCCATGCGCGGCGTCAAGCCGCCGACCGCGGGGCTGCCGCTGGACACGCCCAGGATGGCCTGGCGCAGTTCGGCCTGGCGCACCGGCTTGTGGACGAAGCGCTGGAAGCCGGCCGCCTGGGCCTTGCGGGCCTCGTCGGGCGCGCTCACCGAGGACAGCATGATCAGCTTGAGGTCGGCCTGGGCCGGGTCGGACGACAGCCGGCGCGCCAGCTGCAGGCCGTCCATGCGCGGCATCTCCATGTCGATCAGGGCGATGTCGAAGCGTCTGCCGGCCGCCTGCTCGGCCTGCAGGCGCTCGAGCGCGTCGACGCCGTCCAGCGCCGTCGCCACCCCCATGCCCCAGTTGCCCAGCAGGTTGGCCAGCACCGTGCGGTTGGTCTCGTTGTCGTCGACCACCAGCACGCGCAGCCCGGGCAGCGGCGTCAGGTCGGCCGGCTGGGTCGCGAACTCCGCCTCGGCGGCGGCCAGCGGCAGGCGCACGCTGAAGGTCGAGCCCACGCCGGGCCGGCTCTCGACCGAGATCGTGCCGTCCATCAGCTCGACCAGCTGGCGCGAGATCGCCAGCCCGAGGCCGGTGCCGCCATAGCGCCGCGCCATGCCGCTGCTGGCCTGGGTGAAGGCGGTGAAGAGCCGCGGCAGCGCCTCGGCGGAGATGCCGATGCCGGTGTCGCGCACGCAGAACTCGACCCAGCGCGAGGCCTCGGCCTCCTGCCCCGCAGGGACGCTGCCGATGCGGCGCAGCTCGACGACGACCTCGCCGTGCTCGGTGAACTTGATCGCGTTGGCCACCAGGTTGGTCAGCACCTGGCGCAGCCGCAACGCGTCGCCGTGCAGCACGCGCGGCAGGCCCGGCTGCTCGCGGAAGCTCAGCTCCAGGCCCTTCTCCTGCGCGCGCGGCGCCAGCAGCTCGAGCACGTCCTCGACCAGCGCGCGCGGCCGGAAGTCGATCGGCGCCAGCTCCAGCTTGCCGGCCTCGATCTTCGAGAAGTCGAGGATGTCGTTGATGATGTCCAGCAGGCTCTCGCCCGAGCGGTAGACCGCCTGCGCGAAGCGCCGCTGGCGGGCGTCCAGGTCGGTGCCGAGCAGCAGTTCGGTCATGCCCAGCACGCCGTTCATCGGCGTGCGGATCTCGTGGCTCATCGTCGCCATGAACTGGCTCTTGGCCTGGCTCGCGGTCTCGGCCTTCAGCGCCATCGCCTGGGCCGCGGCGGTGGCCTGCTGCAGCTCGGCCGCACCGGCCTCGAGGTCCTCGCGGTGGGCGCGCAAGCGGGCCAGCATGGCGTTGAAGGTCGTCGCCAGGCGCCCCAGGTCGTCGGCCGAGCTGACCTCGACCTCGCGCTCGAAGTCGTCGTTGGCCACCCGCAGGGCCGCTGCGCGCAGGCTGGCGATCTGGACGTTGATGCGCTGCATCAGGTAGCTGGCCACCGCCACCCCGAGCGCCAGCATCGTCCCGGCGGTCAGCAGCAGCGCGGTGAACAGCAGGCTGGCGATCCAGCGGCTGGCCTCGCCGAGGGTGGCCGAGAAGGCGTCCTCGAGCGGCAGAATGCGCTCGTGCACCTGCTCGATCTCGGCGGCGAGCGAGGCAATGCGCGCCGGGTCGCCGCGCCCCTCGACCTCGGCGCGCAGGGCGTCGGCCAGGCCGCTCATCTCGCCGACCAGGCGATCGCCCTCGGCCCACAGCGTGATCGCGCGGTCCAGGTAGCTGAGGTCGCGGAAGGTGCGGAACAGCCAGATGAGGCTGTCGACATCGTCCGGGTGGTTGCGCCCGGCCAGGAAGCCGGCCCGGGCCCGGGCCAGGTCGGGCGACGGCTTCTCCAGCTCCAGCCGGGCCTGCTGGTCGCCCAGGTTGACCAGCAGGGCCTGTTCGTAGGCCTGGAAGTCCTTGGGGGCCCGCGTCTCGATGTAGCGCTTGAGGTGCTGCAGGGCGTCGCGGTGGGCCTTGGCCCAGTAGCCTTCGCCGGCCACGTAGGCGCGCACGCCGGAGTGAATGTCGGAGCTGAACTTGCCCAGCGCCACCAGGCCGACCACGACCACCACGAACAGCACGACGATCAGCGCCAGCTTGCGCGCCACCGCCATGTCGCGCAGAGCGGCGCGGCGTCGCGGCGTCGACGGCGGGGCGGCCGCCGGGCCGGGCCCGTCGATGCTCATCGGTTCCCCTTGCACCGACCGCTTCGCCACGGCTTCGCCCCGCCTTCTGGAGACGGCGTCCGGGCCGTCTGCGGTACAACCGGGACCTGACGATGCATGGCGGCAAGTGTGGCGCGGCCCGCCTGCCTGCGCAAAGCGATGCCTCGACCCCCCGTGAAGGATATCGGCAGCCGGCGCGCCGGCTGGAGTGCCGCGGGCCTGCCGCCGGCCCGGCCGGCGGCAGGCGACTCCTAGAATCGGTCGGATGACGGCCCTGCCCGCGCGTTCGAGCCTGCCCCGGCGGGCCTGCGCCCGGGGGCTCGCGGGCCTCGCGGGGCTGCCGATGCTCCCGTCGGCCTGGGGCGCCGAGCTGCCGCTGCCCGCGGGCAGCGGCGCGATGGCCCTGCTGCTGCTGGGCGCGGCGATGGCGCTGGTGGCAGCGCTCGCCGGCCTGACCTGGCAGCGGCGCCGCCAGGCCGACGTCGCCGGCCTGCGTGCCGAGCGGCTGCGCGTGCAGCGCCTGCTGGCCCTCGTCGACGGGACGCTGTGGCGTACCGACGCCGGGCATCAGGTCGTGAGCCTGCGCCCGGCGGCATCGGGCGAGGCGGCGTCGCTGCCGTCCGCGGCAGCGGCCCCCCTGTGGCAGTTGTTCGACGCCACCTCGGCCGAGCGCCTGCGCGAGCGCCTGCAGTCGCAGGCCGCCTTCGACGGCCTCGAGCTGACGCTGGCCGGCGCGTCGCAGCGCTGGCGGCTGCAGGCCCTGCCCTGCCACGACGATGCCGGCCGCTTCGACGGCTTCGAGGGCAAGGCCACGCTCGTCGAGGCCGCGCCCGCGGCGGCGCTCGTCGAGGCCACGCTGCCGTCCACGGCCGGCGACGAGGCCGCCGCCTTCGGCTACACGGTGTCGCACGACCTGCGGGCGCCGATCCGCGTGGTCGAGGGCTTCACGCGCATCCTCAAGGAGGACTACGCGCACCTGCTCGACCGCGTCGGCAACGACCACCTCGAGCGCGTGCTCGGCGCGGCCGCGCGCATGAACAGCATGATCGACGCGCTGCTGGCCCTGTCGCGCCTGGGCGCGCAGCCGCTGGCGCGCCAGTCGGTCAACCTGTCGCAGCTGGCCGCCTACGTCGTCGAGGACCTGCGGCGCCAGTCGCCCGAGCGCCGCGCCGAGGTCATCATCGCGCCCGGCCTGCAGGCGGCCGGCGACCCGACCCTGCTGCGCGTGGTGCTGGAGAACCTGCTGGGCAACGCCTGGAAGTACAGCGCCCAGCGCAGCATCGCCACCATCGAGTTCGGCCGCATCGCCCACGAAGGGCGCACCGCCTACTGCGTGAGCGACAACGGCGCCGGCTTCGACATGCGCTTCGCCGACCGCCTGTTCGGCGTGTTCCAGCGCCTGCACAGCAGCAGCGACTTTCCCGGCACCGGCGTCGGCCTGGCCTCGGTGCGCCGCATCGTGCAGCGCCACGGCGGGGAGATCTGGGCCGAGGCCGAGCCGGACCGCGGCGCGAAGTTCTACTTCACCTTGCCCGGCTAGAGCCCGGCCCTTCGACAAGCTCAGGGCGAACGGAGCGCTCCGTTCGGGCTGAGCCCGTCGAAGCCCCGCGCGGGATCAGAGCGAGGCCGGCGCCGACAGCAGTTCGACCGCAGCGAGCATGCGCTCGCATTCGGCTTCGAGCGTGCGGCCCTGCGACTCGGCCAGCTTGCGCAGCTTGTCCAGCGCCGGGGCGCGCGCCAGCGAGTAGCGGTGCATCACGATGCCGATCGCGATCGCCACCACGTCGCTCAGCGGATCGCCGTGCGCGACCAGCGCTTCGTTCGCGGGCCGCGCGGCCGCGCGCAGCCGCGCGAAGGCCGCCTCGACCGCCGGCACGATCTGCTGCATGTCGACCGGCTTGATCAGGTGGTCCAGCGCGCCCAGCGCCTGCACCTGGGCCACGGTGGCGGCATCCGAGAACGCCGAGAGGAACATGAAGGGCACGGCACCGTGGTCGCGCAGGTAGGCGGCGACGTCGAAGCCGCTCTTGCCTTCCATGCGGATGTCCAGCAGCGCCAGGTCGGGGCGGCGCTCGCGGGCCTGGAGGATGGCCTCGTCGCCGTTGTCGGCGTCGATGACCTCGTAGCCGGCCTGGGACAGGCCGTGGGCCAGCGTCGCCAGTACCAGGCGGTCGTCGTCGACGACCAGGATCTTGCCCTTGCTTCCCATCGAACGCCCCGACCCTGTTGTTGTTGTCGCTCCGATTCTCGATCAGGCCCCGCCGCGCGCAAGCGGACCGACCCGCCCTGCGTCGCGGCCTCGCATCGAGGCCGGCCCTGTCAGGCCGGAACGCCCAGCCGCGTGAGGCCCGGCGGCCGCAGCGTGACGCTGGCGAGCACCCGGCCGCCCTCGCCGGTCAGCGCGAGGCTGGCGCTGCGCCGCGGCAGCAGCGCCCGCACCAGGCCCAGGCCGAACACGCCGGCGCCGACGCGCTCGAGGCTGAAGCCCTCGGGCAGCCGCCCGTCGTTGCGGATCTCGATGCGCACGTCGTCGGCGCCGTTGACCAGCGTGCAGTCGACCGCCCCGTCGGCGCCGTGCTTGAGGGCATTGCCCAGCAGTTCGTTCAGCGTCAGCGCGACCGGGATGGCCTCGGCCTCGGGCAGCGCCCATTGCGGCGCTCCCGCCGGCTCGTCGGGCAGCCGCACCGCGATGGTCCGGCCGCTGCCGCGCGACAGCCCGGCGGCGATGGCCTCGACCAGGCTGGCCAGGCGCAACGGCCCGCGGCCGCCGACCTGCAGGCCGTAGACCTGCGCGATCGCCTGCACCTGGCCGACCGCCTCCTGGATGGCCGGTGCCACGTCCGGCTGGCGCTGCGCGATCTGCGTCAGCAGCCCGGCCACGCCCTGCAGGTTGTTCTTGATGCGGTGGTGCACTTCCTTCACCAGCATCTCGCGCTGCGCGATCTCGGCCTGCAGGCGCGCCGCCTCGGCAGTGCGCTGCTCGGTGACGTTGCTCGCCACCTGCAGCACCGCGTCCGGCGGCTGGCCGGGCTGGGCCAGCGGCAGGTAGCGCGCGTCCCAGACCTGGGTCTGGCCGTCGCGCTCGAAGCGGTATTCGCGGCGCGTGACCTCGCCCTCGCGGCCGTCGGCCAGCGCCGCACGCAGGTCGTCGACGATCAGGCGGCCTTCGACCGGCAGCGGCAGTTCCTCGGGCCGCCGGCCGACGATCTGCTCGGCCGGCAGGCCGATCACCTCGGCGGCCACCGCGTTGACCTGGCGCAGCGCGCCGCTGCCGGCGTCGAACAGCGTGATCGCGACCGGCGACATCTCGATCACGCGCTGCAGCGAGGCCTGGGCCTGCAGCGAGCGCGCCTCGGCCTCGCGCCGCCGGTCGATGTCGAGCAGCGCGTAGGTCAGCTGCGGCTGTTCGGCGTCGCCGGTCGCGACCGCGTTGCCGACCACCCAGAAGGCCCGGCCGTCGCGCGCCTGCACGCGGCACTCGAAGCTCGCGCCCGACGGTTCGATCGGCAGCGCCGGCGCCGCCAGTTGCGCCGGCGCCCGCCGGAACGGGTGCTGCGCCTCGGCCGTGGCGACACAGGCCAGCGGCTGGTGATGGAAGTCGGCCAGGTCGCCGCCGAACATGCGGCGCGCCGAGCGGTTCATCCACTCGATGCCCTGCGGCCCGACGGTGACGATGCCGACGAAGACCGAGTCGAGGATGGCGCGCGTCAGTTCGGCCTGCTGCGCCATCGCGGCCTCGGTGCGCTCGCGCTCGCCGGCCAGGCGCTCGAGCTCGCCCTGCTGGCGCTTCAGGCGCGAGATGTCGGACAGCACCGCGACGACCTCCTGCTCGGGCCCGACCGGGCCGATGCGCCGCGCCGACAGCGCGATCCACTGCGGCGGCCGCTCGGGCAGCAGGATCTCGACCTCGGTCTCGTAGAGGCCGGCGTCGGCCAGCGCCTGCTCGGCCTCGTCGACCACCAGGCGCGCCTGCGGCTGGGCGGCGAACAGCTCGCGCACGCTGCAGCCGGCCACCGCGCCGGCCGCGATGCCCAGCATGCGCTCGAAGCGCCGGTTGCAGCGCACCAGCATGTTGCCGCGCAGGTAGGCGATGCCGGCGGTCGAGCTCTCGAGGATGCTCGACAGCTCGCGCAGCAGCTCCTCGCTGCGCGAGCGGTTGCGTTCCTGCTCGGTGACGTCGAGCGTCACGACCGACGCAGCGCTGCCCTCGCGCGGCTCGATGCGCGTCAGCAGCCAGCGCGTGCCCAGCTGCGGATGGCGCACCGCGTAGCGCGCCTGCGCGGCCTCGCCGGCACGCAGCGCGGCCTGCAGGCGGTCGAAGGCGGGCAGCGAGTCGGCCAGGATCTGCTCGCGCGCCACGTCGTGCACCGCGACCTCGACGCCGGCCGCATCGACCAGCGCGCCCAGCCGCGCCTCGGCCAGGTCCAGCGCCTGCTCGGCGCTCAGGTCCTCGACGACGGCGATGTAGCGCGGCTCGGCGCCCCCGCCGGCATCGGTGCAGCGCACGCGCGCCCGCAGGTGGCGCGTCGCACCGCGGGGCGCGGCCATCCAGCCGCGCCGCTCGAGCGCGTCGCCGCCCGGCTGCAGGCCGTCCAGGCTGCCCGGCCCCAGCCAGCCCAGCAGGTCGCGCAGCGCCGACGGCGCCTCGCCCAGCAGCACCGGCACGCGCCCGACCAGGGCCTCGAAGACGGCATTGCTGCGCAACACCAGCCCGGCGCCGTCGAAGGCCAGCATGCCGACCGGGCTGAGCTCGAACCACTGGTCCAGCTCGCGCAGCGAGCGCTCGGCGCGGGCGCGGGCCGCGTGCTCGGCGGTGCAGTCCTGCATCACCGTCAGGCGCAGCAGCCGGCCGTCGGGCGCGACCGCGTTGCGGCGTGCGCCGCGGTACCAGCGTTCGCGGCCCTGGCCGTCGATCAGGCGGCGCTCGACCAGCGGCGGCAGCTCGGTGGTCTCGTGGTCGTAGGCCAGCTGCTCGCGCGTCGCCTCCCACAGGTCCAGGTCCTCGGCCGGCACCAGCGCCAGCGGGTCCAGGCCCAGCAGGTCGGCACGCGGCACGCCGATGTAGTCGACGAAGGCCTCGTTGACGTCGACGATCAGGTAGGCGTCGTCCTGCAGCACCGCCGGGAAGGGCGAGCGCCAGTACAGGCGCTGCAGCTCGGCCAGCGGCTGGCCGCGCGGCGGCAGCCGCGGGTCGCCCGCGAACGAGGGCAAGGGCAGCTTCAGCACCCAGCGCTGGTTGCTGAGCGGGCTCAGCGTCAGGCCGGGCAGCGGCGCCACGTCGGCATCGGCCCGCCCGTCGAGCACCGCGTAGACCCACTCGAGCAGCTCGTCGTCGAGCCGCGGCTGCAAGGTCGCCAGCGGCAGCGCCGGCTCGCAGTGCCAGTGCGACAGCGCCGCCGCGTTGGCATAGCGCACCCGGGACTCCGGATCCAGCACGACCAGCGCATCGCTCAGCGCGTCGAGGAAGTCGTGCCACAAGGCCACGGGGTCGCCCGCTGTGCCGGTCGGCAAGGGGCTGGCGGCGAGCGTGGCGGTGAGCAAGGGCTGGTTCTCCGGCGGCATCTCGCTGACTTGAAGGCCAGGAGTTTAGGGGCCGGCGTGCATTCCGTCACGCTTTGCGGCCCTCGGCCGTGCGCGACGCGCACGGCCCGCCAACCGGCGCGCGCCGCGAGAAAAGCAGGGTCCCGCCGCCGCTTATCCCGCTCAAGTTTGCAGGCTGGCCCGGAAGAATCGTGCGCCAAGGATCCCTCCTCTTTGCCCACCCCATGGCCGACCAAGGCGCCCAAGACCGCAACCTGCCCGCCTCGCCCCGCAAGCTCCAGAAAGCTCGCGAGGACGGGCAGCTGCCGCGCTCGCGCGACCTCGGGCACTTCGGCGCGGTGGCGGCCGGCATCGCGCTGCTGGCGGTGATGGCGCCGTCCGCGCTGGGCTGGCTGACCGCCCTGCTGCAGCGCGGCCTGCGCTTCGACGCCCAGACCCTGTCGACCACCGCCAGCATGGGCGAACGCCTCGGCGGCTTCGGCGGCCAGTTCCTGTGGGCGGTGCTGCCGGTCGGCGCGGTGACGATCCTGGTCGCGATGGCGACCGGCTTCGCGATCGGCGGCTGGAACTTCACGACCAAGCCGCTGATGCCCAACTTCGGCAAGCTCAATCCGCTGACCGGCCTGCCCAAGCTGCTGTCGGCCGACCGCCTGATCGACACCCTGCGCAGCTGCCTGCTGGCGCTGGTGCTGGGCGGCGTCGGCGCCTTCTACCTGGCGCAGCAGATGCCGGCCTTCGCCGCGACGCTGGCGCTGCCGCTGCCGGCGGCGCTGGCCCAGGCCGGCAGCGACGTGATGTTCGGCCTGCTGCTGCTGGCGCTGACGCTGGCCGGCTTTGCCGTCGTCGACGTGCCGCTGCAGCGCTTCCAGCACGCCAAGCGCCTGAAGATGAGCCACCAGGAAGTCAAGCAGGAGCACAAGGAGCAGGAAGGCAACGTCGAGGTCAAGAGCAAGGTCAAGGCGCGCATGCGCGAGATGGCCAACCGCCGCATGCTCGCCGCGGTGCCGAAGGCCGACCTGGTCGTGATGAACCCGACCCACTACGCCGTCGCGCTGAAGTACGACGAGGACAAGGGCGGCGCGCCGCGCGTCGTCGCCAAGGGCGCCGACCTGATGGCCATGCGCATCCGCGACACCGCCAGGGCCGCCGAGGTGCCGGTGCTGCAGGCCGCGGTGTTGGCCCGCGCCCTCTATGCCCACGCCGAACTCGACCGCGAGGTGCCGGTGGCGCTGTACGGCGCCGTCGCCCAGGTGCTGGCCTACGTCTACCAGCTGCGCGCCGCGCTCGCCGGCCAGGTGCCGATGCCCGGCGCCCTGCCCGAGCTGCCGGTGCCGGCCGAACTCGATCCGCACAACAAGCCCGCCGCTGCCGGAGCCGCCGCATGAACCCGATGCTCGCCCGAGTGCAATCCATCCTCGGCCCCAACGCCCGCGCCATCCGCAGCCTCGCGGTGCCGATGCTGGTGCTGATGGTGCTGGCGATGATGGTGCTGCCGCTGCCGCCGCTGCTGCTGGACCTGCTGTTCACCTTCAACATCGCGCTGGCGCTGATGGTGATGATGGTCGGCGCCTACATGGTGCGGCCGTTGGACTTCTCGGCCTTCCCGGCGGTGATCCTGCTGACCACGCTGCTGCGGCTGTCGCTCAACGTCGCCTCGTCGCGCGTCGTGCTGCTGGAAGGCCACACCGGCCCCGGCGCGGCCGGCGCGGTGATCGAGAGCTTCGGCCACTTCCTGATCGGCGGCAACTTCGCGGTCGGCATCATCGTCTTCGCGATCCTGGTGGTCATCAACTTCATCGTCGTGACCAAGGGCGCCGAGCGCATCGCCGAAGTCGGCGCGCGCTTCACGCTGGACGCGATGCCCGGCAAGCAGATGGCGATCGACGCCGACCTGAACGCCGGCCTGATCGACGAGAAGGAGGCCAAGCGCCGCCGCCTCGAAGTGGGCAACGAGGCCGAGTTCTTCGGCTCCATGGACGGTGCCAGCAAGTTCGTGCGCGGCGACGCGATGGCCGGCATGCTGATCCTCTTCATCAACATCGTCGGCGGCTTCGTCATCGGCGTCGTGCAGCACGGCCTGTCGGCCGGGCAGGCCGCCGACAGCTACATCCTGCTGGCCATCGGCGACGCGCTGGTGGCGCAGATCCCGGCGCTGCTGATCTCGGTCGCCGCGGCGATGGTGGTGTCGCGCGTCGGCAAGGAAGAGGACGTCGGCGAGCAGATCCTCGGCCAGATGTTCAAGACCTCGAAGTCGGTCGCGATCGTCGCCGGCGTGATCGGCCTGCTGGGCCTGATCCCGGGCATGCCGCACTTCGTGTTCCTGCTGATCGGCGGCCTGCTCGGCTGGCTGGCCTGGTGGATGCACCAGCGCGAGGAGCGCGCGAAGAACGCGCCGGCCCCCGCGGCCGCCGCCGGCCCGGCGCCCGACGCCGAGGCGAGCTGGGACGACCTGCAGCCCGTCGACACGCTGGGCCTGGAAGTCGGCTACCGCCTGATCGCGCTGGTCGACAAGGACCGCCAGGGAGACCTGCTGGCGCGCATCAAGGGCGTGCGCCGCAAGTTCGCGCAGGACGTCGGCTTCCTGCCGCCGGCCGTGCACATCCGCGACAACCTCGAGCTGCGTCCCAGCGTCTACCGCCTCACCCTGCGCGGCGCCGTCATCGGCGAAGGCGAGGCCTTCCCCGGCATGCTGCTGGCCATCAACCCCGGCCAGGTGGCGACGCCGCTGCTCGGCAACACCACCACCGACCCGGCCTTCGGCCTGCCCGCCACGTGGATCGAGGAGCGCCAGCGAGAAGCGGCGCAATTGGCCGGCTATACGGTGGTTGATTGCTCGACCGTCGTGGCGACCCACCTTTCACACTTGATGCAAGTAAATGCAGCTCGCCTGCTGGGCCGCGTCGAGACGCAGCAGCTGGTCGAGCATGTGACGAAGTTGGCACCCAAACTCATCGAAGACGTGGTTCCCAAGATGGTCCCGATCGCCGCGCTGCAAAAGCTCCTCCAGCTCCTGCTGGAAGAGGGCGTGCACATCCGCGACATGCGCTCGGTGATCGAGGCGCTGGCCGAGCATGTCGGCACCCAGCCCAACCTCGCCAACGACCCGCAGGAACTGGCCCGCCGCATCCGCGTGGCGCTGGCTCCGTCCATCGTGCAGCAGATCTACGGCCCGGTGCGCGAGCTCGACGTGATCGCCATCGAGCCCGAGCTCGAGCGCCTGCTGGCCCAGGCCCTCACCTCGCCGCACGGCCCGGTCCTGGACCCCGGCGTCGCCGACACCCTGACCCGCCACGCCGCCGATTCCGCCAAGCGCCAGGAAGACCTGGGCCACCCGGCCTGCCTGCTGGTGCCCGACGCGATCCGCGCGCCGATCGCCCGCCTGCTGAAGCGCGCCGCGCCGCGCCTGCGCGTGCTGTCGCACAGCGAGATCCCTGACACGCATTCGATCCGCATCGGTTCAATCATTGGAGCAGCCGCATGAACGTCCAGCGCTTTACGGGCCGCACATCGCGCGACGCGATGCAGAAGATGCGCAAGGCCCTCGGCGACGACGCCGTCGTGCTGTCCACCAAGCCCTGCTTCGAGGGCATCGAGATGCTGGCGATGGCGCCGGGCGCGCTGGCCGCGGTCGAGGAGCACGCCGCCTCGCGCTTCGGCGAGTCGCGCTTCCAGGAATCGCGCTTCTCCGAGTCTCGTTTCGCGGACTCCCGCTTCCCCGAGTCGCGCCTGCCCGAGCCGCCGGTCGCCGCCAAGGCCCCGGTCAAGACGCCGGTCAAGCCGGCCGCGACGGCGAACGAAGTGCAGCAGGACGCCGAGCAGCTGGCCATGAGCACCCTGTCCTTCCAGGACTACGTGCGCGACCGCATGCTGCGCAAGCGCGAAGCCGCGATGCGCGTCGATGAGCGCACCGAGCCGACGCTCGCCCCGCCGCAGGCCGCCACGCTGCGCGCCGCGATGCAGGCGCCGGTCCACGCCCCGAGCTTCGACACCGACCCGGCCGCCGTGCCGCAGGCCGCCCAGCGCCCCGCGCCGGCGCGCCGCGCCCCGCCGATGCTGCAGGAGGAAGTCGCCTACGCCCGCCCGGCCCCGGCCGCGGCGCCCGCCGCCGCGCCGCAGGTCACGGTCTCGGCCGCCGCCCCGGCGCTGCGCGAGGCGCAGGCCGACGCCCAGATGCTGTCCGAGCTGCGCTCGATGAAGGGCTTGATCGAGGAGCGCTTCGGCGCCCTGGCCTTCATGGAGAAGCTGCAGCGCCAGCCCGCGCAGGCCCGCCTGACCCAGCGGCTGCTGGAGTGCGGCTTCTCGCCGGTGCTGATCCGCAAGCTGGTGGCCGGCCTGACCCCCGAGGTGATGGACGAGAACACCTGGGCCGCCGACATCCTGGAACGCAACCTGATGACCGGCGAGCGCGAGCTGCCGATCGAGGACCAGAACGGCGTGTTCGCGCTGATCGGCGCCACCGGCGTCGGCAAGACCACCTCGACCGCCAAGCTGGCCGCCGCCTTCGCCACCCGGCACGGCGCGTCCAACCTCGGCCTGATCACGCTCGACGCCTACCGCCTGGGCGCGCACGAGCAACTGCGCGCCTACGGCCGCATCCTCGGCGTGCCGGTGCACACCGCGCACGACCGCAGCGCGCTCGAGGACCTGCTGGACCTGCTGTCGGCCAAGAAGATGGTCCTGATCGACACCGCCGGCCTGGCGCAGCGCGACACGCGCACCAAGGACCTGCTGGACATGCTGGCCCACCCGTCGATCAACCGCCTGCTGGTGATCAACGCCGCCGCGCAGGGCGAGACCATCGACGACGTGATGACCGCCTACCGCGCGTCCACCTGCCGCGGCGTGGTGCTGAGCAAGCTCGACGAGGCCGTCAAGCTGGCCCCGGCCCTGGACGCGGTGATCCGCCACAAGCAGAAGGTCGTCGCCATCGCCAACGGCCAGCGCGTGCCCGAGGACTGGCACCGCCTGTCGGGCCAGGCCCTGGTGCACCGCGCGCTGCGCGCCGGCGGCAGCCCGGCCTACCACTTCGACGCCGACGAGATGAACCTGGTGTTCGCGGCCCCGCAGCGCGTGCGCCGCGCGCCGGCCACCTCGGCCCGCGCCTGATCCCGCCTGCCTCCCCGTTCCCGACGCCGACCTCCGCGCCATGTCCCACGCCTCCCGCCCCGTCCGGCCCGCCACCGACAGCTGGTTCAACCAGCTCGACGATCTGCCGCCCGGTCCGGCCACGCGCATCGCCCCGCCGCCTTTCGGCGGTGGCAGCCAGGACCGCCCGGTCGACCAGGCCCAGGGCCTGCGCCGCCTGTTCACCAGCCACACGCTGCGCTGCATCCCCGTCGTCTCCAACCCGCTGATCGCCTTCGGCGGCTCGCTGCTCGAGCGCCTGTGCACCGCGTATGCCGAGCTCGGCCTGCGCACCCTGGTCGTCGATGCCGGCGAGCTGGCCCGCGCGCCGGTCGAGCTGGCGAACTTCGACCTCGCCGAGGGCGTCGAGATGCTGAGCCCGCAGGTCAGCTACCTGGCCGCGCGCGGCCTGCCGCTGCGCTACGTCGACGCCAGCGGCTCGACCTCCGCCTTCCTGGACGCCGTGGCCGAGGCCGCGCCCGATACCGACGTGCTGCTGGTCCACGCCAGCGCCTCCGACCTGGCGCGCCTGTTCGGGCGCCGCGTGCAGGAGCTGCAGGCCCACCTGCTGCGCCCCGTCGTGCTGTGCGACGAGCAGGCCGACAGCGTGACCCATGCCTACGCCGCGATCAAGCTGCTGGCGATGCGCGCCGGCCTGATGGCGCACGACCTGCTGCTGAGCGCGCCGCCCGAGTCCGAGCGCGCGGCCCGCGTGGCCGAACGCCTGGCGCGCTGCGCCGACGACTTCCTGGGTGCCGTGCAGCACGACTGGGTCGCGGTCGACCCCGCCGAAGCCGCCACCGACGCCCCGAGCCTGCGCCTCAAGCGCCTGGCCCGCGAGCAGCTGGCCTGCGCCCTGCCGCAGCCGCTGAGCGACAGCGCCTTCGCCGCGCTGTCGACCGAAAGCGACGGCCTGCGCAGCGTGCTGCCCGCGCAGGGCGCGCGCCACGCCGACCGCATGGCCTGGTCGCGCTGAACCGAATCTGTCCCGAAACGAACGACGCCCCGCCAGGAGCCCCGTCATGTACACCGCCGCCGGTCGACTCGATACCAACGCGACGCTCAAGCAATACAGCCCGCTGGTGAAGCGCCTCGCGCACCAGATGATTGCCAAGCTGCCGGCCAACGTCGAGATCGACGACCTGATCCAGGTCGGCCTGATCGGCCTGACCGACGCGATGACGCGCTTCGACAGCGCGCAGGGCGTGCAGTTCGAGACCTTCGCCACCCAGCGCATCCGCGGCGCGATGCTCGACGAGCTGCGCGGCAGCGACTGGATGAGCCGCGGCAACCGCAAGCAGCAGCGCGAGATCGAGACCGCCGTGCACAAGCTGCAGCAGCAGCTCGGCCGCGCGCCGAGCGAGGGCGAGATCGCCAGGCAGATGGGCCTGTCGCTGACCGACTACCAGGAGCTGCTGGGCAAGGTGCGCGGCACCCAGCTCGTGTACCTGGAAGACATGTCCGGCGACGACGGCGATGCCGACTTCCTGGACCGCCACGTCGCCGACGAGAACGAGAACCCGCTCGCCCGCCTGCAGGACCAGCGCATGCGCCTGGCCCTGATCGACGCGATCAAGACCCTGCCCGAGCGCGAGCAGTTCGTCATGAGCATGTACTACGAGCAGGACATGAACCTCAAGGAGATCGCGGCGGTGCTCGGTGTCACCGAGTCGCGCGTGTGCCAGCTGCACAGCCAGTCGATCGCCCGCCTGCGCGCCAGGCTGCGCGACCACTGACAGGCCGGGGGTCCAGACATGCTCAAGCTCTTCAGCCGCAAGGCCGCGCCCGACGTCCAGGCCGAGGCCGCGCCCGTGCAGGCCGCGCCCGACCTGCGCGGTGCCGTCCAGTCCATCGCCCAGCAGGCTTCGCACCTGGGGCGCGACGCCGCCGAGGTGCGCGGCCTGATCGACGACAGCAACCAGGTCAACCAGCGCCAGACCCAGGCCGTGCAGGCGCTGGGCAGCCAGCTCACCGAGGTGCAGCGCGCCCAGGGCAGCATCGCCGGCACCACGACCGACAGCCTCAAGGCCGTCGAGCGCGCCCGCGCCGCGGTGGCCCAGGTCGGCAGCGAGGTCGGCGGCATCGTCGAGACGCTGCGCCAGGTGGCCGCGGCCGCCGGGCAGATCACGCAGATCGCGCTGCAGACGCGGCTGGTCGCCTTCAACGCCTCGGTCGAGGCGGGTCGCGCCGGCGAGGCCGGTCGCGGCTTCGCGGTCGTGGCCGATGCCGTGAAGGACCTGTCGGCCAAGGTCGAGGCCTCGTCCAAGCAGATCATGAGCACCGTGGCCGAGCTCGACACGCGCGTCGGCGCGCTGGCCCGCGAGATCCAGGTGCGCGAAGGCGGCGAGCAAGGCGCCTTCCACCGCGCACTGGCCGAGGTGCAGGGCGGCGTCGGCAGCATCAGCAGCGCCGCGCAGCAGAGCCGCGCCATCTGCGACGGCCTCAACGAGCAGATGGCCGCCATCGACCGCGAGATGCAGCGCGCCAGCCAGACCCTCGGGTCCGCGACGACGCGCAGCGAGGCCTTCCTGAAGGTCAGCGAGAAGCTGATCGAGGTGGTGGCCGACTGCGGCATCGACACCGACGACACACCCTACATCCGCGGCGTGCAGGACGCGGCCGCACAGATCACCAAGCTGCTGGAGGATGCGCTGCGCACCCACAGCATCAGCATGGCGGACCTGTTCGACGAGAGCTACCAGCCCGTCGCCGGCACCAACCCGCCGCAGCACACCACGCGCTTCGTCGCGCTGGCGGACCGCCTGTTCCCGCAGGTTCAGGAACGCATGCTGGGCCTCAGCAAGAAGGTCGTCTACTGCATCGCGGTCGACCGCAACGGCTACGTCGCCACGCACAACCAGCAGTACTGCAAGCCGCAGCGCCCCGGCGACCTGACCTGGAACACCGCCAACAGCCGCTACCGC
>Ga0268299_1001468_pt1 | contig 40888 bp, 49 predicted proteins | sample NOBtaG_FD_193484 | JGI IMG/M metagenome (GOLD analysis project Ga0268299, IMG submission 193484) | Activated sludge microbial communities from bioreactor in Nijmegen, Gelderland, Netherland - NOB reactor | ecosystem: Engineered > Bioreactor > Aerobic > Activated sludge | place: Netherlands... | reverse complement strand
GGTCCGTGCGCGGTGTACTCAGGGACGGGCTGATCAGCCCAGCGAACGATCAGGCTGCACGGTCCGGTCCGCAGGCCTTCCGACCCACAAACTCTACCGCGCTGGTCGGAACCCAAGATACAAGCGACTACGAGCACGCGGAGATCGAGCCCACCGGCGAGATCGGCACGCTGTTCGAGGTCAGCGGCGAGGAACTGCGGGCCTCGACGGGCTTCGGCGAGGACGCATCCCGCCAGGGCACGCTGGGATTGCAGTGGCAGGAGGTCGAACTGGCGGCCACCGGCGAGGAGGCCTTCATCCCCTCGACCACGACGCGCACGATCGGGTTGTTCGGATTCCAGCGGCATGACTTCGAGGTCGCGTCGCTCGAGTACGGCTTCCGACTCGACCAGCAGCGCATCACGGGCGCGCCAGCGGGGACCTACGAGGAAAATGCGGTCAACGGATCGGCGGGCACCGTCTGGCCCGTCGGGGAGAACCTGTCGCTGGTCGGCCAGCTCGCCTACAGCGAGCGTCACCCGAGCGCGACCGAGCTGTATGCCGACGGCCCGCACGTGGCCACGCAGCAATTCGAGGTCGGCGACCCGGATCTCGACACCGAGCGCGGCGTGACGGCCGAAGCGGGCCTGCGCTTCGACGGCACCGGGTTTGCGGGCGAGCTGCGCGTGTTCGCTTCACGCTACCACGACTTCATCTACCTGGCGCCGACCGGCGCCGAGGAAGACGAATTGCCCGTGTTCGCCTACCGCCAGCGCGACAGCCGCTTCGAGGGTGTCGAGACAGAGTTCGAGATTCCATTCGGAAACTCGCCGGTCACGCTCGCGCTGACGGGCGAGTACCTGCGCGGCCGGCTCGAGGACGGCGGCGGCGACCTGCCGCGCATGCCGCCGCTCGGTCTCGGAGCGCGGCTCGGCTATGACGACGGACGCTGGGCCGCGAGCGTCGCCGTGAACCACCACTTCGAGCAGGACGAGGTGGCCGACTTCGAACTGCCGACCGACGCGTACACGATGGTGAATGCCGACCTGGTGTTCCGCCCGGACTGGCTGGGCAACGGCGTGACGCTGTTCCTGCGCGGCCGCAACCTCACCGACGAAGACGCGCGCCTGCATACCTCGCCGCTCAAGGACCAGCTGCCGCTGCCCGGGCGCTCGATCGGCGCCGGTGTCCGGATGAATTTCGGCGGGTGACGGTGCAATACCGGCGTCTTTCTCCTTGCCCGTGGATGGCACGGTTTCTAAACTCGCGGACATGACTCACTCCCGCATCGCCATCACGGTCGCCGCGCTGTCGATTCTCCACGGCAGCGCGGCCTTCTCGCAGTCATCCGGCCGCGTCACGCCGATGACGCCGGATGCATTCGAGAAATACGAGCAGACCCTGCCCTCGGCGGACTACGTCCGCCGCGAAGCGATGGTCCCCATGCGCGACGGCGTCAGGCTGTTCACCGTCGTCGTGATGAAGAAAGGCACGGCCGACGCGCCGATCCTGTTGTCGCGCACGCCGTACGATGCCGGCAAATCGACGCGTCGAGTCCCCAGCCAGCGCGCCGTCGACATGCTCGAAGTCATGGACGCGGAGTTCGTCGAGGACGGCTACATCCGCGTGTACCAGGACATCCGCGGCATGCACGAGTCCGAGGGCACGTGGATTCTCAACCGGCCGCTCGCGGGGCCGCTGAACGACACCGGCATCGACGAGTCGACGGACGCGTACGACACGATCGAGTGGCTGGTGAACAATACGCCGGAGTCGAACGGCAAGGTCGGCGTCATCGGCTCGAGCTACCTGGGCTTCACCGCGCTGATGACGCTGATCGATCCCCATCCGGCGCTGAAGGCGGTGATCGCGCAAAGCCCGATGGTCGACGGCTGGATGGGCGACGACTGGTTCCACAACGGCGCCTTCCGCGTGAACTCGCTCGGATTCCCGATGGGCCAGGGCTTCAACAAGGGCAATGGCGGCGGCGAGTTCGCGCTCGGCGGCGGCGACGACTACGCGCGTTACCTCGAAGCCGGTTCGGTGGCCGACTTCGTGGAGAAGGTCGGCGCCGGGCACGTCCCCGGCATCCGCAAGTTCCTCGAGAACCCGGCCTACACCGAATTCTGGTCGTTGCAGGCCGTCGACCGGTGGCTCGCCGCGCGTCCGCACACCGTGCCGACGATGCTCGTCGTCGGCCAATGGGACCAGGAAGACAGCTACGGCGCGCCCGCGGCCTATCGGGCGCTCGAGCCGAAGGACACGAACAACGATCGAGTGTCGCTGGTCATCGGCCCCTGGAGGCATTCGGGCTTCAATCACTACGGCTACGACCTGGGCGCGCTCACCTTCACGGGCGACACGGCGCAGGAATGGCGCGTGAAATACGCCAAGCCGTTCTTCGACCACTGGCTCAAGGGTGCGCCGGACCCGAAGACGCCGCCCGTGCTCACGTACGCGACCGGCGCGAACCGGTGGAACTCTTCGCCGCGCTGGCCGATGGGCGAAGCAAAGCCCGTCTACCTGGCGGCGAATGGCGTGGCCACCTTCGAAAAGCCGCAGGCGGCGGGCCACGAGGAATACGTCAGCGACCCGGCAAAGCCTGTCCCGTTCATTCCACGCCCGATCGACATGGGCGACGCCGTGCAGTGGAAGCCCTGGCTGGTGCAGGACCAGCGATTCGTGACCGGTCGACCGGACGTCGCGGTCTGGACCAGCCTTCCGCTCGACGCGCCCGTGCACGTCATGGGCGCGCCGGAGGTCGACCTGTTCGCCTCCACCTCGGGCACGGACAGCGACTGGGTCGTGAAGCTCATCGATGTCTACCCGGACGACGTGCCGGAGCCCGCTTCGCAAGGGGCGAAGCCTTCCATGGCCGGCTACGAGCTGCCCATCGGGATCGAGATCTTCCGCGGCCGCTACCGCAAGAGCTTCTCGCAGCCCTCGCCACTCGAGCCGGGAAAAACGGAGCGCTACGCCTGGAAGCTGCCCGACGTCGACCACGTGTTCCTGCCGGGCCACCGGATCATGGTGCAGGTGCAGTCGACGCTGTTCCCGCTCTACGACCGCAATCCGCAGACGTACGTGGAGAACATCATGTACGCCAGACCCGGCGACTACCGGAAGGCGACGCAGCGCATCTGGTTCGGGGGCGAGACACCGAGCTCGGTGAAACTGCCCGTCCTCGCCGGCGACTGAACCTGGCGCAGGCGGGCCGTTACGCAAGGACGCGCGCCATCTCGGGTAGGATGGCGGCCATGAATCCGGCGTCGCGCCGAGGCCTGTACCCGCCGATCGAACCCGCACGCCACGGCCACCTCGCCGTGGGGAACGGCCACGAGGTGTACTGGGAGGAATGCGGCAACCCGCGCGGCAAGCCCGTGGTGTTCCTGCACGGCGGCCCCGGCGCCGGCTGTGACGCCCGAGCGCGTCGCTTCTTCGACCCGGCGCGCTACCGCATCCTTCTGTTCGACCAGCGCGGCTGCGGCAGGAGCCGCCCCCACGCGAGCCTCGAGCACAACACGACCTGGGACCTGGTCGCCGACATCGAGCGGCTGCGGGCGCACCTCGGCGTCGAACGCTGGCAGGTGTTCGGCGGCTCCTGGGGCTCGACGCTCGCCCTCGCCTAAGCCGAGACGCACCCGGAGCGCGTGACGGAACTGGTGCTGCGCGGCATCTTCATGCTGCGCAAGGCGGAACTCGACTGGTTCTACCAGGCGGGCGCGTCGTCGCTCTACCCGGATCGCTGGGAGGATTACGTCGCGCCGATCCCGCAGGCCGAGCGCGGCGACCTGATGCGCGCCTTCCACCGACGGCTGACCGGCGCCGACCCTGCGGCCGCGCAGGCGGCGGCGCGCGCCTGGGCGATCTGGGAGGGCGCGACGAGCTACCTCGTGACCGACGACGACAATGTCCGCCACTGGGGCGAGGACGCCTTCGCGCTCGCCGTCGCTCGCATCGAGTGCCATTACTTCGTGAATGGCGGGTTCATGCGGCGCGAGAACCAGTTGCTGGATGACATCGGCCGCATCCGCCACCTGCCCGCGGTCATCGTCCAGGGCCGGCACGACGTCGTCTGCCCGATGACGACCGCCTGGGACCTGCATCGCGCCTGGCCGGAAGCGGATTTCCGCGTGGTCGCGGACGCCGGTCACTCCGCCTTCGAGGCGGGCATCACCGACGAGCTCGTGCGCGCGACCGACCGCTTCGCCGAGTAAAAGGGGACGCACCCCTTTATCGATTCGGAGCGTTACATGCCACTTCGGAGTGGCCAAAAAGGGGTGCGTCCCCTTTTATTCGGGTCCCCTTCAGTCGGGGACGATCCGCCAGAGTTCGGCGGCATCCTCGTCGGTGAGCAGGTAGACGTAGCCGTCGGGGGCGACCCGCACGTCGCGGATGCGCTGGTCGAGCGACCCGAACATCCGCTCCTCCTCGATGAGGAAGCCCGGCTGCTTCGCGGGTCGCAGGCGACTGACGGCCTTCGACGCCAGCCCGCCGACCAGGAGCTTGCCCTCCCAGTCCGGAAATGGCGCGCCGCGATAGACGGCAAGGCCGGACGGCGCGATCGAGGGCGCCCAGAAGAACCAGGAGCGCTCGATGCCGGGCGCGAACGCGCGTTCCGAGATGATCGAGAGGTCGTAATCGATCCCGTGCGTGACCAGCGGCCAGCCGTAGTTGGCGCCCGCGCGCAGCCGGTTGACCTCGTCGCCGCCGCGCGGGCCGTGCTCGTGAGACCAGACCTCGCCGGTCTCGGGATCGCGCGCGAGTCCCTGCACGTTGCGGTGCCCGCGGGTCCAGATCTCCGGCAAGGCGCCTGCCTGGCCGGCGAAGGGATTGTCGGCCGGCGCCGCGCCGCCCTGCGTGATCCGAACGATCTTGCCGAGGTGCGACCCCAGGTCCTGTGCGGCGGCCTTGTAGTCGAAGCCGTCGCCGATGGTCAGCAGCAAGGTACCGTCCGGCAGGAACAGCAGCCGCCCGCCCGGGTGGCCCGGGCCCGCCTTGTCCGGCTTCGCTCGGAAGACCACGCGTCCGTCCAGCAGGCGGCCTTCGACGTAGCGCCCGCGCCAGACCGCCGTGCGGTTCGCCTGCGCGTCGCCTTCCGCGAACGAGAGGAACAGCACCCGGTTGCGCGCGAAATCGGGATCGAGCGCGACATCGAGCAGCCCGCTGTCGGCCTCGGCGAAGACGCCTGTCGGGCCGCCCGGCACGGGCTGCGGCAGCAGCCGGCCGTCGCGCACGACGCGCAGGCCGCGGTACTTCTCGGTGACCAGGATGTCGCCCTCAGGCGTGAAGGCGAGGCTCCAGGGACGCTGCAGGCCGGTCGCGACGCGTTGCAGGCGCGCCGCGCCCTGGACCACCGAACCGGCGGCCGCGCTTGCCACCGCCTGCTCGCGTGGCGAAATTTCCGCCGCGGTCGCGACGAGCGGCAGGACAGCCAGCAGCGCGAGAAGGGCTTTCGACATCCGGGGCTCCACGGGATCGCGGGGACGCCAGCCTACCGGACGTCGCGCAGGAAGGAAGCCGACACTTGGCGAAACGCCCGGCGGGCGCGACGAACGGCATTTCGAGGGGCGAAGCCCCTCCGGGCCTAGCACTCCGGGACGTTGACGGCGAGCCCTCCCTGGGAGGTCTCCTTGTAGATGGACTTCATGTCGTAGCCGGTCTGGCGCATCGTGGCGATGACCTGGTCGAGCGACACCTTGTGCGTTCCGTCGCCGCGCAACGCGAGCTTCGCCGCGTTGATCGCCTTCACCGCGCCCATGGCGTTGCGCTCGATGCAGGGAATCTGCACCAGGCCCGCGATCGGGTCGCAGGTGAGGCCGAGGTTGTGCTCCATGCCGATCTCGGCGGCATTCTCCAGCTGGCCGTTGCTGCCGCCGAGCGCTGCCACGAGCCCGCCGGCGGCCATCGAGCAGGCGACGCCGACCTCGCCCTGGCAGCCCATCTCGGCGCCCGAGATCGAGGCATTGCGCTTGTACAGGAGCCCGATCGCTCCGGCGGCGAGCAGGAAGCGCCGGATGCCGGCCTCGTCGCTGCCCGGACAGCGGCGCGCATAGTAATGCATCACCGCAGGCACGATGCCGGCGGCGCCGTTGGTGGGCGCGGTGACCACCTGCCCGCCCGCGGCATTCTCCTCGTTCACCGCGAGCGCCCAGGCATTCACCCACTCCATGGCATCGGCCCGCGCCGCATCGGCTTCGAGCGCGCGCTTCATCTGCGGCGCGCGGCGCCTGACCTTCAGCACGCCCGGCAGCGTGCCCTCCGCGGAAAAGCCGCGCTCCACGCAGGCCTGCATGACCGACCAGATGCGGGCGAGCTTCGCGTTCACCTCGGCCGCCGGCAGGAGCGCCTCCTCGTTCACGCGCATCAGGCCGTCGATCGTGAGCCCGGCGCGTGCCGCCTGCGCCAGCAGTTCCTCGCCGCTGCCGAACGGCAGGGGCACGTCCGCCGGCCCGGCCACGGCAGCGGCCGCATCGTCGCCCGCGCGCTGCACGGCACCGCCGCCCACGGAGTACATCTCCTCCGACAGCAGGGTCGCACCGGCGTCGTCGCGCGCCGTGAAGCGCATGCCGTTGGAATGCCCGGGCAGCATCTGGTCGCGGTGGAACAGGAGGTTCATCGGCTCGTCGAAGGCGATCTCGCGGCGGCCGAGCAGCCGGAGCCGGCCGCTGTCGCGGATGCGCGCCAGCGTCGGCTCCATCACCGCCGGATCGAACTCCGAAGGGTCGTTTCCCTCGAGGCCGAGCAGGATCGCGCGGTCGGTGCAATGCCCGAGGCCGGTCAGCGCGAGCGAGCCGTACAGCTGCACGAAGACCTCGGCGGTGCGGGCGAGGAGCCCCTTCGCTTCGAGGTCGAGCACGAAGAAGCGCGCCGCGAGCATCGGTCCCATCGTGTGGGAGGACGAGGGCCCGACGCCCACCTTGAAGACGTCGAAGACCGACATGCTCACAGCGTCGCCAGCCGCCGCAGGATCAGGTCCGCGATCTCGCCGGCGAGCGCCACGCGCAGCGAGGCTTCCTCGTGCTGCTTGGCGAGCACGGCGGCTTCGTCGAAGCCGTAGTCGCGGGTGAGCCGGACCTGGTTGCGCGGGATGAGTTCGGCGGCGCCCTGCGTCACCGAGAACTCCGCCGCGTAGAAGACCTCGAACTCGCCCGGCTTGTTGTCGGCCGTGACCGAGAGCAGCTCGCGGCCGGTCCGGTCCTGGTGCAGGCGGATCACGACGCTCGCCACCGACGCGCTGGCGGCGGGTTCTGCGCCGGCGTCGCGCAGGCGCCGGTCGAGCGCGGCGTAGAGCGGCGTGAAGCGGTCGGACGCCTCGACGTAGGGCGTGGCTGCCACCGCCGGCAACGGCGCCTGGCCGCGCAGGTGGAACCCGCAACCCGCGAGCGGGGCGAGCACGGCCAGGCAGGCGAGCGCGCGGCGCATCAGACCACCACGTTGGCGAGCTTGCCCGGGACGTAGATGAACTTGCGCACTGGCTGTCCGGCCACGAACTTCGCCACCGCGGGATCGGCGAGCGCCGCCTCGCGCGCCAGCGCTGCGTCGGCCCCCGCCGCGACCGCGACGCGCGCGCGCAGCTTGCCGTTGACCTGGACGACGATCTCGATCGTGTCCTGCACAAGCGCCGCCGCGTCGGGTTCGGGCCAGCGCTCGTCCACGACCAGCGTCGCCTTCCCGAGCGCCCGCCACATCGCCTGCGCCGCGTGCGGGATGATCGGCGAGAGCATCAGCACCATGAGCTCGAGCGCCTCCTGCAGCACCGCGCGGCCCTGCGGCGAGCGATCCGGGAAGGCGGCGAGCCCGTTGTAGAGTTCCATCGCGGCGGCGATCGCCGTGTTGAACATGCGCCGCCGGCCGATGTCGTCGCCCACCTTCGCCAGGGTCTGGTGCACGAGGCGACGCAGGTCGCGCGCGGCCGGGTCGAGGGCCGCAGCGTCGGGCCTGCCGGCGGGACCGGCGGACACGTGCGTGTGCACGATCTTCCACAGGCGCTTCATGAAGCGGAATGCGCCCTCCACGCCCTCGTCCGACCACTCGAAGGTGTGCTCCGGCGGCACGTTCGACATGGTGAACAGCCGCGCGGTGTCGGCGCCGTAGCGCTCGACGAGCTCCTGCGGATCGACGCCGTTGCGGCGCGACTTTGACATCGTGCCGATGCCGCCGTACTCCACCGGCCCGCCGTCGGCCTTCAGCACGCCGCGGCGTGCCTCGCCCTCGCCGGTCGCCTCCACGTCGGACGGGTGGTAGTAGACGATGCGTCCCGACGCGGGCTTGCGGAACCAGATCTCGTTCAGGACCATGCCCTGCGTCAGCAGCCGCCGGAACGGCTCGCTGACGCCGGTGAGCCCGCAGTCGCGCATGACGCGGGTCCAGAAGCGCGAATAGAGCAGGTGCAGGATGGCGTGCTCGATGCCGCCGATGTACTGGTCGACCGGCATCCAGTAGGCCGCCCGCGCGTCCACCATCGCCGCGTCGTTCTTCGGCGAGGCAAAGCGGAAGAAATACCAGGACGAGTCCACGAAGGTATCCATCGTGTCCGTCTCGCGGCGCGCCTGCGCACCGCACTTCGGGCAAAGGCAGTCGAGGAATTCGCGCGATTTCGCGAGCGGGTTGCCGGAGCCGTCCGGCACGAGGCCTTCCGGCAACCGGACCGGCAGCTGGTCGTCCGGCACCGGGACGTCGCCGCAGGCCGGGCAATGGATGATCGGGATCGGGCAGCCCCAATAGCGCTGGCGCGAGATGCCCCAGTCGCGCAGCCGCCATACGACCTGCTTGCGGCCGAGCCCGCGCGCCTCCAGGTCGCGCGCGATCGCGTCGACGGCGGCCGCGTAGTCGAGGCCGTCGTAGGCGCCCGAACCGGTGCAGCGGCCGTATTCCGCATACCAGGCCTGCCAGGCGTCGGTCGAATACGGCTGCCCGCCGACGTCGATGACCGGCACGATCGGCAGCCCGTACTTCTTCGCGAATGCGAAGTCGCGCTCGTCGTGGCCCGGGACCCCCATCACGGCGCCCTCGCCGTAGGCCATGAGCACGTAGTTGCCGACCCAGACCGGCACCTCGGCGCCGGTCAGCGGATGGCGGACGAAGAGCCCGGTCGCGATGCCCTTCTTGTCCATCGTCGCGACGTCCGCTTCCATGACGCTGCCGCGCCGGCATTCGTCCACGAACTCACGCACGCGCGCGTCGCGCCCGGCCGCCAGCTCGGCGAGCGGGTGCTCGGCGGCGACCGCGACGAAGGTCACGCCCATCAGCGTGTCCGCGCGCGTCGTGAAGACCCGGAGCTCGCCGCTGCCGCCGGCAACGTCGTAGGGGAATGCGAGGTTCACGCCTTCGCTGCGTCCGATCCAGTTCGCCTGCATCGTCCGCACGCGGTCGGGCCAGTCGTCGAGGCCGTCGAGCGCGGCGAGCAGCTCTTCGGCGTACTGCGTGATCCTGAGGTAGTACATCGGGATCTCGCGCTTCTCGACGATCGCGCCCGTGCGCCAGCCGCGGCCGTCGATGACCTGCTCGTTGGCCAGCACGGTCTGGTCCACCGGGTCCCAGTTGACCTTGCCCGTGGTCTTGTACGCGATGCCGCGCTCGAGCATGCGCAGGAACAGCCACTGGTTCCACTTGTAGTAGTCCGCGTCGCAGGTCGCGAGCTCGCGCGACCAGTCGATGCCGAAGCCGAGCGACTTGAGCTGTCCCTTCATGTGCGCGATGTTGTCGCGGGTCCACTGCGCGGGCGGGACGCCGTTCTCGATCGCTGCGTTCTCGGCGGGCAGGCCGAAGGCGTCCCAGCCCATGGGCTGCAGCACGTTGCAGCCCTGCATGCGCATGTAGCGCGCGAGCACGTCGCCGATCGTGTAGTTGCGCACGTGGCCCATGTGCAGCTTGCCGCTCGGGTACGGGAACATGCACAGGCAGTAGTACTTCGGGCGCGCGGCGTCCTCGCGCGCGGCGAACGTGCCGGCGGCGGCCCATTCGGCCTGGACGGCGGGTTCGATTTCCTTCGGTTCGTAACGCTCTTTCATGGGAACTCGGAAGGATACCTTAGCGACGCGCGGGGTCGGGAGGGCCTTCGAGGGACCGCCGTGAATCCGTCCCTGGAGGCTTCGGGCGCGCCATCCCTGGCGCGCACGATCCCTCGAAGGCCCTCCCGACCCGGCGCGTCGATCAGACGTCGTGCCGGGCTCGCAGGCGCAAGAGGGTGAAGGCGATGAGCGTGAGGAAGGCGAAGCCGAGGATGGGCCCGTTGCCGGTGCGGGCGTAGGGCGTGAGGCCGGTGCGGGGGGTGACCGAGGACTTCAGGATGCCGGGAACGAACTGGGGGATGCGGTCGAGGACCGCGCCGTCCGGCCCGATCACGGCGGTGATGCCGTTGCTGGTCGCGCGCACCAGGGTGCGGCCCGCCTCGAGCGCGCGGAAGCGCGCCATCTGCAGCTGCTGGTGGGGCGCCGCCGAGTCGCCGAACCAGGCGTTGTTGGTGACGTTCACGAGCAAGGTCGAACCCGGCAATGCGGCGAGCTGGTCGGCGCCGTAGGCATCCTCGTAGCAGATCGTCGCGGCGAGGTGCTGGCCGCCGGACCGCAGCGGCGGCTGGCTTTCCCCGCCCGGCGTCATGTCGTAGTACGGCAGGCTCTGCAGGCGCATCCACCTGCGCACGGACTCGGGCACCGGGAAGAATTCGCCGAATGGGACCAGCCGACGCTTGTAGTACCAGCCGTCCCCGGCCGCGCTCATCGAGAACAGGCCGTTCCTGATCTCGCCGGTCGCCAGGTCGAAGTCGAGCAGGCCGAGCATGACGTCCGAGCCGGCCGCCGCCGACTCGCGGCGGATCGCCTCGAGGTAGATCCCGGCATCGTGCGCGAGCACCGGGATCGCCGACTCGGGCCAGACGATGATGCGCGCGCCGAGCGCCTCGCGGTTGAGCGCGCGATAGCGGTCGAGCGTTGCCGCGCGGTTCTCGGCCAGCCACTTCTCGTCCTGCGGGATCGCGCCCTGCAGCAGCGCGACGGTGACCGGCTCGCCCGCAGGCCGCGTCCACGCGCGCCCTTCGAGCAGCCAGCCCCCGCCCCACAGAATGACCGCGACGGCCAGCGCGGCCGTCCGCGAGCCGCTGCCCCGCACCAGGACGACGACGACTCCGGCGCAGGCGGCGACCGCGAAGGTCACGAGGTGGATGCCGCCCGCAGTCGCGAGGGCGGCGAGCGGCGTGTCGCTCTGCGAGTAGCCGAGCTGCAGCCAGGGGAAGCCAGTGAACAGCCAGCCGCGCAGCCATTCCATCAGGGTCCATCCTGCCGGGATCAGCAGCAGCGACCGCGCCGGCGCGGGATCCGGCGCGATGCGCACGGCCAGGTAGCCGAGCAGCGCGTAGTACGAACCCTTGATCGCGAGCAGCGCCGCGACCAGGAACAGCGCGAGCCAGGCCGGCGCCTGGCCGAAATCATGAATGGCCGTGTAGATCCACCAGGTGCCGGCGCCGAACAGGGCGGCGCCGAACCAGAAGCCGGTACCGGCCGCCTCGCGCGGCGACTCGTACTCCCAGAGCAGGAACAGGACCGCCGGCGCGAGCCAGGCCAGGACGTGCCAGCCGTAGGGGGCGAACGCGAAGGAGGCGCCGATGCCCGCCAGCGCCGCGATGAGCCGGCGGTGGCGCAGCAGCCGCGAGACGGGTCCGTCAGGCGCCGGCATTCAGTCGGGCCGCGCTTCGCCCGCGCCCGGCGGCAGGGGCCCGGGCGCCAGGACCCGGAGCAGGTCGATGCGCCGGCGGTCGGCGCGCTGCACCTTGAACTCGACGCCGTCCATGCTCACCGTTTCGCCGCGGCGCGGCAGCCGCCCGAACTGGTGCATGACCAGGCCGCCGATCGTGTCGTACTCCTCGTCGCTGAAACGCGTGCCGAAATACGCGTTGAATTCCTGCACGCGGGTCAGCGCCTGCACGAGGAACTGCCCTTCGCCCTCGCGGCGGATGGTCTGGTCCTCGTCCGTGTCGTACTCGTCGGCGATCTCGCCGACGATCTCCTCGATCACGTCCTCGATGGTCACCAGGCCCGAGACGCCGCCGTACTCGTCGACCACGATCGCCATGTGGTTGCGGCTGACGCGGAACTCCTTGAGCAGCACGTTGAGGCGCTTGCTCTCCGGCACGAAGGCCGCGGGCCTGAGCACGTCGCGGATGTCGAAACTGCCGTCGGCGCCCTCGGCGAAGTAGCGCAGCAGGTCCTTTGCGAGCAGGATGCCGACGATCTGGTCGCGGTCGTCGCCGATGACGGGGAACCGCGAGTGGCCGGACTCGATCACCGCCGGCAGCAGCTGGCCGGGTCCCGAGTCGCGCTCCAGCACCACCATCTGGGACCGCGGCACCATGATGTCGCGCACGTGCAGGTCGTCGACCCGCAGCACGCCCTGGATCATGCGCAGCGCGTCGGCGTCGATCAGGTTGCCGCGCGCGGCGGCACGCAGCGTCTCGACCAGTTCGGCCTTGCTCGCCGGCCCTTCTTTCGTCAGCCGCCGCAGCCAGCCGCTTCCCCTGCTCTTCGCCATCGCCTCAGTCCCCGTACGGGTCCGCGTAGCCGAGGCGCGCCAGCAACGCACGCTCGCGGCCTTCCATGCGCCGCGCATCGGCCGCGCGCTCGTGGTCGTACCCGAGCAGGTGCAGCGTGCCGTGGACCACCATGTGCGCCCAGTGCGCGGCGAGCCGCTTGCCCTGCTCGCGCGCCTCGCGCGCGACGACCGGCGCGCAGACGACGAGGTCGCCGAGCTCCCGGCCGCGCAGTTGCGGTGACGCCGGGAAGGACAGCACGTTGGTGGGCGCGTCGCGCCCCCGCCAGCGGCCGTTCAGCGCGCGGCTTTCACGGCTGCCGACCACGCGGATGCCGAGCACGCCGCGGTGGCGGCCGGCGGCCAGGCGCGCCCAGCGGCGCAACGTCGACGGCCCCGGCGCCCACGGCCGGCGCGTGCGGTAGCTGAGCAGCACGTCGAGCGTCATGGCCCCCGGCCCCCGGCCCCGCCCTCGCGCTCGTAGGCCTCCACGATCCGCTGCACCAGCGGGTGCCGCACCACGTCCTTCGCCGTGAACCTCGTGACGGCGATGCCCTGCACCCCGTCCAGCACCTCGAGCGCGTGGCGCAGGCCCGACTGGCGGTGCGCCGGCAGGTCGGTCTGCGTGACGTCGCCGGTGACGACCGCGCGCGAGCCGAAGCCGATGCGGGTCAGGAACATCTTGATCTGCTCGACCGTCGTGTTCTGCGCCTCGTCCAGGATGATGAACGCCTCGTTCAGCGTGCGCCCGCGCATGAACGCGAGCGGCGCGATCTCGATGACGTTCCGCTCGATCAGGCGCGCGACGCGGTCGAAGCCGATCATCTCGTAGAGCGCGTCGTACATCGGCCGGAGGTACGGATCCACCTTCTGCGACAGGTCGCCCGGCAGGAAGCCGAGCCGCTCGCCCGCCTCCACGGCCGGGCGCACGAGCACCAGGCGCCGCACGCTCTCCCGCTGCATCGCCTCGACCGCGCAGGCGACCGCGAGGTAGGTCTTGCCGGTGCCGGCCGGGCCGATGCCGAAGGTGAGGTCGTGCGAGCGGATCGCGGCGAGGTACTGCTGCTGGTTGGCGCCGCGGCCGCGGATCAGGCCGCGCAGCGTCTCGACGGCGTGCTCGTCGGCCGCCGGCCGCGCGCCCATGCCGCTCTCGCTGATCGCGAGGTGCACGTCCTCGGCCGTCACCGGCTGGCTGGCGGCGCGCTCGTAGAGCTGCCGAAGCACGGCCGCGCCGGCGGCCGCGTTGGCGCCGCGCAGCGAGAAGCGCCCCGAACGGCGCCGGATCTCGATGCCGAGCCGGTTCTCCATCTGGTGCAGGTTCTCGTCCAGCGGGCCGCAGACCGCGGCGAGCCGCGCATTGTCCTCGGCGCCGAAGTCGACGCTGGACTCGGGGGCGGCGTTCAAGCGACCAGCCGGCCGCGCAGCGAGTTCGGCATCGCTTCGGTGATGCAGACGTCCGCGAAGCGGTCGACGAGCGCATCCGGCCCGTCGAAGTTGACCCAGCGCATGTTCTCGGTGCGTCCGGCGAGCTGGCGCGGGTCGCGGCGCGCGTGCTTCTCCACCATGACGCGCTGCGTGGTGCCGACCATCGCCCGGCTGATGGCCCGCGCCTGGCCGTCGATCTTCGCCTGCAGCCGCTCGAGCCGCTCCTGCTTCACCGCGTGCGGAACCTCGTCGGGCAGCGACGCCGCGGGCGTGCCCGGCCGCCGGCTGTAGAGGAAGCTGAAGGACTGGTCGAATCCGACCTCCTCGACCAGATCGAGCGTCCGCCCGAAATCGGCTTCGGTCTCGCCCGGGAAACCGACGATGAAGTCGGACGAGAGGCTGATGTCCGGCCGTACCGCGCGCAGCCTGCGGATCCTCTGCTTGTACTCGAGGCAGGTGTAGCCGCGCTTCATCGCCGACAGGATGCGGTCCGAGCCGCTCTGCACCGGCAGGTGCAGGTAGTTCGCGAGCTTCGGCACGTCGGCATAGGCGTCGATGAGCGAGTCGCGGAACTCGAGCGGATGCGAGGTGGTGAAGCGGATGCGCTCGAGGCCGTCGAATGCGGCCACGTGGCGGATCAGCCCCGCGAGGTCGACGGCCCCGCCGTCCTCGCGCGTGCCGCGCCAGGCGTTGACGTTCTGGCCGAGCAGCGTCACCTCGCGCACGCCCTGCGCGAGGAGCGCGCGCACCTCCGCGACCACCTGCGCGAATGGCCGGTTCAGTTCCTCCCCGCGCGTGTACGGCACGACGCAGAAGCTGCAGTAGCGGCTGCAACCCTCCATGATCGAGACGAACGCCGTCGCGCCGGAGGCGGCGGGCGCGGGCAGGCGGTCGAACTTCTCGATCTCCGGGAAGGAGACGTCCACCTGCGGCTCGCGCGTGGCGCGCAGCCTCGCGATCATGGCCGGCAGGCGGTGGATCGTCTGCGGCCCGAACACGAGGTCGACGAACGGCGCGCGCTCGAGCACGCCTTCGCCCTCCTGGCTGGCCACGCAGCCGCCGACGCCGATGACGAGCCCCGGCTTCTCGCGCTTCAGCAGCCGCCAGCGGCCGAGGTGGGAGAAGACCTTCTCCTGCGCCTTCTCGCGCACCGAGCAGGTGTTCAGCAGGACGACATCGGCCTCTTCGGGCCGGCCCGTGAGTTCGAGTCCCGCCGACTCGCGCAGCACGTCGGCCATGCGCGCCGAGTCGTATTCGTTCATCTGGCAGCCGAAGGTGGAAATGTAGAGCCGGCCGCTCATGTCCGGGGTCGAGTCTCCAGCACGGGAATGGCCGCCTAGGGTACCGGTTTTGCACCCCGCCATGAAGCGCCCGGGGACGCCGTCCGACCGGGGTGCAATCATGCAACTACATGTATTATCTGGACTTTTTTGCCATCTCGCGACCGAATGTGCCGGTCGCGACGAAGTCCGCCGGTTTCAGGTCGCCGATCACGAACCGGCCGGTGGCCGTGATCCGCGCTCCCTGCGGCAACGTGTCCGCCAGGGTACGGCGGCGCGCCATGTGCACCGAGTGCTCGATCTCGTGCAGGAGGCCCGGCCGTGCGTAGAAATAACCCTGCCCGGCCACGCAGCCGAGTTCGATCAGCCCGCGCTGCTGGTGCTCGAGCTCGATGCCCTCGGCGACGACCTCGAGGTCGAGCGTGCTGCCGAGCGTGATGATGGCGCGCGCGAAGTCCTCGCCGCCGTCCACGCCGCCGAGCCGCTCCACGAAGCTGCGGTCGATCTTCAGGATGTCGATCGGGAAGCGGTGCAGGTAGGTGAGCGAGGAGTAGCCGGTTCCGAAGTCGTCGATGGCGACCCGCACGCCGAGCTTCTTGAGCTCGGTGAGCGTCGCGAGCACGCCTTCGCTGTTCTGCATCAGCACGCTTTCGGTCAGCTCGATCACGAGGCAACCCGGGTCGATCTCCGAGATCGCGAGCGCCCGCCTGACGTCCGCGCAGATGTCGGACTTCGCGAGCTGGTTCGCGGAGACGTTGACGCCGACGCGCACCTGGCGGCCCTCGGGCAGGCGCGCCTGCCAGACCTTCACCTCCCGGCAGGCCTGCGCGAGCACCCAGCGGCCGAGCGGGACGATCTGCCCGGTTTCCTCCGCCACCGGGATGAACTCCGAGGGCATGACCATGCCGCGTTCCGGGTGCTGCCAGCGGATCAGCGCCTCGACCCCCAGCAGGTAGCCCGAGTGAAGTTCGACGATCGGCTGGTAGTGCAGCAGGAACTGGTCCTGCCGGATCGCCCTGTCGATCTCGGCTTCCATCTCCTGGCGCTCGCTGGCGGCGCTCTGCATCGAGGGTTCGTACACGAGGTAGCGGCCCTTGCCCGCGGTCTTCGCGGCGTACATGGCGACGTCGGCGTTGCGCATCAGCTCCTCGACGCCGTCGTCGGGCGTCGAGAACGCGACGCCGACGCTCGCCGAGACGCGCATGTCCGCCCCCGGCAGGTCGAGCGACTCCTGCAGCGACTGCACGATGCGCCCGGCGATGTCGATCACCTGCTCCCGCGAACCGAGGTTCTCGAGCAGCACCGCGAACTCGTCGCCGCCGAGGCGCGCGACCGTGTCGCCGCCGCGGGTCGCCTTGACGAGGCGCTGCGCGCTCTTGTGCAGCACGCGGTCGCCGATCGCGTGGCCGAAGGAGTCGTTCACGTTCTTGAAGTTGTCCAGGTCCACGAACATGACGGCGACCGACCGCCCGTTGCGCTTGCTCACCGCCACCGCGTGCTCGACGCGGTCGCGGAACAGCGCGCGGTTGCCGAGCAGCGTCAGCGGGTCGTGCAGCGCCATGCGCTTCAGCTGCTCCTCCATGCCCTTGCGGTCGGTCGTGTCGCGCAGGTTCAGGAGGCGCCCGCCGATCGCCGGCTCGTGGTCCATGTTGGTGCCGTGGATCTCGATCACGCGCTGGCGCTCGTCGCCGCGCGGGACGCGCGCCTCGACCACGCCGGAGGCCCCCGACTGCGCCAGGTCGTGGGCCAGGAACTCGCGCAACCGCGCGCGGTCGTCGAACACCAGGAGCTCGTCGAGGTGCTGGCCGACGATGTCCTGCGCCGCGAAGCCGAAGATCCGTTCCGCCGTGGGCGTGACGTAGACGACGGCCCCGTCCGCCGCGACGATCGCGATCACGTCGGCGGTGTTGCGGATCAGGGCGTTGAAGCGCGCCTCCGCGGAACGCGTCGCGAGGCCGGTCTGCACCGCGACCGCGAGCGCGGTCACGATCGCCTGGCGCGCGAACAGGAGTCCCGCGGCGACGCACACCACCCAGGCGATGAGGCCGGCGGGGTCGCCGAAGCTGCCGCCGTGCAGGACCAGGAGCGCGTAGCCGGCCAGCATCAGCGCGGCATAGGGCGTCAGCGCAGCGAGCGGCGAGCCGCGCTCGGCGGCGTCCATCGGCGGCGCGCGCCGCTCGGTGCGCAAGTGGTCGAAGTGCGCGGCGACCGCGAAGGCGGCGATCGCGCCGACGTGCACCGGCAGGGCGAATCGCGAGACGGCGCCGAGCGAGGCGGCGTGCGCCTCCAGCAGGCGCGCGCCGACCAGCGCGCCGAGCGCCACCGCGAAGGCGACGTGCCCCGGCCAGTGCTTCCAGTCCGAGCGGCGCAGCAGCATGACCGCCGCCAGCACGCCGATCACGGCGTCGAGCCCGAGCGTCCAGGAGCTGCGCGCCGGCAGCAGGCCGGGCGGCAGGTCGTGCGGCAGGGCGAGCCAGAGCACGCTGCCGACACAGAGCGCGACGAGCGTCGCCTCGAGCCAGAACTGCGGCCCGAACCCGCGGCCGCGGGTGCCGTACAGGAATCCGGCCGCGGCCACGGCGACGCACGGGAAGAAGGCGAACTCCAGAACGCCCATCGCCGCCTGCACGGCGGGCAGCTCGATGGACCGGGTCACGGGGACGAGGAGCGTCGCCAGGAACTGCAGCATCAGCGCCCAGGCGAGCCAGGCCCAGGCGCGGCGGCGCTCGGGCCTCAGGGCCTCCAGTTCCACGGCCCGCAGGATCACGGAGATGGCGGACAGTGCGGCGGCGACCCCGGTCAGCTTTGCGACCAGCGCCTCGTCATGGCTGCCGTCCGAGAAGCTCGTCAGCGCCGCGAAGCCCGTGAGGGCGATGCACAGCAGCACGAGCCAGGCCGCCGAGTGGTCGAACCACGGCGCCAGGGCCTCGCGCAGCCCGCTACCGGACGGCTGTTTGCGATCCGCCTCCATCCCAAGCCGACTCCCTTCTCCGGGACCCGGGAAGGCATCTCGGGGAACCCGAAAAATCGGCCAAATCGTGACTTAATGCGGCCGGAGGGGACGTCTACCGCATCACATAATGCGGGGGCGGTTGGTACGGAGCCCGGAGGGGACAGTCCCCTTCACGGGAAAGCGGACCCAGGTCCGCTTTCCCGTGAAGGAGGACAGTCCCCGCGGTCGCGGCTAGAAGGGGATGTCGTCGTCGAAGGACTCGGCGACGCCCGCGGGTTCGGCGCGCGCGGCGGGCTCCTCGGTACGGCCGCGCGAGCGGTCCTGCATCGGCGCCGAGCCGCGATCGGCCGAGCCGCGGCCGCCGAGCATGTTCATTTCGTTGGCGATGATCTCGGTCGTGTAGCGGTCGTTGCCGTCCTTGTCCTGCCACTTGCGGGTGCGCAGCTTGCCTTCGATATAGACCTGCGAGCCCTTGCGCAGGTACTCCGCAGCAATCTCGGCCAGGCGGTCGAACATGGCGACGTTGTGCCATTCCGTCGCCTCCTTGTTCTCGCCGGTCTGCTTGTCGCGCCACTGGTCGGTGGTCGCGATGCGCAGGTTCACCACCGCCTTGCCCGAGGGCATGGCGCGCTGCTGCGGATCCTGTCCCAGGTGACCGATCAGGATGACTTTGTTGACGCCGCGTGCCATGGCCGTTCCCCGTGTCTCGTCGAAGGCCTCATTGTAATCGCCCGTCGCCCGCCCGCGCACGGTCAATCGGCCGCGAACGCCCGGATTCGGCCCGCACCGCGAACGGCAGCCAGGCGAGCGCCACCAGGGCGGCGCCGGCGAAGACTCCCGGGAAATGCCAACGGCTGCCGAGCAGGAGCCCGCCGGCCAGGCCCCCGGCGAACGCCCCGGCAAACTGGCAGGTGGCGAAGAGGCCGAGCGCCGCCCCGCGCAGGGTCTCGCCGGCGGCCAGCGTCAGGGCCGCCGGCAGCCGGGCTTCCAGGAAATTGAAGGCGCCGAAATACGCGACCAGCGCCGCGAGGAGCACGCCGGACTGCCTCCCGCCGAGCGCCATCGCGGCGAGCGCCGCACCGATGCCCAGGCACGCGACGGCGGCCGGCCAGCCGATGCGGCGTGCGCGCTCCGACCAGAGCACGAGCGGCACGGTCAGGCCGATCGACGCCACGAACACCCCGAGGTACACCAGCCAGTGACGCGCGGCGTCGAGGCCGTGGACGTCGCGCAGCACCTGCGGCACGGCGATGAAGGCGGCCGTCAAGGTGAGATGGAGCACGAAGATGCCCGCGTAATGCGGCAGCAGCGCAGGCGTGAGCGCGGCGCGCCAGTCGCCGCGCGTCGTCCGCTCGCTCGCGGGCCGTTCGGCCGGCAGGACAAAGACGACGAGCAGGAGCGCGACCACGCCGAGCGCGCCGATCAGCCAGAAGACGCCCGACACGCCGACCGCGGCGGCGAGCAGCGGGCCGGCCACCAGCGATATCACGAACGACGCGCCGATGCTGAGGCCGACCGCGAACATGGCGCGGGTCCGCGACTCCGGCCGCGTCAGGTCGGCGAGGAAGGCGGTGACCGGGCCCGACACCGCGCCGAGTCCCTGCACGATGCGCGCCGCGACCAGGGCCGGCGCGCTGGCGGCCGCCGCACCCAGCGCGGAACCCGCCACATGCAGGAGCAGTCCGACGACGATCAGCGGCTTGCGCCCGATGCGATCGGACCAGGCGCCGAAGGGAATCTGCATGACGGCCTGCGTGAGCCCGTAGGCGCCGACCGCGAGTCCCGCGAGCAGCGGTGTCGCGCCCGGCAGGGACCCCGCGTGCAGGGCCAGCACGGGCAGCAGCAGGAACAGGCCCAGCAGCCGCACGGCGTAGATCGCCGCGAGCGAGGCGACGGCGCGGCGCTCGGCGGGCAGGAGTGCCGCGCCACTCGGCAAGGCCACTGGGAATCCCTTTGCGATGCCCGGAACGGGCGGGCTATTCTATCAGGCTGCCCCGATGAGCCAGACCATCCACATCCGCGGCGCGCGCACGCACAACCTCCAGGACCTCGACCTGGAGCTGCCGCGCGACCGCCTGATCGTCTTCACGGGCCTGTCCGGCTCCGGAAAATCCTCGCTCGCCTTCGACACGATCTACGCCGAGGGCCAGCGGCGCTACGTGGAATCCCTGTCGGCGTACGCGCGGCAATTCCTGTCGATGATGGAGAAGCCCGACGTCGACTCGATCGAGGGACTCTCGCCCGCCATCTCGATCGAGCAGAAGTCGACCTCGCACAACCCGCGCTCGACCGTCGGCACGGTGACCGAGATCTACGACTACCTGCGCCTGCTCTACGCGCGTGCCGGGATCCCGCGCTGCCCGGACCACGGGCTCGACCTGACCGCCCAGACCGTCAGCCAGATGGTCGACCAGGTGCTGGCGCTCCCCGAAGGGACCGCGGTCGCGCTGGTCGCACCGGTGATCTCCGGCCGCAAGGGCGAGCACCTGCAGGCGCTCGAGGAACTGCGCGGCAAGGGCTTCGTCCGCGCGCGGGTGGACGGCAAGTACGTCGAGCTCGATGCCGTGCCGAAGCTCGACCCGAAGAAGAAGCACTCGATCGACGCGGTGGTGGACCGGCTGAAGGTCCGCCCGGACCTGCAGCAGCGCCTCGCGGAATCCTTCGAGACGGCGTTGCGCCTCGGCGAGGGTTCCGCGCGCGTCGCCTTCCTCGACGACCCGAAGCGCGAGGAGCTGGTCTTCTCCGACAAGTTCGCCTGCCGGGTCTGCGGCTACTCCGTGGCCGAGCTCGAGCCGCGGCTGTTCTCCTTCAACAACCCGTTCGGCGCCTGCCCGGGTTGCGACGGACTCGGCGTGAAGCAGTTCTTCGACCCGGAGCGGGTGGTCGGCAATCCCCAGCTCTCGCTCGCGAACGGCGCGGTGCGCGGCTGGGACCGCCGCAACGCCTACTACTACCAGATGGTGCAGTCGCTCGCCGACCACTACCGATTCGACCCCGAAGTGCCGTACGCGACCCTGCCCGCGAAGGCGCGCGACGTCCTGATGCGAGGCAGCGCCGGCGAGGAGATCGAGTTCCGCTACTTCGACGCGCGCGGGCGCACCGTCCGGCGCAGGCACGCGTTCGAGGGCATCCTGCCGAACCTGGAGCGGCGCTACCAGGAGACCGAGTCGCTGGCCGTGCGCGAGGAACTCTCGCGCTACCTCGGCACGCAGCGCTGCCCGGAGTGCGACGGCGCGCGGCTGACCAAGGCCGCGCGCTTCGTGTTCGTCGGCGGCGCGGCTCTGCCCGAAGTCAGCGCCCTGCCCGTGCGGCGCGCGCTCGCGTTCTTCGCCGCGCTGGCGCTGGAAGGCTGGCGACAGAAGATCGCCGCCAAGATCGTCAAGGAGATCACGGACCGGCTCGGCTTCCTGGTCGACGTCGGCCTCGACTACCTGACGCTCGACCGCAGCGCCGAGACGCTCTCGGGCGGCGAAGCCCAGCGCATCCGGCTCGCGAGCCAGATCGGCTCGGGCCTGGTCGGCGTCATGTACATCCTCGACGAGCCCTCGATCGGCCTGCACCAGCGCGACAACCAGCGCCTGCTGGACACGCTGCATCGCCTGCGCGACCTCGGCAACACCGTGATCGTCGTCGAGCACGACGAGGACGCGATCCGCCAGGCGGACCACGTCGTCGACCTCGGGCCCGGCGCCGGCGTGCACGGCGGCAGGGTCGTGGCGCAGGGCACGCCGGCCGAGATCGAGGCGAGCCGCGCCTCGCTCACCGGCCAGTACCTCTCCGGGCGCAAGCGCATCGAGATTCCCGGCCAGCGCCGCCGCAGCGAACCGAAGCAGCAACTGCGCCTCAGGCGCGCGCGCGGCAACAACCTGAAGGACATCGACGTCTCGTTCCCGGTCGGCCTGCTCACCTGCGTGACCGGCGTCTCCGGTTCGGGCAAGAGCACGCTGGTCAACGACACGCTCTACCGCCTGGTCGCGCGCTCGCTCGACCTGGTCGCCGACCAGCCGGCACCCTGCGCCGGGATCGAGGGGCTCGAGGCCGTCGACCGCGTGATCGACATCGACCAGAGCCCGATCGGACGCACGCCGCGCTCGAACCCGGCGACCTACACGGGCCTGTTCACGCCGATCCGCGAGCTGTTCGCCGGCACGCCGGAATCGCGCTCGCGCGGCTACCAGCCGGGACGCTTCAGCTTCAACGTCAAGGGCGGGCGCTGCGAAGCCTGCGAGGGCGACGGCGTCATCAAGGTCGAGATGCACTTCCTGCCCGACGTGTACGTCGCCTGCGACGTCTGCAAGGGGCGGCGCTACAACCGCGAGACGCTCGACGTCCACTACAAGGGCAGGAACATCCACGAGGTGCTCGACATGACGGTCGAGGACGCGGCGACGTTCTTCGCCGCCGTGCCGGTCATCGCCGCCAAGCTGCAGACGCTGCTGGACGTCGGCCTCTCGTACGTGAAGCTCGGGCAGAACGCCACCACGCTCTCCGGCGGCGAGGCGCAGCGCGTCAAGCTCGCCAAGGAGCTTTCGAAGCGCGCGACCGGTCGCACGCTCTACATCCTCGACGAGCCGACCACCGGCCTGCATTTCGAGGACGTACGGCACCTGCTCGTGGTGCTGCACCGCCTGCGCGACGAGGGCAACACCGTCATCGTGATCGAGCACAACCTCGACGTGATCAAGACCGCCGACTGGGTGATCGACCTGGGTCCCGAGGGCGGCGACGGCGGCGGGTCGATCGTCGCCGAAGGCACGCCCGAGCAGCTGGCGCGCGCGGGCGGGTCCCACACCGGCCGCTACCTGAAGCGCGTGCTCGCGCGGGGGAGGAAAGCCGCATGAACCGATCGTCGTCCGCGGTCCCGGCGCTCGCCCTGCTGCTGGCCGCGCTGCCCGCGTTCGCCGCGGGATTGTCGGTCAGCGACGCGTGGTCGCGCTCGACGCCCCCCGTCGCGAAAGTCGGCGTCGTCTACTTCACGCTGGTGAACGACACCGGCAAGTCGGACCGCCTGTTGAAGCTCTCGACCCCGGTCGCTGCGAAGGCCGAGGTGCACCGCACCGAGGTGCTGGACGGCATCTCGCGCATGCGCGAAGTCGCGGTGCTGCACGTGGACGCCGGGCAGACGCTCGAGTTCAGGCCGGGAGGCATGCACGTCATGCTGACCGGGCTGAAGAAACCGCTGGTCGCCGGCACGACCTACGAACTCGACCTGCTGTTCGAGGTCGCCGGGCCGCGCAAGGTGCGCGTCGCGGTGCGCGATCCCTGAAGATCCCGTGAATCCACTGCAATCCTTGCCGGAGCACCCATGACGAAGACACGCGCCCTGATCGCGCTGGCCGCACTTCAGGCCTGCGCCGCCATCCAGAGTGCCGCCGCGTCCGATCGCAGCGACGCGGACTTCATCGCCGCCTGCACTGCGGGCAGCAACCTGCCGAAATCGGTCTGCGAATGCTCGGCCGCCAAGGCCCGTTCGGAGCTGAGCCCCGACGGCTTCGCGCTGCTGGTCGCGACGCTGGAAGGCGACGAAGCCGCGGCGACGACGCTACGCGGCCGCCTGCCGACGGACCAGATCGTGAAGGCCAGCACGTTCATGGTGCGCGGTCCGGCGGCCTGTGCGGGCGAGGCCTCCGCGACCGGCTGAGCGGGTCGGGACCCGAGCCTAGCGGCCGAACGCCCCCGCGGGCCCCGCGCTCGTGAACGAGTGCGCAACCTCGCCCTGGCCGCGCTGCTCGCGGAACCTGCCGTTGGTGAACTCGGACACGACGCGGCGCCAGAAGCGGACCGCGCCGGGATTGCGCGACTGCTCTGGCACGGTCCACTCGCCCGCGTAGCGCGCGAAGATCAGCATCGCGGCGCCGCGGCCGACGCCCTTGTTGCGGAACGGCTGCCGGATGAAGAACTCGCTCAGGCGGAAGTGCCGCTTCGCGTCGCCGGCGCCCGCGAGCCCGCGTTGCACGACCGCGAAGCCGACCGGCTCCTGCTCGCGCAGCACGATGAACGCCGTGCAGCGATCGTCGTGGAACCAGCCCTGGATGATCTCGGCGACGCCCTGCCCGGTGACGGTGAGCGAAGGAAAGACGCCGGTCGTGTCGGCGGTGAGGTCGGCGAGGTACTCGCCGTAGGTTTCCTCGATCCAGTCGCGGTCCGCCCTGGACGCGCGCGCTTCGCGGATGGTGATCGGCATTCCCTGTCCCGGAAAGAGAACGGCCGGGGGAAGCCGCGGGTTCTCCGCGCCATCCACCCGGCCGTTCAGGCCTGACTAAGGCAAGCGCTTACTGCGACGGAGGAGTGGTTTCCGTGGCAACCGCGTCGGCAGCGGCAGCAGCAGCGTCGGCAGCCGCATCGGCGGCATCGCCAGCGGCGTCGGCGGCCGCAGCGCCGGCATCGGCGGCAGCGTCCATGGTGGCATCGGCAGCCGCAGCGGCGGCATCACCGGCCGACTCGGCGGCAGCGGCGGCGGAATCCGCAGCAGCGGCAGCGGCGTCGGCAGCCTCATCCTTCTTGGCGCCGCAGGCGCCCAGCACGAGGGCAACCGCAATGGCGCCCCAGATCTTTGCATTCATCGTCAGTTACCCCAGTACGTCAGTGAGAGTTACAAGGCAAGCGCACGACGGATCCGGAGCCTTTCTGTCGGCAGATCGTCCCGTCGCGTGCGCGGATTTTAACGGGATTGCCCGGGTAAGCAAAGGTCGCTGTTTTGCGACAGGTGCCGAGGCCGGTTAACCTTTCGGGCCTTCCACTGCGAGTCTTGTGATGGCGAAAAAGACACTGGCAGCGCTCTACGGCGAGCACCTGAAAGAGGCCACCGCGCGGGCCGATCGGGCAGCGATTGCGGGCGGTTACGACGGATTGATCATGTGTTCTGGGAGCCAGGCGTACCACTACCTGGACGACAGCACGTATCCGTTCCGGCCGAATCCGCGCTACCGGGCCTGGCTGCCGGACGCGAGCCCGGACTGTTATGTCATTTACCGCCCCGGGCAGCGGCCGAAGCTGGTTTTCACGCAGCCAGACGATTACTGGTACCTGCCGCCGGAGCGCCCGGAGGGCTATTGGGTGGCCCATTTCGACCTTTCGATCGTGCGCAGCCCGGGCGAGCTGCGGCGGGCCGTCGGCAGCGGCCGCTGGGCCATCCTGGGGCAGCCGGAGCCGGCGACCGAAGGCCTGGGCGACCATGATCCACCGGCCGTCACCGGTCCCCTGGACTACGCACGGGCGGTCAAGACGGCCTACGAAATCGAGTGCATGGCGCTCGCCTCCGCCGCGGGCGTGCGCGCGCACCGCGCGGCCGAGCAGGCATTCCGGGCCGGCGCTTCGGAGTACGAGATCCACCTCGCCTACTGCAGGGCGGCGGACGCGCGCGAGGAAGAACTGCCTTACAACAACATCATCGGTTTCGACCGGCACGCCGCCGTGCTCCACTACCAGCTGCTCGACCGCGCGCGCCCGGCGGGCGCGAAATCCTTCCTGATCGACGCGGGCGCCCAGCACGCGGGCTACGCCTGCGACATCACGCGGACCTACGCCGCGGAGGCCGGCGAATTCCTGGACCTGATCCGCTCGGTCGACGCGGCGCAGCAGGCGCTGGCGGCCCGCGTGCTCCCGGGCGTCGACTACCGCGACATCCATCTCGAAGCCCACCGCGCGGTCGCAGGGATCCTCGTCACCCACGGCATCGCGACCTGCACGGCCGAGGCGGCCGTCGAAACGGGCCTGACGTCGGTGTTCTTCCCGCACGGGATCGGGCACCTGCTCGGCCTCATGGTGCACGACGCGGCCGGCTTCGCGGCCGGGCCGGATGGCGGGACGCGGGAAAAGCCGGCCGGGCACCCGTACCTCAGGCTGACGCGCGATCTCGAGCCGGGCTTCGCGGTGACGATCGAGCCCGGGATCTATTTCATCGATTCGCTGCTCGAGGCGGCGCGCGCCGACGGCCGCGGGCGCTCGATCGACTGGCGGCGCGTGGAGGCCCTGCACCCGTTCGGCGGCGTGCGCATCGAAGACGACGTCGTGGCCCAGGCCGGCGCCCCGCGCAACCTCACGCGCGAGGCGTTCGACGCGGCGAATTGAAGGGGAAAAGGGGACGCACCCCTTTTCGTCGACGCCTCGCTGGTCAGGGTCGAAAAGGGGTGCGTCCCCTTTTCCTATCAGCGCTGCTTCAGCAGATCGCGGATCTCCGTCAGCAGGATGACGTCGGCCGGGGGCGGCGGAGGTGCCGCGGCCGGCGCGGGCTTCTTCAGGCGGTTGATCGCCTTCAGTGCCATGAATATGGCTGCGGCGATGATCAGGAAATCCACCAGCGCCTGGATGAAGCGGCCGTAGCCGATGGTCACCGGTTCGCCGGTCGCCGCGCTCTCCCCCAGCGTGATCGCGAGGTTCGAGAAGTCGACGCCGCCGATGATCCAGCCGAGCGCCGGCATCACGACCGCGTCGACGAACGCCGAGACGATCTTGCCGAAGGCCGCGCCGATCACGATGCCGACCGCCATGTCGACGACGTTGCCTTTCATGGCGAACTCTTTGAACTCGGAAATCAGGCTCATGGACTCCTCCCGTGACGAAAATGAAGGGGGTCAGGCCCCTTCAGGAGGAAAGGTATAAAAAAAAGCCGGGGATGTCCCCGGCTTTTCGTTTCGTCCCGCCTCAGGCCGCGGCTTTCTTGCGCCGCTTCGGCTTCGCCTCGGCCTTGCCGGCCTTCGGCGCCGCCTTCTTCGCAGGCGCCTTCTCCTGCTTCGGGGCGGCCGCCTTCTTCGCCTTCTTCGGCTTGTCGTCGCCCGGCGCCGGGGCCTCGCCCTCGACCAGCTGCATCAGCGCCATCGGCGCCGAATCGCCCGGGCGGGGGCCCATCTTGAGGATCCGCGTGTAGCCGCCCGCGCGGCTGCGGAACCGCGGGCCGATGTCCTCGAACAGCTTCACGACCAGCGCGTCGTCGCGCAGCGTGACGAAGGCGCGGCGGCGCCCCGGCAGCGTGTCGGTCTTGCCGAGCGTGATCAGCGGCTCGACGACGCGGCGCAGCTCCTTCGCCTTCGGCAGCGTGGTGCGGATCGTCTCCGCGCGGATCAGGGCCACGCACATGTTCCGCATCAGCGCACGCCGATGCGAGCTGTTGCGTGAAAGCTGGCGTCCCGACAGTTGGTGTCGCATCGTTCTGTCCCGTTAGCGCGCTCAGGCCGTGCGCAGTTCGTCTTCGCGGCGCAGCGACGCCGGCGGCCAGCCGTCGATGCGCATGCCGAGCGTCAGCCCGTGGCTCTCCAGGACTTCCTTGATCTCGGTGAGCGACTTCTTGCCCAGGTTCGGCGTGCGCAGCAATTCGACTTCCGTGCGCTGCACGAGGTCGCCGATGTAGTGGATGTTCTCCGCCTTCAGGCAGTTGGCGCTGCGGACGGTGAGCTCCAGCTCGTCGACCGGGCGCAGCAGGATCGGGTCCGGCAGCGGTCCCGCGTCGCGCGAAGGCGACTCGCCCTGGCCCTCGAGGTCCACGAACACGGTCAACTGGTCCTTCAGGATGCCCCCGGCGCGGCGGATCGCCTCGTCCGGGTTGATCGTGCCGTTGGTCTCGATGTCGATGATGAGCTTGTCGAGGTCGGTGCGCTGTTCGACGCGCGCGGACTCGATTCCGTACGTCACCCGCCGGACCGGCGAGAACGAGGCGTCGAGCTGCAGGCGGCCGATCGGGCGGCTCTGCTCCTCGAACTCGAGCCGCTGCACGGCCGGGCGGTAGCCGCGGCCGCGCTCGATCTTCAGCGTCATCGACAGCTCGACCGCCTTGTTCAGGTTGGCGATGACCAGCTCCGGGTTCACGATCACGACGTCGTGGTCGATCTGGATGTCGGCGGCAGTGACCGGCCCCGGGCCCTTCTTGACCAGGCGCAGCTCGACCGAGTCGCGCGCGTGCATCTCGATCGCCACGGCCTTGAGGTTCAGCAGCACGTCGACGACGTCCTCCTGGACGCCCTCGATGCTGGTGTACTCGTGCAGCACGCCGTCGATCTCGACCTCGGTCACGGCGCAGCCGGGCATCGAGGAGAGCAGCACGCGGCGCAGCGCGTTGCCGAGCGTGTGGCCGAAGCCGCGCTCGAAGGGCTCGATGACGATGCGCGCCTGGCGCGCACCGGTCTCGGTGACCTTGACCGACCGGGGCTTCAGGAATTCCGTGGCGGTACCCTGCATTGGCATCACCTGTTACTTGGAATAGAGCTCGACGACCAGGTTCTCGTTGATGTCCGGGAGAATCTGGTCGCGGTCCGGCAACGCCTTCAGCGTGCCGGTGAATTTCTTGTCGTCGACGTCGACCCAGTCGGGCCAGCCGACCTGGGTGGCGATCGCGAGCGCCGCGGCGATGCGCGCCTGCGCCTTCGACTTCTCGCGCACCGAGATCACGTCGCCGGCGGCGCACTGGTACGAGGGCACGTTGACCGCCTCGCCATTGACCTCGATGGCCTTGTGCGAGACGAGCTGGCGGGCCTCGGCGCGGGTCGCCGCGAAACCCATGCGGTAGACGACGTTGTCGAGCCGCCCCTCGAGGTAGCGCAGCAGGTTCTCGCCGGTCGAGCCCGGGCGCCCCGCGGCCTTGGCGTAGTAGTTGCGGAACTGGCGCTCGAGCACGCCGTACATGCGCCGCAGCTTCTGCTTCTCGCGCAGCTGCACGCCGTAGCCGGAGAGGCGCGTGCGGCGGTCGCCCTTGATGCCGCCCGGCGGCACCTCGAGCTTGCACTTGCTCTCCAGCGGCTTGATGCCGCTCTTCAGCAGCAGGTCAGTGCCCTCGCGACGCGAGAGTTTGCACTTGGGACCGAGATATCTGGCCATCGCTTGTCGACCTCAGACGCGCCGCTTCTTGGGCGGGCGGCAACCGTTGTGCGGGATCGGCGTCACGTCCTCGATGCTCGTGACCTTCAGGCCGCAGGCGTTGAGCGCGCGGACGGCGGACTCGCGGCCCGGGCCGGGCCCGCGCACGCGGACCTCGACGGTGCGCAGGCCGTATTCCTGCGCGGCCACGCCCGCCTTCTCCGCCGCGACCTGCGCGGCGAACGGCGTGCTCTTGCGCGAACCCCGGAAACCGGAGCCGCCCGAGGTGGCCCAGGCCAGCGTGTTGCCCTGGCGGTCGGTGATCGTGACGATCGTGTTGTTGAACGACGCGTGGATGTGCGCGACGCCGTCGGACACCTGGCGCTTGGTCTTCTTGCGCGCCTTCGCCGGTGCGGCAGCCTTGTCGCCGCCCGCCTTGGCGTCCGCCTTGGCTTCCGGCTTCGCGTCGGACTTCTGCTTGGTCTCAGTCTCGGCCATCTTCAGACCTTGCCCGGTTGGACGTTCGTCTTGACCGCCGCGCGGCGCGGGCCCTTGCGCGTGCGCGCGTTGGTGCGCGTGCGCTGGCCGCGTGCCGGCAGCCCCTTGCGGTGGCGGATGCCGCGGTACGCGCCGAGATCCATGAGCCGCTTCAGGCTCATCGCGTTCTCGCGGCGCAGGTCGCCCTCGACCATGAAGCGCGAGACCTGCGCGCGCAGCGCGTTGACCTCCGGCTCCGTGAGGTCGCGCACCCGCGTGGACGGGTCCACGTTGGCCGCCTTGCAGGCGTTCAGCGCACGCGTGCGGCCGATGCCATAGATGTGCGTGAGGCCCACCCAGACGTGCTTGTTGACGGGAATGTTTATGCCGGCGATGCGCGCCATGGCTACCTGACCTCGACCCGCGGAGAACCGCGAAGTTTACGTGATTTTGGGGTTTTGCTCAACATTTCAAGGACCTGCCTCAGCCCTGACGCTGCTTGTGGCGGGCGTCGGACGAGCAGATGACGCGCACGACGCCCTTGCGCCGCACGATCTTGCAGTTCTTGCAGATCTTCCTGACCGATGGACGAACCTTCATCTCAAGGACCTCTCTTGCCGGGGCCGCGCAGGTTGGCCTTCTTCATCAGGCCCTCGTACTGGTGCGACATCATGTGCGCGTGCAGCTGGGCCACGAAGTCCATGACCACCACGACCATGATCAGGAGCGAGGTGCCGCCGAAGTAGAAAGGCACGCGCGCATAGGACATCAGGATCTCGGGCAGCAGGCACACCAGCGTCACGTACAGGGCGCCCCAGACCGTCAGGCGCGTCAGCACCTTGTCGATGTACTCGCCGGTCTGCTGGCCGGGACGGATGCCGGGGATGAAAGCCCCGCCCTTCTTCAGGTTGTCGGCGGTCTCTCGCGAGTTGAACACCAGCGCCGTGTAGAAGAAGCAGAAGAAGATGATCAGCCCGCCGTAGATCAGGAGGTGCAGCGGCTGGCCCCAGCCGAGGGCCGCGGCGACCGTCTGCAGCCAGCTGCCGGCGTCGCTGGTGCCGAAGAAGCTGGCGAGCGTCGCCGGGAACAGCAGCAGCGACGACGCGAAGATCGGCGGGATCACGCCCGACATGTTCAGCTTGAACGGCAGGTGGCTGGTCTGGCCCGCGTACATGCGCCGGCCGACCTGGCGCTTGGCGTAGTTCACCGGAATGCGGCGCTGGCCGCTCTCCACGAACACGCAGAAGGCCGTCACCGCGGCGATCAGGATCAGCAGGATGATCGCGAATGCCGGGTTCATCTCGCCGCTCTGCACCTGCTGGAAGGTGCCGCCGATGGCGGCCGGCAGGCCCGAGATGATGCCCGCAAGGATGATCATCGAGATGCCGTTGCCGATGCCGCGCTCGGTGATCTGCTCGCCGAGCCACATCAGGAACATGGTGCCGGTCGTCAGCGTCAGCACCGCGGGCAGCAGGAAGCTGAACGTGCCCGGGTTGATGACCACGCCCTGGTTCTGGAACGCGACCGCGGCGGCGAAGCCCTGGAAGGCGGCCAGCACGACGGTGAAATAGCGCGTCCACTGGGTGATCTTGCGGCGCCCCGACTCGCCTTCCTTCTTGATCGCCGCCATCGAGGGCACGACCACCGCCATCATCTGCAGGATGATGGACGCCGAGATGTAGGGCATCACGCCCATCGCGAAGATGGAGAGCCGCTCGAGCGCGCCGCCCGAGAACATGTTGAAGAGCCCCAGGATCGTGCCTTCCTGGCTGTCGAAGAGGCGCGCGAGCGCCACAGGGTCGATGCCGGGCACCGGCACGAAGGTGCCGATGCGGTAGACCACCAGCGCGCCCAGCAGGAACAGCAGGCGATGGCGCATCTCGGTGAAGCGCGCCACTTCACCGATCGCCAGCGCCGCATTGCCTGCCGTCGTCGCCATGGTCGCGTACCGGCCCTCAGGCCGCCTTGCCCTCGTCGATCCTGCCGCCGGCCTTCTCGATCGCCGCGCGCGCGCCCTTGGTCGCGACCACTGCCGGGCCCTTGAGCGTCACCTTGCGCTTGATCTCGCCGGACAGGATCACCTTGGCGCGCTCGGTCTCGGCCGGCACGACGCTGGCGGCGAGCAGCGCCGCGAGGTCGACCAGCTCGGCCTTCACCTTGTCGAGGTCGGTCAGCGTCACCTCGGCGCGCGTCTTCCTGATCGCCGAGCGGAAACCGACCTTGGGCAGGCGGCGCTGCAGCGGCACCTGGCCGCCCTCGAAACCGACCTTGTGGTAGCCGCCCTTGCGCGCCTTCTGGCCCTTGCCGCCCTTGCCGCAGGTCTTGCCCTGGCCGGCGGACGCGCCGCGGCCCACGCGCAGGCGCTTGCGCTTGCTGCCCGGGCCCGGCTTCAACGTATTCAGTCGCATGTCGTCGCTCCTTCCGGTCTCAGGCCTTCTCGACCGCGATCAGGTGCCGGGCGGCATTGATCATGCCGCGCACCTCGCGCGTGTCGGCGACCACGCGGGAATCGCGTATGCGCCTGAGGCCCAGCCCGTAGACCGAGGCGCGGATGTTGCGCAGCTGCCCGTGGACGCTGCGGTTCAAGGTGACTTTCAGCTTCGCGTTGCCCATGGCTTCAGCCCGTGATCTCCGCCAGTGTCTTGCCGCGCTTCGCCGCGATGCGGTCCGGGGAGACCATGCGGTCGAATGCGTCGAAGGTCGCGCGCACGACGTTGATCGGGTTGCGCGACCCGTAGCTCTTGGCCAGCACGTTGCGGACCCCGGCGCACTCGAACACCGCGCGCATGCCGCCTCCGGCGATCACGCCGGTGCCGTCCGAGGCCGGCTGCATGTAGACGCGGGTCGTGCCGTGGCGGCCCTGCACCGCGTAGTGCAGCGTCGCGTTGGTGATCGGCACGCTGGTGAGGTTCTTGCGCGCCTGCTGCATCGCCTTGCTGATCGCGACCGGCACTTCGCGCGCCTTGCCGTAGCCGAAGCCGACGCGGCCGGCGCCGTCGCCGACGACCGTCAGCGCGGTGAAGCCGAACTGGCGGCCGCCCTTCACGACCTTCGCCGTGCGGTTGACCGCGACCAGCTTCTCGATCAGGTCGTCGCCGGACTGTGAACGTTCCACTCGTGCCATCTGGTGATCCTCAGAACTTGAGGCCGGCCTCGCGGGCGGCCTCGGCGAGCGCCTTCACGCGCCCGTGGTAACGGAAACCCGACCGGTCGAAGGCCACGGACTCGACGCCCGCCGCCCTGGCACGCTCGGCGATCGCCCGGCCGACGGCCTTGGCCGCGTCCGCGTTGCCGGTGCCCTTCAGCCCCGAGGCGACGGCCTCCTGCAAGGTCGACGCCACCGCCAGCACCTTCGCGCCGTCGGGGGTCGTGACCTGGGCGTAGATGTGCCGCGGCGTGCGGTGCACCGTCAGGCGCGCCGTGCCGGTCTCGCGGATCTTGGCGCGGGCGCGGGTCGCGCGCCGCAGGCGCCGGTCTTTCTTCGTGAGCTTCATGGCCTACTTCTTCTTGCCTTCCTTCATCACGATCTTCTCGCCGGCGTAGCGCACGCCCTTGCCCTTGTAGGGCTCCGGCGGGCGGTAGCCGCGGATCACCGCCGCGACCTGGCCGACCTTCTGGCGGTCCGTGCCCTTCACCACGATCTCGGTCTGGCTCGGCGTCTCGATGGCGATGCCGTCCGGCACCGGGAAACTGACCGGGTGCGAGAAGCCGAGCGTGAGGTTGAGGCTCTTGCCCTGCACCGCCGCGCGGTAACCGACGCCGACCAGCTCCAGCTTGCGCTCGAAGCCCCTGGAGACCCCGGTGACCATGTTCGCGAGGTTCGCGCGCGCGGCGCCGGCGGCTGCCACGCGTTCGTTGGTCGCCTTGCCGTCCGCGATCGAGACCAGCAGTTCCTGGTCCTTCTGCGCGACGCTGATGCCCTCGCCGAGCGGCAGCGTCAGCGCGCCCTTGGCGCCCTTCACGGTCACCGCGCCCGCGGCGACCGTCGCATTGACGCCCTGCGGGAGCTTGACCGGCAGTTTCGCGATTCTCGACATGTTCCGTTCCTCAGGCCACGACGCAGAGCACTTCGCCGCCCTGCCCGGCGCGCCGCGCCTCGCGGTCGGTCATGACGCCCTGCGGCGTCGAGACGATGGCGACGCCGAGGCCGCCGAGCACCTTCGGCAGCGCGTCCTTGCCGCGGTAGGCGCGCAGGCCCGGGCGCGACACGCGCTCGAGCCGCTCGATGACGGGCTTGCCCGCGTGGTACTTCAGCGCGATGACGAGCGTCGAGCGCCCGCCGTCGCGGCTGACCACGTAGTCGGTCACGTAGCCCTCGTCCTTCAGGACGCGCACGATGGCCTCCTTGACGCGCGAGGACTGCACGCGGACCTCCGGCTTGCCGGCGCCCTGCCCATTGCGAATTCGCGTCAGCAGGTCCGCGATCGGGTCGTTCATGCTCATGCTCGGTTCCTCACCAGCTCGCCTTGCGCAGTCCCGGCACGTCGCCGCGCATCGTCGCCTCGCGCAGCTTGACGCGGCCGAGGCCGAACTTCCGGTAGTTGCCGCGCGAGCGGCCCGTGATCGAGCAGCGGCCGCGGCCGCGGATCGGGCTCGAGTCGCGCGGCAGCTTCTGCAGCGCCTCGACCGCCGCCATGCGGTCCTCCTGCGAGGCCTTGGGGTCGCGGATCTGCTCCTTGAGCTTCGCGCGCTTCGCGGCGTACTTCTTCACCGCCTTGGCCCTGCGCTTCTCGCGCTCGATCATGCTGGTCTTCGCCATCGGTCACTTCCTGAACGGGAAATTGAACGCCTCGAGCAGCGCGCGGCCGCGCTTGTCGTCGCCCGCCGAGGTCGTGATCGTGATGTCCATGCCCCGCACCTGGTCGATCTGGTCGTACGCGATCTCGGGGAAGATGATCTGTTCCTTGACGCCGAAGCTGTAGTTGCCCTGGCCGTCGAACGAGCGCGGGTTGACGCCGCGGAAGTCGCGGATGCGGGGCATCGCCACGTTGATCAGGCGGTCGAGGAACTCGTACATGCGCGCGCCGCGCAGGGTGACCATGCAGCCGATCGGCAGGTTCTCGCGGATCTTGAAGGTCGCCACCGACTTCTTCGACTTGCGCACCGAGGGCTTCTGGCCGGTGATCTTGGCGAGGTCGCCGGTCGCGGCATCCATGACCTTCTTGTCGGCCACGGCCTCGCCCACGCCCATGTTGACGGTGATCTTGGTGATGCGCGGCACCTGCATGTCGGAGACGAGCCCGAGCTCCGAGCGGAGCTTGGGCTTGACGACCTCGCGATAGTGCTTCTGCAGCCTGGCTGATTCGGACATCTCGATGTTCTCCGGTTACGCGTCCACCAGCTCGCCGTTCGACTTGAAGAAGCGCACCTTGCGGCCGTCCTTCAGCGTGCGCACGCCGATGCGGTCGGCCTTCCTGGTCGCCGGGTTGAGCAGCGCGATGTTCGAAGCGTGCAGCGGCGCCTCCTTCTGCACGATGCCGCCCTGGACGCCGCGCTGCGGGTTCGGGCGCTGGTGCTTCTTGACCATGTTCACGTTCTCGACCAGCACGCGGCCGTCGGCCTGCACGCCGACCACGGTGCCGGTGCGGCCCTTCTCGCGGCCCGCCGTCACGACGACGGAGTCGCCCTTGCGTATCTTCCTCACAGGACCTCCGGCGCCAGCGAGATGATCTTCATGAACGCGACGCTGCGCAGCTCGCGCGTCACGGGCCCGAAGATGCGGGTGCCGATCGGCTCGAGCTTGTTGGTCAGCAGCACGGCGGCGTTGCCGTCGAAGCGGATCAGCGAGCCGTCGGCGCGGCGCACCCCGCGGCGCGTGCGCACGACGACCGCGTCGTACACCTCGCCCTTCTTGACCTTGCCGCGCGGGATCGCGTCCTTGATGCTCACCTTGATCACGTCGCCCACGCCGGCGTAGCGGCGGCGCGTGCCGCCCATGACCTTGATGCACATCAGCTCGCGCGCGCCGGAGTTGTCCGCCGCCTGCAGCCGGGTCCTCAGCTGGATCATGGCCCGTTACCTCCGCTCATTCCGCCGGCGCGCGCTCGAGCACGCGCACCAGGGTCCACGACTTGTTGCGCGACAGCGGTCGGCACTCCGAGATCGCGACCGTGTCGCCCTCGTTGCACTCGTTCTTCTCGTCGTGCGCGAGCAGCTTGGTCGTGCGCCGCACGTACTTGCCGTAGGTCGGGTGCTTGATCAGCCGCTCGACCGCGACGGAGATGGTCTTGTCCATCTTGTTGCTGACGACGGTCCCGGTCAGCGTCTTCGCTTCCTTCTTGGCGTTCTCGGTCATCACGGCTTGCTCCCCGCCTGCGCGCGGTCCATCTCGTTGAGGACGGTCTTCACGCGCGCGATCTTGCCCATGGCCTTCGCGTGCTGGTCGGGCCGCGCCGGCTGGCCGGATGCCGCGGCCATGCGCAGGTTGAACTGCTCGCGCCGCAGCTCGGCGAGCTCTTCGCGCAGCTCGGCGCGGGTCTTGCCGCGCAGCGCCGTCAGCGTGCGCGCCCTTTCCTTGACGTTCTTCCTGCTCATCAGCGCACCTGCCGCCTGACGAAGGCCGTGGAAACCGACAGCTTGGCCGCGGCCAGCTTGAATGCCTCGCGCGCCGTTTCCTCCGGCACGCCCTCGATCTCGAACAGCACCTTGCCCGGGGTCACCTTCGCGACCCAGTACTCGACGTTGCCCTTGCCGCTGCCCATGCGGACCTCGAGCGGCTTCTGCGTGATCGGCACGTCCGGGAACACGCGGATCCAGATCTGACCGCCGCGCTTCACGTAGCGCGTCATCGCGCGGCGCGCTGCCTCGATCTCGCGCGCGGTCATCCGCGAGCGGTCGGTCGCCTTCAGGGCGAAGTCGCCGAACGCGACCGAGCTGCCGCGGTGCGAGCTGCCCTTCAGGTTGCCCTTGAACTGCTTGCGGAACTTGGTCCGCTTTGGCTGCATCATGTCCTTGGTCCTTCAGCTCAGCCCGCGGCCGGTTCCGCGGCCGGCGCCGCGCCCTCGGCGGGCTTGTCGCCATCCTTCGCGGCCTCCGCCTGGGCCTGGGCTTCCTGCGCCTCCTGCTCCGCTTCCTCGCGGTCGAAGACCTCGCCCTTGAACACCCAGACCTTCACGCCGATCACGCCGTAGGTCGTGCGCGCCTCGGCCGTGCCGTAGTCGATCTCGGCGCGGAAGGTGTGCAGCGGGATGCGGCCCTCGCGGGTCCACTCCGAGCGCGAGATCTCGGCGCCGTTCAGGCGGCCGGCGATGCGCACTTTCACGCCGAGCGCGCCGCTCCTCATCGTGTTGGTGACCGCGCGCTTCATGGCGCGGCGGAACATCACGCGCTTCTCGATCTGCTGGGCGATGCTCTCGGCGACCAGCGTCGCGTCGAGCTCGGGCTTCCTGATCTCGGCGATGTTCAGCCGCACGTCCGCGACCGCCATCTTCATGAGCCTCGCGACCTCGACGCGCAGCTTCTCGATGTCCTCGCCCTTGCGGCCGATCACCACGCCCGGGCGCGCCGTGTGGATCGTGATGTTGGCCTTGCGGGCCGCGCGCTCGATGTGGATCTTGCTGACCGAGGCGTCGGTCAGCTTGCCGCGCAGGAACTCGCGCACCCGCCAGTCGGACAGGATGTGCGCCGGGAAGCCCTTGGTGTCGGCGTACCAGCGCGAGGTCCAGTCGCGCGTGATGCCGAGACGGATGCCGATCGGATTTACTTTCTGGCCCATGTAACGCCCTCAACGCGCCCGGTCGGCGACGGTGACCCTGATGTGGCTGAGCCGCTTGACGATGCGGTTGCCGCGGCCCTTGGCGCGCGCGTGGAAGCGCTTCGCCACCGGCGCCGCGTCGACCTCGATGCGCGCGACCTTGAGCTCGTCGATGTCGGCTTCGTGGTTGTGCTCGGCGTTCGCGATCGCCGACTCGAGGACCTTGCGCACGATCTTCGCGCCCTTCTTGGGCGTGTAGGCGAGCACCGCGAGCGCGTCGCCCACGGGCTGGCCGCGCACCAGGTCCGCGACGAGGCGGCACTTCTGCGGGGAGATGCGCGCGTGGCGCAGGATGGCTGATACCTGCATCAGATTACTCCGCCGCCGCCTCGACCCGCTTGGACGAGGAGTGGCTCTTGAAGATCCGCGTCGGCGCGAACTCGCCGAGCTTGTGGCCGACCATGTTCTCGGTGACGAGCACAGGGACGTGCTGGCGGCCGTTGTGCACCGCGATCGTGAGGCCCACCATGTCCGGCAGGATCATCGAGCGGCGCGACCAGGTCTTGATCGGGCGGCGGTCGTTCTTGTCGCGCGCGGCCTGCACCTTCTTCGCGAGGTGCAGGTCGACGAACGGGCCCTTCTTCAGCGAACGTGACATCTCGCTTACGCTCCCTTCTTGCGACGGCGCACGATGAACGCGTCGGTGCGCTTGTTCTTGCGCGTCTTCTTGCCCTTCGTGTGCCAGCCCCAGGGCGAAACCGGGTGCGGGTTGCCCTGCCCCGAACGGCCCTCGCCGCCGCCGTGCGGGTGGTCGACGGGGTTCATCACCACGCCGCGCACGGTCGGGCGGATGCCGCGCCAGCGCTTTGCGCCCGCCTTGCCGTAGCTGCGCAGGTTGTGCTCGTCGTTGCCGATCTCGCCGATCGTGGCGCGGCAGTCGACGCTGACCTTGCGCGTCTCCCCGGACTTCAGCCGGAGGATGGCATTGCCGGCTTCGCGGCCGGAGAGCTGCGCGGAGCTGCCGGCGGCGCGCGCGATCTGGCCGCCCTTGCCGGGCTTCAGCTCGATGTTGTGCACCAGCGACCCCACGGGGATGTGCCTGAGCATCATCGAGTTGCCCGCGCGGATCGGCGAGTCGGCCCCGGACTGCAGCTCGTCGCCCACCGCGACGCCCTTGGGCGCCAGGATGTAGCGCCGCTCGCCGTCCCGGTAGAGCAGCAGCGCGATGTACGAGGAGCGGTTCGGGTCGTACTCGAGACGCTCGACGGTCGCGACGATGCCGTCCTTGTCGCGGCGGAAGTCGATGAGCCGGTAGTTGTGCTTGTGGCCGGAACCCTTGTGGCGCGTCGTCAGGCGGCCGACGTTGTTGCGCCCGCCCGTCGACTTGTGGCCGGCCACCAGCGCGCGCACCGGCTTGCCGCGGTGCAGGTGCGAGCGGTCGGGGCGCAGCTGGAAGCGCGTTCCCGGCGAGGTCGGCTTGAGTTGCTTCATTGCCATGTGACGTTACCTTCGGGGAGCCGTGCCTCAGGCACGCTCGCTGCCGCCCAATTCGATCTTCTGCCCCTCGGCGAGGCGCACGTACGCCTTCTTCCAGTCCGAGCGCCGGCCGAGCGAGCGCCCGAAGCGCTTTTCCTTGCCGGCCTGGTTCACGACCCGCACCGCGTCCACCTTCACCTCGAACAGGAATTCGACGGCGGCGCGGATCTCCGGCTTGGTCGCGTCGCGGCGCACGCGGAACACGTACTGGTTGCCCTCGGCGGCGACGCGAGCGCTCTTCTCCGACACGTGCGGCGCGATCACGACCCGCGACAGCCAGTCCTTCGAGAACGCGGTGTTCATGCCAGCTTCTCCTCGAGCATGCGCAGCGCGCCGACGGTCGCGAGCACCTTGGGGTAGCGCGCCAGCGACAGCGGGTCGAGGCTCGCCACCGTGCGCACGTCCACGTCCGCGAGGTTGCGCGCGGCAAGGTGCAGCTTCTCGTCGTAGGCCTCGATGAGGATCAGCACGTTGTCGAGGCCGAGCTCGGCGAGCTTGCCGACCAGCATCTTGGTCTTCGGCGCCTCGAGCTCGAGCACGCCGGTCACCACCAGGCGCTCCTGCCGCGCGAGCTCGGAGAGCATCGAGCGGATCGCGCCCCGGTACATCTTCTTGTTCAGCTTCTGCGCGTGGCTGCGCGGCTTCGCCGCGAACGCGCGGCCGCCGCCGACCCAGATCGGGCTGCGCGTGGAGCCCGCGCGCGCCTGGCCCGTGCCCTTCTGGCGCCACGGCTTCTTGCCGCCGCCGCGGACCTCGGCCTTGGTCAGCTGCGCCTTGGTGCCCGCGCGGCCCGCGGCCGCGTAGGCGACCAGCGCCTGGTGCACCAGCGGCTCGTTGAACTCGCGGCCGAAGGTCGCGTCGGAGAGCTCGATCTCGGAGCCCTGGGCCCCGCCATTGACCAGCTTCAGCTTCATTGCGGTTGGCCCCCGGTCACTTCTTCGCCGCGCCGACGGACTTGCGGCGCTTCTGTGCGGCCGCCTTGACCGAAGGGCGGATGACGACGCGGCCGCCCGGCGCGCCCGGTACGGAGCCGCTGACCAGCAGCAGGTTCCGCTCGAGGTCCACCTGGACGACCTTCAGGTTCTCTTCGGTGCGGCGCGCGTTGCCCATGCGGCCGGCCATGCGCTTGCCCGGGAAAACGCGGCCCGGCGTCTGGCGCTGGCCGATGGAACCCGGGGAGCGGTGCACGACCGAGGCGCCGTGGCTCGCGTACCCGCCCGCGAAACCGTGGCGCTTCATGACGCCCGCGTAGCCCTTGCCGATCGTGGTGCCGGTGACGTCCACGACCTGGCCTTCCTGGAACAGGTCGACCTTGAGTTCGGCTCCGGTCTTGAGGTCGGCGCCCTCGCCCTCGGCCAGGCGGAACTCGATGAGCTTCTCGCCCGGCAGCACGCCCGGCTTGGCGTAATGGCCTGCGACCGGCTTGGAGAGCCGGGAGGCGCGACGCGTGGCGAACGTGACCTGCACGGCGCGGTAGCCGTCGGCCTTCGAGTCCTTCACCTGCACGATGCGGTTCGGCAGGGCCTCGATGACCGTCACCGGCTGGGCATCGCCCGCGTCGGTGAAAACCCGAGTCATGCCGGCCTTTCGGCCGACCAGACCTATGGTCATGATTTGTATCCTTTTTTCACCACACCGGCTGCAATTGGCCGATGCTGTCCCGTCAAACAGGAAAAGGGGACGCACCCCTTTTCATCATCTATCTCTGCGGGAAAAGGGGTGCGTCCCCTTTTCCTGCCCCGTCAAAAAGCCGCCCAGTATAGCGGCCTTGAGAATCAGTTCAAGCCGTTCAGTTCAGCTTGATCTGCACGTCCACGCCCGCCGGCAGCTCGAGGCGCATCAGCGCGTCCACGGTCTTGTCGGTCGGGTTCACGATGTCCATGAGCCGCTTGTGGGTGCGGATCTCGAACTGGTCGCGTGCGTCCTTGTCGCCGTGCGGCGATACCAGCACGGTGAAGCGCTCGATCTTGGTCGGCAGCGGCACGGGGCCGCGCACCGTCGCGCCGGTGCGGCGCGCCGTTTCCACGATTTCCCGCGCCGAGGTGTCGATCAGCTTGTGATCGAAGGCCTTCAGGCGGATGCGAATGTTCTGACTCGTGGCCATCGCCGCTCCTTACTTCAGCACCTTCGACACGACGCCGGCGCCGACGGTGCGGCCGCCCTCGCGGATCGCGAACCGGAGGCCCTCCTCCATGGCGATCGGAGCGATCAGCTCCACCACCATCTTGATGTTGTCCC
>Ga0268299_1001467_pt1 | contig 40902 bp, 45 predicted proteins | sample NOBtaG_FD_193484 | JGI IMG/M metagenome (GOLD analysis project Ga0268299, IMG submission 193484) | Activated sludge microbial communities from bioreactor in Nijmegen, Gelderland, Netherland - NOB reactor | ecosystem: Engineered > Bioreactor > Aerobic > Activated sludge | place: Netherlands... | reverse complement strand
CACGCGCTCGGCCGGGGCGTGGAAGGTCCGCTCGGCGGCGCGGTTCCAGTACATGAAGCGACCGCGCGTCGCCGGCCGCGCGCTCTTGGCATAGACCGCCAGCGGCAGCATGTCGAGCAGGGTGCGGAAGAAGCTCTCGCGCTCGGCCAGGCGCTGCTCGGCCAGCTTGCGATCGGTGATGTCGCGCATGATCAGCGCGACGCCGTCGCCGACCGGCACGACCTGGTAGTGCAGCCAGCGATCGCGCACCTGCGGCATCACACCGAGGGCCTCGACGTCGACCGGACGCTGCTGCGCCATCACCTTGCAGAGCAGCTTCATCAGTCCGTCGCTGCGCATCGATGGCACCAGCTCGCAGGCGCGCCCGCCGATCATCGCCTCGCGCTCCGTCGCCAGCACCGACGCGGCGCGGCGGTTGGCATCGGTGACGACGAAGTCCTCGATCTCGCCATCGGCGCGGCGCGCGGCGCGCAGCAGCCAGAAGGCGTCGAGGCTGCCGTCCAGCGTGGCCACGTACAGCGCCTTCGCGCTGCGCTCGGCCTCGCGGGTCGCGTCGAGGCGCCGTGCCTGGTTCCACAGCCCGCCGGTGCCGGCCAGGATCAGCAACGCGATCGACGCCGCGCCGGCCAGCAGCTTGGCGCGCGTGGCCTCGTAGGCGGCGATCACCGGGTCGGCCGCGATCGCGATCACGGCCAGCAGCGGGTGGCCGTCGACCGGCGCGCTGGCGACGAAGCGCCTCTGCTGGTCGACCGGGCTGACGCTGGGCGTCAGCGTCTCGCGCATCCGCAGCGCCAGGGCCTGCAGCCGGGTCGCGTCGATCTTGCCGCCATAGGTCTGCTGGCCGTCGAGCAGGCGCGAGCGCACCGAGTTGTCGAGGCCGAGCACGCTGATCGCCGTGCCGGGCGCCTCGCCGACATGGAAGCCGCGCGTCAGCGCGGCTGGGTCGAGCAGCGTCACGACGGCGCCATCGAACTCGCTGCCGTCGCGCGCCAGGCTGCGCATCGCCGGCATCATCCAGCCCTGGGCCAGCGGATGCGGCTGCGGCAGCCCGATCGTCAGGCCCAGGTCGTTGTAGCGCAGGTGGCGCTTGAAGTCCTCGTCGTCGGCGATGTTGAGCGGCACGTCGATCGAACTGCTGTCGGTGACCATGCCGCGGCGATCCGCCACGAAGACCGAGTGGGTGACCTCGAAGGCCAGCAGCCCGGCGTGGCGCAGGCCGGTCAGGTCCATCGGGTTGCCGGTCTCGCGCAGCGCCTTGACCAGCAGCGTCGTCTGGTCGACGCTGTCCAGCACCTCGCGGACCCGCACGGCGAGCTTCTGCGCGCTGCGGTCGGCGTCGCGCAGGGCGCGCTGGACCTCCTCGCGGTGGGCGTCCTGCAGCGCCATCCGGGTCGCGACGCCCAGGCCGGCCAGCAACAGCGCCGCCATCGCCAGCAGCGCGCTGTGCAGCGGGAGCGGCCGGCGACGCGGCGCAGCGGACGAGGGGGCGGCGGTGACCATCGAACTTCAGTCGCGCCGCAGCCGCGGCGCAGGGTTGCGCCTCGTTATCGGCGGCCGCCCCGGATTCTTCAGCCGAAGCTTCAGCCGACGGCCAGCAGGTCGACCTCGAACAGCAGGGTCGCGTTCGGCGGGATCACGCCGCCGGCGCCCCGGGCGCCGTAGCCCAGCGCTGCCGGGATCACCAGGCGGCGCGTGCCGCCGACCTGCATGCCGGCGACGCCTTCGTCCCAGCCGCGGATCACCATGCCGGCGCCGAGCGAGAACTCGAACGGGTCGCCGCGGTCCTTGCTGGAGTCGAACTTCCTGCCGGCGACGCCGTCGTTGTAGAGCCAGCCGGTGTAGTGCACGCGCACGTCCTGGCCGGCCTGCGCGGTGGCGCCGCTGCCCACGGTCGTGTCTTCGTACTGCAGTCCGGAAGCGGTGGTTTGCATGATGCTGCGCCTTCTCGAAGTGGAAAAGCGCGCAGCATAGCCGCGCGCCGCCGCATCGAGGCGCTAGTTGAGGCGCGCGCGCAGTCGCAGCACGGCCTGCTGCAGCAGCCGGGCATCGGTGCTGGCGCGGTGCCGCCGCTGCGGGCCGGCCTCGGCCACGGCCTGCTGCTTGGCGCCCGGCCAGCGCTGCGCCTCGTCGTCGTCGAGCAGGCTGCGCAGGTGATCGAGGCGGAACGCCGGCGTCATGTCGGCGGCCTCGAACAGACGCGCCAGCCAGGCGTAGTCGTGGGCCCAGCCGTCGCAGTAGACGACCTGGCCGCGCAGGCGCTCGTTCAGGGTCGTCGCGACCTCGCGCGCGCTGCGGCCGTGCTGCAACGCCAGTTCGCGCGGGATGTGGTGCAGGGCCTCGGCCCCGGCATCCCAGTGCTGCCAGTCCGGCTCCGGCCGGACCAGGGTGCACCAGCCCTTGCCGTCGGGCAGCACGAAGCCGATCTCGACCGGATAGCTGCCGCGCCCGAAGCCCGACGCCTCGATGTCGAGGATGGTCGGCGCCGCAGGGCGGCGGGGGGCGGGCGGCGGCAGCATGGCAGCCCGTCGCATGCAATACGCGCGCCCACGGCGGGCGGTCGCTGTCGCCTAGGCGACGTTCCCTCGGGCCGAGCCCCACTGCCCAAGCGCCGGCGCGAGGCGTAAGGTGCCGGGCTCGACCGCCGCTGGAGACCGCGCCCGTGAGCCCTGTGAGTTCCGTCAGTGCCATCAGCCCCGTGCCCGCCGACCGGCCGCATCTCAAGGTGTGGCCAGCGCGCCTGCCGCGCGAACTGGTGATCCCCGACACGACCCTCTGGTTCAACCTGGAGGTGGCGGCGCGCCGCTATCCGGACAAGGCCGCCCATGTCTTCCTCGGCCGCACGCTGAGCTACCGCGAACTGCAGCGCCAGGCCGAGGCGCTGGCCGGCTGGCTGCAGCGGGTGGCCGGCGTGAAGCGCGGCGAGCGCGTGGCCCTGTACCTGCAGAACTGCCCGCAGTACATCGTGGCGTACTACGCGATCCTGCGCGCCGACGCGGTCGTCGTGCCGGTCAACCCGATGAACAAGGCCGACGAGGTCGGTCACTACATCACCGATCCGCAGACGCGGGTGGTCGTGACCAGCGCGGACCTGGCGGCCAACGTCGCCACCGCCGATGCCGGGCTGCCGCCGGCGCAGCGGCTGCAGCACCTGCTGGTGACGCGCTATGCCGACGCGCTGCCGGACCGCTATCCCCAGGGCATGGCGGTGGCGCCGGCGATGGACCAGTGGCTGCGCGCCGATCCGCCCTTGCCCAGCGCCCTGTCGCCCGACCTGCCGATCACGCGCTGGCTCGACGCCATCGCCGCCGGCCACGCGCCCGGGCTGCACACCGCGCAGCCCGACGACCTGGCGCTGCTGCCCTACACCTCTGGCACCACCGGCCTGCCGAAGGGCTGCATGCACACCCACCGCACGCTGATGAGCAACGCCGTCGGCGGCGGGCAGTGGGGCTATGGCGGACCGGAGTCGGTGTCGCTCGGCGTGGTGCCGCTGTTCCACGTCACCGGGATGATGTATTCGGTGCTGGGCTCGGTCTACCTGGGCGGCACGGTCGTGCTGATGCCGCGCTGGGACCGCGAGCTGGCCGGCACGCTGATCTCGCGCCATCGCGTGACGCACTGGACCTGCATCCCGACGATGATCATCGACCTGTTCGGCAGCCCGAACTACAAGTCCTTCGACCTGTCCAGCCTGCGCTACATCAGCGGCGGCGGGGCAGCGATGCCGCACGCGGTGGCGCAGCGCCTGCTGGACGAGTTCGGCCTGACCTTCGCCGAGGGCTATGGCCTGACCGAGACCGCTGCACCGAGCCACGGCAACCCGCCCGAGCGCGCCAAGCTGCAGTGCCTGGGCATCCCGATCTACGGCGTCGACTCGCGCGTCGTGAACCCCGACACGCTGGAAGAGCTGCCGCCCGGCGAGATCGGCGAGATCGTCACCCACGGCCCGATGGTCTTCAAGGGCTACTGGCGCCATCCCGAGGCCACGGCTGCGGCCTTCGTCCGCATCCAGGGCGACGACAAGCTGTTCTTCCGCACCGGCGACCTCGGTCGCATGGACGAGGAGGGCTACTTCTTCCTGACCGACCGGCTCAAGCGGATGATCAACGCCAGCGGCTTCAAGGTCTGGCCGGCCGAGGTCGAACTGATGCTCTACAAGCACCCCGCGGTGCAGGAGGCCTGCATCATCGCGACGCACGACGCCTACCGCGGCGAGTCGGTCAAGGCGGTGGTCGTCAAGCGCCACGACCGCCAGGACGTGACCGCCGAGCAGATCGTCGAGTGGGCGCGCGAGCAGATGGCCGCCTACAAGTACCCGCGCGAGGTCGAGTTCGTCGACGCGCTGCCCAAGTCCGGCGCCGGCAAGGTGCTGTGGCGCGTGCTGCAGGAGCGCGAGGACGCGAAGACGCGCCCGCCGGCCCGGGGCGGCTGAGTGGCGCGGGGCTGACGCGCCTCGGCGCGTCTCGATCGGGGCAGGGGCGGCTCCGGAAGCTCGCGACCATGCGACCGCTGGCTACACTGCCCGGCAGCATGGACGCCGGTACCAGCCTCATCGTCATCGTCGCGCTGATCGGCGCCAGCGCCTTCTTCTCGATGGCCGAGCTGTCGCTCGCCGCCGCGCGACGCCTGCGGCTGCGGCAGATGGCCGACGACGGCGACGGCCGCGCGCTGCAGGTGCTGGCGGTGCAGGAGCAGCCGGGCCACTACGTGACCGTGGTGCAGATCGGCCTGAACGCGGTCGCGATCCTCGGCGGCATCGTCGGCGAGGGTGCGCTGACGCCGACCCTGACGCGCTGGCTCGGCACGCTGATGGCGCCCGAGACCGCCCAGACCGCCGGCTTCGTGCTGTCCTTCCTGGCGATCACGGCGGTCTTCATCCTGTTCGCCGATCTCTTCCCCAAGCGGCTGGGCCTCAGCAACCCGGAGGCGGTGGCGCTCAAGCTGATCGGGCCGATGCGCGCGCTGATGGGCCTGCTCAAGCCGGTGGTCTGGGTCTTCGACAAAGCGGCCGACGCGCTGTTCGCGCTGTTCGGCATCAAGACGACGCGCGACGACCGCGTCACGCACGCCGACATCCTGGCGATGGCCGAGGCGGGCGCCGCCGGCGGGCTGCTGGCGCAGGGCGAACAGCAGCTGATCGCCAACGTCTTCGAGCTCGACACCCGCACCGTCGAGAGCGCGATGACCGCGCGCGACCGCATCGTGCATTTCCTGCGCGACGATCCGCCGGAGCTGATCCGCGCGCGCATCACCTCGAACCCGCACTCGACCTACCTGGTCTGCGACGGCGACATCGACCACGTGCTGGGCTACGTCGATGCCAAGGACCTGCTGATCCGCGTGCTGAACAACCAATCGATCGAGCTCGACGCCGAGGGGGTGCTGCACAAGGTGCTGGTGATCCCGGACCGGCTGACCTTGTCGGAGGTGATCGAGCAGTTCCGCACCGCGCACGACGACTTCGCGGTCATCATGAACGAGTACAGCCTGGTGGTCGGCGTGATCACGCTCAACGACGTGATGAGCACGGTGATGGGCGACCTGGTCTCGCCCTGGGCCGAGGAGCAGATCGTGCGGCGCGACCAGGACTCCTGGCTGATCGACGGGCTGACGCCGATCCCCGACGTGCTGCGCGCGCTGGACCTGGACGAACTGCCGCACCAGGGCCAGTACGACACGCTGGCCGGCTTCCTGATGGTGATGCTGCGGCGCATCCCGCGCCGCACCGACTGCGTCAGCGTCGCCGGGCACCGCTTCGAGGTGCTCGACGTCGACAACCACAAGATCGACCAGGTGATGGTCACGCGCCTGCCCGGCGAAACCGGGGCCTGAACGTGGGAAGCCCCTGCCGCCGGTGACGGGGGCAGGGGCCTCGATTGGTGCTCCTGTTGGTGGACTCCCCGCAGGGAACCCAGGGCCCGGAAGCTCGACCCGTCGTCTGCGCTCCGTCGCCGTCGCCTTGGAGGGCGGGGCAGCGGGGCCTCGACGCTTTGCATTCTCGGCACGGATGATCGCGCGGCTATGCCGCGAACGGGGGGTCGTGCCCCCTCATTCCGGTCGGATTGCGCAGCGGCGGGGCCGGTTTCAAACCGACGCAATCAGGTCCCGGGTCTCCGGATGGCGACGCATGTAGCCGGACACGTAGGAACACAGCGGCCGCACCCGGAGTCCGCGGGAACGCGCGTACGCCAGGGCTTCGTGCACCAGGGCCGCGGCCACGCCCCGGCCGCGCAGCGCGGCTGGCACGTAGGTGTGGTGCATCACCATCACGCCGCGCTGCAGTTCGTAGTCGGCGACGCACTGCAGGCCATCGACCAGCGCCTCGAAGCGCGAGGCGGCGGCGTTGTGGACCACCGTCGTCATGGGATCCTCACACCCAGCCCGCCATGCCCAGCGCGGCGCCGGCGCCGATCAGCCACAGCAGGTGCAGGCGGGTGCGCCAGACCAGCAGCGCCGCGGCGGCGGTGAGCGACAGGGAGGACCACTCGCCCCAGGGCGCGGCCAGCAGCCAGCCGGTGGCGGCGATCAGCGCCAGCGTGATCGGCGCCATGCCGATCTTGAAGGCGCGCACTGCGCGCCAGTCCTGCCGCGCCTGGCCCCAGCGCGTCGCCAGCAGCGCCAGCGTGGCCGAGGGCAGCATGATGCCGACCAGCGTGGCGGCGGCGCCGGCCAGCCCGGCCGCCTGGAAGCCGAGCAGGGGCACGAACAGCACGTTGGGACCCGGCGCGGCCTGCGCGATGGCGATGGCCGACGCGAACTGGGGATCGGTCAGCAAGTGCTGCTCGGCCACCATCCAGCGATGCATGTCCGGCGCCACCGTGATCGCGCCGCCGATGGACAGCAGCGACAGCAGCAGGAAGTGACCGAACAGCGACAGCAGCGTCGACGCCTCGGGGCCGCTCATGCGCCGCCCTCCGGCGACGGTGCCAGCCGCCGCCACGCCAGCCCGCAGGCCAGCAGGCCCAGCCCCAGCAACACCCACACCAGCGGCCAGCGCAGCAACGCGATCGCCGCGAAGCAGGCGCCGCCCAGCAGCGCAAGGAGCGGCAGGCCGAGCGGACTGGCGCGCAGCGGCCCGGCGAGCTTGAAGGCCGTGCCGACGATCATCCCGGCCGCCACCGCCCCCATGCCGCGCAGCGCGCCGGCGACCAGCGGGTGGCTGGCGAACTGCGCGTACAGCGCGATCGCGGCCAGCACGATCAGCAGGGGCACGGCCATCATGCCGGCGAGCGCCGCGAAGGCGCCGCGCGTGCCGAACCAGCGGTCGCCGACCATCAGCGACAGGTTGCAGACGTTGGGCCCCGGCAGGACCTGCGCCAGCGCCAGCATCTCGAGGAACTCGGCCTTGCCGAGCCAGCGCCGGTCTTCGCACAGCACGCGCTGGGCGACCGCCAGCACGCCGCCGAAGCCCTGCAGCGCCAGGCCGGTGAAGGCCGTGAAGAGCTCGGTGCAGGAGGCCGGGCGCGCCAGCGGCGCTGCATCGTCGTCGGTCATGCGGCGATGGTAGTCGCCGCATGACGCCGGTCGGGTCAGCCTTCCCCGTCGAGCGACTTCGGCCCGGCGCCGTAGGCCACGACGAACAGCAGGCCGCCGGCGATCGCCAGGTTCTTGAAGAAGTTGATCTGCTGCGCCATCTGCTGGTCGGCCGGCATGGCCCAGAAGTTGTGGAACAGCACGGCCGCCACGACGGTGAACAGCGCCAGGATCAAGGCGGCCCAGCGCGCCTTGAAGCCGACCAGCAGCGCCAGCGCGACGCCGATCTCGACGACGATGGTGCCGGCTGCCGCCACCTCGGGCAGCGGCAGGCCCTTGGAGGCGATGTAGCCGGCCGTGCCCTGGAATCCCGCGATCTTGCCGATGCCGGCGGGGATGAACAGCAGGGCGATCAGTGCGCGGCCGAGCAGCGGGCCGAATTGCCGGAAGAAGCTCATGGTGGTTCCTGTGAGTGGTGGAAGACCCCGCAACGGCACCGAGGTGAGCGAGGCTAGCACCGGCCGGCGCGACGCCGCAAGACGGTGTCGGCCGGTGGCATCATGCGCGCCTCGCCGCCACCCGCGGCGCCTGGGCACCCTGGCCGCGTACGACGCGGCGCACCTCGCGAGGATCGACGATGACGACGAAGTACCTGCTGCTCGCCGCGGCCTTGACGCTGCCGCTGGCGGCCAGCGCGGCCGACCCGGCCCCCCGGAAGGGCAACACGCTGACGCTGGGCGGCGGCAAGCCGACCGGCAAGCTGCTGACGCGCGACCAGCTGCGCCAGTGTCTCGCGAAGCAGAAGGCGCTGAAGGAGCAGGACGCCGAGACGGCGCAGGCGCAGGCTGCGCTGGATGCCGACAAGGCGGAGATCGCGCGGGCCGATGCCGAACTGGAGAGCGAAGCGGCGGCGCTGCAGGCCGAACGTGCGACGGTGGACACCACGAAGGAAGAGGCTATCGCCGCCTTCAACGCCAAGCTGGCCCAGCGCGCCGAGCGCGAACGGGCACGCGACCAGCGCGTCGCCGACTACAACACGCGGCTGCCGGCCTTCAATGCGCGCGTGCAGGCCGGCAACCAGGTGCGCCAGGGCTGGCAGGCCGACTGCGCCGACCGTGCCTACGACGAGGCGGACTACTTCGCCATCCAGCGCGGCAAGTGAGGCGCCGTCGCCCGCCGGGCGATCAGGGCTTCTCGGCCAGCGCCTTGAGGTTGGCCAGTCCGTCCGCGAAGTCCTTGCCGATCATCTGGTCGGAGAACAGCGCGAACCAGCGGTACAGCGGGTTGCCGCCCATGTCGCCGTCCATGGTCCAGGTGACCTCGGTGCCGCTGCCGACGGGCTTGAAGCGCAGTTCGCCCGTCGACACGCTGCTGAAGCCCTCGAAGCGGATCTCGTAGGCGACGCGCTGCGGTGGCTCGGCGGCGGTGAGGCGCATGCCGCCGTTGCCCTGGCTGGCGCTCTGCCAGTCCCAGGCGGCCCCCACGCCGCTCTCGGGGCCGCTGTAGGCGATGGTCATCGCCGGGTCGCGGCGGTTCCACACCGACCATTGCTGCCAGGCGCGCGGCGCCACGACGAGGGCGTAGACCTTGTCGGGCGGTGCCTGGACCTGCTGCGTGCGCGTGACCTGGAACTTCGGCGACAGCAGCATGCCGCCGATCGCGATCACCAGCACCAGGGCCAGGATCAGCGCCAGCAACCACTTCAGGGCCCGGATCAGCATCGCGCTCTCCTTCGCGGCACGACACGCCGCCGGCCAGGAAGCCTAAGGCCGGCCTGCGGCACTGTCCATCGCGGCTATCGATAATCGCCCGGCACCCGACGACGAGGAGACGAAGATGGCCCAGGATCGACCGCTGTTCCCGACGACGCTGGCCGGCAGCCTGCCCAAGCCGGCCTGGCTGGCCGAGACGAACAAGCTGTGGCCGCAGTGGAAGGCCCAGGGCAGCGAGCTCGACCAGGCCAAACGCGACGCGACGCTGTTGTGGATCAAGGCCCAGGAAGACGCGGGCCTGGACATCGTGGGCGACGGCGAGCAGGCAAGGCAGCACTTCGTGCACGGCTTCCTCGAGAAGGTGGAGGGCATCGACTTCGAGCACAAGGTCGAGATGGGCATCCGCAACGACCGCTACAAGGCCATGGTGCCTCAGGTCGTCGCGCCGCTGAAGCTCCAGGGCCGGGTGCATGCGATGGAGGCGCAGTTCGCGCGGGCCCACACGACCCGCAAGCTGAAGTTCACGCTGCCGGGGCCGATGACCATCGTCGACACCGTGGCGGACCGCCACTACGGCGATCGCGTGAAGATGGCCTTCGCCTTCGCCGAACTGCTGAACCAGGAGGCGCTGGCGCTGCAGGCCGATGGCGTCGACATCATCCAGTTCGACGAGCCGGCCTTCAACGTCTACATGGCCGAGGCGGCCGACTGGGGCGTGCAGGCGCTCGAAAGGGCCGCGCAGGGCCTGACCTGCACGACCGCCGTGCACATCTGCTACGGCTACGGGATCCAGGCGAACATCGACTGGAAGAACGCGCTGGGCGACGAATGGCGCCAGTACGAGCAGGTGTTCCCGGCGCTCGCGAAGAGCTCGATCGACCAGGTGAGTCTCGAGTGCTACCACTCGCACGTGCCGCCCGACCTGATGAAGCTGCTGGACGGCAAGGACGTGCTGGTCGGCGTGATCGACGTGGCCAGCGCCGAGATCGAGACACCCGAGCAGGTGGCCGACACCATCGGCCGCGCGCTGCAGTTCGTGCGCAAGGACCGCCTCTTTCCCTGCACCAACTGTGGCCTCGCGCCGATGGAGCGCGAGGTGGCGCTGAAGAAGCTGCAGGCGCTGGCGGCCGGGGCGGCGCTGGCGCGCCAGCGCTACGCCTGAGGCGCTGCGGCCCGCACGCGCATAAAAAAACGCGGCCGAGGCCGCGTTCCTTCATGCGCTTTCGCGCTCGCTGGATTACAGCGGGCGGATGTTCGCGGCTTGCGGGCCCTTCTGGCCTTGCTTCACCTCGAACTCGACGCGCTGGTTCTCCTGCAGGGTCTTGAAGCCCGTGCCGGTGATGTCGCGGAAATGCGCGAAGACATCGGCGCCACCGCCGTCCTGGGCGATGAACCCGAAGCCCTTGGCTTCGTTGAACCACTTCACGGTGCCGGTTTGCACGCTCATAACATTCCTATCGATCGAACAAAGATGCAGGCGCGGCGACATGCCATGCCCGTGCAGAGACACTCAAGAAACGCTACCTGGGGGAGACGAACCAGACGGCCTTCGGAACCGAGGACCGGATCGAACCGAGACACCTAAGAACCACGGTCTTGCGCATATCTACGAGCCGCAGTGTAGCCGATCGAAGCCCGTGAGCAGGCCGATCCGGGAATGCGTGACACTCGCGCAACAGAACGGAGGGCCTGGAATGAGCACGACGCACGATCGCGAGCACGACCGCTGGAAGCACGACGGCGTGCGCGTCATCCCGGCCGGCCAGCTCGATCCGAACACCGCGCAGACGCCGGGCATGGATCGCCAGGCCGCGATCACCTTCGCGCGCGTCGGTGCCCAGAAGCTGTGGGCCGGCACGGTGCACATCCACCCCGGCGCGAAGACCGGAGCCCATCACCACGGCCCGCTCGAGAGCGTGATCTTCGTCGTCAAGGGCCGCGCGCGCATGCGCTGGGGCGAGCGGCTGCAGTTCACTGCCGAGGCCGGCCCCGGCGACTTCATCTACGTGCCGCCCTTCGTGCCGCACCAGGAGATCAACGCCAGCCGCGACGAGAAGCTCGAATGCGTGCTGGTGCGCAGCGACGGCGAGGCGACGGCGGTCAACCTGGACATCGAGCCGGTCGAGAAGCCGGAAACGGTCCTCTGGGTCGACCCCATCCACCGCGGCTGAAGCGTCGCTTCAGAGCAGGGGAATGGCGCGCATCGGACGCTCGGCGTAGTCGGCCAGGCGTTGCAGCGCCCGCGGGTTGAGCAGGCGCAGTCGACCGTCGGCGATTTCGTGCAGGCCGAGCTTGTGCAGCTTGCGCAGGGTCTTGTTGGTGTGCACCAGCGACAGTCCCAGCGCGTCGGCGACGTGCTGCTGGCTGACCGGGAACACGACGCCGCGATCGTCACGCAGCCCGACCCGCTCGGCGCGGCGGAACAGGTGGATCAGCAGCATCGCGATGCGTTCGCTGGCGCTGCGGCGGCCGACCGACAGAAGGGTCTCGTCGGTCATGTTCTCCTCGCGCGCCGACAGCCAGGTGATGTCGTAGCCGAGGCTCGGGAACTCGCGGTACAGCGACCACAGCCGGTCCTTCGGGAAGCGGCACAGCGTCACTTCGGTCAAGGCCTCGACCCCGTGCGGCGCGCCGTCGGCGAACTGCTCCTGCAGGCCGATGAAGTCGCCGGGCAGCAGGAAGTTGAGGATCTGCCGCCGGCCGTCGCTGAGGGTCTTGAAACGGAAGGCCCAGCCCGAGAACACGGTGTAGAGCGAGTCGCTCGCGGCGTGCTCGCGCAGCACCTCGCCGCCGGCTTCGGCCCGCACCATGCCGTGGCGGAACTGCTCGATGAAGACCTGCTCGGCCTCGCTGGTCGGTGCGAAGGCCGGCAGGCCTCGCAGCGGGCATCGGGCGCAGGGCACGGGGTCGGGGCAGGGCTTCGGCACGCGGGACCTCGCTATGTGAAATGACATTGTGGCGCCGCCGGCCCCGCCTTAAGGTCTCGCCCGTCGCAAATCCAAGCCAACACCGACTGCATGGAGCCTCTCGTCCAGTTCCTCTACCTCAGTCGCATCGCGGGTGAGAAGCCCTTCGAGGTGATCGCCGAGGTCGCCATCCAGGCCCGCCGCAACAATGCGCGCGATGGCATCACCGGCGTGATGGTGTTCGATGGTGCCCACGTGTGCCAGTACATCGAGGGCAGCCTGATCGCCATTGACGCCCTCGTCGAGCGATTGCAGTGCGACCCGCGCCACGAAGCCCTGCAGGTCCTGCACCATGGCCCGTCGGACGGCGATCGCCGGTTCGCGCGCTGGCGCATGGGCTACCTGCTGCTCGACGACGGGCAGGAGTTGACGCGCTTCGCGGCGCTGCGCGGTCCGGCCGCGGTTGATGCCGTGCTCGACCAGTTGCCGCTCGTCGACCTGGAGCCCTGAGCCGGGCGTCAGCCGGCCGCGATCCGGCGCGCCAGCGCGCTGATGCCGGCCTCCGAGAGATCGTCGGTCTCGAAGCGCGGCGCGGCAGTCAGGCGGGCGAAGTTCTGGCGTTGCGAGCGCGCGTACAGCGGGTCGTAGTGCTCGCGCATCAGCGCCTCGAACAGCGGCGGCAGGGCGCGCGCCCGGGCCCAGTCCTGCCACTGCGCCAGCGTCTCGTTGGACTGCAGGCCCTTGAGCAGCCCGAGCTTGTCGGCCAGGCGCTGGGGGTCGTCGCCCAGCCAGTCGTAGTCGCGCAGCAGATAGGCCAGGCGCGTGGCGGGTGTCGCGGCGATCTCGACCGCCGGGCTGTCGCGCAGCCGCAGCAGCAGCGCATCCGGCAGCCCGATGCGGCCGATCTTGCGGCTCTCGGCCTCGACCCAGACGGGGCGTCCGAGGTCGAAGCCGGCCAGCGTCGTCGCGAGGCGGGTCTCGAAGGCCTTCTGCGTCGGCTGTTCGGTGCCGGGCAGGGCGCCGAGCACGGAGCCGCGGTGCGCGGCCAGCGCCTCGAGATCCAGCACCTGCTCGCCCTGGTCGGCCAGGGCCTGCAGCACGCGCGTCTTCGCGCTGCCGGTCGGTCCGCACAGCACGCGCAACGGCAGGCGGGGCGCGAGCGTGGCGATGCGCTCGATCACGTGGCTGCGCCAGGACTTGTAGCCGCCCTGCAGCTGCTGGGCGTCCCAGCCGACCAGGCGCATCCAGGTCACGAAGCTGCCGCTGCGCAGGCCGCCGCGCCAGCAGTAGAGGACGGGTCGCCAGGTCTTCGGACGGTCGCTGAACCGGGTCTCCAGGTGGCGCGCGATGTTGCGCGCGACCATCGCCCCGCCGATCCGCCGGGCTTCGAAGGGCGACACCTGCACGTAGGTCGTTCCGACGATGCGGCGCTCCTCGTTGTCGAGCACCGGGCAGTTGATCGCGCCCGGGATGTGATCGAGCGCGAACTCGGCCGGCGAGCGGACGTCGATGATGGCGTCGAAGGCCGGCAGGTCGTCGACCCGGGTCGGGCGGGGATGCATGCGGGGCGGCTCAGGGCTTCCTGGCGGCGTCTGCGCGCGCCATGTCCAGCCTCGCGGGCCAGCGTGCGATCCTCATGGCTACTTCCTCGGAGATGACGAATGGACGCGATGTTGCCGCAGCCGGCGCTTCACGGGAACGTCATGGGCGGGTCACGGCGGGCGCCTAGCGTACGCGCCCATCCCGCCACCCTCCGGAGTTCCTGCATGCGAATCGCCTCCCTGATCACCGCCGCGCTGCTTCTGGCTGCTGGCAGTGCCTGCGCCGTGTCCGCGGGCCAGCGTCCCGGCCTGCCGGCCGCGAAGGCCGAGCCCCTGGTCATCGGCCACCGCGGCGCCAGCGGCTACGTGCCCGAGCACACGCTGGCCGCGTACTGGCTGGCGATCGAGCAGGGTGCCGACTTCGTCGAGCCCGACCTCGTCAGCACCAAGGACGGCGTCCTGGTCGCGCGGCACGAGAACGCGATCGCGATCCTCAACGCCGATGGCAGCCTGCGCGAGGCCACGACCGACGTGGCCGAGCGCCCGGAGTTCGCATCGCGTCGCACCACCCGGTCGATCGACGGCCTGGCCATCACCGGCTGGTTCACCGAGGACTTCACGCTGGCCGAGCTGAAGACGCTGCGCGCGCGCGAGCGCATCCCGGCGCTGCGCGTCGCCAACACACGCTTCAACGACATGTTCGAGGTGCCGACCTTCGAGGAGGTGCTGCAGCTGGTCGAGCAGGCCAACGAGCGCCGCCGCCAGGAGGCGCGCGCCGACGGCGTCAAGGCCCGGGCGGTGAAGCCCATCGGCGTCTACCCGGAAACCAAGCACCCGAGCTACTTCCAGGGCATCGGCCTGGCGCTCGAGGAGCCGCTGGTGCGGCTGCTCAACCGCTACGGCTACAAGCGCGCCGATTCGCCGGTGTTCGTGCAGTCCTTCGAGACGGCCAACCTGAAGAAGCTGCGCGGCATGACGCGCGTGCCGCTGGTCCAGCTGTACGGCGGCGCCGCGGCGCGGCCCTGGGACTTCGTGGTCGCCGGCGATGCGCGCACCTACGGCGACCTGGCCCGGCCCGCCGGCCTGGCCGAGGTGGCCGGCTATGCCAACGGCATCGGGCCGGCCTCGACGCTGATCGTGCCGCTGGTCGGCGGGCGGCTCGGCACGCCGACGACCCTGATCGCCGACGCGCACGCCGCCGGCCTGCTGGTCCATCCCTACACCTTCCGCGCCGAGAACGGCTTCTTGCCCGACGAGTTCGATGTCGGCAGCGAGCCGGGCGCGCTGGGCGACATGGGCGGTTGGGTGCGCGCCTTCCTGCAACTCGGCATGGACGGCTTCTTCACCGATCACCCCTTCATCGGCAAGCGCGCGCGGGACGCCTTCGTCGGACGACGCTGAGCGCGCCGGTCGGGCATGCGGCGGCGGTGGGCGAACTGTCAGCAGCTGCGGGGCATCATGGGTCGTCGGCCCACCGGGGCCCGGCGTTGTACAGCCACCCACTTCCACAGGAGACCCCGATGACAGCCCGTCGCCAGTTCATCCAATGGATCCCCGCCGCCGGCCTGGCCGTGCTGGGCGCGCGCAGCGCCCAGGCCCAGGCCAAGGTCGACGAGAAGGACGCCCAGGCCGCCGCGCTCGGCTATGTCCACGATGCCGGCAAGGCCGACAAGGCCAAGTTCAAGAACTACGCCGCCGGCCAGCATTGCGGCAGCTGCGCGCTCTTCCAGGGCAAGGCCGGCGACGCCTGGGGCGGCTGCCCGCTGTTCACCGGCAAGCAGGTCGCCGCCGCAGGATGGTGCAGCGCCTACGCCAAGAAGGCCTGAACCGACGTCCCGCCGGGGCGTTTCGACGGGGGCCGCGAGGCCCCCGTCGGCTTTCCGGCGTCGCCGGCGCTGCGGTTCATCGCGCTGCAGCGCCGTTCATCCCGCACTCCGCCCCGTTGATCGCAAGTGCGTGGCGAGCCGGTCCGGCGCTGCCGATACTGCTTTCCATCGAGGCCCGATCCGGGTCTCTGGAACGGGAGCCAGACATGAACAGCCTCTTCTCCACCAGCCACGCCGCCGCCGCTGCCGTCGCCCTCGCGCTGACCGCCGGCCAGCTGGTCGGTGTCGACGCGCTGGCCCAGCATCGCACCGTGTCGCCGCACGCGCAGGTCGTGCAGCTCGAACGCGTGGTCGTGACCGCGCATCGCAGCGCGGCCGCACCGATCGACACGCAGCTGGCCGCCGCCTGCACCGCGACCGCAGCGCGCAGCTGCTGATCGCGCAACGCTTGCATACCGGCGGGCTACAAGACTCCCCCGCTGTTCGGCCGCGCCGGGCTCTGGCCCCGCGCGGCCTTTTTCATGCGGAGGGCGCGTTGACGCGGCACTCCGGCGCTGCGACACTCGCGCCCTCGCCGCGGTCCGACCGGGCCGCCCCTCAACCGACGCAAGGAGACGTGAAATGAGCCAGACCGATATTGCCGTCCTCCCGTCGGCTGCCGCCTGAAGCCCGGGCGCTCGAAGTCCCCTTCGATCTTCGACCCGCCGCGCGCCTCCGCCCGCGGCCGACTCCTGACCTGATGCCCTGCCGCGCGCGCTGCGCGGGCAGATTGCTGCGCGTTCGCCTCGGCGAAGGCGCCATCACGCCCGAGAGTCCGAACCATCATGATCGAGATCGATTTCGAGCCCTTGCTCCCCATCGGCTGGAGCCCGGCGCTCGTCCCGGCGCTGCACGCAGCGCTCGGGAGCCTTGAAGAAACCCCGTCCGCCCGCGCCGTGCAATTGTTGCGCCTGGTCGAAGTCCACCGCGAGACCCTGCAACTCCACGACGGCCAGGCCGAGCATGTCGGCCGCGCGCTGCCGCGGCTCGTGCGCGAGCTGTCCGAGGCCGGCGCCGCGCTGGCGGTCGGCGACTGGCTGCTGTGCGCGCGCGACGCGCAGGGCGGCCTGTGGGTCGAGCGGCGGCTCGAGCCGCTGAACCATGTCGCGCGGCGCGACGCCGATGGCCGCCGCCACGCCGTGGTCAGCAACGTCGACACGGCGCTGTTCGTCATGGGCCTGGACGCGGACTTCAACCCGCGCCGGCTCGAGCGCTTCCTGCTGCTGGCGCAGGACGGCGTGCAGCCGGTCGTCGTGCTGACCAAGGCCGACCTCGTCGCGCCCGAGCCGGCGACGCGCGAAGCCCTGGTCGCCGACGAGATCGACGCGCTGCGCGCGCGCATCGGCCCTGCCGTGCCGGTGCTGGCGGTCGATGCCACCTCGCCGCAGGCGGCGCTGACGCTCGCGCCGTGGCTCGTGCCGGGGCAGACCGTCGTGCTGCTCGGCTCGTCGGGGGCCGGCAAGTCCACGCTGACCAACACGCTGGCGGCGCGCAGCCTGCAGGACACGGGGCCGGTGCGTGCGCACGACCACCGCGGCCAGCACACGACCACCTCGCGCTCGCTGCATCGCCTGCCGGGCGGGGCCTGCGTGATCGACACGCCGGGCCTGCGCACGCTGCGGCCCGACATCGACGAGGCGGCGCTGGCGCGCGGTTTCGAGGACGTCGAGACGCTCAGCCTGCGCTGCCGCTTCCGCGACTGCCGGCACGGCGACGAGCCCGGCTGCGCCGTGCGCGAGGGCGTGGCGCCGGACCGCCTGCGCAACTACCTCAAGCTGCAGCGCGAGCTGCGGCGCGACACCATGAGCGCGCTCGAGCGGCAGCGCCTGCTCTCGGAGTGGAAGGCGCGCGGACGTGCCGGTGAGCTGCGTGCGCGCCTGAAGCGCGGGGAGGCGTGAGCGGCCGCGCTCAGCCGCGGACGTCGCCCACCGGCTCGCGCCCGAAGTCCGGCCGCGCCAGGAAGGCCAGCACCTTGGCCGCCGCCTGCGCCGGCGTGTCGAGCTGCCCGTCGGCCTTGAGCGCGACGAAGCGCGCATGGTCCGGAAAACCCTGCGGCCCGCTGTCGCGCAGGTGGACCTGCATGTCGGTGTCGATCACGCCGGGTGCCAGCGACACGACGCGCGCGCCGTCCAGCGCCATCGCGCGCGAGGCATGGTCCAAACCGGCCTTGATCGCGCAGTAGGCCGTCTGCCCGGCCATCGCGCGGCGGCCGAGGCCCGAGGAGATGTTGAGGATGCGCCGATCGGCCGCCCAGGCGCGCGTGGCGCGCAGGAAGGCCGCGCTCAGCAGCAGCGGCGCCTCGAGCCCGACGCGCAGGCTGCGGGCGATCTCGCCGGGCTCGCTGTCCTCCAGCGGTCCGACGCGCGGCAGCATCGCCGCGTTGTTGATCAGGGTCGCGCTCGCGACGGCGGCGCCGTCGAGACCGGCCAGCCAGGCCTCGAGCCGCGCGGCGACCGGTGCGGGTTCGGCCAGGTCGGCCGTCCATTGCTCGGCCTGCGCGCCGGCGGCCCCGGCCAGCGCGGCGAGCGTCGGGTGCTCGCGACGCGACAGGCACAGCAGCCGCGCGCCGGGGCGCAGCGACTGCTCGGCGAGCGCGGCGCCGAGGCCGCGCGAGGCGCCGGTGAGGATGGTGAGGCGGGTGGGCATCATGAGGGCGAGAGTAGCCGTTCGCGCCGCGCCAGGTCGGGGAAGAGCTTCATCCACAGGCCGGCCACCAGCAGGCAGCCGGCGCCGCCCAGCACGACCGAGCCGACCGGCCCGAGCCACGCCGCGGTGGCGCCCGACTCGAACTCGCCGAGCTGGTTGCTGGCGCCGATGAAGATGGCATTGACGGCGCTGACGCGGCCGCGCATCTCGTTGGGCGTCTCCAGCTGCACCAGCGACTGGCGGATCACGACGCTGACCATGTCGGCGGCACCGGCCACGGCCAGCGCGGTCATCGACAGCCAGAACTGCGTCGACACGCCGAACGCCAGCGTCGCCAGGCCATAGACCGCGACCGCGCCGAACATGCGCCGCCCGACGCGTCGCGTGATCGGCCAGCGCGACAGCCCGATCGACATCGCCAGCGCGCCGACCGCCGGCGCCGCGCGCAGCAGGCCCAGGCCCCAGGGGCCGACGTGCAGGATGTCCTTCGCGAAGATCGGCAGCAGCGCCGTCGCACCGCCCAGCAGCACCGCGAAGAGGTCGAGCGAGATCGCGCCCAGCACCGCGGGCCGGCCGCGGATGAAACGCACGCCGGCCAGCATCGTCGCCAGGCTGGCGGGTTCGGTGCTCGGCGGCACCGGCGCATGGCGTACGCCGGCGAACAGCCACACGGCGACGGCGAACAGCAGCGCGCAGACGGCGTACACGACGGCCGTTCCGGCCGCGAAGATGAAGCCGCCCAGCGCCGGCCCGCCGATGATGGCCGCCTGCATGCCGGCCGAGCTGAAGGCCAGCGCCCGCGGCAGCACCTCGGGCGGCACCAGCAGCGGCACGATGGCCTGCTGGGCCGGCATCTGGAAGGCCTTGGCCAGGCCGATCGCCACCGACAGGCCGAGCAGCAGGCCCCGGCTCGCCCAGCCGCCCTGCGCGGCCGCCAGCAGCGTCAGCGCGATCGCCACCTGCACGGCCATGCACAGCGCGAGGATGCGGCGGCGCTCGTGCCGATCGGCGGCCTGGCCCGCGACCAGCACCAGCAGCAGGGCGGGTGCGAACTGGTAGAGGCCGACCAGGCCCAGGTCCCAGGCGCTGCCGGTCAGCTCGTACATCTGCCAGCCGACCGCCACCATCAGCATCTGGTTGGCCATGGTCCCGGCCAGGCGCCCGACCCAGAAGCGCATGAAGGGACGGAAGCTGCGCAGCGGGGCGTCGGCGTCGGACATCGGTCGAGGATAGCGGTGGCCGCGGCGACGATGGGCGAGACTTCGGCCGTCCACTGCCTGCAAGGAGTCGCACTTGCCCCTCATCCCCCGCTTCCTGTTGCCGCTGCTGATGGTCGCCGCGCTGCGGCCGGCCTCGGGCGCCGACGCCGACGTCCGGGCCTGCCTCGCGATCGCCGACCCGACGGCGCGGCTGGCCTGCTACGACCGCCTCCACGGGCGGGATGCCGTGCCGCCGGCGGCCGCCAGCGCCGCGGCCGCCGCCGCGCCGACGCCCGATCCGCTGGCGGTGCCGCCGCAGACCTCGGTCTTCGACGACCGCTGGGACCTCGACGGCCGCCGCCGCGGCGAGCTCTTCGTGCCGCGCCCCTACAAGCCGGTCTACCTGCTGCCCGCGACCTGGACCGACCGCGTGAATCGCACGCCGTCCTCGCCGGCGCCCGACCACGGCGTGCCGTTCCCGCTGGACCTGCGCTCGGTCGAGGCCAAGTACCAGATCAGCTTCAAGTCCAAGCTGTGGGAGGACGTGCTGGGGTCGCCGGGCACGCTGTGGGCCGGCTACACGCAGTCCTCGCGCTGGCAGGTGTACAGCAGCTCGGTCTCGCGGCCCTTCCGCGAGACCAACTACGAACCCGAGATCATGTTCGGCTGGCCGCTCGAGGCGCAGCTGCTGGGCTGGCGCCTGCGCCAGGCCTCGCTGTCGCTGAACCACCAGTCCAACGGCCGCAGCCTGCCGCTGTCGCGCAGCTGGAACCGCATCGTCGGCGAGCTGCGCTTCGAGCGCGGCGACTGGACCGCGGAGCTGCGCCCCTGGTGGCGGCTGCGCGAGGACGCCAGCGACGACGACAACCCGGACATCGAGGACTACGTCGGCCGCGCCGAGCTGCTGCTGACCCGGCAGTGGGGCGAGCATGTCGTCGCACTGCAGCTGCGGCACTCCTTGCGCGGCGGCGATCGCTCGCGCGGCTCGGGGCAGCTCGAGTGGGCCTTCCCGGTCGATGGGCCGCTGCGCGGCTACCTGCAGTGGTTCAGCGGCTACGGCGAGAGCCTGATCGACTACAACCTGCGGCAGAACAAGCTCGGCCTCGGCATCCTGATCGTCGGCTGGCGTTGAGCGCCGGGCGCGCGGCTCACGCGCCGGCCACCACCGCGCGCGGCCGCGGTGCCGGGCGTGCGTCCGGCGTGCCGCAGTAGCCGCGCAGCCCCGGGACGTCCAGCACCGTGACGCCACCGAACTCGACGCGCAGCAGGCCGGCGCGCTCGAGCTGGTGCAGCGATTCGTTGGTGCGCTGCCGCGAGACCGCCGAGAGCAGGCCGATCTCCTCCTGGCTCAGCCGCACGAAGTTGCCGGCGCGCGGGTAGAGGTCGGGATCGAAGAGGCTGGCCAGGCAACGCGCGACGCGAGCGTCGGGCCCGAGCAGGCGGTCGTACTCGACCAGGCCGATGAACAGGCTGAGCCGCGCGTTCAGTTGTGACAGCAGGAAACGATTGAAGGCCAGGTTGGTGGAGACCAGCCGCTCGAAGCTGTGCCGCGGGATGCAGGCCAGCCGCGTCTCGCGCACCGCCACGCCGTCGTAGCGCCAGGTGCAGGCCTTGAGCAGCGAACCTTCGCCGGCCCAGCCGCCGGCGGTCACGCCGGTGAAGGTCGACACGCGGCCGTCGGGCTGCGACACCGACATCTTGATCAGGCCGTCGATCACGCCGAACCAGCAATCCGCCGGCTCGCCGCGTCGCACGGCGTAGCCGCCGATCGCGATGCGCCGCTCGAAGGCCTCGCGCACGACCTGGTCGAGTTCGCCGGCGCTCAGGGTATCGGCCCACACGCTCTCGCGAAGCATGGACTCCAGGGACTGCATCACGGTCGTCTCCTCGCGGGCCGTGCAGGAGCCGGCCCGTCGCTCGATGTCGTTACGCGGCACTACGCGCGCGCGAACCGCCCGGATGCTTGGGGAAAACACCAGTCAGAGATGTCGTTGCAACGACAACCCCGATGACGGGCTCTGGCCACGATGCGTCCGGACCGGCACACGGCTCACCACAGACAGGAGACAACGATGAAAGACACGAACGCGACGCCCGACGACCTGGCGACCGCCGAGGCGTCGGCTCCGGCGGCACTGAGCCGTCGCAGCCTGCTGACCTATGCGGCCTCGACCCCGGTGGTCACCGCGACGGCCGGCCTGGCGGTCGCGCCGTCGACCGCCCAGGCGCTGCCCCTGCCGCTGACGCCGCCGGACACCGTCGACTACTACGACGTCGGCGACTCGCTCGTGCAGCTGGGCGCGCTGACCATGCCGCTGGTCAAGCTCGACATCGACAGCAACGGCGTCTACACGATGGCGCTGCCGCGTCTCGAGCAGGGCACCGGCATCGCGACGGCGCTGGCGATGATGATCGCCGACCAGGCGAACGTGCCGCTGTCGAAGGTGCGCGTGACCTCGGCCGACGCGCAGCCGGAGCTGCTCTACAACCAGATCACCGGTGGCTCGTGCTCGGTGCGCGCCTTCGAGCCGGTGCTGCCGGCGCTGGTGGCTGCTGCCCGGTTGCGTGCCGGCCTGCCGCCGCTGGCCGGCACGCCGGCCGATCCGGTGGTCGGCAAGCGCATCGGCAAGCTCGACGCGCGCGACATCGTGACCGGCAAGAAGAAGTTCACGATGGACCTGGACATCCCGGGCGCCAAGCCGACGATGTGCCGCATGCCGTCGACGATCCGCGGCTCGGTGGTCAGCGTCAACAACCGCGCGGCGGTGCTGGCGATGCCGGGCGTGCTGGCGGTCGAGACCATCCCCGGCGGCGGTACCGTGGTCGGCATCCCGCCGGGCGTCGCGGTGATGGCCGAGACCTTCGGCCAGGCCTATGACGCCTGCCGCGCGCTCGACATCACCTGGGGGCCCGGCACGATGGCCGGCGAGTCCGACGCGACGATCCGCGACAAGCTGCGCGCCGCGATCCCGCCGCAGCTGCCGGCGCCGCTGGGCACGATCGCGATCGACGCCGAGTTCACGTGGAAGGCCGCGACCGCCTGCCCGCTCGAGGTCGAGTGCGCGATCGTCGATGCGACGCGCCCCGACCGCGCCGAGATCTGGGCCGGTCTGCAGAGCCCGATCGTCACCGGACAGGCGGTCGCGCTGGACCTCGGCCTGCTGCCGACCCAGGTCGTGACCCACTGCATCCCCAGCGGCGGCGCCTTCGGCCGCCGGCTGTTCTGGGACCCGGTCCAGGTGGCCGCGCAGATCTCCAGGAAGACCGGCTTCGTCTGCAAGCTGATGTACCACCGCAGCGACGACATCCGCCACACGCGGCATCGCCCGCCGCAGGTCCACAGGGTGCGCGCGGCGCTGCTGCCGCCGACGCTGCTGACGCCGGGCAACGTGCTGAGCTACCAGCAGAGCATCGCGGCCGTGCGCCTCGACGCCCGCCACGGCTACGGCGAGATCGGCACCGCGCTCGGCGGCTCGCTGCCGCCGGCCGTGATCAACACCGTCGGCAACCTCGGCTACGAGCAGTTCTTCTTCAAGACCATGGTCGCGTCGCCGTACAACTTCGGCGTCAGCGCCAAGCTGCTGTTCCCGGTGGCGCTGGAGATGAACACCGTGTCCTACCGCTCGGTGCACATCCAGCCGGCGCGCACGGTCGAGGAGATCGTCGCCGACGAGATCGCCGCGCGCCTGGGCAAGGACCCGGTCGCTTTTCGCCTCGAGTTCCTTCGGCTGGAGCGCGTCAAGGCCTGCCTGCAGCGTGTGGCTGGCGCCGCGCAGTGGGGCAAGGCGATGCCGGCGGGCTTTGCCCAGGGCGTGGCGGTGCACCAGGAGTCGCGCTCGTTCTCGGCCTGCATCGTCGAGCTCGACTGCCGCGACCGCAACAACTGCAAGGTCACGAAGGTGACGATGGCGATCGACGTCGGCCGGATCATCAATCCGTCGGGCGTCGAGCAGCAGTGCCACGGCGGCATCGCCGAGGCGATCGCCCTGGTGCTGAAGACCGGCCTGAACATCAAGGACGGCCTGCCGCAGGAGGCCAGCTACAACCAGTACGTCTTCACGAGGATGCGCGACTTCCCCAAGGACGTGCAGATCATCATCATGCCGAACACGAGCAACTCGCCCGCGGCGGGCATGGGCGAGGTCGCGATGTCGGCGCCGGCCGGTGCGATCGCCAACGCCTACGCGCGTGCGACCGGCATCAAGCCGCGCAACTTCCCGCTCAACGCGCAGCCGGTGTTCACGCCCACGCCCCCCGGCCAGCTGCCGCCCCCCGCCGTCGCCTAAGGAGAGCCTTCCATGCCCATCTACAACCTCAACGTCAACAACCAGCCGGTCTCGGTCGATGCGCCGGCCGGCATGGCACTGCTCTGGGTGCTGCGCGACAAGCTCGGCATCACCGGTCCGAAGTACGGCTGCGGCGTCGATGCCTGCAAGGCCTGCACCTGCCTGGTCAACGGCAAGGCGCAGACGACCTGCTCGATCAAGGTGTCGGACGTGCAGGGCAAGCAGATCACGACGATCGAAGGCCTGGCCAACGGCGACACCCTGCACCCGGTGCAGCAGGCCTGGCTGGACCTCGACGTGCCGCAGTGCGGCTTCTGCCAGCCCGGCCAGATCATGGCCGCGGTCGACCTGCTGAAGCGCACGAAGAACCCGAGCGACGCCGACATCGACGCGATCGAGAACATGTGCCGCTGCGGCACCTACGGCCGCATCCGCAGCGCGATCAAGCGCGCCGCGACGATGATGCCTTGAGACCGTCCCAGGGCTGCGCTGCCCGCTACGGGCAGTTGCAGCCCTTGTCGAAGACGATGCGCCAGATGCCCGGCGCCTCGAGCCGCCACACGGAGGTGAAGCTCGCGACCGGCTTGCCGGCCGGGTCGAGGACGGGGCCGGTGCTCATCGCCAGGGTGCCGGCGTCGAGCACCTCGACCTGCTCGGGCCGCCAGGAGAACGGCGCCGTCGGCCCCTCGTAGAAGCGCTTCCAGCCGGCGGCGACGGCGGCCTTGCCGCGCAGCGGCGTCGGACCGGTGAAGAACACCGTGTCGTCGGCCAGGAAGCGGGCGAAGGCGGCGTGATCGCGGTCGGCCATGGTCTGCGCGAAGGCCCGTTCGGCGTCGGCCACCTGCCGCGCCAGGACGGCCCGGTCGACCGCCGATGCCGGCGGAGCGGTATTGCAGGCCGTCAGCGCCAGCAGTACAAGACACGAGGCCAGCCAGCGGATCGACATCGGTGCCTCCTCGGGATGCGGGTGCGATCCAGCATAGCAAGGCCGAAGGAGTGCGAGCGATGGGACAGGCATCGGCACATCCGCAGCGTGTTCGGCTGTTCGTCGGCCTGTGGCCGGGCGAGGCCGTGCGCGACGAGATCGTCGATCATGCGCGCCGCTGGACCTGGCCGCCGCAGGCGCGGCTCACGCACCGCGAGCGCCTGCACCTGACGCTGTGCTTCCTGGGCGAGTTGCCGGCCGAGCGGATCCCCGAGGTCGTCGAGCGGCTGCCGGTGCGCTTCGAGCCCTTCGAGCTGCGACTCGGCGAGGCCGAGGTCTGGTCGGGCGGGACGGCCGTGCTGCGGCCGCTGGCGGTGCCGGCGCCGCTGCAGATGCTTCACGACCGCCTGGGCTGGGCGCTGCGCTGGCATGCCGCGCCGTGGTTGCCGCGCCGCAGCGGCTTCGCGCCCCACGTGACCCTGGCCCGCGACGTGCGCGCGGCCCTGCCGCCGGCCCGCGTGCTGCCGATCGCCTGGCCGGTGACCGCCTACACGCTGATCGAGTCGGACCTGCGGCCGCCGGCCCGTTACCGCGTGCTCTACGAGTACCCGTAGCGCGCCGGCAGCGGCGGCGGCCCGGCCCGGCAGGTCGAGCGCGAAGCGGCCCGAGGCGCCGGTGTCCGAACAGGCCCTAGAAGGGCGGCGGCGACACGACGTGCAGGGCTTGTCCGGTCTGCGGATGGGTGAAGGCCAGTTCGCTGGCATGCAACAGCAGCCGCGGCGCCAGCGCCTGCACGGCCGGCGGCGCGTACAGCGCGTCGCCGAGGATGGGGTGGCCGACGGCCTGCAGGTGCACGCGCAGCTGGTGGGTGCGCCCGGTCTCGGGGTGGAGCTCGAGCCGGCTGCGGTGGCGGGCGAGGTCGCGCGACAGCACGCGCCACCGCGTCAGCGCCGGCTGGCCGCCTTCGGCATCGGTGCGGCGCAGCGGTCGGTTCGGCCAGTCGGCGGCGATCGGCAGCTCGATGCGGCCGCGGTCGTCGGCGACGCAGCCGGCCACGACGGCGACGTAGCGCTTGTCGACCTGGCGCTGCTCGAAGAGCCGGCCGAGGCGGCGCTGCAGGTCGGCGCCGAGCGCGAACAGCATCAGGCCCGAGGTCGCCTGGTCGAGGCGGTGCACGACGCGCGCGCCGGGCCACCGCGCCTGCACGCGCAGCGCGAGGCAGTCCTGCTTGTCGGCGCCGCGACCCGGCACCGCCAGCAGCCCGGCCGGCTTGTCGACGACCAGCAGGTGCGCGTCGGCGTGGCGCGGCTCGATCGCGTCGCCCGTGTGGATCACGCGACGACGACGATCGGGAACTCGGCGCGCAGCCCGTCGGCCGCCGGCACGAAGGGCCGCGTCAGCGCGGCACGGTCGGCCGGGTCGCGCAGCTGGCGCCACAGGAAGTCGCGCGCATTGCCCGGGTCGCCCTCGACGTAGAGCTGGGTCGTCAGCAGCTCGCGACGGGCCAGCCTGACCTTCACGTGGATGTGCGGCGTGCGCCCGTCGTAGGCGGCGGGCCGCAGGGTGCGGAAACGGTAGCGCCCCTGCGCGTCGACGGCGATGCGGCCGAAGCCCTGGAAGTCCGGATCGGCGCGCCCGCCGTCGCCGGGATAGTGGTAGTGGCCCTGCTGGTCGCACTGCCAGATCTCGACCTGGGCGTCGCGCACCGGCCGGCCGCCGAGATCGACGACGCTGCCTTCCAGCCAGACCGGCTGGCCGGCGCCGTAGCGCCGCACGCCGTTGCGCAGCAGGTCGGCGTCGCTGTCCTCGGGCAGTTGCACCGGGTAGAACGGGCCTTCGGTCTGCGTCGGTGTCGGTCGCAGCGCCGCGATCGGCGCGGCACGCAGGCCGAGCTGCAGCGCCGGGCAGGCGATCAGCGCGATGCCGCTCGCGGCCTGGCTCAGCAGGCGCCGGCGGTTGCGGGCGGGCAGTGGGGGCATGGGCACCTCCGCAGGGATTCGGAGGCGCGAGTGTGCGCCGACGGCCGGTCGCCCGGCGCGGCGCCGCTCAAAGGCCGAGCCAGGCGCCGATCTTCAGCATCTCGGCTTCGTCGTAGGCCGCGAAGCCCTGGTACTTGCTGGGCTCGAGCTTCTTCTTGCCCTCGTCGGTGGTGTCGAGCGCGAGCAGGTAGTCGCGCACGGCGCTGATCTGCTCGGGCGACAGCTTCGGGCTGGCGATCACGTGCTTGATGGGGACCTGCTTCGACTTGAACAGGATCTTGCCGCCCTTGGCCTGCCAGGCCTTGATGACCGCGCCCGAGGCGGTGGCGCCGGCATGCGTCAGGTTGTTCTCGACGAAGAAGGGCACGGCGTCCTGGTAGCGCGTGTAGGTCAGCGCCACCTGCCTGGGGTCGCCCACGGCGTCGCGCAGCGTCGCGCGCACCATCCACGACGTGATCGAGTCCTCGTCCGGCGCGCCGAGGCGCAGGCCCTTGAGGTCGGCGACCGACTTCAACGGTGAATCGGCGTTGACCAGGAAATTGGCGCTGTACTGCTGGAAGCCCTTGGTGACGGCCATCAGCTTGTAGCCCGAGTTCTTGATCGCCAGGATCGACAGGTGCGCCGGGTGCACCATCGCCAGGTCGTAGGCCCGCTCGGCCAGCTTGGCGCGCAGCGTCGGGTAGTCGCCGACCGGCAGGATGGTGACCGGCTGCTTCAGCAGCTTGCTCAGGTCGGCCGCGATGGCGGCATAGCGCGCCGCGATCTGTTCGGCCGGGACGCGGTAGGTGACGCCCTCGTTGACGGCGAACACCAGGTCGGCCTTCGCCAGCGGCGTCAGCAGCGCAAGGCTCAGTGCAAGGATCGAACGCCAGGCCAGTCGCTTCATGCGGGGGTCTCCTCGGGCTCCTAACGCGGGCATTGTCCCGCGCAGGCGGGCCGGCCGGCTGGCGATGTCGCCCCGTCGCGACGCCGGCGCCGGCCGGGGCGTGACGGGCTGCTCGACGCTGTCCCAGGAAGGAACACGCCTACTTCAGCAGCGTCTGCTCCATGAAGCGCAGCATCGCGTAGAACTGGAAGTCGGCGTTCTCCTTGCGACGGAAGCCGTGGCCCTCGTTCTCGGCGCGCAGGTACCAGACCGGGGTGCCGTTCTCGCGCACCCTCTTCACGATCTGCTCGGCCTCGGTCCACGGCACCCGCGGGTCGTTGCGGCCCTGGATGACGAACAGCGGCCGCGTGATCCGCTGCGCGTTGTTAAGCGGCGAGATGCGTTCGAGGAACTCGCGCATCGCGGGCTCGCGCTCGTCGCCGTACTCGACGCGCCGCAGGTCGCGGCGGTAGCTCTCGGTGTTGTTGAGGAAGCTCACGAAGCTGGAGATGCCGACCACGTCGATCGCGCCGGCGATGCGGTCGGCGTAGTGCACGCTGGCCGCCAGGCTCATGTAGCCGCCGTAGCTGCCGCCGGCGACGATCACGCGCGAGGCGTCGAGGCCGGGCTGCGTCGCGATCCAGTCGAGCAGGCTGCCGAGGTCCTTGACCGCGTCCTCGCGCTTCATGCCGTTGTCCAGCGCGAGGAAGGTCTTGCCGTAGCCGCTCGAGCCGCGCACGTTGGGCTCGATCACCGCGATGCCCAGCTCGTTGATCGCGTAGTTCCAGCGCCCGAGGAAGCCCATCGTCGCCTGACTCTCCGGGCCGCCGTGGACCAGCACGACGACCGGGCGCTTGCCGGCGAAGCGCGCCGGCGGCGGGCTCAGCACCGCCGACATCGGCAGGCCGTCGAAGCTCGTCCAGCGCACGATGCGCTGGTCCGGGAAGGAGGTCGCATCGATGCCGGCCGGCACGTAGGCCTGGGTCCAGCGCTGCAGGCTGCCGCCGCTGTCCAGCACGAAGAGCTGGCCGGGCCCCTGGCCGCTGTCGATGCCGACCGCCAGCGCGCCGCTGCGGGGGTGGAAGGCGGGCTTGCGGACGCTGCCCGCGGGCAGGCCGGGCCGCGGCAGTTCGCGCAGCGTCGATGCATCGAAGAGCCGCAGTTCCTGCCGGCCGTCGACGTTGACCTGTGCGGCGACGCGGCGGCCGTCCTCGCTGAGGCTGGCGTTGCCCACGTCCCACGGGATCGCCGCGCTCACGCGCTGCAGTTCGCGGCGCGCGAAGTCGTAGACCATCAGTTCGCGGAACTCGCCGGCGCGGTCGCTCAGGACAAAGAGCCCGCTGCCGTCGGGCCGGAAGTCGACCGGCGAATGCGTGGCCTTCAGGGTCTCGCCCGCGGCCGGCAGCAGCTGCGTCGGCGTGCCGCTCGCCAGGTCCACCAGCCAGACCTGCGATTCGTTGGCCGAGCGGTAGCTGGTGAGAGCCAGCCGCCGGTCGTCGCGCGAGACCGCGCCGCCGAACCAGCCGGTCCCCGGCAGGTCGGCGAGCTTGCGCCGCGACCCGGGCTTCAGCGGATCGACCAGCCACAGCGTGGTGCCCGGATTGGCGCGCTGGCCGCCCTCGGCCGTGCGATCCAGCGGCACCGAGCTGTAGATGAGCTGGGAGCTGCCGCGCAGCCAGCCCACCATCGCGTGGCGCTCGTCCGGATCGGTGAGCAGGGTGGCCGCGCGCGTCGCCAGGTCCAGCCGGTAGAGCTGGTTCGCCTCGTCGCCGCCGCTGCCGCGCGAGAAGACGATGTAGCGCCCCTCGCGGGGCTCGTAGCTGGCATCGGTGACGGGGTCGGCGAAGTCGGTCAGCAGCTCCGGCGCGGCCAGCGGCGCACCGACGCGGAACAGCTGGACGGTGCTGGCATCGGCGCGGCGATGCGACACCAGCATCTCGTTGCGCGTCGGGTGCCAGTCGACGAAGCCGTGGCCGCGGAAGTCGGTGTACTTCTCGACCCGCCGCACCAACGACACCGGGATCGGCGGGATGCCCTCCGCGACCAGGTTCTCGTTCGGCAGCAGCGTGCCTGCGGCCGGCGAGGCCGCGGGGCCGGCGCAGGCGGCCAGCAGCGTCGACAGTGCCAGGGCGGCCCAGGCCAAGGGGCAGGGGAATGAACGCATGGTCGGCGTGAGGTCGGTCGGGCTCGTGGCCCCGGAAGGCCGGAATTCTGGCCGAAGCCCGGGCGCGCTCAGAAGCGGTCGATCAAGCCCGACTGCAGGGCCGACTCGGGGTTGGAGCCGGCCGCCCGGACCCGCCCGAGGGCCTCGTCCGCCGGCAGGCCCAGGCGCTTGAGCAGGCAGGCCGCGGTCGTGCCGGTGCGGCCGATGCCCGCCGCGCAGTGCAGCAGCAGCACCTCGCCGGCCGCCAGCGCGCTGGCCATCTCGGCGACGCCGTCCTGGTAGGCGCGCAGGCTGTCCGCGATGCCGAAATTGCGCATCGCCAGCGGCTGCCAGCGCCAGGGCAGGCGGCCGGCAACGATGGCGGCGTGGTAGTCGGGAGACAGCTCGGCCACCTCGTCCAGCGGCGTCAGGCAGACGATGCGGGTCAGTCCGTGCCGGCGGGCCTCGGCCTCGAAGTCGGGCCAGGCCTGCAGGCGTCCGGGCATGGCCGCCAGCCAGAGCTGGCCGGGCGTGGGCGGAGGCAGGGGCAGCGGTCGCATGGCGGGTCGGGTCGGCACCGTGGATTCTCCGATGCCCGCCGCCCCGTCGACGACCCCACGCGGCGCTCGGCGCGGCCCGGCCGCTACATTGCGCGAAGGAGACAAGACGCGTGCGGGCTCATGCCGCCGGCACCGATCACCAGAACCATCGACATGGGGTCCTGCGCCCGTACCTTGCGGCTGCTCGTCGCGCCGCTGCTGCTGATGCTCGTGACGGCCTGCGCCGGTGTCGGCGCCGCGTCGCCCGGTCGCGCGACCGAGGTCGGCCCCGGCGTCTACATGATCCGCGGCGCCGACGGCGAGCTCGATGCCACCAACCTCGGGCGCCTCGGCAATGCCGGCTTCATCGTCGGCGAGCGCGGCGTCATCGCCGTCGATGCCGGGGTCTCGTACCTGCATGGGCAGGCCTTGCTGGCCGAGATCGCGCGCGTGACCGACAAGCCGGTGCGGCTGCTGGTCATCACGCACGCGCGCCAGGAGTTCCTGTTCGGCGCGGCGGCCTACCGCGAGCGCGGCATCCCGGTCCTGATGCAGCGGCGCGTGTCGCGGCTGATGACCGCGCGCTGCGAGGGCTGCCTGAAGACGCTGAACCGCGTGCTCGGCGAGGAGGCGATGCGCGGCACCGCGATGTTCGTGCCCGACCGCGAGTTCGACGTCGCCGAGACGCTGGACCTGATCGGGCGCCCGGTCCGGCTGCTGTCCTACGGTCACGCCAGCGGACCCGGCGACACGGCCGTGCTCGACGTCGCCAGCGGCGTGCTGTTCGCCGGCGGTCTGGCCGATGCCGAGCGCGTCCCCGACATCCAGGACGCCGAACTGCCCGGCTGGCGCGAGGCCATCGCGGCGCTGCAGCGTCTGCCGCTGAAGACCGTCGTGCCCGGCCATGGCCCGGCAGCGTCGCCCGACGTGCTGGGGCGCGTGCGGCGCTACCTCGACCGCCTCGAGGCTCGGCTGCTAGAGTTAAGCCGCGCCGATGTCGCGCTCAGCGAGGTGCCCGACGCCGCCGAGCTGCCCGAGTTCCGGGACTGGGACCAGTACCAGATCATCCACCGTCGCAACGCCTCGATCCTGTTCGTGCGCATGGAACGAGAGCTGCTCTTCAAGTAGGCACGGCGAGCGAGGCAGCATGGATCGCAAGACTTTCATCGGACGGACCCTGGTCGTCGTCGGCGTGATCGCCACCGGCGTGTTGGCGGGCCTGCCAGCGCTGGCCGCGCCCGGCGGGCTGCCGACCAACGTGCAGCACACCGACTCGTCGCCGCAGTGGGAGGCCCTGCGCGCCAAGCTGTTCGGCACGCGCCGGATCGATGCGGGCTCGGGCCAGGTGCAGCTGACCGTGCCGCTGCGGGCGGCCTACGGCGCGTCGGTGCCGGTGAAGATCGTCTCGCGCCAGGCCCAGAAGCCCGAGCTCTACGTGAAGAAGATGTTCGTGCTGGTCGACAAGAACCCGTCGCCGGTGGCGGCCGTGCTGGATCTCGGCACCGAGCTCGGCCAGGCCGATTTCGAGACCCGGCTGCGCGTCGACGAGTACAGCCACGTGCGCGTCGTCGCCGAGCTGTCCGACGGCTCGCTGCACATGGATTCGCGCTACGTCAAGACCTCGGGCGGCTGCTCGGCACCGCCGAACCGCGACAACCCGCAGCTGATCGGCAAGACCCTCTTCAAGCTGCCCGAAGGCGTGAAGCCCGGCCTGCCGACGCTGGCCGACGTCACCGTGCTGCACCCCAACGACACCGGCTTCGAGCTGAACAACCAGACGGTGATGTTCATCCCGCCGCACTTCGTGCGGACCATCAAGGTGACCTACGGCGAGCGCACGCTGTTCGAGTCCGAGCAGGACTTCTCGGTCAGCGAGAACCCGACCTGGCGCTTCAACTTCGTGCCGCGTGCCGGTGCCGAGCTGAAGGCCGAGGTCGAGGACTCGAAGGAAGGCCGCTTCTCCGGCCGCCTGGCCGTCGGCGGCGCCGGGCTGTGAGCGCAGGCCGCCTGCTCGCGGGACTCTGGCTCGCGCTGGCGACGACGCTGGCCGGTGCGACCGGCCTGCCGGCCGCCTACGACGCCATCGTGGTCCAGCCGAGCGGCGGGCCGGCGCGCAGCGAGTTCGACCTGACGCCGGCCCTGAACCGTGCCCGCGCCGAGAACAAGCGCCTCTACGTCTACCTCGGTGCGAACGACTGCCGCTACTGCCGGCAATACGAGGCCTTCCTCGACAAGAACGCGAAGGAACTGCTGCCGCACTTCCGGGCGAAGTACATCGTGGTCGACTTGCGCAGTTCGCTGTCGGTGCCGGCCAAGGACGTCTACATCCGCGCCGGCGCCAGCAGCCTGCCGTATGCCGAGTTCCAGCGCTCGATCGGCGACGAGCGTGCCCGCCAGCTGGTCTATCCCAACGTCTGGCTGTTCGATGCTGACCTGAAGCCGCTGATGCAGATGCCCTCGGGGGCCGGCACCTTCCTGACGGTGCCCGACCAGATCGAGATCCTGCAGCTGGTCCAGTAGCGCGCGTGTCGCGCCTCAGCGCGGCGGCGGCAGCGGCTCGCCGAGCAGGCGCCGCCACAGCCAGGGCAGCGTGCGGCCCACGTCGGGCCTGATGCCGACGGTGAAAGCCGGCACCTCGCTCCAGCTGTCGCCGCGCCGCTCGGCGATCACGAAGCGGAAGAAGTAGCTCGGCTCCTGCCCCATGCGCAGGTCGGTCAGCAGCAGCCGGCCGTCGCGCTCGGCGAGGCTGAAGAAGCCGTGCGAGAACGCGGCGATGCGCTTCACGGCGTCACGCTCGCCGTGCGCGGCCATCAGGGCCTCGCCGCGTTCGAAGCGATCGAAGACGATGCCGCGCCCGTCGTCCAGCAGCGAACGGTAGCCCTCGACATAGCCCTGCGGCGTGATCGCCAGCACGCGCCAGAGGACGGAGTTGAAGGGCGTGGGCGTGACCAGCAGGGCCCGGGTCTCGACGCCCTGGGCCGCGAGCGCCTCGCGTGCGACCGCGCTGACCTGCTGCTGGGCGAGCACGCCCCAGGCGAGGTAGGCGGTGCTGAGCGCCAGGCCGGCCGCGTTCCAGCGCAGTCCGCGCGCCGGTGTCGCCGCCAGCGCGACACCGACCCCCACCAGCAGCGGCAGCGTGTACAGCGGGTCGATGATGAAGATGCTGCCGACGCCGTAAGGCTCGCTGGTGAAGGGGCGTGCGATCTGCGTGCCGTAGACCGTCATCAGGTCCAGCAGCGGGTGGGTGATCAGGGCCAGCCACACCGCGAGCCACCAGCGCCTGAAGAGGCCCGGTTCGCCGTGGAGGCGGTGGATCAGCGCGGCGATCAGCGGGGCCGCCAGCGTCAGCCAGAACAGCGCATGGCTGTTGGCACGGTGCAGGGTCATGTCGGCGATCGCGTCGCCATGGTCGATGAAGGCGTCGAGGTCGGGCAGCGTGCCGCACACGCCGCCCCAGAGCGCCGCCTTCCAGAGCGCGGTGCGCCGACCCATCACGGCGATGCCGACGGCCGCGCCGAGCGCGAGTTGGGAGAGGGAATCCATGCGGGCAGGCGGGCGAGTCGAGGCTGGCGCGGATGCTAGCGGCGGTCGCTGCGCGGCGCTGGCGACGTCGAACGATGCGCCCCAAAGGCGAAGGGCCACCCCGGGGGGCGCTCCGTGCGTCCGGACACCGCAACAGGTGCGGAGACGGGATCTGGCGCCGCGGTCCGGGCGATCCACGCCCCCGACCGGTGCGGGGGCACCATCATCGGCTAACCTCGCCGGCCCAGGCAGCCGCCACCGTGGCTGCAACGGATCCCTGCCAACCGGAGACACCGCGTGTACGGCCGTTTCGAGAAGCTGCTGCATCCCTATCCCGACGGTGCGCCGACCACGCCCCCGCTCGGCCTGGCCCGGTTCCTGTGGGATTGCACGCGCGGCCTGCGGCCCTGGCTGCTCGCGATGACGCTGCTGACTGCGGGCATCGGGGCCTTCGAGGCGCTGCTGTTCAGCATGCTCGGCCGCATCGTCGACTGGCTGGCAGCGGTGCCGCCGGCCGAGCTGTGGGCGCGCGAGGGTTCGACCCTGCTGCTGCTGGCGGCGGTGCTGGCCGGCAGCACCGTGCTGATCGCGCTGCAGTCGCTGATCAAGCAGCAGGGCCTGGCGGGCAACTTCCCGATGCTGCTGCGCTGGAACTTCCACCGGCTGATGCTCGGACAGAGCATGGGCTTCTACCAGGACGAGTTCGCCGGCCGCATCGCGACCAAGGTGATGCAGACGGCGCTGGCCGTGCGCGACACCTGGATGATCCTGGCCGAGCTGCTGGTCTTCGTGATCATCTACTTCGTCACGCTGCTGCTGGTGCTGGGCGGCTTCGACCTGTGGCTGATGGGGCCCTTCCTGGGCTGGGTCGTGCTGTACATCGCGGCGCTGCGCTACTTCGTGCCCCGGCTGGCCAGGGTGGCGCAGTCGCAGGCCGACGCGCGCTCGCTGATGACCGGGCGCATCACCGATGCCTACACCAACATCGCGACGGTCAAGCTGTTCTCGCACGCCGGGCGCGAGGCTGGCTACGCCCGCAGCGCGATGCAGGAGTTTCTGTCCACCGTGCACGGTCAGATGCGGCTGGTGACCGGCTTCGAGATCGTCAACCATGCCTTGAGCATGGGGCTGATCCTCTCGACCGCTGGCGGCGCGCTGTGGCTGTGGACCCAGGGTCAGGTCGGCGTCGGCGCGCTGGCCGCGGCGACGGCGATGGCCTTGCGGCTCAACGGCATCTCGCACTGGGTGATGTGGGAGATGGCGGCGCTGTTCGAGCACATCGGCACCGTGCAGGACGGCATGAACACGCTGGCGCGGCCGCACACCGTCGTCGACCGTCCCGACGCGCAAGCCCTGAAGGTGACGCGCGGCGAGGTGCGCTTCGAGGACGTGAGCTTCGCCTACGGCGGCGACAAGGCGGTGATCGACCGGCTGAACCTGCACATCCGGCCGGGCGAGAAGATCGGCCTGGTCGGCCGCTCGGGCGCCGGCAAGTCGACGGTGGTGAACCTGCTGCTGCGCTTCTACGAACTGGAGCGCGGCCGCGTGCTGATCGACGGCCAGGACGTCGCGCACGTCACGCAGGACAGCCTGCGGGCCCAGGTCGGCATGGTCACGCAGGACACCTCGCTGCTGCACCGTTCGGTGCGCGAGAACATCGTCTACGGCCGCCCCGGCGCGACCGACGAGCAGATGATCGCGGCGGCGCGCCGCGCCGAGGCGCACGACTTCATCCAGGGCCTGACCGACCCGAAGGGCCGCAGCGCCTACGACGCCCATGTCGGCGAGCGCGGCGTCAAGCTCTCGGGCGGGCAGCGCCAGCGCATCGCGATCGCCCGCGTGATGCTGAAGGATGCGCCCATCCTGCTGCTCGACGAGGCCACCAGCGCCCTCGACTCCGAGGTCGAGGCCGCGATCCAGGCCAGCCTGTACCGGCTGATGGAGGGCAAGACCGTGGTCGCGATCGCGCACCGCCTGTCGACCATCGCCGCGATGGACCGGCTCATCGTGCTGGACAAGGGCCGCGTGGTGGAGGAGGGCGACCACCGCAGCCTGCTGTCCCGCGGTGGGCTCTATGCGCGGTTGTGGGCGCACCAGAGTGGGGGCTTTCTCGGCGAGGAGGCCGAGGACGACGACACGCCGGTGCTGGTCGTGTAACGCCGGTCCCACCGACGGTCCGGACGGCGGGGACCGCGGCTGCTTCCTGTTTCCTTGTCCCCTGATTGCAGGGGCGGTTGCCGCTGCGCATCGTCGTCGACTTGCCGCATGATCGGGCCAGGGCGGGGAGCCTTGTGACTGGAGTCGATTTCATGCGCGACTTTGAGGACTCGACCTTGTGGCGCATCAGCGCCTTCGAGCGGATCCGCGCCGAGACCGGCGGCAGCGGCTTCATGCGGCTGGAAGGCCGGCCGACGCTGCTGCCGACGACCTTGCAGGCCGATCTCCAGCGGCTCGAGGAGCAGCGCGCCGGCGACGACGTGCTCGAGGTCGTCGCGGCCTGCATCCGCCACCGCGAGCCGGCCCTGCTGTGCCTGCAGCACGAGCAGCTGGTCTGGCCCGTGACGCTGTTTCCGGCCGAAGGCCTGTACCACTCGCCGCGCGACATGTCGCAGGCCTCGCGGGACGGCATGGCCGGCCTGAAGGTGATCACCACCGAACCGCCCGGCGTGCGGCCGCCGGGCCACTGGATGTACGAGCGCATCGGCTCGGCCGACCAGTACCACCCGCTGGTGCCGTGGCTGTGGGCCGTGTCGCTGCACGGGCCGCGCAAGACGCTGCTCACGGAGATCGGCGGTACCGCGGCCTACCGGGCGCTGTCGCGCTCGACCGAAGGGCGCCCGGTGATCACCGGCGTGCTGGGGTCGGCCCTCGAGCGCCTGCATCGCGAGTCGGTGTCCTACCGCGACATCGCCCGCTGGCCCGGCATGAATCCCGAGCGGGCGGCGCGCCTGCTGAACGCGCTCTACCTGTCGGCCGGGCTGATGGTGACGCGCGCCAACGCGGCGGCCAAGTCCGAGCGCAGCCTGATGGGCGGGCTGTTCAATCTCGGCAAGCCCAAGCGCTGAACGCCCGACTGCGGCGGGTCCGCGGCGGGTCGTGCCAACATCCGGCAGCGTCCCCACCCGTCCGGAGCGTCCCGTGCATCCCGCCTTCCACCTTGTCGGCCTGGTCCTGCTGTCGCTGCCACGGGTCCTCGTCGCCGCCTCGCCAGCCGATGAGGACGCCCGCCAGTACGTGGCCTTCGTCGAGGACTTCGCCGGCACCTGCGTCGCGCGCAACGGCGTGCAGATCCAGGTGAAGAACACGCATCCGACGCGCAAGCTGCGCGTCTGGCTCGACCGCTACCACATGGGCAGCGGCACCGGCGATCGCTCGCGGTCCGAACTGCTGCCCGGCGCCGAGCCCGAGCCGCTGGGATGCTCGCGCACCGGTCACGGCGCGCAGGAGTGGCGCATCGTGCGCGCCGTCTTCGTCGACTGAGCCTGGCCTCGCCGCGCGATGCGGCGGGGTCTTGTCCGACGCCGGGTCGGCGTCGGCCTACACGCAGCACCTCGATCCACCGACAGACCGCGGCCGGCCGCGGCCCTACCGTGGCCTTGCTCGCCCGACGTCCTCGCAACGCGGCCTCCAGGCCGGGCGGGCCGGGCTCAACGCCACGAAAGGTGCCCCGATGAATCTCCGACGCAAGTTCCTGTTCGCCACGCTGGCCCCGATGGTCCTGCTCGCCGCCTGCGGCGGCGGCGACGACAGCCTCGACGACCGCCTCGACATCGCCGACCCCAAGGTGCGCTTCGTGCACGCGATCCCGCTGGGACCCAATGTCTCGCTGGTGCGCAACGACGTCGTGCAGTCGGATGCGACCAACGTGTCCTACCGTTTCGCCTCGCGCTACTTCGACGTCGAGACCGGCAACGCCACCTGGTCGGTGCGCACCGCCACCGGCAACGTGAACCTCGGCAACGTGCCCTTCGATGCCAACCGCGGCAACCGCTACTCGATCATCGCGCTGCCGGGCTCTGCGGCCGCCGACACGCTGCTGATCGACGACCCGTACAACAAGGGTCTGACCGCCAACAACGCGCGCGTGCGCATCGTCAATGCCGCGTTCAACGCGGCCAACGTCGACGTCTACGTCAACCCGACCGGGACCGACATCAACACCGTCGCGCCGAACTTCTCGACGGTGGGCTACAAGAACGCAAGCCCCGCCTCCGGCAACGACTCGGTCGACGTCACCCCGGCGACCTACCAGGTCCGCGTCACCGAAGCCGGCACGAAGAACGTCATCTTCAACGCGCCGGTGGTCATCGGCGTCAACGCCGACCTGTTGTTGATGACCCTGCCGGCCAGCGTCGCGGCCAACTCGATCAAGCTGCTGGTGGTGCAGTCCGACGACGACACGCGCACCGCCACCGAGATCGAGACCCAGTGACGCGCGCCTAGAAGCAGTCCGCGACGGGCTTCTTCATCCGGCAACTCCAGCGAAAGCCGTCGACGCCCTGCTTCGCCGATCGGCGGAGCAGCGCGGTCGGCTCGTTGGAGATCGCCTCCGGCAGCGGGACTTGCACCGCGGCTCCGGTGGAGTTGGTGAAGAAGTTGACGAAGCAGGTCTCCTGGCCGGCGCACAGCGTCTCGATCTGCCGTTCATAGGCAGCGCGGTCGCCGGCTTGGGCCGTCGGCACGATCACCAGCCGGATGATGCCCTGGCGGCCGGCGAGGGCCCAGTCGCCCGCTCCCGCAGCAGCAGCGGGCGGCAGCATGCCGCACGCTGCGACCAGCCAGGCGATCCGGCGGATCAGGACGGGCAGGGGGGCACGACGGTTCACGGACGCTTCCTCGGGAGCGGAGACGGTCTCATCCTAACCAAACGCCGGTGTCGGAATCGTCCGACAGCAAGTACCGGCCTGCGCCGATGGTCGCCGCCGCGCTCGCTTCCTAAGCTTTCGATACCGAAGCCCGGTCCCTGTCGCCCGCCTCCGCGTCGCTGCATACCGATCCGCGTCGCCTCGTGCGGCGCATTCACTAGGAGATGAAGATGAAGCAACGAATGCTCGCGGTTCCTGCAGGCGCCGCATTGCTCGTGTCCCTAGCGCTGGTCGGCTGCAACCGGCCGGCCGACGAGGCCCAGCGGGCCGAGACCCAGCCCGCCGCCCCGACGTCGATAGAGCAGAAGGTCGACCAGGCCCAGGCCAGCGCGCAGCAGCAGTACGAGCGCGCCAAGGACGCGGCGGCCGACATGGCCACCGACGCCAAGGTCGCCGGCAAGAACGCGGCCGACGAGGTCGGCAGCAAGGTCAGCGACGCCGTGATCACGACGTCGGTCAATGCCGAACTGGCCAAGGACGCCAAGCTCAGCGCACTGAAGATCAATGTCGACACCAGCAGCGGCCGCGTGGCGCTGCGCGGCACGGCTCCGGACTCGGCCTCGCGCGAACGCGCGACCCAGCTCGCGATGGCCGTGAAGGGCGTCGTCAGCGTCGACAACCAGCTGACGATCGATCCGCCGAAGAGCTGATCCGGCGGGCCGCGCAGGACGACGACGGGCACGTTCCTCGCGGGGCGTGCCCGTCGTTCGTCGAGGCGGGTGGCGCGGCGGTCCGTGACGCAGCGCACGCTGCGGTGGAGCGGTCAACCCCGAGGTGCGGCGAGCCGTTGAACTGGCCAGGAAAGTGCTCGCGTCTCGATGCTTTGCCGGCACGGTGCCGGCGGCACATTGAACCCGGGAACACCGCACTTGCCACAGGAGATCGCCGCCATGGGCTCTGCCAGCCGCCAATCGGAAACGCACTACGAGATCCGGTTCCAGTCGCTCTTCAACGAGGGCCGGGCGCTGAGCTTTCCCTGCGACGCCGAGGGCCACGTGCTGTTCGACGAACTGAGCGATCGCGCCCGCCACAACTACCTGTACGCGCGCGCCGTCGTTGGCCGCGAATACGCCGCGCCGGCCATCCTGGCCTGCGACCTGCACTGACCAGGCTCGCCAGGCGGGCGGGCCCGTCCCCGAGCGACGCGAAGGTCGCTTGCGAAGCAGCCGGCCCGCGATCCTGCGCTCACAAGCTGCAACACACGCGCCGGCCTCGACGCGGCGGCCGATGAACCCCGGCCGCCGCCGGCGGTCCATCATGCGGTCCCCGACGACGAGGAGGCGTGCATGAGCAGCAGGGCGGTCTGGATCACGGTGGTCGTGCTGACGCTGGGCCTGGGGGCCGCCGGCTGGTACGCGTATCAGAAGCTGCGCCCCGTGCCGGTCGTGGCCGTTCCGTTGCCAACCCCGGTGGCCGTGGCCGAGCCGGCCTCGGTTGCGGCCAGCGAGCCGGCGATCCGCTACCCGGTGGAACCGCCGGCCGCGGCGTCCGCGGGTGCGTCTACCCTGGAAGAAGCGCTCGCGGGCCTGCTCGGCCGCGCCGACGCGCAGCGCTTCCTGCGGCTCGACGAGGTCGCGCGACGCACCGTCGCCACGGTCGACAACCTGGCGCGCGAGCAGGCCCCCGCGCGGCTGTGGCCGGTGCAGCCGACGCCGGGGCGCTTTGCGCCCGAGGCGCGCGGCGAGCGCAGCGTGCTGTCGGCCGCCAACGCGCAGCGCTACGCGCCCTTCGTCGCGATGATCTCGGCGCTCGACAGCGCGCGCGCCGTCGGCGTCTACCGCCGCTTCTACCCGCAGCTGCAGCAGGCCTACGAGGCCCAGGGCTACCCGGGGCGCTACTTCAATGACCGCGTCGTCGCCGTCATCGACCACCTGCTGCAGACGCCCGACCCGGCCGGCGAGGTGGACCTGGTGCTGACCGAGGTCAAGGGGCCCTTGCAGGCGCAGAGCCCGTGGCTGCGCTACGAGTTCGCCGACCGCTCGCTCGAGCAGCGCTCGGCCGGCCAGAAGATGCTGCTGCGCATCGGCACCGCGAACGCGCAGGTGCTGAAGGCGAAGCTGCGCGAAGTGCGGACGCTGCTGGTCGCACCGTCCGCCGCGGCCGCGTCGCGCTAGCTCGAGGTGGCGTCGAACACCACCGGCTGCTCGATCACCAGGTCCGACGCCGGATAGGCGACGCAGGGCAGGATCCAGCCCTCGGCCTTCTCCTCGGCCAGCAGGCCCGGCCACTCGATGCGGTAGGTGATGCGCCCGCTGCGCAGCCGGCAGCGGCAGGCGCGGCAGCTGCCGTTGCGGCAGGAGCTGGGCAGCCGCAGCCCGGCGCCGCGGGCCGCGGCCAGCAGCGGCTGGTCCGGCGCGGCCGTGAACGCCTGCCCGCCGGGCTCGACCCGGACACGATGGCCGCCGGCACGGCTCGTGCTGTCGTCGGAGGGTTCAG
>Ga0268299_1001466_pt1 | contig 40934 bp, 26 predicted proteins | sample NOBtaG_FD_193484 | JGI IMG/M metagenome (GOLD analysis project Ga0268299, IMG submission 193484) | Activated sludge microbial communities from bioreactor in Nijmegen, Gelderland, Netherland - NOB reactor | ecosystem: Engineered > Bioreactor > Aerobic > Activated sludge | place: Netherlands... | reverse complement strand
GAAAGGGGAGAAGGGGAGAAGGGGAGAAGGGGAGAAGGGGAGAAGGGGAGAAGGGGAGAAGGGGAGAAGGGGAGAAGGGGAGAAGGGGAGAAGGGGAGAAGGAGCCATAGCAGATAGGATTACTTTGTTTCGCCGCTGTCTCTTCACCCCATCACCCGCTCACCCCATTACCCCATCACCCCATCACCCGCTCACCCCATTACCTCTTCACCCCATCACCCGCTCACCCTTTCACCCCATCACCCGCTCACCCTTTCACCCCATCACCCCATCACCCATCACCCCATCACCCGCTCACCCCATTACCTCTTCACCCCATCACCCGCTCACCCTTTCACCCCATCACCCCATCACCCATCACCCCATCACTTCCTTGTCAGTACAACCGGAGCCTGTTCAGCGCTGAGGATCATGCTGAAGAAACTGCGGACGGCGGTGTATTGTTCAACGGGAATCACCGACGGTTTCAGTACCAGCGACCGTTTGAAAATCAGATAGCCGTCTTTGACTTCATAAGTCACAGCGTAATTGCCGAAAGGCTGGTTCAATTCAGCAGCGTCGGGCAATTCGTCCACCTCGAACCCGTCTGGCAATTTGATCTTGACGGTTTCCTTGTATGCTTCGGCTTCCAGCACGACTGGATGCGTTCTTTTGTCCGAAGTCAGAAACACTGACGAACGCCGCGAAACAATCGCCGGTTTGAAGACCAGCAATTTGTCGCGCATGGTTTTTGCATAACCGGGCGAACTGAATTCCACATCCAGCACGAATTGACCGGCGTGCGAACTGTCCTCCGGTTCGGCTTTCAACACGTTGGCCGCCGGAGCCGTTTGAGTGATCCAGCGTTCGATGTATTTCTGGTATTGCGGGCGAGCCGCGCGTTTGAACAAACGCCGCTCTTCGACGGCTGCCTGGCCGTAGGAGCGTTCGTTGACCGTCGCCTTCAGCGAACCGTCCGCGCCGAGCACGGCTTCAACGTTTCGTTCCATGCGATTGGCTTCGGGCGGAGTGACGGGCATTTTCACCAGATCGCCCAGTTCGCCCGCCGCCACCAACGCAAAACTTCCTTGTTCGTGATCTGGCAGATCGCCAACCGGCGTGTCGTCATCGGTCGGGTCGAAAATCAACAATCGCCCCAGCGTCGGATGTTTGATGATCGTCGCGGCGTCGGTCTGTTCGCTGACCTTGACGGCGATGATGCAGTGATTGAACTGTTGCGGCGAAGGCCATTCGGGCTGCACGCGATGCGGATCGCCGGAATAGATAATCACCGGATACGATTCGATGCCCAGCGATTTCAACATCGCGCGCATCAGGTTGGCCTTGTCCTTGCAATCGCCGTAATTCTTGTTGAATACGTCCATTGCCGAATGCGGGCGATAACCTCCGCCGCGCCCTACATCAATCTGTATGGAAATGTAATTGACGTTTTGCGCGTGGCGGCCAATGGCCTGAATCTTCTCGAATTCGGTTTTGGCGTTGGCGGTCAGTTCGCGCGACTTGGCGGCCATCGCGTCGTTGAAGCCGGATTGCGGGTCGTTGAGTTCGCTGGCGTAACGCGAAACATCTTTCCAACTGGCGAAGCTGCGCAGCAGGGTCGTTTTCGATTCCGGCGGGAAGACGTTGACGGCGATGTATGCAACCAGTCTGGACATGCGCGGGCTGGCCGGCTCCGGTTCTATCGGTTGCAGGTTACGCAATTCCCACGTGTAGCTGTTGCCGCTTATCTGCGGTTCGATTTTGGCGTGGTTGAAGGTCAGCGCGTCGGCACGCCAGTTTTGCGGCAGGCTGACGGTCAATCGCGACATCAGCACGGGGCTGCCCTGCTGGAAGAACCACAGGAATTGCGAAAACACTTCGCGTTCTTCGGTGATGATTTCGTAGCCGAATACGCAACCGGGTTCAACGTCATTGACGGCGGAAATGATTCTCATGCGCGAATCGTTGTAAACATCATTGTCGGCCAGCGCCATATCCATGGTTTCTTTTTTACCGTAGCTGATGGTTTGGCCGTTGGGGCGAATCAACCAGGCGCGCATATCTTTCACCTTGCTGGAACCTGTGTTGTAACTTTCGCTGGCGCGCGCGTGGCCACGCCCTTCGCGCGAAAGTATTTTCACCGCCCACCACGAAGTGGTTTTGATCTTGCCGTCGTCTTCTATGGTTTTGCGCGATTCGTCGTGCAACACCACCGCGTGAACGTCTTTTCCGTATGTCGGCAAGCTGGTCGTTGCGGTTTGTTTCAACCAGGCGGGCGGTTCATCGGCGAATGCGACGGCGTTCAACGCCAGTATGAGCAGCGTTGCATGGCATGTCTGAACGATCAGTTGTTTCAGCATAATTTCTCCCTTCGGAGTCCGAGGCCGGGCAATAGAGCGCATTGCCCGGCCTGCCTGATTACTGTTTGCCGGTTGCCGCCGCGCCCTGTTTGAGAGTGATGGCGTGATTGTCAGCTTGATGAACGGCGTCGAAAATCTGCTTCAGGGAAGGATACATGGCTTTGGCGATTATCAACGTCTGGAATTTGAAATTGCGTTTGTAAACCAGGGTTTTCATGTCCTTGGTGATGGCCAGTGATGCGTCGTAATTGCCTGCATCTCCGAAATTGATCGAGCCGGGAGCTTCCGCGTTGTCCAGCGCGTATCCGTCGGGCAGTTGGATTTCAATGTCGTCAAGTTCCGTCCATGGGAATTGAAAATAAACGTCGTTCTGCCGGTTTTGCGTCGGGAACATGGCGGCGACATTTCTATGGAAAAACGCCGGTTGCAGGAAAATTCGTTTGCCCGTTCGTTCGGCATATCCGGGCACGCGAACCTTGTACGAATACACAAATGGTTTGAGCGGATCGTTGGCGCTTTCGATTTTGATGTCGGACAGTTCGCCACCCAACCGACCTTTGATCGAATTGCGTAATTTGGTTTCGCGTTCTTCCGGTGTGTCGTCGTCGTTGTCTTCCTTCATTTCGACGGCGAAATGACCGGTGTATTCCACGCGAACGGTTCCCTCCAGCGAACCGTCTTCCGTCAGCTTCAATTTGGCCTGACGTTTCTTCATGGATTTATCAGCGGAGGAAATAGGCGTCGTCACAAGGCCGGGTTCCTTTGAATCAGTGATCAGCGCGGGAATGCCTTCTTCCTGCCAGCGCAACATGCCGAAAGGCACGTAGGTGCTGGACGGGTCGAAAAATTTCCACTGATCGCCGACTTTGACGGCGATGTTGTATCCGCGCATGAAATACAGGTTGGTGAAATTCGGGTCGAAGAATTTACGACTGCGGTCTCCGATGCGAGTGAATCGCGCTTCCATCCCTGCGGCTCCGGTCATGGCGGCGAACAGGAAGTTGATGTCGAGGCCGGTTCCGTAACCGCGTTTCAACGTGTCGGCGGGCGAATTGTTGTCCTTCAACTTTTGCAGTTGTTCGGCGGTCAGCCCCGACGCATCGCTGTTGATATTTTTGATCTTCGTGCGGCAGTAGTTGAAGATGCGTTCCAGCTTCTGTTCCGGCGTCGCGGCATCGCCGACGGCTTCAGCGGTGGCGCGCCGAATGTCGTCGTTGATTTTCATGTCGGCCTTGCGCAGTTCGAACAACCGTTTGCCTTCGTCTTTCCAGTATTCCATCGGCGCTCTTCTGACATCGGGCGAGTAATAGACCAGCATCCACATTTTGACCTGATCTTCGGGCGGCATGTTCGGCTCTTCACGGAACGCAGGCATGTTTTTTACTTCCGTCAGGTAATAACCATTCTTGTCTTTCACGAAATTCGGAATCTGTCCCTGAAAGGTAATGGTTTTCATCGGATACATCGCCAACGGATCGGGTTTCAGATAATACCGAACCAGTTGGACTGGAATGTCGCGTTGGAAATCCATCTTGACGTAGTTGGTTTCGTATTCAAAAACTTCGCGCCAGCGATATTCGATGATTGCGCCGGGTTCGATGCCGGGCAGGGCAAACGATTTCGACTTCAGCTTGAACTTGCCGAATTTGACGACTTCGCGGTCGAAGATGGCGTCTTTCTTCAATTCGACGATTGTGCCGTCCGGTTTGATGGTGCGCGCGGCAATGTCTTTGATCGAGGTGCCGTTGAAATAGGAAATATCTATCTTGCTTTGAGTCTCCTTGCCGCGTTCGGTGAAGACCTTGACGCGCAGATAGTGGATGAAGTCCGTGCCGGAATTGGAAGCGTCGTCAACATAAACTTCCCAAAGCAATGCTTCAGCGTCGGCGTCTTTTTCGACCTGGGGCGCTTTGAGCGCCAGGTGAGCCGGATCAACAGGTTTCCATTCTTTGGTTTGGGCAGCGGCAAACGAGGAAATGATGCAAAGCAGGCACAAGGTCAGGTAAATGGTTGGGCGATTGGATTTCATGACATAACCTTTCTGTTGACGGGCTATCGGTCAACATTGTCGAAAATCGGGACTTGGCCGAAGCAGATTTCGATCAGGGGTGGCTTGATGAATCGGCTTCCAGTGAAAAATGCTGAGCGGCAGATGCCGGAAAAAAACTTAACCGTGAAAAAACAACTATATGGGGATCGAAAACGGCGCGATCTTAAGGTCGTTTCTGATGGTAAGGCAATCAAAATCTGTTGCCCGAAGGATTAAGAACTGATGTTACGCACTAAAGAAATGAGCATTGTGCTTGACACGGTTTTCGTCCCGACAGGGACGGTTTGAAAATAGCCCGGCAGTTCACTGCCGGGAAAGGCGGCAAATGAATCGGCGTCCTGTAGGGACGCCTGAAGTCCCGCCAGCGTAAGAATCAAGCGTCCTTACAGGACGCGGCAGAAAAACCTCTGCTACCCGGCGTTGAAACGCCGCGCTAATTTCAACCGTCCCTACCAGGACGAAGAAACTGTCAAATGCTTTGCTTGATTTGCCATCGCGTAACATCAGTTAAGAAAATAAGTGATCTGACATTTCGCAGATGAAGTCTTCGTAAAGAGACTGTCTGAGCCTGCATCTCGCGCAGTTCAAAAGGTCGTCAGGAGTTTTTCTTTGACTTGCCGCGCGGCTTGATGGTCTAATGCCGCCCTGATTCGACAAGGCCCTGCTTGACCAAAACTTTGTTCGAGTTTTGATTAGTTGCATCACGAAATCCGACCGATCATCAACCCCCGACACCGAATTTTTAAGATAAATAGCTCATCTGTTTGGCCACTTGGCTGCCCCAAGTTTGCTACGGCATTGCCGCAGGAGAGAACTGACGATGAATGACAAGACTCCCTCACCCATGACCTTCATAACTTCTATTTCCCGGCTTCATTTTCTGATTCCAATTGTCGCGCTGATTTTGGCGTTCACGACGCTTATTGCGCGACGCAATGTATCTGCGACTTCGGCAGTGGTGACTGAAACGACGATTTCGACCATCGCTGGCGGCGGATTCGGGTCTGACGTGCCCGCCCGTCAGGCGCCTATGGTTTTGCCGACAGCCGTTGCGCTCGATCCGCGAGGACGCGGTTTTTACATTGTTGACGAAGTGGACGGAACCAGTCTGCTGCGGTTCGTCAATACCTTGTCCGTGCCGGTGACTCTGGCCGGAACCACTGTTCAACCCGGACAGGTCAATCTGATCGCAGGCGGCGGCATTCAAAGCGATGACGGCGTATTGCCGCGCGACACCGATTTGGCTCAAATCACTGGTTTGGCAGTTGATCCTTCAGGAGACGCTGTTTATATGACTATTCCGTCGTTTTTCGCCATTCGGGTCATCAACGTCGGCGCGCAGAATCTGACGGTGCTGGGCAAGACCATTGTTCCGGCGACGATCAGTACCGTTGCTTCGCTCGATCTGGCGTCGTTTCGTTCTGTAGCGATTCAGCCTTCGACGCGCGAGATTCATTTTGTGGCAGGGCGATTGGTTCTGAAGCTGAACAGTTCGGGCGGGCAGGTGGTTGTGGCCGGAGGCGGCAATCCGATGACAGGCAATGGCGACGGCGGCCCTGCTACTCAAGCCCGGCTGACCACGCCGACCGGAATTGCGTTTGATGGTTCCGGCAATCTGTTGATTGCCGACGGCGGAGACGCCCGCACCATTCAAGGCAGCGTTCGCAGAGTCACTTCTCAAGGCATCATCAGCACTCTGGCGGGGGCGTTGGAATATCCGACCGGCATAACCGTGGCGACCAACGGCGACGCATTTGTCGCGCTCGGAAATGCTCAGCAAATCATTCGTGTGACGCCAGCGGGAGTGAAAACCACTGTGGCTGGTAATTCCAACATGGTGTTGTGCGATCCCAACTTCACTCCTACTTGTGGAGACGGCGGTGCGGCGACTCAGGCGTTTTTGAACATGCCGGACAGCACGGCCAACATCACGCTGGGTATCGCTGTGGACGGGCGAGGCGTTTATTTGCCGGATTTTCGTTACAAACGAGTCCGGTTCATCAATTTGAGCGGCGGGCTGCAGAACATTTTGGGAACGAACATTGCCAACAACGGCATCAACACCATTGTCGGCAGTGGACAACCTTCACCGTATGACGGAACGCAGGCGACCTACGCGGATATGTTTGTGCCGACCGGCGTGGCGGTTGATTCGCTCGGCAATCTGTTCATCGCTGATTCAGGAAACAACCGGCTCCGTTTCGTCAATCGCGGCAGCGCGCCGATTACATTGTTTCTGACCACGCCGCACGCCATGACGGTTCAACCCGGCCAGATCGTCACGCTCAATCGCGAAGCAGGAGAATTTCAATTGGATGACCGAATCACTACGGCGTTGTTCCTGACGCCGCAGGGACTGTATTCGACGCCAAATGGGTTGTTCATTGCCGATTCACAGGCTGGAGCCTTGATCAAAGTTCCGCCGACTTCCGTAACAGGGCGTCGCAGTGGGATCATTCGGTTCCTGAATACCTCGAACAGCGACGTGGTTTTCTTTCCCAACAGCAGCGACAACCGAATTGTCGTGCCTCCGGGACAGATCAAAGACATCGGCGGCGTAAGACCGCCGACGAATCCACAAGGCCTGGGCGATGGATTGCCCGCCAACCGGGTCGCCTTTTTCCCGACTGACGTGGCAATTGACCGCGCCGGAAACATCTTGATCGCCGATCAGGGAAACAATCGCATTCGCAAAATTGACGCACAATCGGGAATCGTCAGCACTGTGTTCGGAGATGGCGCCCAGGCAACGTTGTTTGGCCCGACAGGAATTGCCATGGACAACGCGGGACGATTGCACATTGCCGACACACGCAACAGCCGGATTTTGCGTCAGGACACGCCGACCAGCGCAACGTTCAGCGTGATTGCCGACAGCACGCGCAACATTCGCCGGCCACGCGATTTGACAGTGGATGCGGCAGGCAAAATCTTCATCACCAACGCGCTGACCCATCAGATTCTCGATCTGGATGCGCCGAACAATTCGTTGGGCACTACCAGCATCGTTGCCGGAACCGGCAATCCTGGGTTTTCCGGCGATGGCGGCGGCGGAGTTCAAGCAAGATTGAATTTGCCGAATCCCGGCACATTGACCAACGATATTCAGGTCACATGCAGCATCCTGACTTTGCCCAACGGCGATTTGATTTTTACCGACACCGTCAACAATCGCGTGCGAATGTTGAAGCGCACATCCAGCACTCCGCCGGTAGTCAGCGTTTCCGCAGCCAGTTTTGCGGGAACGGAAGTCGCTCCCGAATCCATCACGGCTGCTTTTGGCGATAAGCTGGCGACACAGGTACTTTCGTCCAACACGGTTCCTTTGCCGACCACGCTGGCGGGAACCACGGTCAGAATCCGCGACAGTCTGGGAATCGAACGCGCAACGCCGCTGTTTTTCGTCGCGCCGACGCAAATCAACTACCTGATTCCGACCGGAACCGTTTCCGGATCCGCTGTCATCACCGTCGTCAATTCTGAAGGGATCATTTCAACCGGCTCGTTGAACATTGCTTCGGTTGCGCCGGGCGTTTTCACGGCCAATTCCAGCGGGCAGGGAATTGCATCTGCCGTGTTGTTTCGCGTCAAAGCCGACGGTTCGACAAGTTACGAATCGATTTCGCAGTTCGATGTGGCGCAAAACCGTGTCGTTCACGTGCCGATTGATCTCGGCCCGGAAACCGATCAGGTGTTTTTGATTTCTTATGGAACCGGATGGCGATTCCGCAGCAGTTTGAACGCGACCCGCGTCACCATCGGAGGCATCGTTTCAGAAGTTTTGTTTGCCGGGGCGTCGGAAGATTTTGTCGGGTTGGATCAATGCAACGTTCGGATTCCGCGCACCGCTGCCGGGCGTGGCGAAGTCAATGTTGTGTTGACCGTGGATGGGAAAACGGCGAACACTGTCACAATCAATCTGAAATAGATGGCGTTCAGGCGGGATGGCGGCAGTTTTTTATTGATCGGCTGCCGCGCGGAACCTTATGAGAAGAAAAATTTATTTGACCAATCAAAAAGAATCATTGGACTGACCAATACGATTTGCGTATTTTATGGGCGGTGCTAGTGTCAGTTCACGCACCACAATCACTACCACAGAAAATTTGTACTAGTAATCCGAATCACCATTGTCAGGGGTTTGATTGTAATGGCGACTCCAAAAGGGGCTAACAAGTTGGTTCTTGTATTGATGTCACTGAACGCCAAATCGGCGTCAGCGGCAACTGTAAAGGCTATTCCGAGCGCCAAATGCAGCTTCCTCGCTGGTGACAAAAGTTAAGGTCAATTCCAAAGACTAAAACGATTGAAAAGCCTCAGCGAGATCGAAATCACTCGCTGAGGCTTTTGAATTTCTGGCTGTATGACTAACCGCCGAGCAGTAGTCAACGGCAGGAATTCGTCTATCTAACCGAGCATAATGATTTCCGACTTTATTGTCGTGGAATATCTGCGTGAGGACAAAATTGTATGATCTACAGCGAGCCACCGGCTAAACAAGGTTTGTATGACCCGAACTACGAACATGACGCCTGCGGAATGGGGTTTGTCGTTGATCTGAAAGGGCGTAAATCGCATGAAATCGTCGAACAGGCGCTTCAAATTCTGGTGAAGTTAAAGCACCGCGGCGCAGTCGGCAGTGAAGTCAACACGGGCGACGGCGCAGGCATTCTGGTGCAAATCCCTCACGAATTTTTCAGCAGGGAATGCGCGAAGCTGGGGATCGTTTTGCCCGAACCCGGTCATTACGCCATTGGGAATGTTTTTCTGCCCACCAATCCGGACAGCCGGCGCGCGTGCGAAGAAATGTTTGAAGACGAAGTTCGCAGGGAAGGGCAGGAAGTATTGGGCTGGCGCGACGTTCCTGTGGACGATTCGATGATCGGTCCAACGGCGAAAGCCGCTGAACCATGTTTTCGGCAAGTGTTCATCAAACGCGCCGCCGATTGGCCGGATGGAAAAGACGAACTGGCTTTCGAGCGCAAGCTTTGCATCATTCGCAAACAAAGCATTCGCAACATACGCAATTCCGGCATCGAACAGTCCAGATGTTTTTACATTGCCAGCCTGTCGTTCAAAACGCTGGTTTATAAAGGCATGCTCAGTTCCACTCAGTTGCGTCCGTTTTACCTCGATCTGCAGGACCAGGACTTCAAGTCGGCGCTGGGCATGGTTCATTCGCGATTTTCGACCAACACGTTTCCAAGCTGGGCGCGGGCGCATCCTTATCGGTATCTGTGCCACAACGGCGAAATCAACACTTTGCGCGGCAACATGAACTGGATGCACGCGCGCGAAGGCCGCATGAAATCGTCGCTCTTCGGGCAGGAAGATTTGCAGAAACTGTTGCCGATCATTGACGTGAACAATTCCGATTCGGGGATGTTCGACAACGTGCTGGAAATGCTGGTGCTCACCGGGCGTTCGATTGCGCACGCGATGATGATGATGATTCCCGAACCATGGTCGGGCGATCCGCAAATGAACGAGGAGAAACGCGCGTTTTACGAATACCATTCCTGCATGATGGAACCGTGGGACGGCCCCGCGGCGGTCGCCTTCACCGACGGCATTCGCATAGGAGCCGTGCTGGATCGCAACGGACTCAGACCGGCGCGATATTACGTTACCAAAGACGACCGGCTGGTCATGTCTTCGGAAGTCGGCGTGCTCGATATTGCGCCGGAAAACGTCGCTTACAAGGGGCGTCTGCAACCCGGTCGCATGCTGCTGGCCGACCTGGAACAAGGCCGCATCATTGACGACGAAGAATTGAAAATGGAACTGGCGCGGCAACATCCTTATGGCCAGTGGCTGAAGGAAAACATGGTCGCCATCGAAGCCTTGCCGTCGCCGAAACACGTATACGAAACCGATCACAAAACAATGCTGGTTCGCCAGCAGGCGTTCGGCTACACGCACGAAGATTTGCGATTGTTGATGGCTCCGATGGCCAAAGACGGCGTCGAAGCCACCGGTTCGATGGGGACGGATACGCCGCTGGCTGTGCTGTCCAACAAACCGCAATCGCTTTACAACTATTTCAAACAACTGTTCGCGCAGGTCACCAACCCGCCTGTGGACGCCATACGCGAAGAGTTGATCATGTCCACCGAAACGAACATCGGGCCGGAAGCGAACATGCTGGAACCCACGCCCGAAGTCGCGCACCTGATAAAACTTTCCACGCCGATTTTCACCAACGAGAATCTGGAAAAGCTGCGTCAGTTGGCCGACAAGGACAAGATGGGCTTCAAATCCATCACGCTGCCCATTCTCTTCAAAGCCAGCGAAGGCGCTGCCGGGTTGGAACACGCGCTGGATGAATTGTTCGCTCGCGTCAGCCGCGCTCATGCCGAAGGTTACGACATCATCGTTCTGTCCGACCGGGGATTGAATCGGGATTACGCCCCGATTCCCGCGCTGCTGGCTGTTTCGGGAGTTCACCATCACCTCATGCGCGAAGGCACACGCACCCAGGTTGGACTGATTCTGGAAAGCGGCGAACCGCGCGAAGTGCATCATTTCGCCTTGCTGCTCAGTTACGGCGCGCGCGGCATCAATCCGTATCTGGCGTTTGAATCGCTGCACGACATGATCAATCAAGGCATGTTGAAAGACGTGACCCATAAACAAGCCGTCGCCAAATACATCAAAGCAATCAACAAAGGCATCGTCAAAGTCATTTCAAAGATGGGCATTTCGACGGTGCAGAGTTACAGCGGCGCGCAAATCTTCGAAGCCATAGGGTTGAAGCAGGAGGTGATTGACAAATACTTCACCTGGACGCCTTCGCGCATTGGCGGCATCGGGATGGATGTCATCGCCAAAGAAGTGTTGATGCGCCACAACCACGCCTATCCCGACCGCCAGGTCAACGGCCACGCACTGGAAGCAGGCGGCCAATACCAATGGCGCGCCGACGGCGAAGCGCATCTGTTCAATCCGCAAACGATTCACACGCTGCAAAAATCCACACGCACGGGCGATTACAACACCTTCAAGGAATACAGCCGGATGATTGACAAGCAGGAACAGCAGCTTTACACGCTGCGCGGCTTGCTGAATCTGAAATCCGAACGTCCGCCTGTGCCCATTGACGAAGTCGAATCGGTAGAAGAAATCGTCAAACGTTTCAAGACCGGCGCGATGTCCTATGGTTCGATCAGCAAAGAAGCGCACGAAGCTCTGGCGATTGCGATGAATCGCATCGGCGGCAAAAGCAACACCGGCGAAGGCGGCGAAGACCCGGATCGCTTTACACGAGACGAAAACGGCGATCTTCGCAACAGCGCCATCAAACAAGTCGCGTCGGGACGTTTCGGCGTGACCAGCGAATATCTGGTCAGCGCCCAGGAACTTCAAATCAAAATGGCTCAGGGCGCAAAACCAGGCGAAGGCGGCCAGTTGCCCGGCAGCAAGGTTTATCCCTGGGTGGCCAAGACACGGCATTCGACACCAGGTGTGGGATTGATTTCTCCGCCGCCGCACCACGACATTTACTCCATCGAAGACCTGGCGCAGTTGATTTACGACTTGAAAAACGCCAACACGCGCGCTCGCATCAGCGTCAAGCTGGTGGCCGAAGTCGGAGTTGGAACCATTGCCGCCGGAGTCGCCAAAGCGCACGCCGACGTGATTCTGATTTCAGGTTACGACGGCGGTACTGGAGCTTCGCCGCAAACCAGCATCAAACATGCTGGCGTGCCATGGGAATTGGGATTGGCCGAAGCGCATCAGGTGCTGCTGCTCAACAATCTGCGCAGCCGCGTGCGGTTGGAAACCGACGGGCAATTGAAAACCGGACGCGACGTGGTGATTGCCGCGCTGCTCGGAGCCGAAGAATTTGGATTTGCCACCGCGCCGCTGGTTACGCTGGGTTGCATAGTCATGCGAGTTTGCCATTTGAACACCTGCCCGGTCGGCGTCGCCACGCAAAGCCCTGAGCTTCGCAAACGCTTTACCGGTTCGCCGGACAACGTGGTGAATTTCATGTACTTCGTCGCCCGTGAAGTGCGCGAATTGATGGCGCAACTCGGCTTTCGCACGATCAATGAAATGGTCGGACACACCGAATGCCTGGAACCCAGAAAAGAGATTGATCATTGGAAAGCGCGCGGGTTGGACTTTTCGGCGATTCTGCATCAACCGGATGTTCCGGCGGATTACGGACGCTATTGCCAGATCGAGCAGGATCACGGAATAGAAAAGACGCTGGATTACACGACGCTGTTGAAACTCTGCGAACCGGCGCTGGCCGAAGGCAAAACCGTCAAAGCCAGTTTGCCAATCAGCAATCAAAACCGCACAGTCGGAACGATTCTCGGCAGCGAAGTCACACGAACTTATGGCGCAGGTGGATTGATGGATGACACTATCCAACTGCATTTCACCGGTTCCGCCGGACAAAGTTTCGGCGCATTTGTGCCGCACGGCTTGACGCTGACGCTCGAAGGCGATTCGAATGATTACATCGGCAAAGGATTGTCCGGCGGCAAACTAATCGTTTATCCACCGAAAGCCGCGACTTTCAAACCCGAAGAAAACGTCATCATCGGCAACGTCGCGTTTTACGGCGCGACCAGCGGCGAAGCCTACATCAACGGCGTCGCGGGCGAACGATTCTGCGTGCGCAACAGCGGCATTCACGCCGTCGTCGAAGGCGTAGGCGACAACGGTTGCGAATACATGACCGGCGGGCGCGTGGTGGCGCTGGGCAAAACCGGGCGCAATTTTGCTGCGGGAATGTCCGGCGGCATCGCTTACGTGCTGGACGAAGACGGCAGGTTTTCCGACCGCTGCAACCGTGAAATGGTGTCGTTGGGCTTGCTGGTGCATTTGGGCGACGAAGAAGAATTTGAAATTCTGCGAACGATGATCGAACGCCACGCCGAATACACCGGCAGTCGCCGCGCGCAACAGATGCTGGACGATTGGGCGAACTGGTTGCCGCGCTTCATTCGCGTCATGCCCAACGATTACAAACGCGTGCTCGACACTCAGCGGCAAATGCGCGCCGCCGGGTTGAGCGAAGAAGAGGCCGTGCTGGCCGCCTTTGAATTGAACTCGACGGACGCCGCACGCGTCGGAGGCAAATAACTTGGCTGGATTTGGCCAGAACGTTTAGACTGCTCACGAAATTTCAGTTGAGAGGGATATTGCCATGGCTGCAAGAAGCGCTGTGATTCGTGTCGAACCTGATTTGGCTGAAGCCTACAACTCCGCCCCCGCGCAGGAACAAGCTCGATTGAAAGCCGTGCTGCGAACCGAATTGAGGCTGGTTCCAAAGAAAACTGCACCGCGTCTGTCGAAAAAAGAATCAGAGCTTTTTCTCAAAATTAACCGGGGCTTGCCAGAAGAACAATGGCAACGAATGGCGGAATTGAATGAAAAGCTTGAAGACGCCGGTCTTACGGAAGAGGAGCATGCTGAGTTGTTACGCCTGGCCAGGCGTTCTGAGCGATTGCAGGTGGAACGTTTGCGCGCAGTAATTGAATTAGCCGGGCTGCGCAAGGTTGAGCCGGAAGAAATGATGCGGAAATTAGAACTGGATTAAGTCCTATGCCGGTTAAACGTATTTCTCCTCAGCAGCGAGCGGAAGTTATCAAGAGGGCGAAAGGCGTTTGCGAATACTGCCGTTGTCAGGCGCGCTACGCATCAGGTCCATACGCTGTTGACCACATTATTCCCAAATCACTAGGTGGAACGAATCGGCTGACCAATTTGGCTTACGCCTGCTCGAGTTGTAACGGACACAAACACACAAAACTCTCCGGGCTTGATCCGCTGACAGGGCAGTTTGTTTCTCTCTTTCACCCACGTAGACAGAACTGGGAACAACATTTTGCCTGGAATGAAGATTTTACCCTGATGGTTGGCTTAACAGCGGTTGGGCGCGCAACCATAAATGCTCTTTATTTGAATCGTGAAGAGGCAGTCAGTACCAGAGAGGCGTTGCGAATACTTAAACGCCATCCACCAGTTTAACCCCACTTTATAAGGCGAAATAAAATCGTAGAAAGTTTTTGTTGAGAGGAAATTATGGGAAAGCCAACAGGCTTTTTAGAATTTGACCGCGACCTGCCGCGCGACCGGCAACCTGCCGAGCGCATTGCCGATTGGCAGGAATTTCATGACCATTTTGCGGAAGAAAAGCTCCGCGAACAGGGAGCGCGCTGCATGGATTGCGGCGTGCCGTTTTGTCATACAGGCAAGCTGCTCAACGGCATGGCGTCGGGTTGTCCGATCAACAATCTGATTCCTGAATGGAACGATCTGGTTTATCGCGGCCAATGGCGCGAAGCCTTGTTGCGATTGCAAAAGACCAACAACTTTCCGGAATTCACCGGGCGCGTCTGTCCGGCTCCGTGCGAAGGTTCGTGCGTGCTGGGCATCAGCGCGCCGCCTGTGACGATCAAAACCATCGAATGCGAAATCGTGGATCGCGGCTTTGCGCAAGGCTGGATCGTTGCCGAACCTCCGGCCAACCGTACAGGCAAAAAAATCGCCATCGTCGGTTCCGGCCCCGCGGGCTTGGCCGCTGCCGCCCAACTCAATCGCGCAGGGCATTTCGTGACGGTGTTTGAACGCGCTGACCGCATCGGCGGATTGCTGATGTACGGCATTCCGAACATGAAGCTGGACAAAACGCTGGTCGAACGTCGCATCAAGCTGATGGCCGACGAAGGCGTCATTTTCAAAACCAGCACCAGTGTCGGCCACAACTTTCCGGCAGACAAATTGATGAACGAATTCGACGCGGTCGTGTTGTGCGGCGGAGCCACCAAACCGCGCGATCTGCCTGTCGAAGGCCGCGGTTTGCAGGGAATTTACTTTGCGATGGAATACCTGCACAAAAACACGCAGAGTTTGCTCGATAGCAATCTGGAAAACGGCCATTACATTTCGGCCAAGGATAAAGATGTGATCGTCATTGGCGGCGGCGATACCGGAACCGATTGCGTAGGCACTTCGATGCGGCATGGATGTCGCAGTCTGGTGCAGTTTGAAATCCTGCCGAAACCACCGAACGAACGCGCCGCCGATAACCCTTGGCCGCAATGGCCGAAAGTTTATCGAATGGATTACGGCCAGGAAGAAGCCGCCGCCTTGTTCGGCGATGATCCGCGCCGATATTCTGTGATGACCAAACGCTTCGTCGGCGACGAAGCTGGCCGCGTCAAAGAACTCCACACCGTCGAAATCACCTGGGCGAAAGACGACAGCGGTCGCGTCGTGCCAAATGAAATCCCTGGCACGGAAAAAGTCTGGAAAGCTGATCTGGTTTTGTTGGCTTTGGGATTTCTGGGGCCGGAACCGGACGGATTGCTGGCGCAACTGGACGTAACGCTCGACCCGCGTGGCAACGTAGCCATTGACGACAACTGCCAAACCAACGTCCCGAAGGTTTTCGCCGCCGGAGACATGTCGCGCGGCCAGTCGCTGGTCGTCTGGGCCATCGCCGACGGACGAAAAGCGGCGCGCTGCGTGGATCAATACCTGATGGGCGAAACGCAGTTGCCGTAATTGGCAACGTCACAACCAGAAATGAAAAACGGATGGAATGAGCAAAACTCGATTCCATCCGTTTTTTGTTTGTTGATGATGAATCACCGTGGAGAGAGCGCCTTTGCTTCACGCAACAATTTTTCCGCCTGGGGCAAGAGTGTTCCGCCCATTTTTTTGCAATGGGCAATATCCGCTTCACCTGCGGTCAAATTGCGCTGCATCAGATGCACGACGCCGCGACTGCAATAAGCATCTGTAAGTTCCGGATTGAGCTTCAGTGCTTCATTGTAATCCGCTGTCGCGCTTGGGAAATCTTCCCTGGCTACATTGGCAACGCCTCGAAGGTACCAGGTTTCGGCTTGTTTCGGATTGAGCGCCAATGCACGGCTCAAATCATCCATTGCGCGTTCCGGTTTGCCTTTCAACAACCAGGTTCCGCCACGATTACTGAAAAAGTAAGCGCTCTGTGAATCAAGGGCGATGGCGCGATCAAAATCGGCGTGTGCGCCCTCTAAGTCACCTTTAGCCAACCGTACCGAACCCTGATCATTCCAGGCGATGGCAGAATTCTGATCCAGTTTGAGCGCCTGTTTGCAGTCAGCAAGTGCAGCCTCCAATTCGCCTCGGCGGTAATGCATGTTGCAACGATTTGTCCAGGCGTGTGAATTGCGCCGGTCGAGTTTGATGGCTTGATCGAGGTCGGCAATCGCACTTGCAAGATCGCCCTGATCGCCCCTTGTGGATCCGCGATTGGTCCAGACTTTAGAATCACGCGGATTGATTTCAATGGCTTTGTTGAAATCTTTGAGCGCCAGGTCCAATTTTCCCTGGTCATACAGAATCGCGCCGCGATTGGCATAAGCATCACCCAGACGTGGATCCAATTCGATGGCTCGCGTGTAATCACGGAGCGCGTTTTCCGCATCTCCTTTGCGGTACCGGGCAAGGGCGCGGTTGTAATAATTGATGGCGATGCTTCCATCAAAAGCGATGGCCAGGTCGTAATCGGCAATGGCGCGTTCCAATTCGCCTTTTTCCAAGGATTTGTTTCCGCGTTCCAAATAAGAAGCAGAAGAGGTGGCGCGTGAATTTTGCCCGTGAACAATGGTGGTTGCCAATGTCAGATATAGAACAAGCGCGAAATTACACAACTTGATTGGGCTGAGCATGGGTTCTCCTTCTTGTGGTGTCACAAAAAAATATGCGGATGTTGGCTCAGACAGGGTGTGTCCTTATTGTTTCGGCCACACACCTGTCTTAAAATGCGCCGGCATCAACAATCAGCTTTTACCGGCTCATTCGGCTGCGGAAGATACTTTCAGCCCCGTAGCAAAGTCTTCAGAGCACGCCAAGTTTTTTCTAGGGAAATTCTAGGGAAATTCTTGGGAGGCGCTCTTTACCCTTAAATTTGGAGGAGTTATGAGCCTTCAGCCAAAAATCATTTACGAGTTCGATCATTACCGGTTGGATGTCGCTGAGCGTCAGTTGTTGCGAGGTGACGAAGCCGTTCCACTTCAGCCAAAAATCTTCGATTTGCTGTGCGTGCTGGTCGAACACCAGGGACACCTTCTGGAAAAGGACGAACTGATGCAATTGGTCTGGCCCGATGTGATCGTTACAGAGGCCAATCTTGCCAACAACATTTCGATCCTGAGAAAAACGCTTTGTGCGAATGGTGAACGGTTTATTGAAACCGTGCCCAAGAGGGGGTACCGGTTTATCGTGCCCGTGAGGCAAGTGGAAAAACCGAACTCGACTCGAACCAAATTGGATGATTCTCCTGCTGAGCGGATCCCGAACATCAGTCGCCAGCGCAACCGACTCGGATGGTGGAAATGGAGAAAAGCACTGGCAATCATGTTGGTGATCCTATTGCTTGTTGGAATGGTTGTGACAGTCAGCTATGCGTTGGAATACATACCTGATTAAACCAGAACAGAAAACATTTGGATTTTCTCCCCAGTCTGGAGTGGGTGGCTTGAGCTGGGAAAAAGTTGCCAAGTTGATTATGGTCGGTTTAATTCCGAGGTTGAATTGGTCGAAATAAGAGAGAAATGAACGATTTGGCTTTGCGAAAACAATTGGTCAACCTGTTGCGTGGCGGGCAGGCGCACGCTACAGCAACGCAAGCCCTGGATGGTTTGAAACCAGAATTGCGAAGCGTGCGACCAATGGGGATTGAGCATTCCATCTGGGAAGAGTGCGAACACATGCGGTTGGCGCAGGAAGACATGTTGCGGTACACGCTCGATCCGAACTGGGTTTCGCCTCCGTTTCCTGAAGGTTATTGGCCGAAATCGGAAGAAGCCGTGACCGAAGAAATGTGGGATGCCTCGCTCGCCGCATTTTTCGCAGACCTCGAAGAAGTCATTCAACTCGCACAAAACCCTGACGTGGAATTGACGGCGGAGATTCCGCATGGTGAAGGTGGCCACACCTATTTGCGCGAAATCCTGCTGGTTGCCGATCACAACGCCTACCACCTTGGCCAGATTGTTCAGACGCGAAAAGCCCTTGGCGATTGGGGGTGACCTATTTCGTCAAAGTATGCGCAGGTTTCGCCCGAAACCGTCAGACGCGACTGGCGATTGGCCAAAGCCTGGTTGCTGCATTTTCTGGATGACGGCAGCAAAACGTAACCATCAGCCGTTGACGCCAGATTATCCCTCCATCCCTATAAACTTCACCCAGACATAAATGTTGATGAGTTGTTAGTCTGCGACAAAAATGTTGCCAATGTTCGGGGGCTGACAGGCCGTTAACCTGTCCAGTTTTCCGATCAAATGAATTTTGGCGCTACAGATCGGCTGCTCAACAAAAACATTCATCGTACAGCCGAGTCATTTTCTTCGCTCTGGAGTCTTGTCGCTCCGACGACAAGTTCTTCACGCTACAAAAATGTCTTTGCATATTGGCAATCAAACGGAATTGTCGCCTTGCTGGTATGACCAAATCTCTAAGCCGAAAGTTTCTAAAAAGCAAATCTCCAATATCTGCGCCAGTTAAAGCCATCTGCGCAATCTGCAAACTGCTGTGGCATCGGCATTGCTCTATCTGGCGGCGAGTCCAAATGAAATGCAGATCAACCTTGCGACAATCGAACAGCACGCAATTGAAAAGTTGCGGCGAATTGAGAAGCAGCCCACTTCGGTTGATCGGTTGGGCGCGTTGAAAAAGTTTTTGAAAAGTGAAACGCAGCGATTGCAGTTGCGGCATCGGTACGGGATCAGCGGTTCGCAGATTGTCGCGGCGCGTTCGCTGGTGGTGGATTTGCTGATTCGCCGAATAGTCCGGTTGGCGATTGAAGAGCGGTTGGGCGGAGTAGTGGATGCGTCGAGTTTCGCCATCATCGCGCTGGGCGGTTACGGACGGCAGGAGCTTTCGCCGCAATCCGACATTGACGTGATGTTTCTGCACAAAGGTCGCCGCGACGCCGACCGGGCGGCGAAACTGAGTGAAGCGATTTTGTATTCGTTGTGGGACGTAGGATTCAACGTGGGCCACAGCGTGCGTTCGATGGCCGAATGCCTGTCTTCCGCAAAAGATGATGTTGTTTCGCGCAATTCGATGATCGAAGCGCGGTTGTTGTGCGGCAGCGAAGAGTTGTTTGAAGAATTGTCCGATCGGTTGGACGACGAAATTTTCGATAAAAAAAAACGCGAGTTGCTGGATGAATTGTTGGTGGAACGGCTGACCCGTTACGGCAAGTTCGGCGATGCGGTTTGCGTTCAGGAACCGAACGTCAAGGAAACGGCGGGCGGGTTGCGCGATTTGCACGAACTGTTCTGGGCTTCGCGCACGGCCTTTGGAGTGACGACAGTTGCCGGGTTGCTGGAACGCGACGTCATTGCGGAACGCGACGCCAAGGCGATCAATGCCGCATACGATTTTTTGCTTCGTGTTCGCAACGAGCTTCATTTTCTGATCAATCGCAAAAGCGATTTGCTGTCGCTGGATTTACAACAGCAGGTTGCGCTCAATTTGCGATACGCGGATACGCCTCAACAGCGCGCCTCGGAATTGTTCATGCGGGATTATTACCTGCACGCGCGCAGGCTGCATCGTTTGACGGAAAGTTATCTGCAACGCGCCACCCAGAAACAACAGAAGAAAAGTTGGTTTTCGCGCGCACGTTCGGCGGTCAAAACGGCTGCGGCCACTGGCGGATTCGTCATGCGCGACGGCGAAATTGATCTGGCGGAAACCGGTGAAAAGCTCGACGGGCAGCGAATGATGCTGGCGTTCAGTTATTCCCAGGCGACAGGCGCGCGGCTCAGTTCGCAATTGCAGGAAGTAGTGCAGGAATCGCTGCCAAGTGTGAACAAGGCGTTCCGAACGTCGCCCGAAGCCAGAGACAGTTTTTTGAAAATGCTTCGCGCAAAGGGGCGTGTCGCCGCCGGTTTGCGGCTGATGCACGACCTGGATTTTCTGGGCAAATATCTGCCGGAAATCGCCCGCGTGACCTGTCTGGTGCAGCACGATTTGTATCATCGCTTCACTGTGGATGAGCACACGTTGCGAACGATTGAAGCGTTGGATGCGTTGGCCAATTCGCGCGGCAAATTGCTGGAACGGTATCGGCTTGTGTACGACCAGATTGACGATTTGGCGGTTCTGCATCTGGGCTTGCTGATGCACGACATTGGCAAGGGGCTGGGCGGCGGGCATACCGAGAAGGGAATTGAAATCGCCAAACGGCTCTGTTCGCGGTTGCAGCTTGAACCCAGGATGGCCGAGCAGGTGGAGTTTCTGGTTCGCCATCATTTGACTATGTCTCACATCGCCCAGCGACGCGATTTGAGCGACGAAAAAGTCATTCAGGATTTCGCCGCGCAAATGGGGACTGTTGAAAATTTGAATCTGCTCTGTCTGCTGACTTACGGCGACATTCACGGCGTGGGGCCTGGTGTGTGGAACGAATGGAAGGACACGCTGATCTGGGAGCTTTACACCAGGGCGCGCGCGGTTTTGCTGCCCGAAAAAGAAGGAGAAAGCGAAGCCGAACCGTTGCGACAGCGTATTGCCCGCATGCTCAGCAGCGAAGTGGATTCGGATGAAGTTCGTCGCCATTTCAAATTGCTGCCGGATGATTACGCACGCGTGACGCCGCCAACGACGATCATCGAACACGTTCGATTGGCTGCCTCGCTGAATTCCCGTTTGATCAGAACCGGATGGCGCGTGAACACGCAAACGCGTTGCACGGATTTGCATCTGGCCGCGCGCAATCGTCGCGGATTGTTCGCCGCCGTCGCCGGAACCCTTACGGCGCAGGGAGTCAACATTCTGAGCGTGCAGTTGAACACTCGCGCCGACGGCGTAGCGATTGACACATTCAAAGTCCGCGATTCGGCGGGCGAACCGATCAACGATCCGGCTCGCTGGGAACAGATTGATCTGGCGTTGAAACGCGCGCTGAGCGGCGATTTTGATGTTGCCGCCGCCGTCGAAAAACGGTTGCGCGCTCAAACAAGCTCGAAGTTTTCCTCAAGGCGCAAGATGCTGAAAGCCGCGCCGACACGCTTTAGCTGGGATAATTATTCATCAAACAAGAGCACGATTCTGGAAGTGATGGCCGAAGATCGTCCCGGACTGGCTTACAAAATCGCCGGGACGTTGGCGGCTCTCGATCTGGACATAGTGTTCGCAAAGGTGGCGACTGAAAAGCATCTTGCGCTGGATATTTTTTACGTGACGAACGCGGCGGGAGAAAAATTGGCGGACGATGTATTGCCGATTGTCGAAGACGCGCTTCGTCTTGCTCTCAACGATCAAAACGCGAAGGAAGAAACAAAATCATGACACCACTACAGAAACTGGGAAGTCTGCTCACGAAACTCGCCGTCTTACCCATTGGCTTGATTGCCCTGATCGGAATGACGCTGTCGGCTCTGGCTCAAACACCGACGGTCGAAGAACGACTGGCCGCCGCTGAAACCGCTGTCAAAGCCGCTCAAACCGCAGGCGACAATGCCTGGTTGCTGGTTTGCGCTGCGCTGGTTTTGATGATGACCGGTCCCGGTCTGGCTCTGTTTTACGGCGGACTGGTTCGCAAAAAGAACGTGTTGGCCACGATGATGCAGAGCTTCATTATGATGGCCGTCATTACGGTCATCTGGGCTGTGTGCGGATACAGCCTGGCTTTTGCCAAAGGCTCGCCGTTCATCGGCGGATTCGATTTTCTGTTTTTGAAGGGCGTCGGCGCAGAACCGTCGGCTTATGCCGGTACCGTTCCCGCCCAGACGTTCATGGTGTTTCAATTGATGTTTGCCATCATTACCCCGGCGCTGATCACGGGGGCGTTTGCCGAACGGATGAAATTTTCGGCGATGCTGCTGTTTTGCAGCCTGTGGTCGGTGATCGTGTATTTTCCGCTGGCACACATGGTTTGGGGCGACGGCGGATTTTTGAATGCGTTTCTGGGCGGCAAGGTTCCGGCGCTGGATTTCGCCGGTGGCACGGTCGTTCATATTTCATCCGGCTTTTCGGCGTTGATTTGCGCGCTGTATCTGGGCAAACGCGCCGGGTATCCGAAAACGCCGTTCGCTCCGCACAATCTGGTGCTTAGCGTAGTCGGCGCTTGTCTGCTGTGGGTTGGATGGTTCGGGTTCAACGCGGGCAGCGCTCTGGCTGCCGGTTCGCTGGCGTCGAACGCTTTCGTGACAACTCATTTCGGCGCGGCGGCGGCGGCGATTGGCTGGCTGGTGATTGAATGGCTGCGGCAAGGCAAACCAACCATGCTCGGCGGCATTTCGGGCGCGGTAGCCGGTCTGGTCGGCATTACTCCGGCGGCGGGGTTTGTCACGCCAATGTCGGCATTGGCGATTGGATTCATCGCAGGCGTGGTTTGTTTCTTTGCGGTGACGGAGTTGAAGAAGCGACTAGGTTATGACGATTCGCTCGACGCCTTTGGCGTTCACGGAATAGGCGGGTTGACCGGCGCATTGTTGACCGGTGTCTTCGCCAACAGCGCTGTCAACACTGTGTTCAAAGACGCCAACGGAGTGGCAACACCCAGCGGTTTGCTGGAAGGAAATCCTGGACAGGTGTTGAATCAGTTGATCGGCGCAGCGGTGGCGATAGCGCTTGGTTGCGCACTGTCCTACGTCATTCTGAAAGTCATTGATCTGACGATCGGTGTGCGTGTCAACGGCGAAGATGAAATGCAGGGATTGGACATCACCCAGCACGGCGAAGAAGGGTACAATCTGGACGCCGATCTGGTTTCGTCCAGTGGCCTGGGCTTGAGCGGCAATTCATTCAACGATTCCATCTTGATGGCCGCCGAGGCGCTGGAAAAATAATCCGATTGCGGAATGGTGGCGATTGATCCGCCAAGCCACATTTCGCAACCTGCATCAAAAAGGAAACACACCCATGAAAAAGATAGAAGCAATCATTCGTCCGCATCTGCTGGAAGCCGTCAAGGATTCGTTGCAGGCGTTGGGCGTTCAAGGAATGACACTCAGTGAAATTCGCGGCTTCGGTCGCCAGAAAGGTCACACCGAAGTTTATCGCGGCAGCGAGTACAAGGTTGAATTCGTTCCCAAGCTGAAGGTTGAAGTCATCGTGGATGACGAAATCGTCGAAGGCGCGATTGAAGCAATTATCAAATCCGCCCGAACCGGCAAATTCGGCGACGGCAAAATCTTCGTGTTCCCGGTCGAAGAAGCGATTCGCATTCGCACCGGCGAACAGGGCGTCAACGCTGTCTGATGAGTGAAAAGTTACAGGGGCTGTAACGCGTGTGCGGCGATGCTCCAACATCGCCTGCGCTACAGCCCGATTCGAACCACGCAACCACCTGTGAAAGAGCCTGCGTGGCCGTAAACGGAGTTTAAGTCGCGCGATGATGCGCGTGCAAGCATTGCTCTGTTGATGGCCTTCGCAGACCAGATCAACAATTAGGAGAAAAGCAATGCTCTCAAAAACCAGTTCACTTACCCGCATGCGAGCATGCACGGCGATGTTGGCCGTGATGCTGACAACAATTTTGACTGTCGCAGCTTTCGGTCAAACTGGCGGCCAAACCGGATTAAACGATTCGGGGGCGACCAATGATCCTACGTCTAAAGCGGCGACGAAAGCCGTCGCCAAATCTGCTGCGGACGAATTGGCCAAAACCATCGAAGCACTGGAAGAGCGCATTCGACAGTTGGAAGCGCGACTGGCCAAATTGGACGAGCCGGCCAGACCCGCGAATGACAACACTGCCAAGGCTGCCGAAGTCGCCGAAATCAAAAAAGAAATCGTCGCCATCCAGGATGATGCCAAGAAGAACGAAGGGGTGTTGAAGTTTTTCCGCGATGTGGAAGTCAGCGGCATCGTGGACGGGTATTACTCCTACAACAACAACAAGGTGGATATGTTCACGCAAGGCCGTGCCTTCGACGTGCGCCACAATGCCTTCAGTTTGCAATTGGCCAAGTTCACTTTGAACAAGGCGAATTCGAAGGATGATCCACTGGGGTTCCGCGTTGACCTGGGATTGGGCGAAACCGTTGATCGCATCATTTCCGGCGGCGATTCCGGTCGCAACGACGGGACCAAACACATTTTGCAAGCCTACGCCAGTTACGTCGCCCCGATCGGCAGCGGACTGACGATTGATTTCGGCAAGTTTTTCACGCCGGTCGGCGCCGAAGTCATCGAAACCAAGGACAATTTCAACTATTCGCGCGGCTGGCTGTTCGCCTTCGGCCCGTATTACCACGCAGGGCTTCGCGCCAAATACTCTGTCAACGACAAAGTCGCGTTGTCCGGTTTCCTGTTCAACGGCTGGGACAATCTGTTTGAAAACAACATCAGCAACAACGCAGGCAAAACCGTCGGCTTTCAGCTTGGGCTGACGCCGAGCAAGAAATTCGCTCTGACGCAGACTTATCTGGCTGGTCCAGAAGCGTCGTTCGCCAGTTTGCCGGGCGATCCTGAGCAGGACAACTGGCGGCACGTCGCCGATACGGTGGCCACGATTTACGTCAATGACAAACTGACGCTGCTGGGCAATTTCGTTTTTGGTTCGGATGGCGACAATTTTGGCAACCGCGGCAAATGGTCAGGCGGCGCGGCTTATTTCAAATACGCCTTTACCAACAAACTGGCCTTTTCGCCGCGCTTTGAAGTGTTCAACGACAAGGACGGGCTGAGAACCGGAACGGCGCAAACCGTCAAAGACATCACGCTGACGCAGGAAGTGAAGCTGGTCAACAATCTGATTACGCGGTTTGAATACCGCCGGGATTTTTCGAACCAGAAGTTCTTCACCAATGAGGCTGGAATCGCAAAAAGCAATCAGAACACCTTCACGTTCGGCGTGAGCTACTTTTTCACCAATCGCGAACCGTAATCGGTCGCGCAGAAAACAGATTCTTACAAGTTACTTCCGTAGCTGGTGCTTAGTTGATGGACTCTTTAACGCGGCGGGTCGCCAAGACTCGCCGCTATTTTTTTGTGCGATTGAGTTGGGCGGTGCTTCCTCTACATCGGAAACGATGTAAGCTTATGATTCTGGCAGACGAATTGCTGGCATAACGAAAAGGGGAAGCAGATGAAGATCAGTACCAGATTGATTTTGCACTTAACGGTGGTGGTCAGCGCAGTGTTGATCGCTGCAAGTTTGTTGCTGTTAAAACAACGCGAACGCAGTTTGAGAACCGCCGCGGAAGGCGAAGTGCGCGCTCACGCCGTCACGTTGCAGATCGCTCTGGAAGAAAATTACGCTGCCAATCACGTTCTGGATGCTCAGCGTTTGATCAACCGGTTACGTGAAAATGCAGGCATATACAGTGTGTTGCTGTTCAATTTGTCCGGCAGTGTCGAACTGGCTTCGCATCCGGACATTCCCGAAGAGATTCGGTATTTGAAAGAAGCCCGGCAGGTCATTGCTACCGGCAAGGAAGTCGAAATCAAGCGACGTATCGGCAGCGAGGACGTTTTTTCGATCATCATGCCGTTGAAGGTCAATGCCCAGCCGGTCGGCGCGCTGGAAATTGCTCAATCCATCTCTTTCGTGCAGACCGAAATTGCGCGAATGCGGGGCGAGATTGTGTTGATCGCCCTGTTGTTGTGCGCGACGATTTTTCTGGTGGTGTCGGTGGTGACGAATTACAGCCTGACCCGCCCGATTCAGGGGTTGCTGGGTGGAGCAGCGGCAATGGGGCGAGGCGAATTGTCGCACCGTGTGGCCGTGCCGCGTGGTGGAGGCGAACTGGCGCTGCTGGCAAGCAATTTCAATCGAATGGCTGACAGTCTGGCCAAACAGCGCCGCGAAGCTGAACGCGAAGCCGAAGAGCGGTTGGCGCTGGAGCGCAAGCTTCGCCACAGCGAGCGGCTGGCCGCAGTAGGGCATCTGGCTGCCGGGGTCGCGCACGAAATTGGCGCTCCGCTTCAGGTGATTGACGGACGAGCCAAACAGTTGATTAATCATGCAGAAACGCCCGCCGAACCGCATCAACGCAATCTGACTATCATTCGCAATCAATCGGAACGAATTGCCAAAATCGTCCGCAACTTGTTGAACTTGTCGCGGACTTATGATCTTCGTCGGCGTCCGGTCAATTTGCCAAAACTGCTCAACGAAACGATTGAGCTGATTCAGCCGAACGCCGACCGCGACGGCATCAAGGTCGAAAAACAGTACAATGGCCTCCGCCAGATCAACGCCGATACCAGCCTGTTGCAGCAGGTGTTTCTGAACATCTTCACCAACGCCATTCAAGCCATGCCCCAGGGCGGGCTAATCCGGGTCGAGGGATCGGAAACCAGACGCGATGAACATGCGTTTGCCACCATTCGTATCGCCGACACTGGCGTTGGAATTCCACCTGAACATTTGCCAAACATATTCGATCCGTTTTTTACAACGAAAGAAGTCGGACACGGAACCGGACTGGGGTTGGCAGTTTCCACTCGCATTGTCGAAGAACATGGTGGTTGGATTGAAGCTGGCAACAATGACAACGGCGGAGCCACATTTACGGTGTTTCTGCCGATTCCCGATTCGGAAAAAAATGAAGTGAAATAAGGGGAGCATTTTGAAAGCACGAATTTTGATTGCAGAAGACGAAGCCGATTTGCGCGATTTGTTGCAGGACGACCTGGAAGCAAACGGATATGAAACGACCGTTGCAATTGATGGTCGCTCGGCTCTGGCGCATCTGGAACGTCAGCAGGAATTGATTGATTTGCTGTTGACCGATGTCCGTATGCCCGGCATCACCGGCGATCAATTACTGGCGCGCACGCGCGAATTGCGCCCGGAAACTCCGGTGGTGGTCATGACGGCATTTGGCTCGGTTGAACATGCAGTCGAAATGGTCAAGTCCGGGGCGTTTCAATATCTGACGAAACCTTTTCAGACCGACGAATTGTTGCGCGTGTTGGAAAAGGCATTGAAGGAAAGCGCTCCGCAGCGTGAACAGGCCAGGTTACGTCGCCAGACGCCTGCGGCTCCGGCCAGAATCGTCGGGGCCTCCAAGCCGATGCAGGAGCTTTTCAAAATGATCGCTCGCGCCGCTCGCAGTTCCAGCACGGTGTTGATTACAGGCGAATCCGGAACCGGAAAAGAGCTGGTCGCGCGTTCGATTCACGAAATGTCTGAACGCAAGGGCGAATTCGTGCCGGTCAATTGCGCAGCCATTCCGACTGAATTGATTGAATCGGAATTGTTCGGTCACACCGGCCAGGCGTTTACCGGAGCCAGACAGGCTCGCGCCGGATTGTTTGAAGCAGCTGATGGCGGAACGATTTTTCTGGATGAAGTGGGTGAGTTGCCATTGGTCATGCAGCCCAAACTGTTGCGCGTGTTGCAGGAAGGAACCATTCGCCGCGTTGGCGCGGATCAGGAAAAAGCCGTCAACGTGCGCGTCGTTGCCGCTACCAACCGCAATCTGGAAACAGAAGTACAAAACGGCAGGTTTCGTGAAGACTTGTACTGGCGTTTGAATGTCATTCATTTGAACATTCCGCCGCTGCGCGAACGTCCATTCGACATTCCATTGCTGGTCGAACACTTTTTGAACAAAGCCGCTGAAATTGCCGGACGCACATCAATGAATGTCACGCCTGAAGCTTTGGCGACGCTGACAGCGTATTCGTGGCCGGGCAATGCGCGTGAACTGGAAAATGCGATTGAACGCGCCGTCGCTTTGGCCGAAGGCCACAATCTGACGCCTGAAGATTTGCCGGAACGCATTCGCAACAGCGCGCAAACTTCGCAGTTATTGGCGCAAGCGCGTCAACAACGCATGACGCTGAGTGAATTGGAACGTGCATACATCGTAGAAACGTTGCGCTTCACTGGAGGCAATAAATCGCGCGCGGCAGAATTGTTGGGCTGCGACCGGCGAACGCTGCATCGCAAGCTGGACGAATATCGAACCAGCGACCCGAACTTTGAATTGTGACCGAGTACAAAAAAAATGGCTTCGACGATCATATCGCTGAAGCCGAGTCATTCCAGCGACCCGAACTTTGAATTGTGACCGAGTACAAAAAAAATGGCTTCGGCGATGTAATCGCCGAAGCCGAGTCATCCCCTCAGTTTCGTTTTGTTGACAGGAAAAACTATTCGTCCGAATTTGCGTTTTGAAGCTCACCGAGGTGTAGAACGCGATTGTCGCCAGAGAATGTGACAGACTTCAGTAATTGACCATCTTCAGTGGTCGTATAACTCAGTGAATCATACTGAGCTTTTTTACTGGCTTGCTTGACGTTCACTTTCGCTGTCGCCACCGCGTTTTTGCCATTCTCAATCGTGAGTAAGCTTTGGGAAGCATCGAATTTAACCTGATACGTTCCTTTCTTGACTAACGTACCATTGACCATGACATCTTTTTCGAGAGTGACAGTCTTTCTCAGGTTCTTGCCGTTGGCCAAAGCCGTTCCAATTAAACCGATGCAAACTGCCAAGGCGATCAACAAACTGAATCCCATTTTTTTCATTTTTCTTCTCCCTCCTTCTACTATCTTTTTGAATTTTGTGAATCTTGTTAAACGTTCTTTGATTTCACCGCGCTTGCGGTATTGACGCAAGCGATAATGGCAAGGGCTGTGCCAGATTGCCAAAGCTTTGTTTTCAAGGACTTAGTGATTGTGGGATAGGAAAACGCGGGACAATTTTCAACGCCTCTGAGGCGAATTTGATGTAAGCTTGGCAATGAAATTGCTGTCCAGTACAAATCAAGGAGATAAATAGTAGTGATTAATAGATTGGTGTGGTTACGTTTTCTGTTTGTGTTATTGGGATCGTTGAGCGGATTTACATTGGCAGCGGCACAAGCGCCGCCGCCTGAAGACGACAATCAGTTTTGGAGCGAAGTGCAGCTTATCAAGGCTCTGGATAAAAAACACGATTTGCTCATCATCGGTGTGTTGCGCACCGGGCAGGAACTCAGACGTCCGGTGGATGAACGCATAGGCGCCGGGTTGGCGTTCAAACCGAACAAGTATCTGACATTGATGCCAACCTATCTTTATCTGAATCAGCAGCCGTTTCCCGGTCGTCGAATCAGTGAGCATCGTTTGATTATGAACATCACAGGGAAGGCAAGTCTGGGCAAGTTTCTGTTCACCGATCGCAATCTGATAGAACGCCGGGCGCGTCACGACAGCCGTGATTTCACCGTCTATCGCAACCGGCTGCAAATAGACCATCCGGCGAAAATCGGCTCCTTTGTATTCAAACCCTTTGTCGCCGATGAAGTTTTCTACTCGACTCAACAAGGAACCGCCGGTCGGCAAGGCTGGTTTCGCAATCGCATCTCCGCCGGAATCATCAAACAGTTTGGCGAACGATTTAACGCCGAGTTCTTTTACCTCAGACAAAATGACGGCGTTCTTCGGCCCGGTGATGTGCATGCTGTTGGCACTCTGGTTCGGGTGTTTTTATAAGCCAGGCCGCTCGTTTTTCAATCAATGTGCTACATCTTGCCCCAGTGCTGGGACGGTTTTACGCGGCTAGCGCCTTGATTCCACCTTTTTTCGCACCAAAAACAGGGGCTTGGGAATTGGCACGCACGTTGCCATCTGCTCAATATGCTGGTTGGGGAATTCTCCACCGCCTGGCAAAAATCATCGTTCACAAAGGGCATTTACAGTGAGTGAAGACCGCTCGCTTTGGCTCTTATACCAATCCACTTTGGAGGAACCATGGAAAAACTCGTACGCGGAATTCACGAATTTCAAACCACGCACTTCAGCGAACACCAGGATTTATTCACTCAATTATCCAAAGGACAGCATCCGGAAACGCTGCTGATTACCTGCTCAGATTCGCGCATTGTGCCGGACTTGCTGACGCAGACCCAACCGGGTGAACTCTTCGTGATTCGTAATGCCGGGAACATCGTGCCGCCTTACGGCGCGGCCAACGGGGGTGAAGGAGCGACCATCGAGTTTGCAGTCAGCGCATTGAAAGTCAGCCACATTGTGATTATGGGACATTCGCATTGCGGTGCTATGAAAGGCTTACTGAAGCCTGAAGGACTGGCTTCAATGCCGCTGGTGGCCAGTTGGCTGAGACACGCTGAAGCCACTCGCCGGGTGGTGATGGACAATTATCAGGATTTGACGGAAGAAGACTTGTTAAACGCCACGATCAAAGAAAACGTGCTGATGCAGCTCGATAATATCCGCACTTATCCGGCAGTTGCGGCAGGATTGGTTAAAGGTACTTTGACGTTGCATGCCTGGGTGTATCACATCGAAAGCGGACAGATTCTGGCTTACGATTCGACGCAATCGCGGTTTGCGCCGATTGCGGATGTGGGCATGGCGGCGGCAGTGTCCCGCAACACGATCATCGAAGCCAAGCCTGAAACTGCGCGGCGTGCGGCTGTTTAGAGTCAGTCAGTGAAGCGCGAGCGGGGAGAAGGAAACTTATGAATCAACGAAAAACCATCCTGAATGAAAGCGTCCGCGAGAATTTCACCAGGGACTTCCTCGCTTCAATCGTGGTTTTTCTTGTGGCTTTGCCTTTGTGCATGGGCATAGCTATCGCGTCGGGTGTGCCACCTGCGCTGGGATTGATTACCGGTATTGTCGGAGGCTTGATCGTGGGGGCGATTTCAGGCAGTCCCTTGCAGGTGAGCGGCCCCGCAGCAGGTCTGACCGTGTTGATTTGGGAAATCATCCAGCAGCATGGACTGGGCATGCTCGGCGCGATTGTTCTGCTGGCCGGATTGATGCAATTGATCATGGGAGCGTTGAGAATGGGGCAATGGTTTCGCGCCATTTCCCCATCGGTGATTCAGGGAATGCTGGCCGGAATCGGTGTGTTGATTATCGCTTCGCAGATTCATGTGATGGTGGACGACGGCCCCAAAGGCAGCGGGTTGACCAATCTGCTTTCGATCCCAGAGGCGATTTACAAAGGGCTGATGCCGCCGGATGGGTCGTCTCATCATATTGCCGCAATCATCGGGTTGTTGACGATGGGCATGATCTTTGTCTGGAGTTATGCGCCTGAAAAGCTGCAACTCGTTCCCGCGCCATTGGTGGCAATCATCGTTGTGACAATCGGGGCGGCGATGGTTGACGCTCCGGTCAAATATGTCAGTGTTCCCGCGAATCTGTTGAGTGCAGTAAACATTCCCACGATCGAATCGCTGGGGAACTGGCTGAATCTGTCCGTGATCGGTTCGGCGGTTGCGCTCTGTTTTATCGCCAGCGCTGAAACTTTGTTGTGCGCCACGGCGGTGGATCGTTTGCACAGCGGGGAAAGAACTCAGTACAACAAGGAGTTGCTTGCCCAGGGCGTCGGGAATTCCATTTGCGGAGTGTTTGGGGCATTGCCAATGACCGGGGTCATTGTGCGCAGCACTGCCAACGTTACGGCTGGAGGCAAAACCCGCGTTTCGACCATCCTGCACGGAATCTGGATTTTTGGGCTTGTGGTCTTGGCTCCAGGTATCCTCAACAAGATTCCGACAACGGCGCTGGCTGCGATTCTGGTGTACACCGGTTTCAAGTTGCTTTCTCCTAAAGCCGTCCGCGAACTGAAACCTTTCGGCTGGCAGGAGGTCGGCATTTACTTCGCCACTTTGATTGGCATTGTCGTCACCAACTTGTTGATTGGCGTGTTGATCGGGTTGGGATTGGCTTTGCTGAAGCTGCTGTATACCTTTTCGCATCTGGACGTGCGGATTCACAACGAAGCGGATTTTGACGACATAACCGTCACGCTTGATGGTGCGGCGACTTTTGTGCGATTGCCACAACTGGCTGCGGCGCTGGAATCGGTTCCCGAAGGCGCTACTGTCAGCTTGAATGTCAATCGGCTGCATTACATTGATCACGCCTGTCTGGAATTGATTGCCAATTGGTGCAAACAGCACATCGCCCGTAACGGGCAGGTTTATGTGCCTTGGAATGAGTTGCAGCTCCGCAACCGCGATCAAGAGGTTGCTGCCTCTCCCGAATCAGCGCAATCCGTGCAATCCGGGTTGGTAGTGGCCAATGCTGCCGGTGATTAGTGCGAACCGCAATCAGCCGGGTCGAAGAGGTTCGAAAGGATGGACAACGGCTTGAATCAGCCTGCTGATCAAGCCGACGGCCAGCCTGTTGTGCAGTCTTGTCTCACTTGAGAGGCGATTTGCCGCATATTTTCCCTTAAGTAAGTCAGCCAGCCATCTTAAACCTACGGAAAACTTGCGAGTTGTTTCTTGGCATACCCATTGCAGAATTCTTGTAGACCTTATCTATCTCAAACTCTGACAAATCAGGAAAAGCCGAATATAAAGTAAATTTATGAAATCTAGGTTTGCGTATTTCAAAACGGACATTTTAGCGGGGATGGTGGTGTTCTTGGTGGCGTTGCCGTTGTGCCTGGGCATCGCTCTGGCGAGTGGCGCACCGCTGTTTGCCGGCATCATTGCCGGAATCATCGGTGGAATTGTCGTTGGATTTTTGAGCAATTCCGAACTGAGTGTTTCCGGCCCGGCAGCAGGATTGACCGCAATCGTTTTGGTTGCCATTTCTGATCTTGGTTCTTTCAACGTGTTTTTGCTGGCAGTGGCTCTGGCGGGAGTGATGCAGTTTCTGCTGGGCTTGGCCAAGGCCGGAACCATTTCCAATTACTTTCCTTCAAACGTCATCGAAGGAATGCTGGCGGCCATCGGCATCATCATCATTCTCAAACAATTGCCACACGCCATCGGTTACGACAAGGACAACGAAGGAGACTTTTTCTTCATTGAAAAAGGAACGGGACATAACACATTTTCCGCCTTGATTGACGCGGTGAATTACGCACACATCGGTGCAATGATCGTCACGCTGGTGTCGCTGGCCATTCTGATTTCCTGGGCGAAGGTCCCGGCTCTGAAAAAGCTCAACATCGTTCCGGGAGCCTTGGTCGCGGTGGTGGTTGGGATCCTTCTCAATGAGGTGTTCAAAGCGACCGGATCGAGTCTGGCCATTTCGCAGGAACATCTGGTCAGCTTGCCCGTGCCTGCTTCGTTTTCGGATTTTATCGGCCAGTTTGCCAGACCGGACTTTTCCGCCATTGGAAATCCGCAGGTATGGATTGTCGCCGCGACACTTGCAGCCGTCGCCAGTATCGAAACCCTGTTGTGTATCGAAGCGGCGGACAAGATGGATCCGCTGAAACGATTCACCAATACGAACACTGAACTGAAAGCCCAGGGCGTCGGAAACATGTTGAGCGGATTGATTGGCGGATTGCCTATGACCTCCGTCATTGTCCGCACTTCGGCAAACGTCAATTCCGGAGCCAGGACGAAAATCTCGGCAATCGCTCACGGCTTTTTATTGCTGATTTCGGTCATAGCCATTCCCACCACTCTGAACAGGGTTCCGCTGGCTTGTCTGGCGGCTGTGCTGTTGATGACCGGATGGAAACTGGCGCATCCCACCGTGTTCAAGCACATGTGGCAAAACGGAAAACTTCAGTTCGCTCCGTTCATCATAACGGTTGTCGCCATCGTCTTTACCGACTTGTTGAAGGGAGTCGCCATCGGATTGGCGGTCAGTATCTTCTTCATTCTTCGAGCCAACATGAAACTGGCCTATTTCTTCAGGAAGGAAGAGCATCATGCGGGAGAAACGATCCACATCAATCTTGCTCAGGAGGTGTCGTTCCTGAATAAAGCCGCGATCAAACAAACGCTGGCGCACCTGCCGGAAAACAGCAAGGTCGTGATCAATGCCTCCAATTCCGCTTACATTGACCACGACGTTATTGAATTGATCCGGGACTTCGTCAGCCTGGGATCAAAAGACAAAGACATTTCCGTCAACCTGGTTGGCTTCAAGGGAGTGTATAAACTCGGAGAAGCCAGCCACGTGACTTCGCAGACCTGAAGTACCTTGTAGCTATCGTAAGCCGCGTCGTTCGTGTGTCTAAAACTGTCCCGCTGGTGAGGCAAACTTCCTCTTCCGAATGGCGGGCAAAGACGCTAAATCCTTTGAATGGAAAGATGCTTTTGCTGGCATACTCATTGCAAAAGGAAATGTAGCAAGCACGCAGATTTCAAATCTACTATGTTTCGGTAGATTGTCTTTTCTCATTACCACTTGTTTGTTCGGGCTTGTGGTGATGACAGACTGGAGCGTGAGTTTCGGTGTTTAGGTGGCAGTGGGGACAACTGCCTTACTTACATTCCAGTCTGAAGGGGAGCCGCAAGGCTCCCTTTTTTTATGCAGATGATCCCAACGGGCTTTCCTGACAATTTTTTTCTCTGCATTTCAGCCATTGCATTGACACTGCCGAACTCCACAAGAACAATGCGCTTGGATGTGCGATCAGGCAAATGATAGAGCTTGGTCGCCTCGACGCCGCAACGGCGGTCGAGTTCTTTTCCGGCAATTCTATTCCGTATCAATTTCAAAATTCAGAATGATCAGGCGGCCGGCTGTGACAGGTTGGCAGCGGATCAAACTCATCTGGGAGATCAATTCATGCGTCAATCGCTTCACAAACTCTCGTTGGCTTTTTGTCTGATGCTTTGCATTGCCGCCGCGCAAACAGCGCTGGCTGCCGTCAAACCCAATGCGTTGTTTTCCGATGGGTGCGTCTTGCAGCAGGGAATGCCGGTTCCGGTGTGGGGCTGGGCGGACGAAGGCGAACAAATCACCGTCGAGTTTCAAGGTCAGAAAGTCACGGCCACGACAACCGGCGGCAAATGGATGGTCACGCTGAAACAACTTAAAGCCGGTGGGCCGTTCGAAATGAAGATCGGCGGATCGAATGTCGTGACTATCAAAAATGTTCTGGTTGGCGAAGTCTGGCTGTGCAGCGGCCAATCGAACATGCAGTGGACGATGGCGCAATCCGCCAATCCAAAGGAAAACATCGCCGCCGCAAATTATCCGAAGATTCGATTGTTCAGCGTGCCGCGCGTTTCCAAAGATACCCCTCAAGCCGATGTCAAAGGCGAATGGAAAGAATGTTCGCCCGAATCGGTCAAGGATTTTTCGGCGGTTGGTTACTTCTTTGGTCGTGCGTTGCAAGCGGCCAGGCAAGGCATTCCGGTCGGTTTAATCAATTCGTCTTATGGCGGCACGCCTTCCGAAGCCTGGACGAGTGAGGGCGTCGTCAAAAACGATCCGAACTTTGCAGGAGTACGAGAGCGCTACGCCAAAGCATTGGAAGCGTTTCCCGAAGCCAGCGCCAAATGGGAAGCCGCAATGGAAAAACACAAAGAAGCAGTCGCCAAAGCCAAAGAAGAAGGAAAACCTGCTCCTGCTGCGCCCGGACGACCTATGGGGCCGGGACATCAAAGCAGCCCGTCCGGTTTGTACAACGCGATGATCGCGCCGCTCGTTCCTTACGCGCTGCGCGGAGCCATCTGGTATCAAGGTGAATCGAATGCCACGCGAGCTTACGAATATCGTTCGATCTTTCCGGCGATGATTCAGGATTGGCGAAAAGCCTGGAACAGCGAATTTCCGTTTCTCTTCGTGCAGCTTGCGCCTTTCGCTCCGCCGCCCGCGAATACTTATGCCGAATTGCGCGAAGCCCAATTGCTGACCTTGAAACTGCCGAAAACCGGCATGGCCGTCATCACCGATGTCGGCGAAGAAAAAGACATTCACCCGAAACAAAAACAACCTGTTGGCGAACGATTGGCGCTGGCTGCGCGGGCTATTGCCTACGGCGAAAAGATTGATTATTCCGGCCCGGTTTATTCAAAGATGAAGGTCAAAGGCGACAAGATAGAACTCAGCTTCAATCACGTCGGCGGCGGGTTGGTGGTGAAAGGCGATAGGCTGACCGGGTTCACCATTGCCGGAGCCGATCAAAAATTCGTGCCTGCCGAAGCCGAAATCAAAGGCAAAAAGGTCATCGTTTCCAGCGCGTCGGTCGCTCAGCCGGTAGCGGTTCGTTTCGGTTGGGAAAACTGGCCGGTGCTGAATTTCTGGAATAAAGCCGGATTGCCCGCGACGCCGTTCCGCACGGATGATTTCCCAATGGTCACTGCTCCGAAAAAGTAAGGCATTGGCAGACAGCGTTCAGAGTACCAGCTTTAGCTGGCTGGCGGCGGCTTTAGCCCCCCCCTACGGCTCGTAAACGAGCCGCTGCCGCCTAAAGGCGGTACTCTGAACGCCGTCTGACGGTGAACTCGATTCTTTTCAAAATGACGAAGTGAGATCAGGTTATGTCAAATCAAGCGATGCCTCTTTATGACGTCTGCGTAGTCGGTTCCGGTTCGGCGGGCGGCGTGGTGGCGATGCAACTGGCCGAGCAGGGCGCTTCAGTCGTCGTGCTGGAAGCGGGCAAGTGGGTTGATCCGGCGAAGGATTTTTATTCGCACACCATGCCTTATGAACTGCCGAAAAACGGCAGAGGCTGGGACCCGCGCAAGCATCTGACCGTGGATCGCACTAAAGAACCGTTCACCAAAGCGGGCGAATATCAACGCTTCGATCATTTTCTGACCAAAGCCGTCGGCGGCAAATCGCTGCTGTGGGCGGGATTGAGCTGGCGCAACAGCCCGTTTGATTTCGCCACGTGGCCGGTCAGTTACGAAGAGCTTGCGCCTTATTACGACCGTATGGAGCGGTTGATGGGCGTGACGGGCAATTACGATCATCATCCGAATGTGCCGGACGGAATCTTCCAGAAGCCTTTGCCGTGGTTGTGCGCGGCGCACCAGATCAAAAAAGGCTGCGACAAGCTAGACCCGAAGAAGTTTCGGATGATTGCCGCGCGAAAAGCCTTGCTGACCGAACCACACGAATCCAAACGTCCGGTTTGTCATTATTGCGGCCATTGCATGCGCGGTTGCGACGTGGACGCCAAATACACTTCGGCAAACACTGCCATGCCACGCGCGCTGAAAACCGGAAAATGCAAATTGATTCTGTTCGCCAATGCCGCCGAAGTGACGATGAGCAAGGACGGCAAGACGGCAACAGGCGTTCGTTATTTCGACGCGCGCACGCGCAAAAGTTACGAAGTCCGGGCGAAGAAGATCGTGCTGGCTTGCGGGCCGATTGAATCCGCGCGGTTGTTGCTGATGTCGAAATCGCCGCACTTCCCGAACGGCTTGGCCAATTCCAGCGGCCTGGTCGGCAAGAATCTGATCACGCACACCACCGCCGGAGCGCAAGGTTATCTGAAGCAACTGACCAATGCGCCGGTTTTCAACGACGACGGCACGGAAAGCAGCCACGCTTATATCGCGTCGTTTTACTGGGAAAAGCCGCACCCTGATTTTCCGAAGGGTTATCACATCATCGTGGATTCCGGTTCGCGCGTCAGCACATCCAATCCTTCGTTCGGCCAGAACGTTCCGGGTTTCGGCGCAGACTTCAAACGCCAGGTTCGAGAACGCGCGCCATCGCTCATCAGCCTGTATTCGCAAAACGGAATGATTCCGTCGCCGGAACGTTACGTTGAACTCGATCCCACAGTGAAAGACATTTACGGTTTGCCCGTGCCGAAAATTCATTACAACCTGACCACCGAAGACCGCGCCATTTTCAAAGACGCGACCGAAAAGATTTCCGAAATTATCGAAGCCTCCGGCGGAGTCATCACCAGCACAAATTCCGCGCCCGGCGTAGACAGCGTTCATTGGGTGGGAACCTGCAAAATGGGACACGACGCGAAAACTTCCGTGCTGACGCCTTATCTGCAATCGCACGATGTTGCAAATCTGTACGTCGCCGACGGCAGCGGTTTCATTGATTATTCCGAAAAGAATCCGACCTTGACCGTGATGGCATTGGCTTCGCGTTGCGCCGATTTTGTCTATGAAGAACTCCGGACTGATTGAGAGCGGTCAGGGCGTATTTTCGAGAGAGGATTTCTGGTCGTCTCCTGGGTTTTCTTTTTACAGACGTTTTTGGCTTGGATTGCCAAGACCGAAGATCGAAAACGGCTGTTGCGTTTTAGTTATCCATTGTTTGGGATATCAAAGCGTTTGTTGCTGGCATGTCTTGGTTTTATTACTTGCTGCCGGGCAAAAAGAATACGTCCCAAACCCAACGCTCAATGCCGTTTATGCGCGCCAGCGCTTTGTAAAGGAACCGATTGCCATGCCGGTCGGACCGCTTCGAGAGTCTGTAATTACAACTAATACCTTCAACGCCTTTCTCACTCAACGAAAACAACTCATGCGGCTGACTTACCCCATTGTGGTTTGAGTCTATCCAAAGTTGTAATCGTTGATAGATCGGGTCATTCGCATCAATCCAACCATCCCCATTCGCATCGAATACGGCAAGCGCCGTGAAGCCGTTCGGCTCTTCGGTCACAGGCTGCTCGGTGAAGTTGCCAAATAACTCCAAGCCGCTTGTAATCCTGCCATCGCCGTTTCTATCGAGCACAAGGAAAGCTTCGTCACTGCCGCGCGCAGTCCAGGACCATTGTCGACGCTTGCCATCTCCGGCCAAATCGAAGCGAACGCCATTTGCCGCGTCAGTCAAATCGTAACCATTGTTATCAAGATCAATAATAATCGGCGAGCCGGGTTGGATGCAGACGCATGCGAACCAATCCCAAATCAATCCGCCATCACATGGCTGCTCCTGACAACTGGGTTCACAGTCCTGAGCCGTGACTCTATCGGAAGAAGTCGGCGTGGCAAAAATGCCAAGTATCAACGCAAACAAGAATAGAATAGATTTTCTCATTGGCTTTGCCCCCCTTCGGTAATATCGCGCCCAAGCGCGGCTTGACGATCAACATTTTTTCGCATCTCGGCAATTCTCTGCGCAATTTTCTCCGGCGATGGCCGCTGTCTCAGCATGTACTCGGCCTGTGCGGATGCCCGTATAACTGCGCCTTCATAACCAATCTGTTGCCATTTGGTCAATTTGCCGGGAGGCGCGAGAAGCGCTTTTAGATCGCCAGACAGCCTCTCAATAGTAGAGATGTCCGACGCGTTAACCTGAGCAAGTTTCCCCTGTATCTTCGGTGCAGCAAGCGCTCCACCTACTATTCTGTCACGATGGATTTGTGCTCGTGTCCAGTTACCTTCCGCGTTGCCGTCCTCAAAGAGCGCCATTGCTAAATTGAGTTTATATAAGCCGGCTGTCGTGTCCCACTCAAGTTGATTCAAAGGGACAACAATGGTGAGATTCGACCCAGGCCCAAGCGCGTTCGTGCCTGTTAGGTCACCGTCCAAACCTTCTTTAGCCTTCCAATCAAAGTGATAGCCGATAATCGGCTGATCACCCTTATTCTTGACGACCAGGATAAGTTTACCGGCCCCTATGGTTGAAGAAACAACTTGTAGGTTTTCTGTCTCGTTGGTAACGAGGGCAGGCATTTCTTGCACCGAAGCTTTCGGTGTTCGGGTTGTGTATAAAACCGTTCCCAGGGTCGCCAGAATAAGGACAAAAAGAGTTGTACTGCTGATTCGTTCATTGAGTTTCATGATGTTTCTCCCAAGTGAGTTGGTCTGTTGGCGGTACTATTGACCGGCAAGAAGACCGCAACACAGATAATGATGACTACCGCCGTTGCAAACATTGGCGGATACCAGGAGGAAAGCGTATGTATTGTGATTTCTCGCAATAAGAGACCTGTCATCGCAATGGCGGCAATGGAGGGTGTCCGGTGTTGTTCGGGCATGTACCAGAACCCGATGGAAATAGCGACAATCGCCACTGCTAGGGAAAGAAACATTGGCCAGAACGGAATCAGGTCACTCACACTTGCGTCAATGCTAATAAAAAAGACGGTATAAAATCCGACCAGGAACAGCAACATCACCCCGCCAAGTATGCCCCGCACCTTCCTCGTCATAACCACGCCTACTGGCACGTTGTTCCTGACCGGCAAGAAGACCGCAACACAGATGATGATGACTACCGCCGTTGCAAACATTGGCAGATACTTGGAGGAAAGCGTATGTATTGTGAGTTCTCTCAGTAAAAGTCCCGTTAACGCAATGGCGGCAATAGCAGGGGTACGATGTTGTTCGGGCATGTACCAGAACCCGATGAAAATAGCGACAATCGCCACTGCTAGGGAAAGGAACATTGGCCATAATGGAATCAGGTCACTCACACTTGCGTCAATGCTAAAAAAAAAGACGGTATAAAATCCGACCATAAACAACAACATCACCCCGCCTAGTATTAATCGCGTTTTTTTCGTTAACATCTTTATTTATCCTGCACAATTACATCCTGGATTACTCGCATTACAAGCATTGACGGCCGCTGCCTTACATGTCTCGTATTGCCCCTTAATAACAAGTCCTGTGCCTGCAAGCACCGCGCCGGCTACAGCCCCACAAAGAAAGGCTATCCCAATTCCTACGATCGTCGCCGCCGCTCCTATAGCGCACGCAAATGATGCAAGAAATGTAATACCTGCAACAGTCGCCGCACCGATAGCAATGAGTTTACAGTTGTTTCTATACCCTGTAACGCAGGTGTTACATCTGGTGGTGCAATCCCCAAATCCAATGCAACTCCCCGGTTCAACGAAAAACGGGTGCGGCTCTTTTAGAACGACGGCAAAACTGCAAAAAATTGGGAATTTTCGCAAAGTTGCCTTTTCCTGAGAGCCAATTTCCAGGAGATATGCTCATTCGGCAGTCATACCTCCTCGTTACTCG
>Ga0268299_1001465_pt1 | contig 40945 bp, 34 predicted proteins | sample NOBtaG_FD_193484 | JGI IMG/M metagenome (GOLD analysis project Ga0268299, IMG submission 193484) | Activated sludge microbial communities from bioreactor in Nijmegen, Gelderland, Netherland - NOB reactor | ecosystem: Engineered > Bioreactor > Aerobic > Activated sludge | place: Netherlands... | reverse complement strand
CCCCCCCCGCGCCGCGGCTGGGCCCCCGAAGGCCCGTTGCTTATCGGGGTGAACCCGGATAAACTCGCTGGACATCCCGGTATCGCGCTCTGGCCCTTTCTTGCAAGGAACCGTTCATGCACGCGGCTCACCATGTTGGCTGATGCCCGAGGCCGATGCCCGCCTCCCCCGGGGAGCGCGGTCAGCCCCCCACCCCTGCACACGCGGGGACCCGGGGCCTGACCCGGTCCCAGGCGACCGCCCACCAGGCCCATGGCCCGGTGGGCCCGGAGCGCGGCCACGGCATCCTCCTCGGACCGTGGCCGAGTTTGTTTTTGGACCCCATCGAACCCCCCTTTCCGTCCCCGACCTCCCGACTGCACATCCCGACATCTTGAACGTCCCAAGGAACGACATGAGCATCAACGCCCCCGAAATGCTGCGGCTTCTCGACTCCATCGCCCGCGATCGCAAGATCGACCGGACTTCACTCATCAAGGACCTCGAAACCGCGATGGTCTCCGCCGCCCGGAAGCACTACAACACCCTCGACACCGAGGAGTTCCGCTGCGAACTCGACCCCGTCTCCGGGCAGATGACCCTGTACCGCCACGGCGAGGCCATGAACCTCTCCCCCTCGGAACTCGGTCGCATCGCCGCCCAGACGTTCAAGCAGGTCATGATCCAGCGGTTCCGCGACGACGAGCGCACCAGCCTGCTCTCGGAGTTCTCCAAGCGCGTGGGCGAGATCGTCAGCGGCGTCGTGCAGCGCTACGACGGCGGCGCGCTGGTCGTCACCATCGACCGCGCCGACGCCTTCATGCCACGCTCCGAGCAGATCCCGGGCGAGCAGTTCCAGCCAGGCGACCGCGTCCGCTGCCTCGTGCTCGACGTCCGCGACGCCGGGAACCAGGTCAAAATCGTCCTCTCCCGCAGCCACCCGGACTTCATCAAGCGGCTCTTCGAGGTCGAGGTGCCCGAGGTCGCCGAGAAGGTCATCGAGGTGAAGGCGATGGCCCGCGAGGCGGGTTACCGCACCAAGGTCGCCGTCGCCTCCGTCGACTCCAAGGTCGATCCCGTCGGCGCGTGCGTCGGCGTCCGCGGGTCACGCATCAAGAACATCGTCGATGAACTCAACGGCGAGAAGATCGACATCGTCCGCTGGAACGAGTCGAGCCAGATCCTCATCGGCAACGCCCTCAAGCCCGCCGAGGTCGCCGAGATCTCCCTGTGCTTCGAACTCGGTCGCGCCACGGTGGTCGTGCGGGACGACCAACTCTCCCTGGCCATCGGCAAGCGGGGGCAGAACGTCCGCCTCGCCGCGCGGCTCACCGGCTGGGACATCGACATCCTCACCCCCGAGGAGTTCAACAAGGGCCTCGACATCCTCCAGACCACCCTCAAGAGCGTCCCCGGCGTCACCGACGAGCAACTCGACAAACTCGCCGCGCTCGGGATGGTCAGCGTCTTCGACGTCGAGGAGGTCGGCGCCGAGGTGCTCATGACCGAACTCGGGTTCGATGAGGCCACCGCCAAACTCGCCGTCGAGACCGCGGGCATCAAGGCCAAGGAAGTCGCCGAGCAGCAGCAGAAGGACAAGGAAGAGACCGAGCGCAAGAAGCGCGAGGACGAGGAGGCCGCTCGCCGCCTCTTCGAAGGCGGCACACCCGCGCCAGACGCTTCGGCCCCCGCCGCCGACGGCACCCCCGTCCCCGCTCCCGAGATCAGCGCCGAAGCCCGAGCCGCCGACATCCTCAGCGGCGGCCAAGGCTGATCCGCCAACGCCCGTTCCCCCCGCGGGGGCTCTCAGCCCCCGACACTCGTCCCGCTCACTGTTCCCCCGTCCGGTTCCCCGTCTCGACCCCCGCCTCACACACTCATCGCGGAGCACGGCTTGGCCAAGGGCAAACGCATCAGCGAGATTTCCAAGGACCTCGGAATCTCATCCAAGGACATCATCACCAAGTGCCTGGCGGAGGGCGTCCCCTCCGACATCGTCAAGGGGCACATGTCCGTCGTCTCCGCTGGCCTCGAGGCCAGCATCCGCGAGTGGTTCAGCGGCGGCGCCGTCGCCACCGCGGTCGAGACCACCGAGCACGTGGACGTTGACCGCGTGAAGGCCAAGCCCGCCCCGCGCGCAAGAAAGGCCAAGGGCGATGCCGAGCCCCCGCCCGCGGACGGCACCGTCGCCGTCGCCGCACCCCCGGCTGAGCCCGCCGCGCCCAGGACGCCCGCGGCCAAGCCCGCCACCTCCGCGCCGCCGGCCACGCCCTCGGCACCGGCAGCCGCCGCCCCGGCTTCGCCCGCAGCGACCCCCGTCAGGCCCTCCGTCTCGCGAGCCACTGCTCCTTCGGCCCCCACCGCCCCAACACCCACCGCCAGCCCGGCCGGACCCGGCGCTCCGCCGGCACATCCGACCCTCGCCCGTCCCACGCCCACCAAGGCCGAACCCACACACGCCACGCCGATCAGGCCCGCGGCAGCGCCCGAGCCCGCCCCCGTGGCCTCCGCCCCCGCGGCGGCCTCCCCACCGGCGCCGCCCGCGGGCCCCGGTGCGCCCGCTCAGTCAGCGCCGCCCACCGGCGGGAGCGCCACCACCCCGCCGCCCGCGCGCCCGCACCTCCCTCGCGTCGGGGTCAAGCCCGCGCCCATGAACGTCCCCACGCGCCCGCAGGTGATCGCGCCCGCGGGCCCGCGCCTGGAGGTCAAGCAGCAGGTCAAACTCGCCGGGCCCAAGGTCGTCCGCATCGAGGCCCCCGAGCAGGTCGATGTTCCCGGCGCTCGCCGCGCGGGCCCCGGCGGCCCGCCCCGCGGCGGTCGCGGCGTCGTCCCCGGTTCCGCCGGCGACGACGACACCAGCCGCAGCCCGCGCCGCAACAAGCGCCGCGGCCCAGGCGACGCCCCCGCCGCCGTCCCCGCACGCCGCCGCGCCACATCCTCCCCGTCCGAGGACATCCAGGTCGGCACCGGGTTCTCCGAAGCCGACCTCGCCGAACGCGAGGCTCGCCTCGCCCGCGCCGGGGGCTACCTCCGCCAGCGGCGTCGGGAACTCAAGGCCCGCGAGCACGCCGCCGGCGAGCGCGCCCAGACCGCCGCTCAGACCGGGGGCAAGGTCATCATCACCGCCCCGTTCACGATCAAGGACCTCGCCGCCGCGACCGGCGTGAAGTCCGCCGACATCCTCAAGAAACTCATCATGCAGGGCGTGATGGCGACGGTCAACAGCGGGATCGACGCCGAGCGGGCCCAGGAGATCATGATCGAGTTCGACATCGAACTCGACATCAAGACCGCCCAGACCGCCGAGCAGGTCGTCTCCAGCGTCTTCGAGAAGCGCGAGATGAAGGACGGACGCCCCCGCGCGCCCGTCGTCACCATCATGGGCCACGTCGACCACGGCAAGACCAGCCTCCTCGACGCCATCCGCAAGACCAACGTCGCCGCGGGCGAGGCCGGGGGCATCACCCAGAAGACCTCCGCCTTCCGAGTCCCCGTCGAGATCGGGGGCGAGACCAAGCACATCGTCTTCCTCGACACCCCCGGCCACCAGGCCTTCACCGAGATGCGCTCCCGCGGCGCCAACATGACCGATGTGGTCGTCCTCGTCGTCGGCGCGCCCGAGGGCGTCATGCCCCAGACCATCGAGTCGATCAACCACGCCAAGGCCGCCAAGGTCCCCATCGTCGTCGCGCTCAACAAGATCGACTCCCCCCAGGCCACCGACGCGCAGATCCAGCGTGTCATGGGGCAACTCGCCGAGCAGGGCCTCAACCCCGTCGCCTGGGGCGGTCAGACCGAGGTGGTCAAGACCTCCGCAGTCAAGGGCATCGGCATCGTCGAACTCCTCGAAGTCCTCGACCTGCAGGCCCAGGTCCTCGAACTCAAGGCCGACTTCGCCGGCGCCGCCCGCGGGCGCGTCATCGAGGCGACCCTGGCCGAGGGCCGCGGGCCCATCGCCACCGTCCTGGTGCAGGACGGCGAACTCAAGGTCGGCGACTGCATCGTCGTCGGCCGCGCCTTCGGACGCGTCCGCGACATCACCGATGACAAGGGCCAGCGGCTCAAGTCCGCCGGGCCCTCGATGCCCATCCAGATCAGCGGCTTCGACGAGGTGCCCGACGCGGGCGACCCCTTCTTCATCACCGACTCGCTCAAGAAGGCCCAGGAAGCCGCCGAGCAGCGCCGCGACCGCGACCGCCTCGAATCGCTCCACCAGCCCAAGGTCACCCTCGACTCTCTGCTGGGCCAGATGAAGGACGCCGCCGTCAAGGAGATCCTCATCGTCCTCAAGGCCGACGTGCAGGGCTCCGTGGACGTCATCAAGCACGAGGTCGAGCGCCTCTCGACCGACGAGGTCAAGGTCCGCGTCCTCCACGCCGCCGTCGGCGGCATCCAGGAGAGCGACGTCGTCCTCGCCGAGGCCTCCAAGGCCGTCATCGTCGGCTTCAACGTCATCCCCAACGCCAAGGCCCGCGCGCTCTCGGAGCAGAAGGGCGTCGAGTACCGCACCTACCAGGTCATCTACGACATCACCGAGGACGTCAAGAAGGCCGCCAGCGGCATGCTCGCCCCCGAGATCCGCCAGGAGGTCCTCGGACACGCCGAGGTCCGCAAGGTCTTCAAGGTCTCCAAGGTCGGCACCATCGCCGGGTGCTACGTCACCGACGGGCTCGTCCAGCGCGACGCCCTCATCCGCGTCACCCGCAACGGCATCGTCGTCGAGAACGACCGCGTCCTCGAACAACTCAAACGCTTCAAGGACGACGCCAAGGACGTCCGCATGGGCATGGAATGCGGCATGAAGATCGTCGGCTACGACGACATCAAGGAAGGCGACGTCCTCGAATGCTACAAGAAGGTCGAGATCAAGCGAACCCTCTAACCACGCTCCCCACCATGCCGTGAAGCCCCTCGGCACCGCGGCGCCATGCTCCTCGCCATCCTCCAGTTCGACCTCCTCATCCGCGGCTCTGAATCCCTCAAGGACAAGCGCCGCGTCGTCAAGTCCCTCAAGGACCGCCTCCACGCCGAGCATATGGTCAGCGTGGCGGAGATCGGCCTCCTCGACCGCTGCGACGCTGCCCGCCTGGGCCTCGCCGCCGTGGGCACCGACGTTCGCCACCTGCAATCCATGACCGACCGCATCCTCGACAAAGTCCGCGCCCTCCACGACGCCGAACTGGGCGACTTCCAGCGTGAGATCGTCGATGGCGACGCGCTGGCCGAGCAGGCCGCGAGCCTTGCCGAGGCCGCCCCGGCGCTGCCCCCATCCTCCTCACCGCCCTCCCCCCCCACTGCCGCCCAGCCCCTCTGGACCGAGCAGGAGCGCCGCGCATGAGCCGCCCGCGCTCCAACGCCCCGAGCCATCGCCGCGAGCAACTCGCCGCCGAGATGCAGCGCGTCCTGCAGAACCTGCTCGCCCGCGGCCTCAACGACCCCCGCGTCGAGGGCCTCGTCACCATCACCGAGGTCCTCGTCACCCAGGACCTCGCCCAGGCAAAGGTCATGGTCTCGGTCTTTCCCGAGAAGCCCGGCCCGAAGGTCATCTCGGCCCTCCGCCACGCTTCGGGCCACCTCCGCCGCGAGATCGGCAGCGCCATCCAGACCATCCGCATCCCGGACCTGGTCTTCGAACTCGACGACCGCCTGAAGAAGCAGGCCGCCGTCTTCGAGGCGCTGGGCAAGGTCGCCGCGGAGCGCGAGGGCGAGCACCCGCCCGGAATCCCCGGCACGGGCATCGACTCGGCCTCGCCGCCGGCAAACAATGCGGGCACGTCGCCCTGGAGCCGCCCGCCCCGCGGGCCATCCGCTCCCACCGGCGACGACCCAGCGACGCCCACCCGATGAACGCAGCGGAACGAGCCAAGTCCTTCGAGTCTCTCATCGAGCGGCTGCGCCGCGCCTACCGCGACGCCCTCGCCGCTGAGCCACTCGAACCAACGCCCCCCGTCCCCCTCTGGCTCAGCGACGACCCCGTGCTCCGCGAGTTCCTCCGCGCGTTCCTGACCTGGGATTGCCCCGCCTCCCGCACCCGCGCCGCGATGGAGTCCATCGAGTCCGCGTTCATCGACGCCAACGACCTGCGCGTCTCGCTGGCCCAGGAGATCGCCGCCGCGCTCGGACGCACCTACCCGCGCGCCCTCGACCGTGCCGAGCGGCTCAAGTCCTCGCTCAACGAGGTCTACCGCAAGGAGCACGCCGTCTCCCTGGTTCACCTCCGCGACAAGCCCCGCCGCGACGCCCGCGCTTACCTCGAAGCCCTCCCGGGCACTCCCCACTTCGTCGCCGCGTGGACGCACCTCTTCGCCCTCGGCGGGCACGCCGTCCCCGTCGACGATCGCGTCGCCGCTCGCCTCATCAGCGCCGGCCTCGCCAACGAGGGCGATGCGCCCGAGGCTCTCTCCGCCGCCCTGGAGAAGATCATCCGCGCCGGCATGGGCGTCGAGGTCTCTCGCCTCCTCCAGGCCTGGTGCGACGACCCCGACCCGCCCTCCACCAAGCCCGCCCGATCGCGCCCGCGGCCGACCGCCGCCAAACGCTCCCCCGCGCGGCGCCAGCCACGCTCACGCTAGTCCAGCCTTTACCTCCATCCACACCCGACCAACCGGAGCCCCACCCGTGGCCGGCCACAACAAGTGGAGCAAGATCAAGCACCGCAAGGCCGTCGTGGACAAGCGCCGCGCCAAGGCCTGGACCATGTGCTCCCGCGCCATCATCGTCGCCGCAAAGACCGGCGGGCCCGACCCCGCCTTCAACTTCGCCCTCCGCGCCGCCATCGACGAGGCCCGCTACCACAACGTCCCCGCCGACAACATCGAACGCGCCATCAAAAAGGGCGTCGGCGGCGGCGCGGGCGACGACTACGAGCCCGTCCGCTACGAGGGCTACGGGCCCGGCGGCGTCGCCATCATCATCGATGCCCTCACCAACAACCGCGCACGCACCGCCGGCGACCTCCGACTCATCCTGGGCAATCACGCCGGCAAACTCGGCACCACCGGCTGCGTCGCCCATCAGTTCGACTCCAAGGGCCGCATCGTCGTCGCCGCCCCCGAGCCCGACGATGACTCCCGCCGACCCCCCGCCCGCAACGCCCCGGCCCCCGCCGCGCTCACCGAGGATGCCGTCCTCGAGGCCGCCCTCGCCGCCGGCGCCGACGACGTGCGCCAGACCGATACCGACCCGCCCGCGTTCGACGTGCTCTGCCCGCCGTCAGACCTCCACACCGTCAAGGCCGCCCTCGCCGCCGCCGGGCTCCCCGTGGGCGAGGCCTCGCTCGACATGCTCCCCTCATCCACCGTCCCCGTCGCGGGCGACACCGCCAAGACCCTGCTGGAACTTCTCGACGCCCTCGAAGACAACGACGACGTGAAAAAGGTCTTCACCAACGCCGACATCGACGAGACGGCGCTCACGGCCGAGGACTAGCCGCCGGCCCGCCCCCCTCACGTCGCGATCGCGCTCACCACCTCCTCCACCGTCGTCTGCTCCGCGCGGGGCACGCCCGTACACTCAGGGCATGAGCACCGAGATCGTCTTCATCGTCGAGGAGGATCCCGACGGCGGATTCACCGCTCACGCCGTTGGTTCGTCCATCTATACCCAAGGCGACACGCCCGACCAACTCCGCGCCAACGTCCGCGATGCCGTGCGGTGTCACTTCCCCGACGAATCTTCGCGCCCGAAGGTCATCCGCCTTCACCACGTCCGGGACGAACTGCTCGCCGCATGAGGCTCCCGCGAGACATCTCCGCCGCGGACCTCATCCACGCCCTCGCGCGGCTCGGCTATCACGTCGAACGCCAGTCCGGCAGCCACGTGCGCCTCGGCACCACAACACCCACCGAGCACCACATCACCGTCCCCGCCCACGACCCCATCAAGATCGGCACGCTCGCCGCCATCCTCCGCGACGTCGGCGCCCACGCCCGCCTCGACCGCGACGCACTCCTCGACCGCCTCTTCGGCTGACCCCTCACGTCGCAATCGCGCTCACCACCTCTTCCACCGTCGTCTGACCCGCGCGGGCCTTGGTGAACCCGTCCTCCCGCAGCGTCATCAGCAGCCCTTCCTTCTCCGCCGCCCCAGCGATCCGCGGGCCCGGCGCTCGCTCCAGCACCAACTCCCGAATCGCGTCGCTCATCCGCAACAACTCGTAGATCCCCACCCGCCCCCGGTACCCCGTCGCCCGGCACGCCCGGCACCCCTCCGGACCCGCCCGCACCACCATCAGCCCCGCCCGCTCCGCCGCCCCCGTCGGCACGAACCCCGCCGGATAGTCCGCCGCGTGCCGAACCACCTCCGCCGCGTCCACCCTCTGCGCGCACTGCTCGCACACCCGCCTCACCAGCCGCTGCGCCAGAATCCCCTCCACCGAACTGCTCACCAGGAACGGCTCCACCCCCATGTTCAACAGCCGCGTCGTCGCGCTCGCCGCGTCGTTGGTGTGCAGCGTGCTGAACACCAGGTGCCCCGTCAGGCTCGCCTGCACCGCCGTCTCCGCCGTCTCCTTGTCGCGGATCTCACCCACCAGCACCACGTCGGGGTCGTGCCGCAGGATCGACCGCAGCCCGGCGCTGAAGTCCAGCCCCACCTTCGCGTTCACCTGGATCTGGTTCACCCCGGGCACGTGATACTCGACCGGGTCCTCCACCGTGATCGCCTTGATCTCGTCGCTCACGATCCGGTTCAGCGACGCGTACAGCGTCGTGCTCTTGCCGCTCCCCGTCGGGCCCGTCACCAGCAGAATCCCGTGCGGCCTCTGGATCAGCCCGTCCCACGCCCCCAGCACCCCAGGCGGCATCCCCAACTGGTCCAGACCCAGCATCACCGCCGACTTGCTCAAGACACGCAGCACCACCCCCTCCCCGAACAGCATCGGGATCACCGACACGCGCAGATCAAACTCCTGCCCACGCAGTTTCAGCGTGATCCGTCCGTCCTGCGGCGCACGCTTCTCCGCCACGTTCAGGTTCGCCATGATCTTCAGCCGCGACAGAATCGCCGGCGCGAACCGGTGGATCGTCGCCGGCACGTTCGCCCGCTGCAGCACCCCGTCGATCCGGTACCGCACGATCAACTCCCGCTCGTACGGCTCGAAGTGCACGTCCGTCGCCCGGTCCGCGATCGCCTCCGCCAGCAGGTCGTTCACCAACTTGATGACCGACGCCTCCTGCGCCTGCTCGATCTCGTCCCCTCCCCCCGCCGCCACGCCCCCCCCGCCCGCCGCCTCGTCCCCGGCCGAGTCCACCATCTCGTCCAGCGTGCTCGCCCCCACCCCGTAGTGCTTCGCGATGAAGCCCCGCAACTCCTCCTCGTCGGCCAGCACCACGTCGATCGTGCACCCAGTCAGCAACTTCAGTTCGTCCAGCACCGAGATCTCGAACGGGTCGCTCGTCGCCACCGTCAGCACGCCGTCCCGCCTCGCGATCGGCACGCACGACTGCTTGTGCACCAACTTCGCCGGCAGCGTCGCCAGCACCTCGGGCTCCACCCGCGTGCTCGTCAGGTCCACAATCGGCATGTGAAACTGCTCGCCCAGCACCGACAGCACCTGCTCCCGCGTCACGTACCCCAGCCTCACCGCCACTTTGTCGAACCGCTCCCCGCTGGCGCGCTGTTCCGCCACCGCCCGGTCCACCTGCACCCGGCTGATCAACCCCTGCTGCAGCAAAAGTGACGCGATGCCCATGCCCCCTCAGCGTAGCACGCCCTGCAACCCCTACCCTCACCCGTGCCGCTCGCGGACGAAGCCCAACCCGCCGCAACCTCCGCTGCTGCAAACCCCACCGCACCGCCGCCACGCGGGCCCGACACCGCCTCCGCCAAGGTCTCCAGCCTTCTCCTCCTGGTCATCCTCGCCGCGCTCAGCCTGCTCATCGTGTCCTGGGTCGCCGTCGCGATCCTCCGCAGACGCCGCTCCACCCTCATGGCCGCCCGCCCCCGCGCCCCGCGCACGCGCATCAAGAGCCCCTGGCGCGAAGCCGGGCGACGCCTCGATCCCGACGCTCTCCCACCCGACTCCCCGCGCCACCCCCACGACGAGCCCCTCCAATAGCCCATGACCGGCGACCGACCCATCGCGATCGTCACCGGCTCCACCGTCCCGGGCCGCATCGGGCTCGCCATCGCCGCCCGCCTCGCCCGCGCGGGCTGCGACCTGATCGTCACCCACCGCGGCGGCGCCAGCCCCGGCCAACTCGACGCCGCCCGCGCCGCCATCGCCGCCGCCTCCGATCGTCGCGCCGCCCTCCGCATCAACGCCATCGACCTCTCCGACCTTTCCGCCGCCGAGGCCTGGGCCGCGGCCCTCGCCCGCGACCTGCCCCGCGTGGATGTGCTGGTCCACAACGCCGCCGCCTACCAACCAACACCGCCCGGCTCGCTCTCCATCGAGGACGCCGAGCGGCACTTTCGGGTGAACGCGCTGGCGCCGGTGCTCCTCAGCCGCGCCCTCGCCCCGGCCCTGGCCCGCAGCCCGCTCCCCGCCCGCGGCTCGATCGTCGCGCTGGGCGACATCCATGCCCTCACTCACGCCGGGCCGCCCCGCACGGGGTACCTCGCGTACGCCATGTCCAAGGCCGCCCTGCACGAGGCCGTGCGCGCCCTGGCGCGCGAACTGGCCCCGCGCATCCGCGTCAACGCGGTGGCCCTGGGCGTCGCCGCTTTCGCCCCGCACGAGGATCCCACGTTTCAGGACCGGTACCTCGCCCGCGTGCCACTCGCCCGCGCCGGCACACCCGACGACGCAGCCGAGGCCGTCCGCTGGCTCGCCCTCGACGCCGCCTATTGCACGGGCACCATCCTGGTCGCCGACGGCGGGCGCAGCCTCACCTGACCCACCTCCCCCTCCACTCCCCGCCCCGCTACACTCGCGCGCCCAACCTCCTGAGGAGCCCGACATGCACACCGCTCGCCTCGCTCTCCCGCTCGCCGCGCTGGTCCTGGTCTCCGCCGGCCTGGGCGGCTGCTCCAACTACCGCGACTCCGGGGGCGAGCCTCAGCCCGCCGTCTACCTCGACTCGAGCGCCCAGCGCACCATCGAGGCCTTCAAGCAGACCGACCCCTCCCTCGCCCGCTTCTTCGACAAGTCACACGCGTTCGTCGTGATCCCCAAGGTCACCAAGGGCGCGGTGCTCGCCGGCGCCGCCAGCGGAGAGGGCGTCGTCTATCAGCCCCAGCCCGGCCAAGCCCCCAAGATCGTCGGCTACGCCACGCTCACGCAGGTCACCATCGGCGCGCAACTCGGCGGGCAGTCCTACAGCGAGATCCTCTTCATCCAAGACGCCGCCACCTTCTCCAACTTCAAACTCGGCAAGACCGAGTTCGCCGCAAACGCTTCCGCCGTGCTCGCCAAGTCCGGCGGCGGGGCGACCAACGACTACAACCAGGGCGTCGCCGTCTTCGTCAAGCCCATCGAGGGCGTGATGGCCGAGGCCGCCATCGGCGGCCAGTCCTTCAAGTACCGCGCAGCGAACTGAACCGCCACCAGCCTCCCGCGCCCCAGGTCGGGGGAGGTGCCGTGCGTAGCACGGCGGAGGGGGCGAGTTGGGCGAGATTACGGGGATCGCGCCCGTCAGAGCCGCCGACGGCAGTCGGCGGTGTGTTCGCGTCATGGCGTGCCCCGACCGCCCGCCGCCGCGTCCGCCGATGACGGGTGAGCGGATCCCGCAATCGCGCCGCCGTCGCTCACTTTGCGCGCAAGCGCGCCCGGCACCCGTGCCGCGGCGCTGGATCGCGGACGTGGACGTCAGATTGCGCGCAGGCGCACAGAAAATCGCGTTTCCCATGTGAAAAACAGGCCATTCCTCTACGATGCCCCAGGATCGATTCTGACGGGTCGGGTGGGGGGGTCGGAGGGTCCGCGCGAGGGCCGCTCAGCGGTGCCTCCAAAGCCCGGCAACGAGGTGCGCGCGCAATCGCGGAGTTACACGGACTACGCAACCATCAAAACGGGGCCCCAAACAGACGCCCTGGCCCAAGCCGGGGCGCTGACGCACAACGCACCCCCACCGTCGTGTTTCGGAAGTCGGGCTACTTGGCCTGCGCGGGCCCGTACCCGAGTTCGGCGGCGCGGCGCGCGTGCTTGCCGGCAAGGTCCGCGTCCCCGGCGCGCTCGAACCACTCCGCCGCCTTGGCGTGGAACTCGGCCTCGTCGGCGCTGCCTGCCCGCGCGGCGGCCGCCTCGGCGTACGCCTCTGCCGCGATCCGCGGCCGGCCCAGCAGGCCCATGCACTCGCCCAGTTGCGCCAGCGCGTCGCGGGTCTGCCGATCCGCGGGATCAAGGGCCACGATGATCGCCGCCGCGGCCTCGGGGTCGCCTTGGCGCTTGAGCACCTTCGCCTCGCCCAGCCGCCACCGCGCCGAGCCCGGCTGGAGCACGCGGGCCTTCCGCAGGTGATCCAGCGCCAGCCCCAACGAGCCCGAACGCAGTTCCAGTTCGCCCAGCGTGCCCCAACCCTCGGCGAGGTCCGGGGCCAGGTTCACCGCCCGCACCAGGCTCGCCATCGCCGGCCCGTCTTGCCCCAGTTTGATCTGGATCATCGCGAGGTAGAGCGGGTACCGCGGCTCGCGCGGGTCGGCGGCCTGCGCGGCGGCGTAGTGCTCCGCGGCACGCTCCACCGCGCCGGCCTGGTTGGCGATCGTGCCCGCATCAAACCGCAGGGCCGCGGGCGCCGAAGGGCCCGCCTGTGCCAGCACGGCCTCCACCTGCTGGTGGGCGTCGGGGTAACGCTTCAGACCGCAGTAGACCTGAGCAAGCAGCAGGCGGGGGTCCTCCGCCTTCGGGTCGGCGGCAACGAGGGGCTCAAGGAGTGCCGCGGCACGGGCGTAATCGCCCTCGCGGAAGGCCTCGCCGGCGCGGGCGAGGTCGCCCGAGGCGACGCTGACGGGCACGCCCCGTCCCACGCCCATGACGCGGGAGTCCGTGGGCTCGTCCCCCGAACCGGGCCCGCGAGCGGGGACGGTGGTGATGGCGACGATGACGGCCCAGACGGAGATGCCGACGAGCACAAGGAGGGCAACGAGGGCGAGCAGGGCGCCGCGCGTGGCGCCGTGAGGATGGCGCGGCGAGTTGGGCCGTTTCCCGATGCGGTGAGGGCCCGATCCGAGCGGATGCGCGTGGGGAGGAATCACGTGGAGAGGGTATCGGCTCGCGTACACTGGAGAGCGCATGTCTCACACCACCGCTCAGCCAACCCCGTCGTCGTCCGGGTCCGGTGCCGCGCCCGCGGGGGCGGGCGGGCCTGCCCTTCCGAAGCAGTACGTGCCGGGGGAGCACGAGGGGAGGGTCCGGGCCGAGTGGGAGGCGTCGCGGGTGGGGTCGGCGGATCCTGAGGCGGTGCTCTCGGGGCGGTCACGGCCGTACGCGGTCTTCATCCCGCCGCCGAACGTGACGGACCGTCTGCACCTGGGGCACGCGCTGAACAACACGCTGCAGGACGTGCTGGTGCGTGCGCACCGGATGATGGGGTTCGAGACATTGTGGATGCCCGGGACGGACCACGCGGGGATCGCGACGCAGACGGTGGTGGAGCGGCGGCTGAAGCGGGAAGAGGGCAAGTCGCGGATGGACCTTGGGCGCGAGGCGTTCGTGGCGCGGGTGCGGGCGTTCAAGGACGAGTACGAGGCGGCCATCACCGGGCAACTCCGCGCGATGGGGTGCTCGTGCGACTGGGATCGGCAGCGGTTCACGATGGACGACGTGTGCACCCGCGCGGTGCGCGAGGCGTTCTTCCGGCTGTTCCGCGACCGGCTGCTCTACCGCGGCAAGCGGCTGGTGAACTGGGACCCGGTAACGCAGACGGCCCTGGCCGACGACGAGGTGGAGATGGAGGACGTGGACGGGTTCTTCTATTACCTGCGGTATCCGCTGGTGGAGAAAGGGCCCGACGGCGTGCACGCGCCGGTGACGTGGACAATGCTGGCGAGGCGCGGCTATCCCGGCGCGGCCGCGCGGGCCACGGCCCCCGACGGACAGGCCTGGGTGACGGTCGCGACGACGCGGCCCGAGACGTACCTGGGCGACACGGCGGTGGCGATCAACCCAAGGGACGGGCGGGCGGCGGCGCTCCGCGGGCTGTGTGTGCATCTGCCGCTGGTTGGGCGGGTGATCCCGATCGTGGAGGACGACTACGTGGTGATGCCGCTGGCGGCCGGGGCGGACCCGGAGGCGGCGGGGGTGGACCCCAAGGCGAGGTACGCGACGGGGTTCTTGAAGGTGACGCCCGCGCACGACCCCAACGACTGGGAGATCGGCGTCCGGCACGGGCTGGCGGTGATCAACGTGATGGCGCCGGACGCGTCGATCAGCGACAAGCACGGGTGGACGGACGTGGGCGGGGCGGAGATGTTCGTGGGGATGCCGCGGGAGATCGCGCGGCGCGAGGTGGTCAACGAGTTCACGCGGCGCGGGCTGCTGGAGGAGAAGAAGCCCTACCGGCACGGGGTAGGGCACTCGTACCGGAGCCACGCGCCGATCGAGCCGTACCTGTCGGACCAGTGGTACGTGCGGGTGACCGACGAGCGGCTGGCCGGGTCGGCGCTGGCAGCAATGGCGGCGGATCAGCGGACGGGCGAGGCGCCCGAGGGCTCGGGGGGCCATGAGGGCGACGGGGCGCTGCGGTTCTACCCCGCGCGGTACGCCAAGACCTACGAGACGTGGCACCGGTCGATCCGCGACTGGTGCGTGAGCCGGCAGTTGTGGTGGGGGCACCGGATCCCGGTGTGGTCGCTCATTCCGAACGTGGCGGGGATCAAGAAGGGGGAGATGATCGACGACAGCGACTACGTCGAGGCGCAGTTCCTCGACGCGCTGGAGGGGTCCTTCCTCGCCTACTGCGAGGCGGCGGGGGTGAAGGGCGACGTGTGCCTGGTGCGGGAGAGCCCGCGCCAGTGGTGGGCGTGCCCGCGGACCGACGCGGCGGCGGCGGCGCTCCAGGCGCTGGAACGGGTGATGAGCGCTCGGCTGCTGGGCGAGGAGGGCGTGGTCTCGGGGGTGGTGCGCGACGAGTTGGCGGCGGCGGGGCTCTCCCGGTGCGCCGAGCCGGCGTCGGCACTGGTGGCGGGGCTGATGTTCTGCGAGCAGGAGCAGGACGTTCTGGACACGTGGTTCAGTTCGGGGCTGTGGCCGCTCTCGACACTGGGCTGGCCCGATGCGACGAAGGAACTGGCGGCGTTCAACCCGTCGTCGGTGCTGTGCACGGCACGGGAGATCATCACGCTGTGGGTGTCGCGGATGGTGATGTTCAACCGCTACTTCCGCGGGCAGGACGCCGGGGCAGAGGGCGCGGGTCGGGGCCCGGTGCCGTTCCGGGACGTGTTCATCCACGCGATGATCCAGGACGAGCAGGGCCGGAAGATGTCCAAGAGCCTGGGGAACGGGGTGGACCCCTTGGACATCATCGCGAGCCACGGGGCGGACGCGATGCGGTTCACGCTGTGCCAGATGACGACCAACACGCAGGACGTGCGGATGCCGGTGGACCTGGTGTGCCCGCACTGCGGGGAGGTCTTCACGCCCGGATGGAAGCGGAGCACGCGGGCGCAGGCGTCGGCGGAGGCGGATGGGCTCTTGAACGTGCCGGACCAGACCTGCCCGGGGTGCGGGAAGGGGATGGTGACGCTGTACGGGGCGTTCAGCGGGATTGCGCCGGCGAGCGCGGAGAGGCCGCAGGCGCGGAACACGTCGAGCAAGTTTGATCTTGGACGGAACTTCGCGAACAAACTGTGGAACGCGGCGCGGTTCACGCTTTCGATGCTGCCGACGCCGGGTGAGGCGGGCGCCGGGGGCGGAGGCGGCGAGTCGGCGCCGATCGATCGGTGGATGCTGTCGCGGCTGGCGCGAGCGGTGGGGCAGTGCGAGGCGGCGCTGAAGGGGTACGAGTTCTCGGCGTACGCCGAGGCGCTCTACGACCTGGTGTGGCGGGACTTCTGCGACGTGTACCTGGAGGCGATCAAGCCGACGGTGGCGGGGAGCGCGCCCCAGCGGGCGGTTTTGCGGGCGGCGCTGGAGACGATTCTTCGGCTGGCGCACCCGGTGATGCCGTTCGTGACCGAGGCGATCCACGAGCAGGTGCGGGGGCTGGCGCGGGCGGAGGTGCCCGGGGTGATCCTGGGGGAGTCGAGGCTGCTGGCGCGGGCGGGGTGGCCTCGGCTCGACGCGGGGCTGGTGGACGCGGCGCTGGACGGTCGCGTGGAGCGGATGCGGGCGCTGGTGGGGGCGATCAACCAGGCGCGGGCGGCGCGGGGCGTGCCTCCGAAGCGAAGGGTGGTGCTGCACACCGACGGGGCGTCGGGAGTGCGCGGGCTGGTGGAGGAGTTCGCGGCACCGGTGGCGGCGCTGGCGGGGCTCCGCGCGGTGACGGCGGAGGGTGCGGGACCGGGCGCGGCGACGCTGGCGGTGCCGTTCGAGGCGATGGAGTTGCGGCTCTCGGACCTTGCCGACGCGGTGGACGCGGGGGCGGAGGCGGAGCGGCTGGTGGACCAGTTGATCGAACGGCAGCGGGACGTGGCGCGGCTCCAGAGCCGGCTGGAGAGCCCCGGGTACGCGCAGCGGGCGCCGGCGCACCTGGTGGAGCAGTCCAAGCAGCAGTTGGGGGCGAAGGTGGCCGAGCGGGATGCCCTGGTCGGGACGATCCGGTCAGGCGGGATTGCGGCGGCGGCGGCGGGGCGGCTTCGGGCGAAGGTGGAGGCGGCGGGGGCGGTGCTGGCGTCGCTGGCGGGCCAGTTGCCGGACCCGGCGGACCCGCCCAAGCAGTTGACTCCCGCGCAGAAGAAGGCGAAGGAGCAGGCGGCGGCGGCGAGCGAGGAGCGGGACGCCGCGGCGTGGGCGCTGGGGCAGGTGGGTTGAGGTGTGCGGGAATCGCCGGCGGGAGGGGGACGAGCGGTGCGGGGGGCGGGCAGGTTTCCGGGGCTGAAAGCCACTTCAGGGATTTGAACCCTGGACCTATGCTTTACGAAAGCATCGCTCTACCGCTGAGCTAAAGTGGCGTGGGGGTGATGGTACGCGTGAGGGTGGCGGGGCTCAACCGAGAGCGTGGGAGCGGCGGGCGGGCCGGCGGGTGTCGGAGGGCGATGGGTTCGCGGACGGGGGGAGGTTCCGGGGGGAGGGCTGGTGGGGACGGCGCGGCGGGGGCAAGGTGTGGGGGCGGCCGCAGGGCTTGCGCGAGCGTCGCGAGGGTGCGAGGGATGAGCGACGGGCGGCGCGAAGTTCGATCACGCGGAGGGGTGAGAACCGATATCCTCAGGAGCAGCAAGGACGGCCTTCGACCGCACGATCGCGGCGCTCGCACGATGCGAGACCGAGGTCGGCCCGGCCCGGGCACAAGCAAGGAAGACCAGCGGTGACGCGCGAACACAAGTTGGCCCTCATTATCGGGTTCTCGGTCTTCCTCGTGGTCGGGGTGCTGGTGGGGGACTACTTCTCCAAGGCCCGGATGGCGAAGGTGGACCCGACGCTGGCGCAGGGCGGGCTGCCGACGCGACTGGACCCGGCGGTGGTGGAGCCAGTGGATCCGATTGATCGGCCGCTGCCGGGGACGGGGCGGACGACGGGCCCTGACGGGGTGGTTGAGAAGGCCGGGCTGCGGCCGCCGGGCGTGGGGATTGATGAGATCACGATGGGGGTGAAGCGCGGCCTTGCGGAGGAGGACGTGGTGCCGGCGCCCGAAGGCGGGTCGGAGACGCCCGCGGCGTCCGACGAGGTGTACACGGTTCAGAGGGGGGACAGTCTGTACAAGATCGCCAGCAAGCAGATGGGCGACGGGCGGCTGGCGGGCAAGTTGGGCGAGTACAACAGGGCGGTGCTGAAGGGCGGGGACCGGCTGAGCGTGGGGATGCAGTTGAAGATCCCCGCGGCGGAGGCGGTGGGCGTGAAGGGCAAGGCCACGGGGCCCGGGGGCGTTGGTCCCGGGGGCGTGGGGCCGGTGCCGAAACCTGCGGGGTCGCGCGAGGTCGCCGGAGGCGGGGCTGGCGGGTCGAAGCCGGGATTGAGGACGTCCCCGCTGAAAGAGGGCGAGGGGCGGATCGTGAAGACGGCTGCGACGGGGCGGACGTACACGGTGAAGGCGAAGGACACGCTGGGGCACATCGCGTCGGCGACGCTGGGCTCGGCGGGGCGTTGGCGGGAGATCGCGGACCTGAACGGGATCTCGGCTGAGGACCTGCGCGTGGGTATGGTGCTGAAGTTGCCGGCGAAGTGAGTCGGTAGGGGGGGGTTGGGGCGGCGGCGGGCAGAACTGATGCTGGCGAAGTTGAGCGTGCTCATCGTGTCGCTGGGGGTGGCCGCGGGGATCCTGCTGCACATGCGGCAGGCTCGTCTGCAGGCGGTGCACGAGTTGGCGCGGGCGCAGGTGCGGATGCACGAGCGGGATCGAGACCTGTACCGGATCCGGGCGGCGATCGCTGAGCGGATCACGCCGGAGCGGGTGGAGCAGTTGGCGCGGCAGTTCGGGCCGCTGACGCCGATGGGCGTGGATCCTGCGCCGGAACGGCCGGAGACGGGCGAAGGGGAGGTGGGTCCGCCCGCGCCGGTTCGGGAGCGTGAGGGGGGGGGAACGCCCAAGAAGAAGGCCAAGCCCGCGGGGATGGCGCGGCATGCACTGACGGGTCTTGGCGTGCCCGTCGAGGAGCACTAATGAGCGTGGCAGGGACGAACGCGGGGCCGGACGCGCCGCCCGTGGCGCGGACGGCGGTGATGCTGCTGGTGGTGCTGTTGGGGGGCCTTGGGGTGATGCTGGGGCGGGTGGCGCAGTTGCAGGTGTCGCCTCCGGAGGCGTTGCGGGCGCACATGGGGGAGCGGCTGAGCACGCTGACGGAGCCGGCGCGGCGCGGAGACATCGTGGACCGCCGGGGGCGGGTGATGGCGCTGACGCACTTTGGTGCGCGGTGCTTCGTGGACCCGGTGAGGTTGCGGGTGCCGATCGACGCGGACGTGGTGGCGCTGGCGGGGGCGTTGGGGCTGAAGCCTGAGGACGTTGGGGCGCGGCTGGCGGCGGCGATGTCTGAGAACCAGCGGCGTCGCGAGGCGAAGGAGGCGGGGGACCCGGGGGCGAAGCCGGAGATCCGGTTTGTGCCGCTGGGGGGCGTGCTGGAGGACCACCGGGTGGACACGCTTCGGCGGCTTGGGATCCCCGGGGTGCACCTGGAGACACGGTCGGTGCGGGAGGTGGTGGCGGATGATCTGGTGGCGTCGCTGCTGGGGAAGGTGGGGTTCGACAACGACGGGCTGATGGGCGCGGAGAAGTTGCTGGACAAGCGGCTGGAGCCGCAGGACGGTCGGCTGGAGTACGTGCGGGATGCGCGGGGGAAGGCGTTGTGGGTGGAGCCGGGGGGGTATCGGCCGCCGCAGCGCGGGGAGGACGTGAGGCTGTCGCTGGACCTGCAGTTGCAGCGGATCGCGCTGGAGGAGTTGAATCGCGGGGTGGTGGAGGCGGACGCGCAGGGCGGGCGGTGCGTGATCTTCGATCCGGCGACGGGGGAGATCCTGGCGATGGCGGACGTGATCCGGCCGGTGGCGGAGGCGGTGGTGTACGACTTTGAGCGGGCGATCCCGAAGGACAACGGCCTGCACGGGACGCGGTATGTGACGATCGGGTACAGCCCGGCGTCGCTGAAGTATCCGGAGTTGGCGCGGAACCGGTGCGTGGAGGACGTGTACGAGCCGGGGTCGACGTTCAAGCCGTTCATGTGGTCGGCGGTGACGGAGTTGGGGCTGGCGAAGCCGGATGAACTGTTCGACACGCACGGGGGCAAGTGGGAGACGCCGTACGGGCGGGCGATCTCGGACGTGGTGAAGAAGGGCGTGCAGACGTGGCGCGAGGTGCTGGTGAACTCATCGAACATCGGGATGATCCTGGGGACGATGAGGCTGACGGCGGTGCAGATGCGCGACGCGGTGGTGAAGTTCGGGTTCGGGCGGCGGACGGGGCTGGGGCTGCCCGGGGAGGCGACGGGGCTGGTGACGTCGCAGAAGGACTGGAGCAAGTACACGCACACGTCCGTGGCGACGGGGTACGAGGTGGCGGTGACGCCGGTGCAGATGGTGCGGGCGTTCAGCGTGTTTGCGCGGACGGGGGATCGTGCGGGGACGATGCCGCCGATCACGCTGATGGCGGCGCCCGAGGATGCGGGGCGCGGGGCGGAGGTGACCAAGCGGGTCCTGCCGGCACGGGTGGCGACGCAGGTGCGGGAGACGCTCCGCGGGGTGACGGCGAACCTGGACAGGAAGTTGGCGGCGAAGAACCCGCCCGAGGCGGGGTGGAAGTACGAGTTGTTCGGGAAGTCGGGGACGGCGGAGATCCCGCTGACCAAGCCGCCGCCCGGGAAGAAGCGGCCGAAGGGATCGGACGGGTACTTCAGCGGGCAGTACAACTCGAGTTTCATCGCGGGGGGCCCGGTGGAGGAGCCGCGGCTGGTGTGCCTGGTGGTGATCGACGACCCGGGCCCGCAGTTGGTGCGGGAGCGGCGGCACTACGGAGCGGCGACGGCGGGCCCTGTTGTGAGGCGGGTGATGGAGCGGAGCCTGTCGTACCTGGGGGTGCCGGCGTCACCCCCGCCGCCGCCGGATGCGCCGGTGCACCACGCGGACTAGGCTGGGCGATGAGCGACGATCGGCAGATGGCGGAGACGGGGTCGGGGCGAACGCAGCGCGGCGCGGGTGCGGCGATCCCGGATCGCGGAGTCATCCGGCTGCGTGTGCGGTATTGCGAGTGCGACCCGATGGGGTACGTGCACCACGCGTCGTACCTGCCGTGGCTGGAGATGGGGCGGACGGAGATCCTGCGCGAGGCGGGGCGGTCGTACCGGGCGCTGGAGGAGGCGGGGGTGTTCCTGGTGATCGTGAAACTGGATTGCCGGTTCCGGCGGCCGGGGCGGTACGACGACCTGATCGAAGTACGAACGAGCGTGACGGGGGGCAGCCGGGTGAAGATCGAACACGCGTATGAGGTGGTTCGCGTGGGCGAGGGCAGCGCCGGGGACGAGGTGCTGATGGCAGCGACGAGCACGCTGGCGTGCGTGGACGGGCAGGGCCGTCCGCGCGAGTTGCCCGAGTGGCTGGCGCGAAGGCGGTGAGGCGCGGGGCTATTGAGCCGGCGCTGGGGCGGCAGGATCTGCGCGCATCTGGGCGATGAACGCGTCGGCCTCGGCGATGGAAGCCTCCATTTCCCGGACGAGGGCGACGACGTCGCCCTGGATTTGGGCCGTGGTGTCCTGGAGGGAAGCGATGGCGCGGGCGTTGAGGTTGTGCTTGAGGAAGAGGACCTGGTCGTGGAAAGCGGCAAGGACGGGGGTCATCTTGGCCTCGGCAGCCTTCATGGCGGCAAGGAGTTTGTCGTACTGGGCGCGGGTGTCATCGAGTTGGCGTTCGCTGGCCCGGCGGAGGGACTCGCTCTTGTACTGGGCGAGTTCGATCCTCCACTCCGCGAAGAGGGCGTCGGCGACGGCCTGGACGGAGGTGATGCGGTCGCGGACCTGCCCGGCCCGCTGCTCGCTCCGCTCGTATTCCTTCTTGAGTTTTTCGTAGCGGGATTCGAGGTCGGCGACCTTCGCGTTGGCGCCGGCGTTGGTGACGGCGAGGAACTCGGCGAGGGCGGACTCGAACTGCTTCTTGGCCTCGCCCTGGCTGGCGCGGGCGTCCTGAACGCGGTCGACGAGTTGCTCGCGCTTGGCGTAGCCGAAGGCCTCGCGGACGGCGATGCCCGTCGAGGTGCAGGCGGGAGCAAGAAGCGCGGCGGGCAGGGCGAGGGCGAGGACGGCGGCGAGGCGTGGGTCGCGTGTGCGCATGGGGAGCCCTTGGCGGATTGCCGGGGTGGTCACTCGGGCCGGATGGCGAGGACGGAGCAGGGGGAGTCGCGGAGGACCTTCTCGGCGGTGGAGCCGAGGAGGATGTCGCGGAGGTTGGACCGCCCGCGGGTGCCGAGGACGACCAGGTCTGCGTCGACGCGCGTGGCGTAGTCCACGATGGCGGAGCGGTGGCCGGCGTCATCGATGAGCGCGAAGGTGGGCTTGAGGAAGCCGGTTTCACGCCCCAGTTCGGCGGCGAAGGCGTGGAGGCGGCGTTCAAGGCCCGCGCGGTATTGGGTCTGGAAGGCGGGGTCGGTGCCCAGGGTTGGGGCGCGGTAGTGGAGGTCGTGCCAGGGCGCGCGGAAGGCGTGGAGGACGTGCAGTTCGGCGGAATCTTGCGTAGCGATGCGGGCGGCCTGGTCGAGGGCGCGGAGGGAGGTCGGAGAGAAGTCCACCGCGGCGACGATGCGGCGGAAGGCCCCGGGCTGGTTGTCGCGGACGATGAGGACGCGCGAGGAGCCGTGGCGGACGCAGTTGGTGGCGACCGAGCCAAGGCCCACGTCGGGGCGGCGGTCGCCGAAGGCGCCGAGGACGAGGAGGTCGGCCTTTGCGTCGGCGGCGGCAGCGAGGATGCCGCGGACACGCTGGTCGATGCGGACGTCGATGGCGACGGTGTCGGCCCCGGGGACGGTGGCGGCGAAGGTCTGCCAGGCGGCGCGGGCGTCGGCGGCGAGCGTGTCGCGGACGTTGGTCTGGAGCGAGGAGAGGGCGTCGCCCAGTTCGGCGGCGACGATGGTGTCGATGACGTGGACGGCGCGGACGGGTGCGCGATTCCACTGGGCGATGCGGAGGGCCTCGCGGAGCGCGCTGGCGCAGGAGGGGGTGAAATCGACGCCGACGACGATGGAGGAGATGAGACTCATGGTGCCGCCCCTTGTGGTGTTGGCACCGGCGGGCCCGGCTTGGACCCGGCGGCGTGAGGGATGGTACTCGCGAGCGACGGCGCGGGTTCGGCGAACCGCGGGTCATATGCTCTGGCCCCATGATCTCACACATCGCCATGTTCGCGGGCGGGTTGGTGCTGCTTTTGGTGGGCGGGAAGTTGCTGGTGAGCGCGTCGGTGGACACGGCGCGTCGGCTGCGGGTGTCGCCGCTGGTGGTCGGGCTGACGCTGGTGGCCTGGGGGACCAGCGCGCCGGAACTGGCGCTGAACCTGATCTCGGCGGCGAAGGGCCGGGGGGACCTGGCGCTGGGCAACGTGGTGGGCGCCAACATCTGCAACATGGCGCTGGTGCTGGGGATGTGCGCGCTGATCCGCCCCCTGGCGGTGGAGGAGCGGCTGATCCGCGTGGAGATCTGGCTCAGCGCGGGGATCCTGTGTTTCATGGCCTTTCTGGGCCTGACGGCGGGGTTCGAGCGGTGGGAGGCGGGGGCGATGCTCGGGGTGTTCGGGGCGTACAGCGTGTGGACGATCTGGGCGGCGATGCGGGGCAGCGCTGCCGCGCCCGAGGCCTCCAGCGCGGGCACCGGGGCCGGCGGCGCGAAGCCGCCGATGGGGTGGGGGCTGATCGGCGTGTGCTTCGTCGCGGGGCTGGCGTTGCTGTCGTTCGGCGGGTCTCTGGCGAGCGACGGGGCGAGCGGGATCGCGCTGGCGCTGGGTGTGCCGGCGGCGGTGGTGGGCGTGACGGTGGTGTCGATCGGCACGACGCTCCCGGAGATGATCACGGGGGTGATCGCGGTGAGGAAGGGGCAGACGGACCTGGCGATGGGCAACGCGCTGGGGTCGTGCCTGTTCAACGCGGGGGCGATCTTCGGGCTGGTGGGGGTGATCGCTCCGCCGAGCGTGGACGGGACGCTGAACGTGCCGCTGGCGTACATGGGGCTGCTGGCGATCGCGCTCATCCCGATCAGCCGGACGCACGGGCGGACGGTGTCGCGAGCGGAGGGGGCGTTGCTGCTGGCGTCGTACGCGGGATTCCTGGGCCTGTCGGCGTGGAAGTCCCTTGGGTGAGGGCGAGGCGGGTGCTGATGCGGGGCGCGGCGCGGGCTCTATAGTCGGCGCATGAGCGACCTTCGGGGCAAGCGGATCATCGTGACGGGGGGCGCGGGGTTTGTCGGGCGGGTGGTGCTGCGCCGGCTGATGGACCTGGGGGTGAGCGAGCAGGCGATCTTCGTGCCTCGGCGACGGGAGTTCGACCTGACGCGCGAGGCGGACGCGCGGCGGCTGTACGCCGAAGCGTTCGGCGGCCCGGGTCGGACCGACATGGTGATCCACCTGGCGGCGGAGGTGGGCGGGATCGGGGCCAACCGCGACAACCCGGGCCGGTACTTCTTCGCGAACATGGCGATGGCGCTGCACCTGATCGAGGGCGCGCGGCTGGACGGGATGGCCGAGCGCGGCGGGCGATTCGTGCAGGTTGGGACGATCTGCGCGTACCCGAAGTTCACGCCGGTGCCGTTCAGGGAAGAGGAGTTGTGGAACGGGTACCCGGAGGAGACCAACGCGCCGTACGGGGTGGCCAAGAAGGCCGCGTGGCAGATGCTCGACGCGTACAGGCAGCAATACGGGCTGAAGAGCGCGTACGTGCTGCCGGTGAACCTGTACGGCCCGCACGACAACTTCGACCTGCACACCAGCCACGTGATCCCCGCGCTGATCCGCAAGTGCCTGGAGGCGCGGGCGGCGGGCGCGGAGAAGATCGTGTGCTGGGGGACGGGCTCTGCGAGCCGGGAGTTTCTGTACGTGGACGACGTGGCCGACGGGATCGTGCGGGCGGCGGAAGTGATGGACGAGCCGACGCCGATCAACCTGGGCGCAAGTTTCGAGGTGAAGATCAAGGACCTGGTGGAGACGATCGCGCGGCTGTGCGGGTTCGAGGGGTACATCGAGTGGGACACGACCAAGCCCGACGGGCAGCCGCGGCGGTGCCTGGATTGCACGCGCGCGGAGAAGTTGCTGGGCTGGAAGGCAAGGGTCGGCTTCGAGGAAGGCCTGCGCCGGACGATCGAGTGGTACAAGCGCGAGCGGGGTCTGTAGGGACGGCGCGCGGGGCGGTCGTTGAGGGAGGAGTCCGCGCGCGGCGCGGCGGGCGATCGGGGACGGACGATCAGAGGATCACGCGATCTTGGTGCGCCCGGGGACGGCGACGTCCGGGGTCGGCATGGGGCCCCAGTCGAGCGACGCGGGCACGAGGGACTCCTTTGCATCGAGGGCTTGCTGCCAGGTGACCGTCTTGCCGGTGTACGCGGCCATGCGGGCCATGATGGCCATGAGGCAGGAGTGGGCGGAGGTGACACCGTTGTTGACGGGGGAGCCGGCGCGGATGGAGGCAAAGAGTTCGTTGTGCTCGATCTGGTACATGGCGCCGGAGTCGGCTGGGTTGCCCGAGCCGTTCCAGATGGTGTCGGCGGCGGGCGGGAGGGCCCGGAAGGGGAACTTGGCGCCCCAGGAGTCGAGGGTGGCGAGGCCCTTGGAGGCGTAGATGTAGTCCTTGTTGTCGCCCGGGAAGCCGTCGATCTGGGTGCAGGAGTGGAAGGCGCGGCGGCCGTCGTCGTACTCGTAGATGGCGGCGAAGTGGTCGAAGACGTTGCCGTGCTCGGGCCCGGAGCGGGCGGCGCGTCCGCCGAGGCAGGTGACGCGCGCGGGGGTCTTGTCGTGGAGGATCCAGGCGAGGCGGTCGATGGAGTGGACGGCCTGCTCGACGATGTGGTCGCCGCTGATCCAGGTGAAGTGCCACCAGTTGCGCATCTGGAACTCGAGGTCGGACCAGTCGGGCTTGCGTGGGCGCTTGGCGATGGTTGAGGTGTGGTAGTTGGTGTAGACGGTGGCGATGTCGCCCAGCGCGCCCGAGTGGAGTTTGGCAACGGCCTGGCGCATCCCCGGGTGGAAGCGCCAGCAGAAACCCACCAGAAGGGCGGTGTTCTGGGCCTTGGCCTTCGCGGCGGCATCGAGACAGGCGCGGATGCCGGTGGAGTCCACCGCGATGGGCTTCTCAGCGAAGACGTGCTTGCCCGCGGCGACGGCGGCCTGAAGGTGCGCCGGGCGGAAACAGGGGTAACTGGTGAGCAGGACGACATCGACGCCCGCGTCGATGACCTTCTGGTAGGCGTCGAAGCCCACGAAGCGGCGCTCGGGGGGCACGTCGATGCGGGTCGCGGCATCGCCTTCCATTTCACCGGCGATGCCGGCGAGGCTGGAGTCCAGCCGGTCCTTGAACACGTCGCCCATCGCGACGAGTTTGGTGTCAGGGTCGGCACGGAGCGCCTGGGCGGCGGCACCGGTGCCCCGGCCCCCGCAGCCGATCAGGCCGATGCGGAGGACGGGATTCGCCCGGCGCGGCAGCGCGGCGGCGGCGAGGCCCGCGGGCGCGAGACCAGCAGCGGCGAGGGCCGCGGTGGTGCGGAGGACATCGCGGCGCGTCAAGACGTCGGCGGGGCGGGGGTGCGGGAGGCCGTGCGGGGGGGCGTGCGGGCGGGTTTCGAGGCGCGGGGTCATTTGGCGTCCTTGGGTGAGGCCGGCGGCGGCTTGGCATCGCCCGGGCGGTCCGCAGGCGCGGGCGGGGCGTCGGACCGCGCGGGCTTCGCCGGGTCGGCGGGGTCAGCCTCGCAGACGATGCGGAAGCCCGCAAAGGGGCCGTCGGAGAGCCACCAGGTGCTCTTGGGGATCTGCGGGTCGGTCTGGTTCCAGGTGCGGTCCTGCGACGCGCGGGCGGAGATGTGCAGCGCGGGCGGGTCGTCGAGGTAGCACCCGCCCTTGGTGGTGGGTTTGCCGTCGCGGCCGTTCACCCATTCGCGAACGTTGCCGTGCATGTCGAAGAGACCCCAGGCGTTGGGCTGCTTCTTGGCGACGGGATGGGGCGTGCCGTCGGCATTGGCCTTGAACCAGGCGAAGTCGGGGAGTCGCGCGGGGTCGTCGCCGAAGAAGAACGGGGAGGACGCCGCGGCGCCCGCGCGGCAGGCGTGCTCCCACTCGTCCTCGGTCGGCAGGCGGTACTTCTTGCCGGACTTGGCGGAAAGCCACTCGCAGAACTTCGTGACGGATTTGTGCGTGGTGGAGATGGCGGCGTAGCCCTCGTGCCCGAAGCCGCGGTCGGGCGGGAGGTAGGGCTTGGTGGGGCGCGAGGCGGCGTCGTACGGCGCGTCGTCGGGCTCGTCGAGGCGATAGGCGTAGACGTCGTAGGCCTCCCAGGTGATCTCCGTGGCGGAGATCCAAACGGGCTTGATGGAGCCGTCGGCAGAGGCCGGTATCGGCTTCATCTCGATCGCGAACGCGGCGGAGGGGATGTCCTGCCTGAATGGCTGGCGCGGGGGGGCCGGGGGGGCCGGGGGGGCCGGGGCGGCGGGGGCGGCGGGGGCGGCTTGGGTGGGACTGCTGGAGGGCGGTTTTTGCGGCGGGTGCGAGTTCGCGGCGGGCTGCGCCGCTGCCCGCGGGGCCGAGAGCAGCAACACGAAGCCGAGCACGAGTGTGCTGCACGCGGCAGGCACCGAGGGACGAGGCATCGAGGGATCGAGGCCAGCGGGCCCGGGCGGTAGGATGGGGCGGATGGCCGGGCGGATGGGCATGGCGGTGCTGGTGCTCGCGACGGTGGTGGTCAGCGGCTGCGCGCGGGGGCAACGGTTCGAGTTTACTCGACTGTGCATGGGTGTGCCAACTCGCGTGGTGCTGTACGCGGAGAGTCGCGAAGCGGCAGAGGAGGCCGCGCGACGGGCGTATGCGCGAATCGGGGACATCGAGGGCGCCCTGAGCGACTATCGCGCCGCGAGCGAGGCGAACCGGGTGAATGCCGAGGCGGGGCGCGAGGCAGTGCGGGTGGGGCCGGACACGCTCGCGGTGCTCGAGCGGGCGCTGGAGATCGCGCGGGCAACGGGTGGGGCGTTCGATCCGACGATGGGGCCGGCGGTGGCACTGTGGCGGCGGGTGCGCGACGGCGGATCCGAGCCAACCCACGCCGAAACTCAGGCGGCGCGGGCTCTGGTGGACTGGGGGAGTGTTGAGGTTGACGCGGGCGCCAGAACCGTTCGGCTGGCGCGGGCGGGGATGAGCCTGGACTTTGGGGGGATTGGAAAGGGGTACGCCTCGAGCGAGGCGGTGCGGGTGCTGCGCGATGGGGGCTTCCACCGGTGCATGGTGGCGCTGGCGGGGGACGTGTCAGCGTGGGACGGCCCGCCCGGGATGCCGGGGTGGCGCGTAGCAGTTGGGCCAGCGGGCGGGTCGATCGGGGGCTCGATCTGGCTGAGGCGAGCGAGCGTGTCGTCTTCGGGCGATGCCGAGCAGGCGGTTGGGGAAGGCGCAAATCGGCGGGGGCACATCATCGACCCGCGGACGGGCGAGGGGTCTTTACGGCGAGGCTGGGTGGCGGTGGTCGCGGCGACCGGGGCCGAGGCGGATGCGCTGGCGACGGCCGTGTTTCTGCTGGGGGATGTCCCGCTCGCGGAGGCCGCGGTCAGGCGGTTTGGGGCGGCCGCATGGATGGCCGAGGCAACGCCGGGGGGCTGGAGAGAAAGACAGGTGGGGCAGGCGCTCACTTGGGTGGAGGGTCGCGCCGAGGGGGTAGCGGGACCGGGCTTTGCACCTGACGGCGGGGGTCGGTAGGCTGGGCGGATGCTGAAAGTCCGCCTGTCGCTGATGATGTTCCTGCAGTACGCGATCTGGGGCGCGTGGCTGCCGATCCTGTACCCCTTCCTGTCGGGGCACCGGGGGTTCAAGCCGGAGCAGATCGGGACGATGTTCGCGGTCGGTGCTGTGGGGTCGATCGTGGCGCCGTTCATCGCGGGGCAGGTCGCCGACCGGTACTTCTCGACGGAGAAGTTCCTGGGGATCAGTCACATCGTGGGCGGTCTTCTGGTGTGGCAACTCTCGGAGATCACAACGTACAGCGGGTTTCTGTGGTTTTCGCTGGCGTATTCGCTGATCTACTCGCCGACGCTCTCGCTGACGAACTCGATCTCGTTTCACCATCTGCCCGACCGCGACAAGGACTTCGGGAAGGTGCGGCTGTGGGGCACGATCGGGTGGATCGCGGTGGGGATCGGGATCGGGCAGTGGCTGCTGCACACGTACACGCCCGAGGGCGCGACGGGGGAGGCGCTCGAGAAAGCCCGGTTCGGTGGCATGGCCGACGCGTTCAGGCTGTCGGCGGTCCTGGGGATCGCGCTGGGGGCGTACTGCTTCACGCTGCCCCACACGCCCCCGGACCGGACGAAGAAGACCAACGCGACATTCGCGGCGATCGGCGAGGTGCGCAGGCAGCCGCTGCTCACGTTGTTCCTGCTCGCGGTGCCCGTCTCGTGCATCCACCAGTTCTACTTCGTGCACACGTCGGGGTTCCTGGGGCAGTACCAGACGAAGGCCACGGGCTTGGTGGACTCGATCAACAGCATCTTCGGCGTCGGCGGCGGCGGGCTGATGACCATCGGGCAGATGAGCGAGATCCTGGTGCTCGCCGCCATCCCGCTGGTGGCCAAATCGCTCTCACGCAAGTCGCTCCTGACCATCGGCCTCGCGGCGTACGCGGCCCGCATGGCGCTCTTCGCGTATGTCGGCCCGATCAGCCAGGCGACGGGCATCGCGGAGGTGCCCATCCTCATGGTGGGCGTGGCGCTCCACGGGCTGTGCTTCGGGTGCTTCATCTTCGTGTCGTTTCTGGTCATCGACGAGAACACCACGCCGGACGTGCGGGCCTCGGCCCAGACGCTCTTCGGCCTGGTGATCTTCGGGATCGGCATCATCGTTGGGAGTCAGGTGGCAGGGTGGGTCGCCAACCGCGCCACCGACGAGGCCACCAAGGCCGTGAACTACACGACGATGTTCTCTTACCCCATGTGGGCGGCCCTGGCGTGCCTGGTCCTGTTCGCGATGGCGTACCCGAGCGGGAAGAAGGCCGCGGCCTAGCGGGCCGCCCGGCGGGGCCGCGCACGTAGAATCCGGCCACCAGCCGGAGACCACGATGAGCACTGCCGCCGGAACGCACTCCAACCCCTCCCACGCCCAAAGCCTCGCGGCCCCCCCCCACTCCCCGCTGGAGTCCCGGCTGGCCCACACCCTCGCCGGCCTGCACGCCTCGGGCCAGTACAAGCACCTCCGCGAGATCAGTTCGCCCATGGACGCGGTCGTGCGCGTCAAGGGCGAGGACGGCGTCGTCCGCGAGTGCGCCTGCTTCTGCTCCAACAACTACCTGGGCCTGGCCAACCACCCGGAGGTCATCGAGGCCGGGCTCAAGGGGCTGAAGGACTACGGCGCGGGCACGGCCAGCGTGCGGTTCATCTGCGGGTCGTTCAGCCCCCACGCGGCGTGCGAGGCGAAGATCGCCGAACTCATGGGGACGGAGGCGAGTTACACGTTCGTCTCGTGCTGGAACGCCAACGAGGCGGTCTTTCCCACGCTCTGCGAGCCCGGCGACACGGTGATCAGCGACGAACTGAATCACGCGAGCATCATCGACGCGATCCGCCTTGCCGCGGTCATCAAGAAGGGTCTGAACAAGGCCGTCTACAAGCACAACGACCTGTCGAGCCTGCGGCACCAGTTGGAGATCGTCGCGAGCCAGAAGGCCGGGCACCCCGGGCACGGGAGCAGCCCGCAGGACCAGAAGGCCGTCACGTGGGTCATCACCGACGGCGTGTTCAGCATGGAGGGCGACATCGCCGACCTGCCGGCCATGCGCCGTCTCTGCGATGAGTATGGCGCGGTGCTGGTGGTGGATGACTCGCACGGCCATGGCGTGATGGGCCACGCGGGCCGGGGCACACACGAGCACTGGCACATGTACGGCCCGACCCCCCACTCCGCATCCGGCGCCGCCGCCAAGGCCCCGGCCAACGGGCGCGTGGATCTGTTCACGGGCACGCTGGGCAAGGCCCTGGGCGGGGCCGCGGGCGGGTTTGTCGCGGGCTCCAGGCACGCCATCGACATGCTGGTGCAGCGCGGGCGGCCGACGCTCTTCTCCAACGCGCTGCCGGTGACGGTCGCGTGCTCGGCGGGGAAGGCGATCGAGATCCTGCTCCGCGAGCCGCAGCGCGTGGCGAAACTGCGCGACAACGTCGCCTACGCCCGCCGAAAGATCCGCGAGGCGGGGTTCCAGGTGCTCGAGTCACCCACGGCGATCTGCCCCATCATCGTGCATGACACGGCCAAGGCCATCGCCATGAGCAAGCGCCTGCTGGAACTGGGCGTGTTCGTGATCGGCTTCGGCTACCCGGTGGTGCCCGAAGGGCACGCGCGGCTGCGGGTGCAGATCAGCGCCGGGCACGAGCACCAGCACATCGACCGGCTCGTGGACGCGCTGCGGAAGTTGTGATCCGGCGCGGCGGGCTCAGCCGCCCAGCACCGCAGCCTCGAGTTTCTCCGGCGCCTCGTACGCCATGCCGAAGATGGTCTGGTTGAAGGTCGCCAGGCTGACCTCTTCCTGCTTAATGAACCCGCTCTGGCGGAGTTTTCCCAGGCGGTGCAGGTCCACCATCGCGCAGACGCCCGCGGCGGTGGTGAGTTCGATCGCCGGCCAGGTGCGGCCCAGGAGCCGGGTCGCGCGGATCGAACGGTGGAAGTTCACCTGCTCCCACCGCGCCAGCGGGCCCTCGCCGGCCATGCCGATGCCGTTGGCGAAGATCACCACCACGTCCTGGATCGTCCGCGGCACCGCGTATTCGAGCAGGTCGATCGCCATGGCGCGGTTGAAGACCCGGCCCGCCGGCGTCACCGGCGCCTCGTTGTGCTCCAGCCGCAGTTCCTGCAGCAGGAACTTCATGAGTTGGCAGTGCCCGGGGTAGCGGATCGTCTTGTACGCGATGTTGGTGCGCGGGATCGTGCGGCCCTCGGCCTGGAGAGTTTCGACGAGCGAGCCGATGCCGCCGGAGGTGTAGAACGCCTCGTACTCGACGCCTTCGAAGGAGAATCGCTCGAGGCCGTCCAGTGCCGGCACCTTCACCATGTGCCCGTCGAGCATGACGTTGCACGGCTCGCAGTACTCGTTCACCACGCCCGCCGCGGACCACGTGACGTTGTACCGGAGCGAGTTGGTGGGGTACTGCGGCAGCGCCCCGACGCGCAGCGTCAGGTCGTGCAGGCGCGAGAAGCGGCGGGCCACTTCGTGGGCGGCGATGGCGATGTACCCCGGGGCCAGCCCGCACTGTGGCATGAGGGCGACGCGGGCCTTGCCCGAGGCGTCCAGGGCCTTCACGCCGTCGGTCGTGCGCACGTCCTCGGTCACGTCGAAGTAGTGCACGCCCAGTTCGTTGGCCATCTCGGCGATGCCCGCGACGAGGTGGTAGGGCAGCATGCACACGACGTAGTGCTGCCCTTTGAGGGCCTCTCGCACCGCGGACTTGTCCGAGGCGTCGAGTTTCTTGGTCGCGAACTCGACGGGGAAGCCGACCTGCGGGCGCATCCCGGCGATGATCGTCTCGGTCTCGCGGAGGTTGGAGTCCTCGCGGTCGGCGACAGTGACGCGGTACGCGCCCTTGCCGCAGGCGAGCAGGAGTTCGGCGACGGACTTGCCGACTTTGCCGCCGCCGAGGACCAGAACGTTCTTCATGCCATGCTCCGCATGCGTAGACAAACCGAACACCCGCCCCCCCCTACCCCCCTTGGGCGCCGCCCGGGTTGGGTGGGCCCTCGGGCGAGAGGGGCGGATGGTAGGAGCGGGCGGACGGGGCGCGGTCGGCAGTCGAAACCGCCGCGGAGGCGCGGGGGCTATGGTCGGCCATGGCGAAGGGACCCGCAAGGAAGCCCGGTGAGGCTGTGGGCAAGGCAGGCGGACGGGGCGCCCGCGGAGGCGCGCCGAAGCAGTCCGAATCCGGAGCGGGCGGGCTGGAGTTCGGGGCCAGTCGACCGGCGTCTGGCCCTCCGCCGGGGCCCGCCACCGAGCAAGTACCGGCGCTGGCGGACATCCTGGGGCAGGAGGGCGCGCGCCGCGTGCTCGAGCGCTCGATCGCCGCGGGCCGGGTCCACCACGCGTGGGTCTTCCATGGGCCGCCGGGTGTCGGCAAGTTCACCACGGCCCGGGCGTTCGCCTCGCGCCTGCTCGACCCGGGCGACGGGTCGGTCGCCTCGGCGCAGGCTCGCAGCGGGGCGCACCCGGACCTGCACATCGTGCGGAAGGAACTGGCGGCCGTCTCCCGCGAACCAACGGTCCGCAGCAGCAAGCAGACGACTCTGGCGCTCGAAGTCATCCGCGAGTTCCTGCTGGAACCCGCGCCCCTGGCGCCCTCGCTGGCCTCCGCCTCGCCCGCGGGCAAGGTCTTCATCGTGGACGAGGCGGAGATGCTCGGGCACGAGGCCCAGAACGCCATGCTCAAGACGCTCGAAGAGCCCACGCCCGGGACCGTGGTGATCCTGGTGACCAGCGCCGCGGAGCGGCTGCTCTCGACGGTCCGGAGCCGGTGCCAACTCGTCGCCTTCGAGCCGCTCGGGCCTCAGGACATGCAGGCTTGGCTGGACCGCGCCGCGTCGGCGGGCGAGCCGGTGCCGGCGGATCGGGCCGCGAGGGCCTGGCTGGCCTGGATGGCCGAGGGCTCGCCCGGGGCGGCGGAGGTGGCGTTGCGGCGCGGGCTGGCCTCATGGGCCCCGCTCCGCGAGATGCTCGACGCGGCCGCCGAGGGGCGATATCAGAGCGCATTGGGGCCGTCAATGACCAAACTCGTTGACGAGCAGGCCGAGCGGACCGTGGCGGAGACCAAGAACGCGAGCAAGGAGGCGGCGAACCGCGCCTGGGCCCGGCGGATGCTCGCGTTCGTCGCCCGGCACTTCCGGGAGCGGCTCCGTGAGTCGAGCGGCGGAGCGCGCGGCGGCGCTCGCGCCGGCGGAGTCGGCGGGCGCGCGGCGTCGCTCCGAGCCATCGACCTGATCGAGCAGGCCGAGCGCGCCATCGCCGCCAACGTCCGGTACGCCGACGTGCTGGAGAACCTCTCGGCGCAGTTGGCCCGATCCGTGCCCGAGGACGCGCTGACGGCCTGATCCGGCCACGCGCCACGGGCAGCCCTGGCGGCACTAGGCGGCCCTGCGCGTGATCGGGCGAAGCGCTCGCCCGAGCGCCAGCAGCATCCCAGCGCCGGACTGCGGCGGCGCAACCCGGGCGAGGGCCGTCTCGAGCCGATCGAGGTTCGGACCGCGCTGCGGGCCGTCCGGCACGATCGCGGTGGATCGTGGGCCGAGTTGCCAGAACACCAGTGCCGAGTCGATCAACGAGCCCACGAGCCCGCCGGGGGCTTGCGCGGCCGAGAGATGATCATGCAGCGCCATGATCATCCCGCCCGCGGCCCCGATGTCGCCGCTGGCCGGGCCACCGCCACCGGATGCGGGAGAGCACGCCTGGTGCCCAGCGACATCCAGGAGTGCGCCAAGGGCCAGCGCCAGAACGCCGGGCGCGGCAGGGCGATCCAACGCGCTCCGGGAGGCCGTCATGAGTTGCGCAAAGAGGCACGGATCAATCTGACCCGCCCCGGTGCCCAGTTCGAGGAGGCGCTGGCTGCCCAGGGCCAGGGCCGCGACCTCGGCATGATCGGGCAGGGCGAGGTGGAGGCGGGCCTCCTGGGGGAGCGGCCGACCGTTCCGCGACACTTCGTCGAGGATCTGCCCGAAGCGCCGGGAAGCGGCCAAACGGACGATTTTGGGTGAGGTGAGCACGGTTTCACTCCTGATACCCGATCAAGTATAGAACAAAGCATTCGGTTTACAAGTGGATGATCTTGATTTTGTTTGGTAGCATAATGCGAAAATAGCACCTCCTTTTAGGGATACTTCTTGAGTCCCTAAAAGAGGGAGCCCCGGTCTCGACTCACGCGGAGCCGCGTGCCGATAACCGAGTGATGCCGAAGGGACGGGTACTCACGCACGCGCAACTCATGGCACACCGGGCGCAGGCTCGGCGGGAGGGCCGGGCGGTGGTGCAGTGCCACGGCTGCTTCGACATCGTGCACCCCGGGCATATCCGGCACCTGCGGCAGGCCAAGGGGGCCGGGGACATCCTGCTGGTGTCGATCACGGGCGACGCGGCGTATGGGAAGCGGGCGGGGCAGCCGTTGATCCCCGAGGACCTGCGGGCGGACAACCTTGCCGAGTTGGATTGCGTCGACTGGGTGTACGTGGACGACCGGCCGACGGCGCGGGAGTTGCTCGAAGAGGTGCGCCCGGACGTGTACGTGAAGGGGCGGGAGTACGAGCGGAACGGGGATCCGCGGTTCAAGGCGGAGCGGGAGACGGTGGAGCGGCACGGAGGCCGGGTGGTGTTCTCGTCGGGGGACGTGGTGTTCTCGTCGACGGCATTGATCGCGGCGCTCGAGCAGTCGGTGGACCCGTACCACGCGCGGCTGGGGCAGTTGCTGTCGATGGGCGAGTTGGGGGCGGAGCGGCTGTCGGGGCTGATCGGGGAGATGCGGGGCCGCCGGGTGGCGGTGATCGGGGAGACGATCGTCGATCAGTACGTGCTGTGCGACCAGCCGGAGGTTGCCAGCGAGAGCCCGGTGATGACACTGCGGCCACTGGAGCGGAGGGACTACGACGGGGGCGCTGCGGTGATCGCGCGGCACCTGGCGGCGCTGGGCGCACAGCCCATCCTGCTGACCGGGCTCCCCGGGACAGCGGAGGCCGAGTCGGTGCGCCGGCGGCTGACCGCCGAGGGCGTCGAGGTGCGGGCGATCCGGGTGGAGGGTCCGCTGGCGCAGAAGCAGCGGTTCCTCGTGGGCACACAGAAGGTGATGAAACTCAACGCACTCGAGCCCATCGTGCTCGATGCGGCGGAGCAGGACGCGCTGGTGCGTCTGGCGACGGAGGCCGCCGACGAGTCGAACGGGGCGATCGTCGCGGACTTCGGCAACGGGCTGCTCTCCGGCCCGCTGGTCGAGCGGGTGTGCGCGGCGGTACGGGACCGGGTGGACGTTCTGGCGGGGGACGTATCGGGGAGGCGGTCGGGGCTGCTGCGGTTCCGGGAGATGGACCTCTTGTGCCCGAGCGAGGCGGAGGTGCGTGAGGCGTACCGGAACTTCGACGAGTCGATCCCGACGGTGACGTGGAGGCTGCTCGAAGAGACCCGGGCCCGCGCGGCCCTGGTGACGATGGGCGCCGACGGGCTGATCGCCTTCGACCGGCTGAGCGGGCCGCACGACGAGAGCAACCCGCTGGCCCAGCGGCTGCGCGGGGAGCACGTGCCGGCGATGTGCGCCCACGCGCTGGACCCTCTGGGCTGCGGCGACGCGTTGCTGGCGACGGCGACGCTGGCGCTGTGCGCGGGCGGGTCGTTGCTTGCGGGGGCGTTCCTGGGTTCGCTGGCGGCCGGGTGCGAGGCGCAGCGTCTGGGCAACGTGCCGGTGAGCGCGGCGGATCTTCGCCAGGCCCTGGCGCGGGCGCACGGGTCGCGTCTGGCGTTCGCGCCGGCGCTCACGGAGATTCGGCCAGCGGGTGCTCGGGCGACGGCTGTGCAGTGACCACAGCGGGGGAAAACGCGGGGGACTGAGCGACGGGAAGGGGTGCGGCGGCCGCGGGATGCGGCATCGGGACAGACGGGCCGGCGGAGCCGGGCGGAACGACCAATCGGCGAGGCCCACGTGATCAGTTACATCATCCCGACGCGCAACCGGCAAGGGCAACTCGAACGGACCCTGGAGGCGATCGGCCGACTGGGCGACCACGCGCGGGCCGGCGGGGCGGAGGTCGTGGTGATCGACAACGCCTCGCGCCCCGCCGTCTGGACCCCGGGCTGGCTCAAGAGCGGCCTCCCCGTGCGGCTCCTCCGGCGGGACCGCAACGAGGGGGCGGCGGCACGCAACGCGGGGGCGAAGGCCGCGGACCCCGCGAGCGACTGGCTCGTCATGCTCGATGATGACTCGTACCCCTTGGACGCCGGGGTGATCGAGGCCGTGCGCGAGGCGGGGCCGGACACGGCGGCGATCGCGGCGGAAGTCTTCGTGCCCACCGGCGAAGCGCCGGGATCGACCATCGGTGCGGGCGAGGGCGGCGGCTCCCGCGGCCCCGAGGACGCCTGGCCCACGCCCACGCGGCACGAATCGGGCGGCCTCCCCGAGGTGTTCGTGGGCTGCGGGGTGGCGATCCGACGCGGCGTGTTCGAGGGCCTGGGCGGGTACGACGCGCGGTTCGACTATTACGCCGAGGAGTACGACCTTGCGGCCCGCCTGCTGCTGGGGGGGCATCGGGTGACGATGGACCGGCGCTTCCGCGTGATACACGAGAAGGTCGCGGAGGGTCGCGACTTTGGGCGGATCATCCGGCGGCTGGTGCGGAACAACGGGTGGGTGGTGCAGCGGTACGCCCCGGCACAGGTCCGGCAGGCGGAGTTGCGGGAGACGATCACCCGGTACGCGCGGATCGCGCGGAAGGAAGGCGTGCTGCCCGCGTACGTGCTGGGGGTGTGGGATCTGGTCTCCACGCTCTCGTCGCAGGCGCGAACGCCGATGGCCCCGGCGCTGTACGACCGGCTCACGGGGATGGCCGCGGCGCGGGTGGCGCTGAGCGCTGCGCACGCGGAGCGGCCCCTGGAGCGCGTGGCGATCGTGGAGCGCGGCAAGAACGCGTGGGTGGTGGAGGCCGCGCTGCGGGAACTCGGAGCGATGGTGGTGCCGGAGGACCGCGCGAGCACGCACGTGATCGGGACGATGAGCCCAGGGCCGATGCTCGACGCACTGGCGCGCCGGACGGCGCTGGCACGAGCGGGCGGGGGCGGGAATGGAGCGCGGGTGGTCGTGCCGTGGGTGGAGGCGCTGCGGGTGCCGGCGGCGGCACAGGCGGTGGTGCAGCGTGAGAGCGGGACGGGACGACACGTGGCGGCGGCTTAGGGGTTCGGGTGATCGGAGGTCGGCGCTGAAGGGAGCAGCCGCGCCGGCGACGGGCGGTACGCTTGGGGACTGGAGACCGCATGGCAGGAACGATCGGCGTCGGGATCATCGGGCTCGGGTTCATGGGTCGGACGCACCTTGGCGCGATCCGAGCGGCGGAGGCGGATGGGCTGCCGTGCCGGCTCGTGGCGGTGGCGGACCGGGAGGCGGCGCGGCTGACGGGGCGCTCGACGGTCGGCGGCGGCGGGGGCAACCTGCGCCTCGGGAGCGGGGACCAATCGCTGCTGTTCGACCCCGCGCGAGTTCGCGCGTACGACGACGCGGCCGCTCTGTTCGCTGACCCGGGAGTCTCGCTCGTCTCGATCTGCACGCACACCGATACGCACGTGGACCTGGCGGTCGCGGCACTCCGGGCCGGCAAGCACGTGCTGGTGGAGAAGCCCGTCTCGCTGCGTTCGGGTGAGGTGCGGCGCGTGGCGGCGGAGGCGGCGCGGGCGGATCGGCTCGCGATGCCGGCGATGTGCATGCGGTTCTGGCCCGGGTGGGCGTGGCTGCGGGAGCGCGTGCGCGACGGGAGCCTGGGGGCGGTGCGGAGCGCGACGTTTCAGCGGTTGGGCGTGGCGCCGGACTGGACGCCGTTCTACGCCGACGTGGAGAGGTCGGGCGGGCCGCTGTTCGACCTGCACATCCACGATGCTGACTTTGTCCGGTGGTGCTTCGGTGAGCCCGCGGAAGTGGTCGCGACCGGGTCTGCATCGCACGTGACGACGCTGTACCGCTTCGGCGGATCGGGCGGGCCGGCGCACGTGGTGGCCGAGGGCGGGCAGGACCTGTCGCCCGGATTCGGCTTTGTGATGCGGTACCTCGTGGCGTTCGAGGCGGCGACGGCGGACTTTGACCTGACGCGCTCGCCGCAGGTCCGGCTGACGCGCCAGGGACGGGCGGAGGCGGTCGCGGTGCCGGTGCTGAGCGCGTACGACGCGGAGATTCGGCACATGGTGGGGGCGATCGAGGCGCACGGCCGCGGGGAGAAGCCCACGCTGCGCGCGACGATGGAGGACGCGGCACTGACGACGGCGCTGATCGAGGCGGAGCGCGAGAGCCTGCGGGCTGGGCGGCCCGTGCGCACGTCGTGATCGCGCGCGGCACGTCCCCGGCTGAGGCGGGTGGACGGGCTCAGCAGCCTTGGAAGTATGCGGCGATGAAGTCGGCGAGGTCGTCGGGGTCGGCCGTCCCGTCGCCGTTAACGTCGGCGCGTTCGCACGGAGGCTGCGTGAAGTAACAGGCGATGAAGTCGGCCAGGTCGTCGGGGTCGAGCGTGCCGTCGCCGTTGTAGTCCGGGGTGCAGGGGGCCGACAGGTCGATCGCGGCGGCGGCCATCTCGATGGGCGCACCCTTGCCTGTGGCGGCCCAGAGTGTGTAGAGCGTCTGGCCCCAGGGGTCGGAGGTGTTGGCGTCACGGAGATGCTCGATGTACTCCTTGGGCGTGTTCTGGTAGTACAGGCGAACCTGCGCCGAGGCCGCTCCGGGCGGGACAGGGAAGGGCACGTCGTCCCAGTACTGCCCGTCGGCGTACGGGTGCCCCACCGCGGGTGCGCCCGCGGCTTCGAAGGCGGCATTGTCGAACCCTCGGGGCGGGATGCGGTTATCAAACTCGATGGTGTCGGCAAGCGCCATGTGGGTTGTGGCGCCGGGAGGCAGGCCGGTGAGCGCGGCGGCCTCAGCGCTGAGGCCGACCCGCATCTCATAGACCCGCGTGCTGGCTGTGTCGAGATCAGCGGTGACCGGGTTGTACGCGCCGTGCTCGGCTAGCGGGTGGTTCGCCGCGTCTCGGAAGACAACGTTGACCCAGATCCGCCGGCCCTCGATGTGCCCGGTGGGGAGTTTGTGCCCGGTCTGATTCGTGACCCGGACGCTCAGCGTCGCGCCCGACTGCGACACCTGGACAGAGGCCGCCCGCTGGAGCATGTCCACGGCCTTGGCACGCCCCGCGGCGATGTGAGACTGATCGACGGCGGGGTCGTTGGCGGTGTACGCCGCGATGATGTCGAGCACCTGCGCACCCGCCCCGGCAAAGTCATGCCGGCGAAGGTCCGGACGCATGGAGGAGAAGAAGGTGTTCTTCGCGGCGACGCGCGGCATGTGACAATCCTGGCACGTGGATACGACGGTCGCCCCCGCGCCGCCGAATCGCCCGTGCATGTCCACGCCCCCCGCGGCGAAGGCGCTGAGCCGCCATTCGCTGAAGGTGCGCTCCAGGGGGAAGAGGTGTGCCGGATCCTCACTGGAGGTGCGCACGTTGAGGGCGTTGTAGCGGTACGTGCCGTCGGGCTGTCTGGCCACGGCGACGTTGCCGACCTCGTGGCAGGTGCCGCAGAAGTTGCCGGTGGCGTGGAACGGCGAGTGGATGAACTCATGGGGCGTTTCGGGGTCGGCTCGCGAGCCGCGCCGCCGGCCCTGGTCGTCGAGCACGAACATCGAGTTGCCGTAGTGCGCAGGCGGACCGTCGGCCAGCCCCGCGAGCACTGCCTGGTCCTGCGGCGGGCTCACGCCCGGGCGGAATGTCGGATCGACCATCGCGTGGCAGAAGTGGCACGACACGCCCTCCTTGTCGCGGGCGTTCAGGGTCGCCCCATCGGGCTGGTACGCGTGACCGGTCACGAACGTCATCGGAACGTGGCAGCGCATGCAGAAGTAGCCCGCGTTCACGGTGTCCTGATTCGCCAAGGCCATCTGGGCGTAGAACAGCGGATCCCGCCCGGCCTGCCCCATCAGTGAGCCCTGCCAGGTCGCGAACGGCTCGTTCTCCGCGTCGAAGTCCCCGTGGCACGCGGCGCAGTTGGCGGAACTCAGGATCGTCGCGGCGCTCACCTGCCCCACCTGCGTCCCCCGCAGGTGCAGATCCTCGAATGTCAGTTCGATGATCACGGCGAGAGCAAGGGTCGCACACAGCCCGACCGTCGCGAGCACGGCGATCGCTGCGACGCGAGACGAACGACGGAGAGTCATGGTGCCTCCATCTCCGGCCAATGCCGGATATCCGTATCCAGATATACTATTGTCGAGCATCGCGTCCGCAAGTCAACCACGAACGGGGAATTCGGCGCGATGCGATTCAGTCTCAGTAACGCGGCGGGCGGCAGTCGGGTCGGTCGGCGAGCGCCGGCTTCTCACTTGAGGCTGTGCATGCCCCGCTCGGCACGGGCCGCATTCCAGGCCAGCAGCGCGGGGGGATGATCGCGCACCAGGCCGATGAGTTGGCTGGTGGTCACGTCGAGCCGGCGTGCGGCGGGTGCCGGCTCCCAGCCGCAGGAGGCGATCACGTCCAGCGCCTCGGCCAGGAGCGAGGGATAGTCCCGGTGGTCCGGGTTGCAGGCGATACGCCCTCCCCCACCTCCCCCAC
>Ga0268299_1001464_pt1 | contig 40996 bp, 39 predicted proteins | sample NOBtaG_FD_193484 | JGI IMG/M metagenome (GOLD analysis project Ga0268299, IMG submission 193484) | Activated sludge microbial communities from bioreactor in Nijmegen, Gelderland, Netherland - NOB reactor | ecosystem: Engineered > Bioreactor > Aerobic > Activated sludge | place: Netherlands... | reverse complement strand
AAGTGATTGGATTGCGACCATTCAAACCGAGGTGGCGCAGCTGCGCTCAATAAACTGCTACAACAACATTCGTGAATCTCCGGCAACGGTTTTAAATTTGCGCACCACATGCGGTGCCGACACGATAATTGTTTTACAGGCCGGGAGAAACATCAGAAGAAGCTGCTTAACAGCGGCTTCAGTGGCCACGCTCGCGCTATAACACGCAGCCTCGCCACTTCGCCCGCATTTTATGGGCCCTTTGATTAGCGACAGCTAAGTCTGCCAGCCATTCTTGACATCTCGCGCTAGCCGCGCCAGGTTGGTGAGTTTAGCGCTAGAACTATCTCTTTTTAATCTATATGAGATCTCTGAATTCATAAGCCTCTGAGGGTTTACGGCCCTTTACCTCGGGTTGTTTATCCCGCTTGAAATCTCCTACCTTGAGCGTATCTCTATTTCTCACCACCCACCAAGTCTCGTATCTAAAGCCTAATCAGTCATCACATGTTTCCGATCCAAGCTTCCCGGCGTTTTCCCGCCCGGCAGTCAGAGCACGCGGAAACAAGGCTTTCTATCTTCGAGCTGGCCGAGCTGCATTCAGTCAGTGAAGACGCATTCGAGTGAAAACGCATTCCCGCGTGTTCGCTCGGATAGCGGCTCGGCGCAACTCGTTTGTCGATCTCAATCGAAGCAGTCTAACTCTAAGGAGCCATCCAATGAGCCAAGCTCTCAAGCAGTGGTGGCGGCGAACTCAGAGCCAGTTGGCGCTGAGTTGCACCATGTGGGCGGCGCGTCGTCGCTTGCCTCGCGCGGTGCGCGGTCGTCCCCTCAGGATTGCCCTCTCCATGGGCACGTTCAATCCCATTCACATGTGGCACCTCCAGGTCGGCCAGTGTGCGTGGGACCAGTTTGATCTCGACTTCACGATGTTCGTCCCCAACGGCGACCCGCCGCACAAGGACGGCGTCGTGGACAAAGAGCTCAGATATCAGATGGTGCTCGCCGGCATCCGCGGCAATCCGCGCTTCAAAGCCAGCCGCATCGAACTCGACCGCACCGGCAAGTCCTACACGGTCGATACGCTGCGCGGACTGAAGAAGCGTTACGGCGCCGCCGTCGAGCTCAATCTCATCATCGGGCTCGACAACCTGGAAGGCATCAAGCGCTGGCGCGAAGCGGACGAGATCTTCAAGCTCGCCCGCATCCTCGTCGCCCCGCGCAATGCCGAAACCATCACCCGCGAGCAAATCGCGGCGGAATTGCCGGCAGGCGCGCAGTTCGACATCATCGACTGCCCCAATTCCGACATCTCCTCGACCACGATCCGCAACTGGATCAAGAACGGTCGAGCTCGTTCGGCGGACTACGTGGTACCGAACGCGGTGCGCAAGATCATCACGAAGTACGGGCTCTACCTGCGGTAACACGCAGCAAGCCCCGCTTGTGATGTCTGCTTTCAATCATTGAAGGGCGACGGCAATTCAGCCGGCGTCCTTTGGAATCCTCTCTGTAACCGCCGCCTCGCAGACAAACGCGAGACGGCAATTCGCTATTGCGAAGGAGAAAAGCATGAAAAACGTCATGAATTCCGCTGCGATCGTCTCGATCCTCGATGACGATCTCTACAAGTTCAGCATGCAGAACGCCGTTCTCAGGCTGTACCCGGATGTCCGTGTCAAGTACCGCTTCACCGACCGCCGCGCCAAGGGCAACTGGACTCCCGAGGCACTGCAAGCGCTCAAGCGCAAGATCAAGAACTTGCGCAAGCTCAAGCTCACCGCCGAGGAGCGCACCTGGTGCGAGGCGAACCTGAAGTGGTTCAACCGCGCCTACTGGGACTTCCTGGGCAACTATCGCTTCGATCCCAAAGAAGTGACGGTTTCGCTCAAGGACGGCAAGCTCAACCTCGAAATCGATGGGCTGTGGTGCCGCACCATCCTCTGGGAGGTCAAGCTGCTGGCTCTCATCAGCGAGACCTACTACGAGTACATCGACACCGACTGGTCGGACGACGGACAGGACGAGCAGATGCTCTCCAAGTCCATCCGGTTGACGGACGAAGGTGTGCTCTGGGGCGACTTCGGCACGCGCCGTCGCCGCAACTTCGCCGCTCAGGAGCGCGTGGTGCGCATCTGCAAGGGCAACCCCAATTTCACGGGCACCAGCAACGTGCACCTGGCCATGAAGCACGGCGTCAAGGCGCTCGGCACCATGGCCCACGAGTGGATCATGGGACACGCGGCGCTCTTCTCGCTGGAACACGCCAACAAGTTCGCTCTGGAAGCCTGGCAGAGCGTCTACCAGGGTGAGCTCGGCACGGCGTTGCCGGACACCTACGGCACCGACGCCTTCCTGCGCGACTTCGGCAGCACGCTGGCGCGGCTCTTCGACTCGGTCCGTCACGACTCCGGTCCGTGGCAGAAGTGGGCCGAGAAGATGATCGCGCACTACAAGAGCCTCGGCATCAACTGGACCAGCAAGCCGCTCGGCTTCACCGACGGCAACGACGTCGACACCGCCATCACCATCAACCGGTGGATCAAGGAGCAGGGCGGCAAGTGCTGGTTCGGCATCGGCACTTCGATGTCGAACGACTTCGGTCCGGAAAGCCCGGCCGTGTCGATCGTCATCAAGCTGGTGGAAGTCACGCACCCGAACGGCAAGGTCGTGAAGGTCGTGAAGCTGTCGGACACGCCGGAGAAGGCCAGCGGAGATGCGGACGCCATCCGTGTCGCCAAATGGACCCACTTCGGCATTCCGCTCGACGCGCCGGCGGCGGCGTAGTCGTCACAGTCAGATGAGTATGTTCCCGGGAGCACTGCGCAAGCGGCGCTCCCTTGTTCCGTAACTGCAGCGGGCTGCGGCAACTTGCCGCAGCCTGCTGCCTAACAAGGACAAAACTTATGAGCAAAATCCTTCTTGTGACGACCGGCGGCGGCGAATCCATTGCCAGCCGCCTGCTGGCCAAGTCCGGTATCGCCCGTGGTGAAGTGTTCAAGGAGCCCTTTCCGGACGGCGAGACCTATCACCGCCTGGTCACGCGAGTGGCCAACAGCGAAGCGGTCGTCGTCGGCTCCGGCGGGTTCGCCAACCCGGACGCGCTGATGGAGCTGTACGACGTCGCCAACCTGCTCGCCGATGAAGGCGCACTCGGGCTCACGCTCGTTGTGCCGGAAGACAGCGGCAAGAGCAAGGGGGCGCGCTTCCTGAAACGCGTTCAGTCGCGGCTGTTCTCCTCGGTGCCGGTGACGCCTCTGGGCAACCGCGTCGTCGAGGTCGATCCCGACTGCCCGTCCATGCCGTTTTACAAGAGCATGTCCGGCAAAACGCCCAAGACCAAGCAGGTGGCGGGCGGCTCTGCTGCCCTCGACCTCTTCGGTTCGCGCGGCAACGCCGTGGTCTTCTCGACCAGGAGCTACGGCTACATGCAGGACCAATTCTTCGCGCTGGCCCCCGACAAACTCGACTGCGGCGCAGTGCTGCGCGACGAGAACGGCATCGCCAAGGGACTCGGTCAAGCGGTGGAAGGTCGAGACGTCGTCATCATCGGCGGCACCATCGACCACGCCGAAACGTTCGACCTGTATCTGATCGCCAACGCCGCTTACGAAGCCGGCGCGCTCAGCCTCACCCTGGTCATCCCGTACTTCGGGTACTCGACCATGGAGCGCGGCAAGCCGGATGCGCATGAAGCGGTGAAGGCGTCTTACCGGGCGCGTCTCATCTCGTCCATTCCGCGCTGCCCGATGGGCAACCGGGTGGTGCTGTGCGACCTGCACTCGGAAGGCATCCCGCACTACTTCGGCAACGGCATCCGCGCCACGCACCTGTACTGCATCAAGAACATCATCATGGAGATGGTGAAGGGCGTGCACGGCGGGCGCATCTGCACCACCGACGCCGGTCGCGGCAAGTGGGCGGAGTCGCTGGTCAAGGACATCAACAAGCTCCTGACGGCGCAGGGACTGAAGGGCGACGCCCTCTGGTCGGCGGCCTTCGCGCTCAAGGACCGCAAGAGCGGCTCGGAAACCGAGCTTCTCGGCGTCCTGGGTGATGTGGCGGGCATGGACATCGACCTGTTCGACGACATGATTCGCCGCGGCTCGACCGCCATCGACGCCGCCAAGGGCTATCGCAACGGCACCGCCGGCAACCCTGAGACGGGCTGCAAGAAGATTCGCTTCGTGGCCAGCCACGGCATTCTTCCCGGCAACGCTCTCGAGCGGCTGCGCACCTCCTGCGACCACAAGGGCGAGGCGCTCTTCTCGGAAGTGATCGTCACCGACAGCCACCCCAACGCGGTGGCGCTCGCCGGTGATTTCCTCAAGGTAAAACCGATTGCTCCGCTGCTGGTGGCGCATGTGCTCCAGTCGCTGGCGATCGGCAACTAAGTCTCGAGACTCGCGTGCGCCAAGCCCCGCCCGCAGCCAGTCCGGCTGCGGATTCTCGGGCCGGGCGCACGCGCAGGGACCGAAGACCGCGCCAGCGGTCCGAGTGTCCTCAAAGGAGATCGAAGAATGACTCAAAAATCTGAAAATGGACGCCGCCGCAAAGGCGCCGCGCCCACAAATATGACACCGATGAATTCGATGTTGCCGACTGCTGGTACCACCGGCGGTGATGTGCTGGCGCTCTTGCTGGAAGGAAACGACCGGCCGGGCTTCGATCGCATCATGAGCATCATCGATGAGGCTGTGGCTCCCAAGCCGCATCTCTCACACGGTTTCGTCCGCGTTGCCACCGGCAGCCCGGAAATCGAGGTCGGCAACTGCGCGTTCAACACCAAGCGCATCGTCGCCATGATGAAGAAGGCTCAGCGCAAGAAGGTCAACATCCTTCTTCTGCCCGAGCTGATCGTCACAGGCTACACGGCAGCCGACCTCTTCCTGCAAGAACCACTGCGCCGCTCGGCTCTGGCTTCCCTGGAAGTCATCCGCATGGCCACCAAGACGGTGTTCAAAGGACTGATCGCCGTCGGTTGTCCGGTCGAGCTGGAAGGCACGATCTACAACTGCGCGGTCATGATGCAGAACGGCGAATACCTCGGCGTGGTGCCGAAGAGCTACCTGCCGACCTACGGCGAGTTCGACGAGTACCGCTGGTTCAAGGTGGCTCGCACGTTCGCCAAGCGCAACATCAACCTGAACGGCAGTGACGTGCCGATGGGCGTCGACTTGCTGTTCCAGGCAAGCGACTTCCCCGGGCTCATCCTCGGCGTCGAGATCTGCGAAGACGGCTGGGCGGTGATTCCGCCGCACCGCCTGCAGGCTCTCGGCGGCGCCGTCATCTTCCTCAACCTGTCGGCTTCCAACGAGCTGGCGGGCAAAGACGACTACCGGCGCGAACATCTGGTCAAGCCGCACTCGAGCCAGGCCATGGGCGCGTATCTCTATGCCTCCACAGGCGAGGGCGAGTCGACGACCGACATGGTTCCCGGCGGTCACTGCATGATCGGTGAGAACGGCGGCTTGCTCGCCGAAATCGAACCGTTCGCGCAGAAAGAACCTTTCTGCTGCGCGGATGTCGATGTGGACCACCTGCTCTTCGAGCGGATCCGCAACAGCACATTCCGCGAACAGCAGGAGCACTTCAAGGCGCTCATCGACTTCCGCCGGGTTTCGTTCGTCAGCGGTGCCACCACTCCGCCGGCGGATCTGACGCGCTTCATCGATGCGTATCCTTTCGTGCCGCAGGACGCCGCCACGCGCGACAAGCGCTGCAAACTGATCACCGAGATTCAGGTGCGCGGGCTGAAGAAGCGGCTGACGACGCTGTCCAAGCGTTACGGCTCGATCGAGAAGATGGTCGAGTACCTGGTCGCCAACGACAAGCCGCTCTGCGTTCTGGGCGTCAGCGGTGGACTGGACTCTACTCACGCGCTCAACATCGTCATCCGCACTCTGGATGAGATGGGCGTTCCGCGCTCGCTCCTGCATGGCTACACCATGCCGGGCTTCGGGACCACAAAGCGGACCTACAACAACGCCTGGGAGCTGATGAAGCTCACGGGCATCACGTGCAAGGAGGTGGACATCCGTTCGCGCTGCCTCATCGCCTGGCTGGAGGAAGGCTACAAGCCCTTCGGCATCGACCTCAAAGCACTGCGCGCGCGCTGCCAGGGTCTGGTGAAGGCGAAGATGGACGCGGGTGAAGACGCGGATCTGGTGGCAGTCATGCTGGAGGAATTCGGCAAGATGCTGCTCGATTTGCCTTCCGGTTCGAAGGACCTCGTGTTCGAGAACAAGCAGGCGCGCGCCCGCACCGACATCCTCATGAACGCCGGCTTCGTCATCGGCACCGGCGACCTGTCGGAGCTGGCGGTGGGCTGGTGTACGTATAACGGTGACCACATGGCGATGTACGGCGTCAACGGCGGCATCCCGAAGACCCTGGTGCACTTCCTGGTGAAGTGGGCTGCCGAAGCGTGGTTCAAGGGCAGGCTCAGCAAGGTTCTGATCGACGTCGCCGAGACGGAGGTTTCGCCCGAGCTCTTGCCCGCCGGCAAAGATGGTCAGATCGTCCAGAAGACGAACTCGTCCATCGGACCGGCCGACCTGCGCGACTTCTTCTTCTACCACCAGCGCCGCTGGGGGTCGTCGCCTGAGAAGATCGTCTACCTCGCTTCTTTCGCGAAGTTCCACACGCCTTACACGGCCAAGGAAATTCGCTACTGGCTGAAGGTCTACATCACGCGCTTCTTCGAGCAGCGCTTCAAGCACTCGACTTTGCCCGACGGGCCGAAGGTCGGCAGCGTCAGCCTCTCGCCGCGCTACGACTGGCACATGCCTTCGGACGCATCGGCGGCGATGTGGCTCGCCTGGGTGAAAGCCGAGGACGCCACGCTGTAGTCAGTGACCCGGGGACGGTGGACAAACGGTGATTCGAGCAATCGGACGCCGCCACCGCCCCCGGTATCAACATCACATAGCGACGCAAGCAAACGCGCTTGCGCCGCGATGTCTCCAAACACACGAGGGCGGAGCCCTCAACAGGAGAAACAAATATGTTCAGCACTGGTTTCTGGATCGCCATTGCGGCTGTCATCGCCGTCTTCGGTCTGGCTGTTCTCGTCGGCATGAACATGAAGCGCATCGTGCGCTTCCTCATCCGCGTCGACATCCAGAACGACTTCTGCGAAGGCGGCAGCCTCGAAGTCAAAGGCGGCGGTCTCATCGTCGCTCTCGTCAACAAGCTGTCCCAGCTCGGCAAGCGGGTCGGCTACTACCATCGCATCATCGACTCGCAGGACAGCCACCCGGCTGACCACGGCTCGTTCTTCACGCAGCATCCGGGGCTCGCCGCCTTCACGATGCACACGCTGAACGGGCTGGCGCAGATGCTCTGGACCGTGCACTGCGTGATCGACACGCTCGGCTGGCAGTTCCACAAGGACCTCGACCGTACGCCCGGCATCGTCGACCACACCGTCCGCAAGGGACAGGACGCGCGCGTGGACAGCTACTCGGCGTTCTACGACAACGGTCGTGAAGCGTCGGCGGCCCTCAAGGCGCAGTATCCGTTCCTCGGTCAGGCGACCGGGCTGGCGGATTACATCGTCGCCGAAGCCGACAAGCTGGGCGCCGACGAGATCGTCATCGACGTCGTCGGTCTGGCGTTCGACTACTGCGTCGCCTTCACCGCCATCGATGCCCGCACCATCGTGTACAAGGGCAAGCCGGTCAGCGTGCGCATCATCATCGATGCCACCAAGGCGATCGCCAACACGCCCGAGCAAATCGCCGCCAAGGTGAAGGAGCTCGAAGCGCTCGGCATCGAGATCGTCTACTCGAAGGACGTCATCAACGAGATGACGGCGCGCGCGGCTGCCGCCGTGTCGCCGATCATGCCTCACTGAGCGAGCGTCCGCGGCGGCATCGCCTCCGCATCTAACTCGGCAGGAGCCCTTGCAGTGAAACACCTGCAGGGGCTCTTAGCCATAATGTGCAATCGATGTCTCAGATCCGCCATAAACTCTCGAAGATAGAAACTCGCCCGGCGCGGGCAGTTTGTTGAGAGTGGGCGGCCCGAGACAGTAGCCCTCGTAAATGAGGAGAATTGGACTAACATCATGAGCACTACCACAGTGAAGACCAAACCCAAGCGGTCTGAAGTTCCTACCGATATGACGTGGGATCTGACCACGATCTTCGCCTCCGAAGAAGCCTGGGAAGCTGCTTTCAAGCAGGTTCAGGATTCGCTCGGCGGCATCGCCGTCTACAAAGGGCGGCTCGGCCGTTCCGGTCGCATTCTTCTGGAAGCCCTGAAGCTGAGCGATGAGCTCGGCGCCATCATGGGTCGCGTCTATCTCTACGCGCACCTGGCTTCCGATGTCGACACGACGGTCAGCCATCTGGCTGGGCTGAAGCAGCGCGCTACCAAGCTCTACTCGCAACTGGGCACGGCAACGTCCTGGATGCGTCCGGAGCTCCTGCGCATCAAGCCCGACCGGCTGGAGAAGTTCATCGCGAAGAACGAGGGTCTGGCGGTCTACCGTCAGATGTTCACCGTTCTTCAGCGCGAGGCCAAGCACGTGCGCTCGCAGGAAGTGGAAGAAATCCTCTCCTCGGCGTCCGTCGCGCTCGGCTCCGCCGGCACCATCCACGACCAGCTCGACGATGCCGACATGAAGTTGCCGAAAGTGCAGCTTCCGGACGGCACCGAAGTCGAGCTGTCGCACGGCAATTTCGGTGACGTCTTCCTGCGCTCGCAGGACGCCGAGGTTCGCCGTCGCGGCTTCGAGGCGATGATGGGCGCCTACCACAGCCTGCGTCACACGTACACCGCGTGCTACGCCGGCTCGGTGGCGAGCGACGTCTTCCAGGCCAAGGTTCGCGGCTACAAGGGCGCGCGCGACATGGCGCTCTCTTCCATCAACGTGCCCGAGTCGGTTTACGACAACCTGCTCGCCACCATCGAAACCAACCGGCCTGTGCTGCACCGCTACCTGGCTCTTCGCAAGAAGATCATGGGCGTGGACGAGCTGCACATGTACGACCTCTACGCGCCGCTCGTCAAGGGCGCCGACCGCACCATGACCTACGAGGAGTCCAAGCGCCTGGTATTGTCCGCGGTGGCAGTGCTGGGCGAAGACTACGTCAAGGTTCTGGGCGGCGGGTACGACTCGCGCTGGATCGACGTGGTCGAAAACGAAGGCAAAGCGTCGGGCGCCTACCAGTTCAGCATGTTCGGCACCAATCCGTTCATGCTGCTCAACTGGGTGGACTCGATCGAGAACGCCTTCACGCTCGGCCACGAATCCGGTCACGCCATGCACTCCTACTACTCGAAGAGCCGCCAGCCGTACCCGTACGCCGGCTATACCATCTTCGTGGCGGAAGTGGCGTCGACCGTCAACGAGCAGCTCATGGCGCACCACCTGCTCAAGACCGTGACGGACCCGCAACTGCGGTTGCACATCATCAACCGGCAACTGGAGGCGATCCGCACCACGATCATCCGGCAGGCGCTCTTCGCCGAGTTCGAGCACGAAGCGTACAAGTTGGCGGAAGCCGACAAGCCGCTCACGCCGGACTCGCTGGGCGCGCTCTACAAGGGCATCGTCACCAAGTACTACGGTGACTCCTGCGTCATCGATGACTCCATCGCCAACGAGTGGATGCGCATCGGTCACTTCTACAACGCGTTCTACGTCTACCAGTACGCCACCGGTCTCTCGGCCGCCTGCGCGCTGGTGAACGGCATGCTCAAGGACGGGCAGCCGGCAGTGGACCGCTACCTCGCCTTCCTGTCCGCGGGCAAGAGCAAGGATTCCATCGACCTGCTCAAGGACGCCGGCGTCGACATGACCTCGAGCGCGCCTGTCCAGGCGGCGTTCGACATGTTCGCCGAATATCTCGACCTCTTCGAGAAAGAGCTCGCGGCGCTCGCCTGATTTAGGCGCCGGCGAGACTCGATGAAAACGGGCACGCGCGCTCGATTGCTTCATGCAATGCGGGCGCGCGTGTCTTTTCGTGTCGCAATTAGGGAAACCAAAAACGATGAAGTTCAACACGTTCTGCATAGTAGCCGGATCAGAGGCCTGCACCGGTGGGTGCAAGTGGTGCGTGGCGGCAATGACCACCGCGCGCAGCATTCACAGGGGCAAAGCCAAGCCCGTCGACGAGCGCGTCTTCAAGATGGCTTGTCAGATGGCGCAACAGAGCGGACTCGACACCGCTCGCATCACCGGCAAGGGAGAGCCGACGCTCTTCCCCGATCAGATCGAACAATTCCTGCGCGCGCTTCAGCCCTACGGATTCACCTTCGTGGAGATGCAGACGCACGGGCGTCACCTCGCCGACGAAGACTTCGTCAGCCTGGAAGACATGCGCAAGTGGGCCGACCTCGGTCTCACCCACGTCTGCATCAGCGTCGTCAGCTACAAGCCCGAACGCAACTTCCAGCACTATTTCGCGCACAGCCAGAGCTACGACTCCTACTTCGACATGGCCGCCCTCATCTCCAAGTTGCATCGTCTGCGGATCAACGTCCGCCTGACGTGCATCATGCAGAAGGGCGACATCGACTCGGCCGAAGAGCTGGTCAAGTTCATGAGCTGGGCGAAAGAAGTGAAGGCGGACCAGGTCACCATCCTGCCCGTCAACAAGCCGGAAGACCGCGAGCGCAACCCCAGGGTCTATGACGCGGCGATGAATTCGCTGCTCGCGGCCGAACAGCTCGCCGACATCCGCGGCTACGTCGAAAAGCATGGCGTGCCGATTCGCACGCTGCCCTGGGGCGCCAAGGTGTTCGACCTGAAGGGGCAGAACCTCTGCTTCAACATGTGTCTCACCGAAAGCCCCGAGCGCGACGACAGCCGCCAGCTCATCTTCTACCCGCCCGGAACTCTGGGCCACGACTGGCAGCGCCAGGGCGCCGTTCTTTACGAACTGCCCGCCGAAGCCACCGAAGGCATGGAGCTCATTCCTGTGCGCAAGCGCCAAGGCGGCAAGAAGTAATTCAAGAAAGGGGGGTCAGTAATGATCCGTTTCAACCTCGTCAACGTGATAGACGTTGAGGCGACATGCTACCCCGACCGCATCTTTCCTCCCGGCGAAACCCAGGAGATCATCGAGATCGGTGTAGCAGTAGTTGATCTAAGAGCGCGGAAGATTGTGGACAACCTCTCTCTTCCCATCAAGCCGCTGTACTCGAAAGTTTCTCCCTTCTGCACTCAGCTCACGGGCTGGACTGAGGAGGAACTCGAGCGCATCGGCACATCGTATGCAGAAGCTGCCGAAGTGCTGACCGGACGGCTCGACTCGAAAAATCGGCCCTGGGCTTCTCAGGGAAACACCGACAAATACTTCTTCGAGAAGGAGTCGAGACTGACCGGCGTGCCGTACCCGTTCGGCCCCGAGCACTTCAATATCGCTGGTCTGACTTCGATTCTGACCGGTCGTTCCAAACAGCTCGGGCTGAAAAAGGCGCTGCGCCTTTTCGGTCTGACGCAGGAAGGAACGCACCACAGGGCGAAGGACGACGCGTTCAACAGCGCGCGCCAGCTTCTCGAAATCGTCAAACGGGCGAGCTTCAAGATCTAGCTCGTTGCCGGATCGCCGAACGAAGCTCCAAGACTACCAAAAACAGGAGAACTGCTTAATGCGGAAAGACATGCACAAGGTGATCGCTGAGCCGGGTCGCCGCGGCGGACACGACTTCGTCAAGAGCCGTGTCACCATCGACCGCGACGACGACACGCTGCCGAAGCGCGAGGGCATCCGCCGCAAGGGGAGCTACGACCGCAAGAACTCGCAGCACAACTACAACCCGCTGCGCCGCTACCTGGCCTCCAAGGTCGGACAGCAGTGGAACGCCGTCTTCAGCGACATCTGCGCGAACAACGACCTCCGCAACAAGGTCCAGGGCGAGGTGCGCGAGCACGTCGGCTGGATGGTGCACACCGCGGTCGAGGTGATCGACGGCCTGCCGCACGCCACCGACGGCTACCGCATCTGGCGCGACTTCTGGGTGCACCCCGATACGGGCGTGCTCATGGCCGCTCCCCGGGACAAGCGCTACCGCTGGCGCGGCTGGAAGACCAACCACGAGCAGGTCGCCATCGACGCCTCCACCAAGTGCGTCAAGGTGGACGGCATCTGGTACAAGGTCACCTTCAAGCCGTTCATCCACGACCAGTGCGATGACAGCGTGGGCACCTTCGACTGCATCTTCCTCGGCTCGCTGAGCCGCTCGCTCGACACGGCCCGCCGCCAGCTCCGTCAGGAGTGGGGCGCCGAGATCTGCGCCGTCAAGAAGCGCCAGATCGGCAGCGCCGAGATCCGCAAGATGCTCAAGGCCCGCGACGAAGACCGCGCCAAGACGGCTCAGCTCGAGCTGCGCAAGGCCGGCAAGAAGACCAAGCAGGTCTAGTAAGTTAATGGGAAAGCAGAGGGGGAGGGCTGGAAACAGCTCTCCTCCTTTGCCTCCTTTCTCGAAAAAAAACTATGAAAGGAGGTTCCGATGTCGGACACCAAAATGATCGATCGCATCTATCCCAAAACCCGAGCCGTGATCGGTCTCGGTAATGTCGGTCCGCAATTCGACCTGACTCCGCACAACATCGGTTTTGCCGCGCTCGATGCGCTGGCAGCCGAGGCGGGTGCTCAGTTCGAGACCGGCAGGATGAAGAACGCGCTGGTCGCCGAAGTGAAACTCGGTGACTACGCGGTGCTTCTCGTCAAGCCGTCCACCGGCATGAACGACTCCGGCGACGCGCTCTTCGAGCTGCTCAACGAGATGGACTACGACTTCCCGCAAGTCATGGTCATCTTCGACGACCTCTCGCTGCCGCTCGGGCGCGTCAAGCTGAAGAACGACGGCAGTCGCTCGTCGGCCGGTCACAACGGTGTGGCTTCGCTGATTTCCCGGCTGCCCGATAACCGCATGATGGCGAAGTTCAAGCTCGGCGTCGGTCCCGACCCCGGCGGCGCCAACCGCTTCCAATACGTGCTCTCGCCTTTCGAAGGTGACGCACTGGCCGTCTACCAGGCGGTCGCGCGTGAGGCGGCAAGCGGCATCAAACTCTGGCTCGACAGCGGGCTGGACGCGATGATGTGTCGCTACAACGCCAAGACGTTCGAGGTCCGCTGAATCGCGATACGCAGTCAAAACAGATAGCACCGCCGGCAGTGCTGACGGTGCTGTCCGAGCAAGCGCTCGAAACAGGTTGCTGAGAACGGCTTAAAAACCCGCTTCTCGGCAATTCTGTTTTTGACAATATTTCTACTACCTTTTGTAGTTTTCCTGCAAAACCTGCTTTGCAGCAGTGATTGCAAAGGACGCTCGTAAAGCGTTTCCAGCCGATACGGCAAAAGCATACGCAGGTAAGCGAGTTAAGGTGACTGGAAAGATAGAAATTTATGGTGGCACGGCCAAAATAATCCTCGACCAGCCAACCCAAATCACAATTGAAAAGCCGAATATTTAGTTTTGTGTAAAGCCGCGTTTGCCGGCAGAAGCTTAGCGCGGCTTACAAACCTGGCGTGGCAAGGGGATTATCCTCTGTTGCGATCTATTGCGGGGCAAAAGAAGGTTTCAATTGCGTTAGCAATTGTTGAATCGAAAACGCTCATTATGGTTCGTTGAATTGTTCTTCTGTTTTAGCTGCCCGCAGGTTTCCTTCTCCTTTCGCCTTCCCCGATTGCCGTTCTTCACTTCCCCTGCACTAAGCAGCGAACAGAGCACGCCCAACTTCAACCCAAACAAAGGAAGCTCAGAATGTCTAGAACATCAGAAGCTCAAACCCACGTCGTCGACGGTGAGATCCATTGCTCGTGCGGCAAAACGCTGGCCAAGCACGACGGTATCAAGTGCCGTTGCGGAGCCAAGAGCAGCGCCATCCACTTCTATCCGAACAAGGCCATCAGCGGCGGCACCATCGAAGATGACTGGCGCGTTCATCTCGACCGCGCTCGCATCGTCGGCTGCGACATCTGCGGCATCGAGCCGGAGTGGAAGTCGCAACAGCACGATGCCAAGAAAGCCAGGGAAATCCACTTCTATCCGGGGCGCGCGCTTGGCGGAGGCAGCATCGAATCAGACTGGCAAGCGCACCGGCGCGAGGCGCGCTACAAGGGATGTGGAATCTGCGGCATCAAACCGGAACCGCTTAGCGGAAAGACAACCGACGAGCGCTGGTTCGAGCTGCAGGACAAAATCCGCGGACAGAACCCGCGCGTCGATTGCAGCTCCTCACCAAGCGCAGATGCGGCCGCTCCGGTCACTCCGGCCGCTCCCGAATCCGCCGACAACGAAACCACGGTTGCGACGCCACAGGGCTCGACCGGCTCGCACTCACTGGCCGTACACTACGCGCCTGTGCCAGCCACCCTCGACACGCGGGGCACCGATTACCCGCTGCCCGTCTTCGGCACCCCTGATCCGATGGTCCTCTACGGGGCGCGTGTTCTCGTCATCAGCGCCGACGCACCTGAGTTGCCGGAGATCCACGTGCCAATGGGTTATCTGCGCGACCGCGGCGCCACCGTCAAACTGGCAGGTCAGGACTGGATCTTCCAGTACCGCAATCCTGCCGGTCACATCGTCATCGGGCAGTGGATGGCGGACAACATCTGTGTGAAAGCCGATCTTCGCCTCTCGAATGTCAACCTCGATGATTTCGACGCGGTGTTCATTCCGGGCGGAGCGTGGAATCCAGACATGCTGCGAACCGACGATGCGGCGCTGCGTATCGTGCGTGAAGCGCACCGGCGCGGTCTTTTGATCGTGAGCCTGTGCCATGGACCGCAAGTGCTTATTAATGCGGCTTTCGATGCGCCCGAAGGGCAGATCAACTTCCCCAGTCGTGGCGTCCACATCACAGGAACCGGCAGCATTCGCCGCGACCTGAAAAATGCGGGCTTCATCGTGCACAACGATGATGCCACCGTATTTGATGCCAGCGCCAACCTGCTCACAGCTCGCGACCCGAACGACCTCGGCGCGATGTGCGAGCGGTTTGGTGAACTCCTGCGTCAGCGGCTGCAAACCAGCTAGGCTGACTTGACGGCCCGGGCTGTCGGGATGCGCTTCTCCAAAGCCTCCCGCCAGCCTGGGCAAATAGTTTCAGAACCTCTCTCTGTCCATATTTTCCAGCCGCTTTACTTTTATATGCCGTCGTAGCTTGCGGCAATTCGTACTCGCAAATAATTTGGTTTTGACGGAGCCTTACACTCGACAGGCAAAGCCCATTGCGGGCCCTGCCTGTCGAGGCATCTTACCGCTGCCGTTGGTAGCCGTGAGGCGGCTCCAGAATGACACAGCTCTTGAGACGGGGTGAGTCTGCGGCAACCGGCTGGTTCGGCGCAGTTACACCGCCAGGAGAGGAAACGGGTGCGTTTGGCGTAACATTTGTCGTTGGGCTGGAAGACCGGTGTTTTGCCGACCAGGGCTTCAGGGGTGTCAAACCGTTTTGCGCGTTGCTGTACTTGTCCGTGGCTCTGAGACTCCATCCCAGAGCGCCGGAGCAGCCAATTGCCAGCGCGCTGTCCAGATAATCGACGGTTTGAGTGTGATTAGCCCCCTGGGTGGGAAACTCGCCCAGGATAAGCGGTTTGTCGAGGCCCAGAGCCATGTGGCTGTCACGCGCACTCGGGTATCGCCGCCCTTCCAGTTGCGGATAGAAGTGATACTGGTAGAGGTCGAGACCGACTTTGCGCCAGTATTTCAGATATCCAGGCGAGGCACTGCCTAAGGTGACAGGACGATCGCCAACAGCATGAATCGCCGCCACCATCTCAGTGACAAAAACCTGCATTTCTGCGGTTCTCACCTGATGTTTCGCAGTTTTGAAGCGGATGCGCATCGCCCATTCCGGTTCGTTCATCACCTCCCATGCCGCGATGATCGGCTCTTTGCCGTAGCGCTGCACAAGCGGCGTTACGACGTTTTCCATGAGCGCTTTTCGCTGGCGCGCGTCCACCACCCAGTCGCGTCTTCCTCCCATGGTGACGCCGTCCTTGACGGACTGGCGTTCCAACAAGAGGAAATCGAAAAGCACGAACACGACATAGATTTTATGAGCGCGCGCAATTTTGACGGCCGCATCGAAGTCGGCGAAAACGTGCTCGTCGAGCCCGATTGGCGTTCCGTCAGCGGAAATTTTTATGCCCGAGCGGGCATCACCGAAGACGAACCAGCGTGTCATCTCGACACCGCTGCGCGCCATCAGTTCGAAATCCGCGTCCACACGCTGAGTTTCCTGCATCGCGGAAACACCCGCATGTCCCCAGGCGCTGCCACCGAAGTCGCGCCCGTAGTGGTTCCACGGATAGTTGATGCCGGCGGTGAATTTGGAGCCGTCGAAACTGAGCGGCGCCACCATCACTTTCCGGTCGCTGACTTGAGACAGCGTGGCGATCGCCAAAAGCACAATCGCCGCCGCCCGCATCACTCTCGATCGCGATTGGAAGCGACCTTTGAGTGCTTTCTGTGCATTTTTGTCGCTCATTTAAATTTCTTTCTTGCCTCGAGACAGAAAACGGTTGGTTCCGATTCACAGCCGAGACATAGGCTTTTTGCCTGCCACTCGAACAGATCGGCATGGTTCGCACCGTGTATACAGGGTGAAAACTGACTGGAGGCAGTGCGTGCCAGTGATTTTGAGTCGAGCCGGGAAAAGAACGAGAATTGGTAATTAGAAGCTGACGGAATTCGTTATCTAAAGCAAGCACAAATAAAACAATCCGGCAAAGAAAACTTCGCGCGCCATTACTCTGCTCGCGCGCGTGCGCGAACAAACCAGTTCCATTCTCGCCGCTCAAACCAGTCTAAGTATTTCAAAACAAAATCGGCTACCGGCACATCAATCACGTTTTACACCATATTTTGCACCATATACAGTGCGCCGTTCAACGAAGCAAAAAAAACGGCGGACAGCTACTAGCTTTTGTAGCAATGCCATCACAAAAAGGGAAGTCGGGGGATGCTTTAGGCATCCCGCCGACTGAGTTGAAATTACTGATTCTGAGCCACAGGCAGTGCCGGAGTTGGCCGGAGCGCGAAGTGCGGATCTCGTTCGGAAATCAGCACTTGACGGGACGGGCAGAGCGACCATTGGCTCTCAGACGGCCGTTCTCGCTCCAGTGGGGCGGATCGGACTGCAGCTTGATCACTTTGTACGTGGCGCCGACTTTGACGAGAGTGCCATTCTGACCGGTGCGAGGACCAGACGAGATGGTGACGACAGTGCCGGAGGCATTCTTGATCTTGAGCGTGCCGGACCAGGTGATCGTCATGTCGATCGCCGTCCTGCGCGTGTGGTTGGAGCTGAGCGCGGGCTTGAAAGCAATGCCGTAGGCGAGGACCATCTCTTCGGCGGCGTTGCGAGAGGCGACGAGATCGAGCTGTCCATTGGCTTTGCGATGGTCCCACTGAATGTCGACGCCCTCGAGTTTGGGAATGCCGACGGGGCTCAAACCTTCACGAGCGATGCGGAAGGCGTAGTGCATGAGATGCGCGCGCTCCTTGGGGCGGTAGGTCGCGCTGATGGTGATATTGCAGCCTGCGTCGCGCATGGCTTGCAGAAAGCGTTTCAGGTTTTCGCGAAACGGCGAGGCAAGATCCTCGACGTCCCGACTGGTGGGGAATTGGTTTACCCACTCTTTGCCGCTGAGCGCCATAGCTGTGTTTCCTTCTTAGCTTGCGGTTTCGTTCGCATATGAATTGGGGCGGACCTGCTTCAAAGCGAATTCAATCGCTCGGTGTTAGGCGGGAAGACAGGTAGATTTAGATTTTGCTTGGAGAAAGTTCGTGAAGAAGGAAAGAAAAGTGCGTCTAAAAATACTCACGAGCAAGAATCCGGATCAATGACCGGGGGATGGAAACGGGCGCAAAACTCAGCGTCAACAGCACTTGGATTCTATGTTTAATCGCTTGGCAATCGATTCGAAATTGCGCTAGCTAGCGCGCGCTTAGATGTTTCGTCGACCCGGAGCCTGAAGCGCAAATACAATGTAGAGCAAAAATCCAGTCAAGACAGCGAGCTGACACCATATTCGGTGACATCTGCGAAGTTATCTTCGTGACACCAAAGTTTCACTATAAGCCATAGTGTTAAACGCACCAAAAAACGATGCCGGCAGAGAAGCTGTGAGGCTTCCCCACCGGGCATCGAAGGTCGAGTCGACCGAGGTTCTACTTATCGAGCGGGAGCCATGGGTCGGGCGCCGGAGCGAAACTCACCGAGCCAGCGCTCGATCAGCTCAGCAGCAGCATCCTCATCCATCAAGCTGGCGCCGAATTCGTTGGCGTCGTCGACGACGACATCCTCACGGAAGCGGGCGATGACGCGATCGCTGCCGAAGTCGTCATCGCTTGCCGCCACCTCGAGAGTGATCTTGTTTCCGCGGGCGCGGAAGTAGACCAGCTCGCCGGAAGTGAGCAGCCCCATCAGTTGAACCGGAAAGGCGCCCGTCGGTCCCCAGAACTGGCTGAACCAGCCGGTCGCCTCGAGGCGCGCATGCCGAACTTTCGTCTCATCGATAGTTTGCAAGGTTTGCTCCTTGTTCTTGTTAGAGGCCCTCAAGCAGGCCGCCTGCCAACGTGACAGGCGGCCCGCCGGCAGGCAGTTACATGGACGTTGCGATCGTGGCGACGTCCACGAGCGGCGCTTCCTGACGGAAGGCGACCATGTCGTGGATGTCGGCGCTCACCCGAATCTCGGTGAGGTCGCCACGCACGTAGCCCGCATGCGTCTGGATGACGACACCGAACTTGGTCTCCTGCGCCGCCTTCACGATGTTGTGCTTGGCGAACACGACGTCCAGGTCGCGCATCGCCTGCACCAGACCCTCCGGCGTCGCCGTCACGACCGTGATCATGAAGGGCTGAAGCACCTTCGGCTGAGCGGCCGCGGCACGCTTCATCTCCTCACCGGCACGGCGAACGGCGTCGACATCGACTTCACCGGGTCCACGACGGCGCTTGCCTTCGGCGGCCGCAAACTGGGCGTCCGCTTCGGCCGTTGCCGCCAGGAATTCCGGGTCGTCGGTGCCGGTCACGAACACCAGCTTCTTGACCGCCTTGCGCATCTCGACCGGACCACCTTCGGATGCGACCGTGACAAGGATGTGGTCCTTGGCCGCGATGCCGCCGATGATGAGCTGGTTGTCGATGTTGTCGGTGATCTCGGTCTTGAGCACGCCGTTGAGGTTGGCGACCGTGCCGTCGTTGGCCAGCGCCATCTCGAGCAAACGCTGGCGCGCCGCTGCGTCGACGGTGAGCTGGACATCCACGTTGGCGCTGATGAACGCCGCCATGTCCTCCACCTTCAGGTCACGCACGTGGCCGACCTGTTCGGTCGTCAGCGCGTCGAAGATCACGACCTCTCCGTTCTCGACGATGCGAGCCCGGAACTCGGGAGCCGTGAAACTCTTGAGGTGCTTCGTGAAAAGCTCCTCGACCTGCGTCGGCGTCAGATCGTTGCCCGAACCGAAGCCGATTGGGTTCTTCGCCTTCTCCTTCTCCCTCTCCACGTCGCGCGCACCGAGGTTGGCGGTGAAGATGAAGATGGTGTTGCGGAAGTCCACGACCTCGCCGTTGCCCAGCGTGTACTTGCCGGTGCGCAGGATGCTCAACATGATGTTGTTGAACTCGAGGCAGGCCTTGTCCCACTCATCGACGAGAACGATGTTGACGGGGGACTTGGACCCGCGGCGGCTGAACTCCAGGTTGTGGTTGTTCAGCTCGCAGCTCGTGTCCTTCTCGTCCGGCTTCGGCGGCACGTAGTCCGGACGATTCTTGTCGACGAAGCCGACCCACTGGGCGGTGCCGCCGATGAGGTGGGTGAGACGGCTGTCGTCCATGTACTCGGAGCCGTCCAGCTTGAGGAGCGCTTCACGGTTGCCGTGCAGGAACTCCGCCAGGCGGTACGCCAGCTCCGACTTGCCGCACGTCGTCGGACCGAGCGCCAGGATGGAGTAGATCGGCGCCGTGTCCATGCGCAGCTTGGAGAGCGTGCGACGGAAGGCGCGCTGGGCCGCTCGCCGACCACGGGACTGGCCGATGATGACCCGGTCGATGAACTTGACGAAATCACGCTCGGCCGGGCTCACGACGCTCAGATCGAGAGCGGCTCCCCAATCGGGGCTGGCGGGCGCAACAGCAGAGGCAGTCTTGGTTGACATATCATTTCTCCATTTCTACTGGTAATTTCTCCATCTGCCGAGCGCGCAGCAACGCACTGCGCGAGGCAGACGAATCATTGGTTGATCCCTGAGAACGAGAAGAGGGCGAATTACTCCGCCGTCTGTGCGTTCTCCCCGGTGTTGGGTTCGGCCGGCTGTTCCATGACGAGGGTGAACTTCGCCTCCGCGTAGCGGTGTTGCAGAAGTTCGACCTGCCACGGGATGCAGCGCAGGCGCATGGTCAGACGAAGAGCTTCGCGCTCGACCTTGGCACTGAGAATCTCGATGCCCATGTCTTGCGCGACGCTCCTGAGAATGGCGCCGGCGACGCGGTCGAAAAACTGCGCCACTTTCGGCACAGCGATCGGAGCGTCGATGACGACATCGTAGTTGGCGAGCATGGTCGGTGCAGCGCACGCGGCCAGGTGGAGGTCGGCAGCCTTGTTCAGGAATGCCAGCTCGCCGGCGAGGTCCGCTACGTTGCCCATGCCTTCTTCACCAGCGCCAACGATGATGAGCGAACCGTCGCCACCGCCGATGTCGATGAGAGAAGCCAGGGCGCCTGGGGCTCCGATGCCTCCGAGAGATGTGGGTTGTGTGGTTTCCATAGTTTTGCTCCTTGGTGAAAGTTGATAGAAGCTGGATGCACGGCCACATCCTCCTGAGCGTTAGTCCGTAATGCGCATCGAACCCGAACGAATCCCATCGACCGAAGTCGATAGAAAATCGAATGCTATTGCTAGCTAGTTCTGGGTTGTCTGCAAAGAACGGATGGTCTGCACAATGAGGATAAAGTCGGTACTCAGAACCTAACGGAAAGAACTCTTGACAATCCAGCCTTTTCAGCACAGTTAAGAGTTCTTGATTCGAAAAACCCCTAGTACACCTAGCTCATCATCATTAAATGCAATTAGCAAAGCTTTGCTAACTCCGTTTAATGTTTCCGCTAAGTGCGCCAACATCCTCACGGGTTTTTCACAAATTGACCCTAATTTGGTGGCATGGGGATGCCGCGAAGCGAATCACGCAAGCGAGCTATAGATAGGGCTAAGTGAGGGGAAACCATGCGCGCTACGTTATTGACGTGGAGAAAATATCTCGTCTACTGGTATTTGAGAATTCGTCGAATAGTGCGTCTTCATATAGACAGCTCAATGAAGGTGTCGAAGGAGGACGCCGAAGTATTCATCAGTCGATTGAAGAGAACCAGTCAGACTAAGATTTCTTTGCAGATTAAAGAGGGTCGGCAAAAAAAGATCGTCAATCTGAAAGGACAGTTTGCTGCTCAAAAGACCTTGAACGACCTGCCTATGATGATGGCGCCGCAAGAATATTGGTTCGAACACAGCATAGAAGGTCAGGGCGGCCGGCTAAAGAAAAGTTCGGACACTTACAACCGGCTCCAATCCTTCGTTTCCAATCTCGCGCCGGAAACAAATGAGATTGATAAACGCGAAGATCATATAAGTGAAATGCCAAGCCGACATATGTAGGCAATCAAAGGGCGCATACCAACTTGTTTTTTGGAAGCAGAAGCAATTTTCTGCTCTCACATAATTTTCACAACCGTTAGCTAAATTGAAATTACGCGGTCGGTCCGTGGGGCTGAAATGAGGACTGGGGCTGCGATAGTTAAGATTGGACGGTTGGTTCTTCTGGCTGGCGTTCAAGAATCCCAACCGGGTGGAATCCGGAAGGCGACAAACCAACTGCCTTCAAACAAAAGGTCATGCAGACGATGTCTATGAATTTATCGAACGGAATTACTAAAGTACTACGCATTCTCAAGCCCGCTGAGCGGTCCCAACCAGCATCTCGCGCCAACATCAGGGAAGCGGAAATGAAACAGGATGAACCGCAAGTGAGCGCTCGCAATTACTATCAGGCAGTAATCGACAATTCGGCAATCAAGACCAAAACCTACGAGCCCACAAACAGCCAGGCTGCTTCAGGCTCTTATAACAGCGTTCAGGCTCAGCCTTCAGACCACGATCACTGGTTCGATGCGCGCAGCCAGAACAAGAACAAGAAGCCGTCCGACAGCAGCTACCGCCTTCAAGCGTTTCTGCAACCGGGCAAAATCAAAGAACTCAAGTCGCTTGACAAAAACTATTTGAATCGCAAAGCGCACTGAGCAAAAGTTTCCACGAGGCCGCACTCCGCGAGCAGAACCGTAACTGGTTCTGCTTGCAACTTTTTGGCAAATTATTGCCATCAACTCAAGAAGCAGGCAGTTCCACGGCTGCCACGAGGTTCGCCCTCCTGGTCAAAAGAACATTTACTGCAGCGAAGCGAAACTCCTTGCCGCAACAAACGACACCTTCTACGGTCACTTCCGGAACGACCGTCACGCCCGGATGATCTGAGGTACGAAGAGGTGTCAAATCACTTAACTTTCCAACAAGCGGAACGCCTTCTTTTAGATTCCATGGAACAGTCTGCGGCCTGCCCGATCGCTTGATCTTCTCTTTTGGCGCCCTGAGAGCATCCTCAGCACTGCACGTGCGCGGAAAGTCGCGGAGCAATCGTTCTTTCAAATTGACAAACGACAGCTCCTCACCGGTAGCACAAACATTGGCCAGAAGTCGCTGGTGAGCGCTGACTAGTGGAACATGGAAGCTCTCAACCTGTTTTCTCTTGCGCTTGCCCTCCACCCTGAAAAGCAGTCGAGACTCGCGCCGCATGCGCTCCTCTCTGCTTTCCGGTTGGATAGAAAATTCCCCTGAGTCGTCGTTTCTCTCCCAATCATCGAGGTGGTAGGGAGTATAGTCGAATCCGCACTTCAGCAAGCCTTGATCGCAAAAAAGAATGACTGCGGCCCTGGTCAGTGCGTTACTTTTATTAGACGAGTCGATGCCACTAAACCTCAAGGCACCATCGGGCAAGCGCTCGACGGCCTCCTGCCAGCAAGTCGTGAGCGGAGAAAATGAGAAGATGAACCGATGTGTTCCCCACCCTGACGCATCCGAGAACGATTCTTCCACCACAAAAATCAAGCGCTCGTGGTGCTGGAAAGACTCATATACGCTGGAAGATTTTCCAAAGACCCGGTGAAGGACAAATTCTGAATCGACGATAACAGAACCGTCGAGGGCACGCTGAAGTCTAGTGATTCCGAATCTGGTGCCTTTGTCCGAAAGCCGATCATCACTGGCAGCACTCCAGAGAACGAACAGTGCCCCATCGAGATGATAGAGATTGTGAATTCTTTTCTCCCCAAAAGGAATCAGAGAAATCCGCCGAACCAGGCAGTCGATGTCAATCATTCGCAAAAACCCCTCTATTGCTTTTACCCGTTTTTGTAATCGCATCGCTGGCCCTGCTAGAATAGGCAGACTTCGAAGTCTTTGATGGAAACCCCTGAATTCCCCCGGCAGAAAGGCATATCATGGGCGATTGGGACGTAGGCGCATTTGACAATGACACAGCCAAAGAGTGGCTCATAGAACTTATGAGCGGCGAGAGCACCTCGGCAATTTTGCGAGCCATCGTCAACGTTGCCAAACTGCCCGCCGCCGATTACCTGCAAGCGCCGGAATGCGAAGTCGCAATCGCCGCCTGCGAGATTATGGTCGCATCCAGAGGCAAACCTTCCAGCCAACTGCCAGCCGACGCCGCCAACTGGCTCGCGCAGCGCAAATTCGTGGCGGGCAAAGAAGTCGTCGCAATGGCGCTCAAAGCCTTGAGACGCATCGAAGAAAATTCCGAGTTGAAAGAAGTTTGGGGCGACACGGATTCAGCCGGTGACTGGAAACGTTCGATAAGCGATTTGAAACGCCGCCTGGAAGAAAGCGAAAGCGACACCAGCGCGACGGTAATAGTCGATCGCGCCGCCAATCCGGACGAGCTCTTTATCAAAGCGCTGGAATTGGCAGCCTTAGGCAATCACAAAGAAGCCATTCCCATTTACGAGCATGTGCTCGAATTGAAACCGGATTCAGCGCTCGCTTATCTGGGCCGCGGAACCGCTTATTTGGAACTGGGCGACAACAAGAAAGCGGCAGTAGATATAGGTGAATCGATCAGTTTGGACGGTGAAGTGCCGGAAGCATATTACTTGCGCGCCGAAGCTCATTTCCGCTTAGCCGATTACGAGCGAGCCATGGAAGATCTTGATCTGCTTGTCAAAAACGAGCCGGACAGGCCGGAAGCGCATTGGAAGCGCGGACTATGCTTGCAAAAGATGCGACATTTTGTTGATGCAGTAGACGACTTCACCAAAGTCATCGACCTGGAATTCAATCTCAAAGAAGCATACATGCATCGCGCCGATTGCTACGAGTCGCTGTCCAAGGAAAGCGAAGCACACAAAGATCGCCAGGCCGCTCTAAGCATCGCGCAAGAGCAAGCGGCCGCAGCGATGTCGGAATAGCGTTCTTTCCAAACGCAACGTTATTGTTTCTCGTATACCTGGATGAAATTGCAGAAACAACTGCGGTCTTTCGCTTCCATTTCAGCGCTTAGTTCCGGTTTGTACTTGAGAGTGCCGTTCAAATCGCGCAACACGGGACCATCCTATGGAAAAATGGAACGCAGGCAAACTAGCGCTCCTTTTCTTGCCGTTCTGGAAACCTGCTCGGCAAGCTTCACCCCGTAGTCCGATTTGACAATTTCGAGAATGTTCGACAACGCGAACATGTCGATTGTATTCTCCTTCTGTTCGCTCAAATAGCCGACCGCATCGTCAATGGAAAACGAAATCCGCGCCAGATTATCTTTGAGCATCTTCTGATTAGCAGCCTGCAAATAGCGCGGCAAGGAGGCATCAAGCGCTTCTTGCTGAGGTCCTCGCGGATACTCGGCAAGAAATGTCTGCCAGACATAACCGTTGTCGCGCGACGGGATGTCATTGAGAACACGCTCCAGTCGCGCTTTCATGACGGTTGAAAAATTCTTCGGCAGAGCATTGCAGGCCTGCGGGCCAAAACCTAAAGAAAGAAACGTCTTGCTGAAGACTACATTCAAACTCAAGTCCCACTGCCAGTTGCGCCACATTTTCTCGAAATGCTCTTTCTGCAATTCCACAGTCGGCAAGCAGAGAAATTGCCGCGTTTGTTCTTTAGTATGAACAGAAAGATAGAAAAGCGACATCAACTGCCTGAGCCGGCGATCGACAACACCGCAATTATTTAGCGGACTGGAAAGCAAGTCTGCAGATTGAAGAAACTCCGCTGCCTCCGGCGGCAAAAGCTCCGCCAATCTCTCAAAATATGGAAGTGCACCTTGAATCATACAAAGCTGCGCTTCACCGAAACTAAGCCGGGTTAACGCCGCAGTCTTCAATAAACAGAGGTAAATTTGTGCCGGGTTGATATCGACAGCATGCACTTTGCACTCTTTTACCGTTGCCAGAGAAAGCGCTGTGCATCCGCCGGAAGCTATAGCAAAAACATTTTGTTTGTGCTTGCTTTTTATCGACCGAAAGAGTGACGCTTCCACTTCCGCGTCTTCGCGCACCTGCCCGAAAAGCACCTGCGGCTGAGCATTCGAGCCTGAAGAATGTTTTCCTCTGCCCAGATTTCCATCACGCCAGAAGTCGAGCTCGCTCTTCTGAGACTCGCTCATCAATGCCATTCCTTTTCGGTCATACCATCCGCGTCCCTTTTCCCTTTTGCCTGCGGTAAACGCAGTGACCATGCACCGGGACCATACAATGCCACAGCGATGCCACACATGATAGTAGGAAGATTCATAATCAAAAGTCCAGCCGGATCCGCTATCGAACCTTCACCACTGACGATACCAACTGAGTTCATCGCAACCAAAATAAACACCTGAAAATAATTGACGAAGCGGTGAAATAAACCGGACAAAATGCCTGCGCCCAGCAAAGTTTCCAACCCGCCGATTATGTTGAGAAAATCGGCAGCTTGATTAACCGACACTTGAAACACCGACTGAACAATTTCGAGGTGATGAGGATCGACATGCAAAATCTTCAGCCAGAGCCCGTTGTAAAACCAGATGATGGCAAGCACGCAGCGAATTGCAAAAATAAATTTCGGGCTCATCAGGGTGAACTATGACCTTTGCAACGCGAACAACCAGCCAAACACCACAACATAATACAGCCATACAAGAGTAAATACGATGTGCATGCAGGTTTCAAATCTCTTACCCTGCCACAGCTTTTTGTCATATACGACAAATTGAAAAATGAGGCGAATCAGCCAGTAAACACACATGCCGGCGGAAACGGCGGCTGCAAGTGTCGACTTTTCACAAAGCGCAGCGGCAAAGAAAATGCACCCGACGCCCTGCATAAGCAGGGCAAGAGCAATGAAAAAAACATGCACGTAAAAAATCTGCCTGTTTAAAAGCGACAGCTTGGGCAGCTCGTCTTTCCAGTTGAAGCGGTTATAAAATCCGCCGTGCAAAATCGCCAGCATTATCATGCTCGCGCCCACGATACGCAAGTTGATTATCAGAGCATCTGTGTTATTGCTATCTATTTGCAAAGACAAAACACTTTTATAAAAGGTGTAATCCGTGTTTCCCCCATCAGCTTGAGCCCAGATGTGCCAATGGTTCGCCTCCACTCGATATGAGGCAAAAAATGCAGAAAACCGACTCCGTATGCTAGAAAATTCGGCCAGTCACGCTGATGTTCCACAAGCACACACCTGCCTTCGGCAGCGAGAACTCTTCTAACCTCGGCGAAAAAAGTATCGCGATCAGTCCCCTTGCGCAGCTCATGCGCAGCAAGAAAGATTAGCACCAATTCCTGCGAATCGTCATGAAGATTCCAGCCTTTCAAACCGACGGAATGAACCTCTGCAGTCGCCTCCTGATTTGCGGCTCTCGCTCTGGCAATAGAGCTTTCAGTGCTGGTTTCCGGAGAGTAGAAATCAAAGACATGCAGCTGCGCGTCAGGGTAAAGCAGCCTCAAATACACGCTTGCCTCGTCAAAACCGGCATGCAGATTGAGAATGCGCCGCGGTGCAACAGGAAGCAATGAAACCAGCCAATTGAACTTATACAAATCGGAAAAATCATAAACCCACAGCGATACCAAAAGCGATACCACTATAAAATACGCCGAAACGGCGGCAACCAGCTTGAAGAAAAAGTCCCACAACCCCTGGGGCATAAGCGCAGACAAGAAAAGCGTAGAGACGACCAGAAAAGCCGCTGCTGCGTACATCGGGAAGTTGAAGCGAAAGACGTTTTTGACGCCCTGGAATTGCTTCCGGGAATTAGCCTTTTCATCAATACTGGCAGGTTCAATCATCAGCACTTCGCTTTGCATCGCTCGCCTGAGGCAACTTCTCGCAACAGCCCTTCTTCCACCAGTAAGGAATGTTCTCTATGTAAAACGCGCTGGCCAGCCGCGGTTCACAATTCTTGAACGGTCCGGATCGGAAGAAATCAACCGTTTTCACGTCCACTTCGATGTTTCTCGGACGCCAATCTTGACGAACGCCTTCCACCATAACGATGGAATTGGTTTCCTTCTCAAAATCAAAGGTGAATGGCAGCGGGCCTTCGAACTGACGCGCCTCTTTGATGGTTTTGAAAGGTGACGTTTCCGGCAATGCCGCATCGGTTTTGCCATCGCCTATGATGGCATCCACCTCTAGATTCCCTCGGCCGCTTGGCGTGAAAACTTTGATATTAAGCCGGTCTTCCACACGCTTTCTTTTGACACTTGCCAGCTCGTACTGGTAATGAGTAAAGAGATTACCGGCAACACTCATAAGCGGCTTGTCCGTATCGGAGCGCAAAATTCGCAAGCCCCGCAGATTCTTTCCTTCTGCAGTTTTATACCGGACAAAAATGCGATAACCGGTGAGAAAAAAATCTTGCCCGACGAATTGCGGCAGTCCTTTCAAACGCAGCCCTCTTGCCTCCACCATGGCAATAGCGACGAAGCCGGAATTCTCGAAAGTATCGAGCGCCAGTCCGGGGAAAAGCAGCGGTTTCAAAACATCCGCAGGCAGTGCATATGTCAAAACAAGCGTGTAGTCGAACTTTGCCTCAACTGCTGTCGGATGTCGCTTGAGAAGGTGAAGCATAGTATTTCTTGCCAGACCCTAGCCGGCTTCACGAAAACGCAAATCGAGAAGCTTAGCCAGTTTTTCATAGTTGGACCAGGAATCGGATACCGAGTATTGAGCGCCATCGCGCGCGTCAAATGTGTTTTCGTAGTCGGTGAAATAATTGCCGGCCGAAAAGTAAAACTGCATAAAACGCGCCCCTTCTTTGGTGAGCATGTCCTGATGCAGCTTGCCCTCCATCGCCTGATACAAATCGGCAGGTCCGATGCGCTGATTGAGGAAGTCTTCGATCTCCTCGCCGTAAAGTTCGTACATCTCATCGCTGACGAATTCTTTCTCGACCAGCCAACCGAGCAGCATCCCGCCCGGGACATACATCTGCCCCTCATCGAGACCTTTCTGCCTGATCGCGTCGTAATGCCAGTCGGCTCGGTCGAAAAATGCCACGACAAGGTCATTGTTCCGCCGTCGTGTGCGCTTGAAATTCTCGATCACCTGCTGTTGATCATCAACCGCCGAACTGCGATTGAACATCTTTTGAATTGCGCGCATAAACGACATGGCATGAGCCTCGGGCTAGAGCATCGGCGCGTGAGCGACATTGTTGTCGAAACGTCGCGGCCCGCCTCTGTCGGCTTGCAGTTGGCGTATCAATTGATCTTGCTGGTGCCGGAAACCGTTGACCGAACCTTTCCAGCAGAAGATGATGAAGTACAAGTCTTCCCTGTCGCAGCGAACCATTCCAGCCAAAGCGCTGACGCCACCATCAGTGGTGGTAAGCGTTCCGGTCTTGGCGATGACGCTGCCGCGCTCGCCAGGTGAGGTAAAGCGCCTGTCCATGGTACCGGCCTCGATGCCGGCCAGAGGCAGGATGTCCGTAAGATCGGAGCCCTTGTTTTGCAATTCTTTGCGCAGGGCTTTGAGCAAAACCATCATGTCGCGCGCATTAACACGATTGATGCCCAACCCGCTGGCGGAAGAAAGATTGACACTGCCGGCCGGCAATCCGGCATCCGACACCGCCACTTCCTCGAGCCTCTCGACACCGCCAACGCAACGCCCGATCTGCTCCGCCATCGGATTGATCGAATGAGCAAGCATGTGCTTGAGCGTCTGTTTCAGCGGCTTGGATTCATGCGTGACCAGTCGCATTGCTGTAGGTGAAACACTGCCGACTTCCACTGGTCCGGCAATGGAAACGCGATGGCCGCCGCGTCCGCGTTTGAGCGCGGAGGCAAGACTGCGCCCCGACTGCAGAGGATTGCCGCTCCAGTGCATAGAGAATGACGGAGCAACCACAAGCTTGCCGGTAATTTTTTTGACGCCCAGATCATGCAGTTCTTTGATGAACTCAGCAGTATCGGAAGTTTTGAAATCAGGATTGCCGCCTTCGATATAGGCATCACCGGTCATGATGCCGGTTTCCTCGTCGAGTTCTCCATCGAGATAAAGTGAAGTGTTGAAGCGGTGCTCGGGCGCGAATTTGCGCAGAGCCGCATAGGCGGTGATGAGTTTTACAACCGAGGCCGGGTTGAAGGCGACGTCCGAATTTTTGTCGGCGATAACGCTGCCGTTTTCGCTTTCCACCAGTATCGCCACTTCAGAATGACGGGCGGCGGCTCTGGCATGGCCGCCGTGTCCGCGGCGAGAATGATGTTTGAACCTGTGGTCAGTGCGCCCACGTCTGTGCGATGACCGCGAGCGCAGAGCGGAAGTACGCACTTTGCCTGCCGCCAGTCCGACGTGCGATACGCGCGCCTCGGCTGAGAGCGGTACTAAAAAAGAAAGACAAAGGAGGGCAGCGCAAACAATATTCAGTTTTTTAAAAACGGGATATCCAAAATTCATTGAGGGCTCACCTGATCACATCTCTGACTGCTACATACCAAAAAATGTTGTTTTCAAACCCTGATGCTGTCTAGTGTTTAGTGGAAGCAGAACACTTTGTAACTCCAACTCGATGTTATACTATGTTGTTTAGTAATGCAAGCACAAAAAACACAGGGGATTGGAAGCCGACCGAAGTCGGTTCCGCACCCCTGTGAAGGTCAGCAACTGCAGCCGGTTTTACCCGATTGCAGCGGCATCATCCCTTGTGAAACTACCGAAACTGTTGTGTTGGTTGCCGTTACTCGTCGCGACCGGTCTTGTAGATCCGGTCGGCGCGGTTGAACAGCTTGGCGGCGATCAAGCGCTGCTGGCGAGCAGCCTTGTGATCACCACCGTCCTTCAAGCACTCGGCCAGACCGAGAGCGGTGCGACCGGCGTCCTTCAGGTCCCACACCAGCCCGGCGTACTGCCCCGGCGTGATGCGGTTCCAGTCGAACTCGTGGTCGCCCGTGCACAGGTCGAACGAATCCCAGAACCAACCGTTCGCGTCGACGAAGTCGAGCATCTGGTTGACGTACTGGACCGTCACCTTCACCTGCAGGAACTCGACGATCTCCGGACCGTTGGACCAGCGGCTCTTGCGGAGCGCGTCGGCGACGGCGTGGCGGATCTCCTTGTCGGTGACCTCCTGGTTGCCGAAGAAGAACGTGTCGTTGTCCTGGTTGTAGCTGATCAGCTTCGAAGCCATGGGAGTTTCTCCTTTGTGCCGGTTTTTCCGGCGGGTTTTAGGTTCAATGCCTCATTTGCTGCTCTGCCGACTAAGCCCGACAGCGTGGCTTTGCACCGGTTCGTTCCTGTTACTGCTCGCCACCACGCCCGGTACCGGCGCGTTGAGTGAGAGACATCTCAGCGGGTCCGACCATGCCGAGGGAGACGAAATATTGCATCCCCTCTTCCACAGTCATCCCGCAGTCGATGCAGTCCTTCTCCGGCACCAGGAACAGCAGTCCGGAGAATGGGTTCGGAGGCGTCGGCACCGCAACACGAAGATGCGGTTCGCCGGTCACCGCGTCGATGGTGCGACCGCTCACCAGAGCAAGCGCTTTCGTTCCCATCAACGGCACGATTACCACCTTTTGGAAAGGTGTGTCCTTCGGGTTGGAGAACAAGTCGCCAACCTTGCGCGTGCTTTTGTAGACCACGCCGGCTCCCGGAATCAGACCGATGAGATAGTCCAATTGCCGGAAGACGAACGAGCCGAAAGCAAACGTAGTGAGCCCCCCGACCAGAACGAAGGCGAGGAGCAGCACGAAGAACGACAGCCCAGGGACGTGTCCTCCGGTAAACGGACCGACCAAGAGTTGAGCCGGGACGACAGCGCGCACGAAGGCGTCGACTGCCGGACCGAGCCACTGGTCAGCCAGATTGAACGCGAAGTTCACGATCCACAGGGTTAATGCACCAGGCAGGAGCACGAAAAACCCCTTGAACAGGAGCTTTCGCAAGGACCCGCTGCCTGGAGGGGTCTGCTTGTTTTGCAGGTATGGCATAGGCAGGTTTCCATTAGCGGGTGTTGGCGGCAGTCAGCGATTGCTGACTGCCTGAAAGAGAGGGAGCCGGTTTGACGCGACTCCCCCTCTTCTCCAACGCTGGTTGCAGTTACTGCGGATCGACCTTGCCGTCGTCCTTCGGGTCGTCGCCGAAGGGACCGTCGGTGGCATCCGTCGTCGAGCAGGAGCCGTCGGTGGCACCGGTCACGTCACACAGGCGCATCTCTGCGCTCAGGATGCCGTGGTCCGAGAAGCCGCGACCGAACACCTTGTTCTCGAAGATGGCCCGCACGGCGTACTTGCCGAGCGTGCCGGGCAGCGCCAGGAAGAAGAAGCCGTCGATACGGCTGCCCATCGACTGCGTGGCTGCGGTGCTCTTCGGGTTGAGGAGCTTGTAGCCCGCATTGAGGAGCGGCTTGATATCGGCGGTGCCGGGCAGCTTGCAGTTCATGTCGCCCAGCACGACCACCTCGGCGTCCGTGCCGAGCCCCTTCACGAGAAGGTCGAACTGCTTGTAGCGGATCGGACCCGTCTGGGCCTCACCGCCGCGCATCGACTTCATGTGCACGACAACGGCCGTGAACTTCACGCCGCTGACCGTGTCTTGCAGGTCCAGGCAGAACGCCGGCCGCAGATCGGGGACGCCGCCGACGCTGGCGACGCTGTCGATCGACCACACCTTGAGCACCTTGAGACGCGGGTGCACCAGGAAGCCGACCGCCTGGTTACGCGTGTTGGCGACGGACGTGTAGGCGCTGTAACCGGTCGCCGAAGCGATCGGCTGCAGGCCGCCGGCGTCCACCTCGACGCAGCCCAGGATGGCGAACTTCTTCACGATCTTGACGTAGGACTTCATGAACGCGTTCGCTTTGGCGGCGTCCAGGAATTCCATGTTGAACTCGCCGAAGACGAGGTTGCCGTCCTTACCCTGGTCGGGCATGCCCTTCAGGTAGGAGTCGACAACGGTCTCGACGTCGTTCGCGTTCGGCAACTGCTTGCCGCCGCGACCACCGCCCGACTTGCCCTTCGGCTTGGAGCGACCCTGAGGCTGCTGAGCCCCCTTGCCGCTCCCGCTACCGTTTCCCGAGTTGCCGCCCCCGTTGTTGCCACGGCGACCACGGTTGCTGTTGCGACCGCGACCGCGATTGCGACCACGACCGCGACGACGGAAATCCTGCTCGTCATCGGCATCGATGTCGATGCCGAAGTCGGCCGGGTCGAAGTGCTTGCCGAGCGAGGTGCGCTTGGCGATGCCGAACCGCTTCAGCAGAGCCTCGGCGGACACAGTGCCGTCGAAGCCCATCTCGCTGAGCTGCTCGGGGGTGAGGCTGTTGATGTCGACGACTTCCTGGTCGGGGTGGTCGACCTTCTCAGCGTTGACGCGCTCGGTGTGAGCCGCCGCGTCGTCCTGGACCTTGCGCAGCCACGCCGGCGTGTTGGCGAGCTCGCCCTTTTCGAGAGCATCGAGCTGCTGAACACGACGCATGTACTCGTCGGTCGGAACATCCGTGCCGCTAAGGAGCGCACGGGACTTGCGATTCTTTTCGTTTGACATAGTAAGTTACTCCTTCTGACCTTGCGGTCGATAAAGCCAACTCACAACGCGCACTGCGGGATGCAGCGCGAGCCTTGAGTTCGGAAGAATTGGATGAACACTGGAGCCGCAGTTGTAGGCTTCAGGCGTTTTGGTTCAGGAGCTGGTTCACGAAACTAGCTGGTGCAGCTCTTCTCGGAGTTCGGTGAGAATCCGACAAAAGACGACAGCAGGGAGTTGAGTGAAACGCGACTCCGGAAAACCGGTTTCGTGCACGATAGTCCGCGGCCGGGTGGCAACGAACTGCGCGCACTTTTCTGGGTGAGCGAGAAGTTTTGCTCTGATAGCCTCCTTCACGAGCTCGTGATGTTGTGCCGAGCCAAGCTCGAAACAACGCCCATCGAATTCGGTGACCACCAGACCGCGCTTGCGAAGCTTGCGCCCGCGATGCTTGGCTGGAAGACCACTCAACTTCGATAGTTCCATCCGCTCCACCATATCGAGCGTGCGAAGCGCGATATAGAGAGCTTCAACTGATGCCCATTCGACATTGCCCAGAACAAACGGAGCTTCTGTCAGGTTGGACATCCATCTGCCGATCTCCTCCTCAGAGGAGCCACAGTTCAAAAGCATTTCTGCCATCATCTGCACTCCTTTCTGAGTTCGACTACCCGTATTGCATTGCTCGGCCGAAAAACTGCGGATCAGAACTGCTCACCCGAGAAGGTGTGTTTTAAGCGCAGAATTCTGATGAGTTAATGGGCCGTTAGTGCTATCCGAATAATCAAGTTAGGTATGAGAAGACGTTTTCGACCCTACAGACCAGAAGAGGTCTCGATCAACAACAGGGCCAGAGAACACTATTAATTAAGCGGAATTAGAGCCGCTTAACATCCGCGCAAGATAGCGGACCATATGCGGCAAATATCCTCGAAAGCCGGTCCCAGAAAGGAATACGACAGCAAAGGATTATTAGCCCGGCTTAACAATTCCGCTAATGACAACAAGGGTCGCGTGATCTTTGGCAACCCCGGTTTCAACTCAAAACAATCACCAATTCCATCTTTCAAAACACAGAAAAGAGATGAGACAAAGCCAATGCTCGCATAGCTGTAACGGCAGAATTAAACGCGCTTGGCAAGCACGAATTGACGCGGGTTTTCACTTGCAAAGCGGCACATTAAGCACAGCCAATGTGGCTTCGGCATGATTTCAATGAGCTGGCAATGGAAAATTGCTTAATAACAAACGGCTGTGCAAGGATCGGGTGACAGCGATTGGTTCTCCGACTAATCCCATATGCGTCCTGCATATATCCCCTTGCAAACAAGCGGTTTTTGGTCAAAGCAGAAACGTTACTAGTCTGGAACGACGCTGTGGCGGGAAAATCAAATAAGCCTTTTCGGAAAGATGGTGTAAGCCTTTTCCGCTTTGATTTTTTCTGGCGTCTTACGCAACGGCTCAAGTAGCATTTTGAACGCCACCGCCAGTGATACCAGGCAGCGCATTCTTGCAGCAAAACCCGGCCGCTCGATCGAAAAACTGGGCCGATCGCCCGAGTGAGTTTGGCCAAATCGCCTTTCTGTTCAACAACGAATGAACCTAGTGATAGCAAAGGTTTCCAGCCTTTCGTGCAACAAATAGCTCTCCTAGCGCAGAAGCTTAACAAGCATAAGAGCTAAAAGAGCTTTTCGAAAAACGACGATTCCAGTGCTTATCGAAACTAAGCTATACGTCAATTCACACGCCCGTACGCTTTTCTCTCAAGAGCCAAAGGTCGCGTAGCGTTGGTTTTAAACCCCAAAGGAGCTTTGGACAAGAGAACTATTGACAGCCTGTGACTGTTTTCGCCGGCGCCCGTTTTTTGAGTTTTGACAACACACCGGAACAAGCCCGTCTTTCAAACAACTCTACAAAGCTTGTGTGGAAAGACCGTTGTGCGTAGGTTGAAACTACATCTCTTCACAACCAAATCAAGTCTAGAAACCTCGCCCTAAGACCACTTCTGAAACACCCGCACATCAAATTCTTCGCTTCACTGCGACGAGTCTGAGAGCGGGTTTTCGTTTTGGTCGGCAGGGAGTTTCGGACGCGGATGAATGCAGCGCTGTCGACAGGCATGGTGCCGGTCGCAGCCTTTTTATCTAACCATCGGAACAGGAGGTACACATGGCCAAAGGAACCCTTGCATCCGTGCTCTTCGTGTCCAGCGACGCGAAAGCACACATGCCGCCCGGCAGCGTGAATGAACTCATCACGCAAGCCGCAGCGCTCGGCATCGAAGTTCAGGAAGTCGACTCCCAGGTCGACACTGGCAACACCGTGGAGAAAGCCCGCCGCTCGAACACCCGCATCGTCGGGTTCTTCGGCTACTCGGAGCAGGACATTCCCGGAATCGACGCTGCCACCAAATGCGGTGGTCTGGCGTTGACTCCCGGCGGTTCGGCTTCGCTGTGGTGCACGCGACGGGAAGGACGCTCTTTCCCCTTCGGACAACACCTGGAAGTGCGACGGCCCGCCGACGCAATCCTCGCCGTTCAGTCCGCCATCGCCGGCGGCTGATCGGTTTCTGGAGAAGGCGGCACATCTGGTTCCCACTCGGCGCACATCCGTGCCGAGCGCCAGGCGTGCGCAGTTCTCGACGTATCTATCAAGAACAACTGAAACATCAAAAGGAACTACGCATGAAAAATTCGATCAAGACGCAGGTGCGTCTCTTCTCGACCGACAACGACCACACCATGGTCGGCTACTTTGCCGGCGCCGTCCCCGCATGGCGCGAGCAACTTCCCAAGATCGCCAAGCGCCTCGGCATGACCGAAGCCGAAGCGGGCCGCAAGCTCGGCACCGTCTTCGCTCGGTTCGCCACTCACGACTATCCGTGGGCTGTGGCGCTCGCCTTCCACAAGTACTGGAAGGGCTCGGTGAAGGACTTCGTGCGCCTCATCGAGAAGCCGTTCTGGGATGCTCAGGACAAGTACCGCATCAAGTACGTCAAGCCGTACAACGGTGTGGAACGCGCTCTGGGCGACCTGGAGAAGCTGGGCATCAACCGCATCGTCGTCAGCGATGCGCCGATGTTCATGTGCATCCCGCGTCTCGTCTCGTCGGGTCTCGCCAAGTATTTCCAGGGCGTCTACGCTCTGGAGTGCAAGGCTCCCGACCTGACCCTCGTGCCCAGCGAAGAGTGGCTGCGTTTCGGCACCCGCCGCATCGCGCAACTCAATCGCAAGTACGCGGACCACGGCATCAAGGTGGTGCGCGAGATGCCCCTGGAATACGAGAAGCCTGACCCGCGCGGCATCGAGCTGGCGATGAAGGACTTCGGCGTCAACCCGGGGCAGGTGATCCACGTCGGCGACAGTCTCCCCAAGGACGGTGTTCTTGGGCTGAATGCCAGCCTGCGCGGATTCTTCTACACGCCGTATCACGCCATCGGGCATCTGCCGGCCGAGTACCTCGAGTACATCACCGGCGTGCTCAAGCCCGAGACCAACGAGTTCGACGGTCACGGCGCGACGGCGGCTCCGAGCAAGCCTCTGGTGTCGGTTCCGCCGATGCTGGGTCAGGGCTCGTTCGGTGACGCGCTCAATCACCTGGGCTTCCACAACCAGGGCGATTATCTGGACATGCGCCAGAACGCGCTGTTCAGGGCGTAAGCAGGTCTGACTTGGCTGGCGACCGAATCATCACCGAAGAACCCGACTGGCCGGGGGCGGAGCTGCTCGCAAGGCAGTTTTCGCCCCCGGCTTCTCGTCGGCGGAATGAGGCGGTATCCGGCCGGTCATCTGCAGTGGCATTGAACGGACGAACGCAGGAAAGAGCGCAATCCCGTGCTCCTTTTGCAACTCGTCGTCAGGAGAATACGATGAAAATTCACTCCGCAACCGAAAGCGCGAAGGCTCCGAAGGAATTCGACCTCAAAGAGGTCTCGGCAATGGTTTTCCCCGGCGAAGGAGAAGGCGTCAGCCCCATCCTCGTCGAGTACGTGCCGGTTCCCGAGCCGATTCTGCTGCGCGATCATCCGACCCGGCGTTACGCGTACATCTACCAGCTCATCCCCATGGGCGGTGGTCAGATGGCGCGCGGACCGCTGCTGTCGGCGTCGATCGTGGACGTCGCGCAGAAGAACTGACGGGCGCAAGCCCAATTGAAACTCACTCTGTAACTACGAAAGGAGGGCACTCCATGTCCAAGCAACGTACGCACGAAGTGCGGCAAAAGAAGAAGGACCCGTTCCACTGCGGCACCATCACTCGTGAACAGCTCATGACGATGGACCGCGCCAATCGCCGTCAGGCCGAAATCGACTCGGGCATCAACCCGCGGTCGGGCAGCGGCGCGCACGGTGGCGGCAAGCACGAGCGCAAGCGCATCAGCGCCCGCAAGAGCCGCCGCGACGGGCAGAAGGAAATCCGCGACTGGAGGAATTAACCACCAGCGCAATAGCCTAAAAGGGGGCTATATGTTGAACATCAGAAGTCTCGCAAGAAGGCTTCGGCACCTGACCTCCAGGCTGCGGAATGGACGACGGTGGTCCAAACGCACTCTGGTGGTCGGTCCGAGCCAACCGGTCGACGGTGACTCGGTGGCATGTACGAAGGCGCTTCTTCAGCACCTGCGCAAGCAAGGACTGGAAGCCTTCACGCTGCCGACCATCGCCATGTATTCGCAGCTCGACTGGATCCTCACCCGCGAGGACTTCCATCCGGCGACGCTGCATCTCACCGGCGACAAGTTCGTCTGGGCTGATCTCCAAGCAGCCTACGACGCGCTCATCGCCACCTGGCGCCCCGACGAAATCATCGTCGTCGACGGGCAAGCCAAACGCATCGGCTTCGACACCAGAGGGATCAAGGTTTACACCATCGACCACCACGTCAAGCCGGACGTCAGGCAGGACGACGAGCATGGCTTCATTCAGCCTGCTCCCGCCGCCGGATGTCTGCTCATCGAGCGGTTCCGAATCTACGAGCCCATTCTCGTCGTCAGCATCCTCACCGATACGTTCTGGCTCCGTCATCACGAACCGGCGCGCGCAGCAAGGGCACTGTCCGAGCTGACGCACCACGGTTTGAGCGATGACCTGCTGGAGCACTATCAGCGGAAGCTGCGCACGCGCAAGGACCCCGACATTCTGGACGCGCTCAAGCATGCGGACGTTCGCGAGTCCGACAACGAAGAAGCCGTGTTCGTCGTGCTGAAAACGAACGACCCGGAAATCCATCGCGGTGTGATGGGTGAGCTGGGTTATTTCTATCGGCACATCGCCACCGTGCGTGGTGACGGATACGTTTCGCTCGTGACGGTCGACCCCCACGTCGACTTGCGCGACCTCGTCGCCGGCTTCGACAAGTACGGCAGCGCAGGCGGTCACAAGGACTCGGCAGCAATCAACTTCAACAAGTTCGAAAGCGGACTGGTTGAAGAGCTGTCTTCGGCATACTTCGCTTTCATCAAGGAGCATGCGGAGACAAAAGAGGGGGTGCTATAGATGACACACCCTCTCTCATCGCTCACGTGTGAGCACAGCGACACCGGGTAGGCTGCTGTCGGCGCGAGCCGTCCTCAGCCTATTCCGGTGTCGTTTGTTTTTGCCGGATTTGCTCCTATATGCTTTAGTATACTCTCAAAAACAGCAAAAGGCGCTGGCGATAAGCAAAGACACGGATTGCAGCCCTGGAAGCAGCCGAGACTTGCGCCCCGGCTGCAATTGGATCAGTTCAGGCCCGTTCTTGAGGCAAACCTTCCCTCACCAGCGGTGCTTCTTACCCGCGGGCACCACATACAGTTTCTGCATGCGCTGGTCGGTCCAATAAACCAACCAGCCACACTGCCGCATCACCTTCACGACGAACGGCAACTCAGTGGCCGTCAGCCCGAAAGGCTTGTCGATGATGGCCGGATCACGCCCCACGGTTCTGATGTAGGTCCGATAGGACTGGATCAGCCAGTGCGCGTAGTTCCACGCATTGGCGCGCCGGTCTTGCAGAACATACTTCTCGATCTCCTCGTGCAAATCCTTCGGAGTGTTGAGCATGTATTCGATCCGCAGACCGCCATCAGCAGTCCGCACCACTTGCGCGTCGGCATAGGCTCTGCCGAACGGCGGAACCAGAGGCAGGTTGCCACCCATGTTGCTTCTCCTCTCAACTGCGCGTCAGACGGTTGGCGAGAACATAGCGCCGCATGCGGCGCCGATAGAGAAAATTGAGATCATTCAGATGATCGGCAGGGCGGCTCTGCCTGTTCGCGATGCTGCTTGCGATGGCGAGAGCCCGCTTGCTCTGCACGACGACAGCCACGGCAATCATTACTATGATGCCGACTCCGAGAAAGAAGGACATCGTTGTTTTCCTTTCCTTGTGGTGGGGTTATGACGCTCGACCTAGCCGAGCAATTGATCTGTCGACTTCAGCGACGCCCGAATATTGACCTGCGGCGGCGCCCATGCTTGATGCGAAACTCAGAATTGACACGCTCGAATTCCGCCTGGGCCTCTTCGAGTTCTATGCGCCGATCGCTCAGAGTCGTCAAAAGCGCGCTCAAGAGCCCCTGCTCGCCGTCCCAGCGCGCTCCATCCTCCTTGCTCTTAGATGTTTGCCACGCCCGCATAGCCTCATTCTTGTCCGCCTCAGCGAAGCGAACTCGCAGCTCAATGCTCGCCACCTGTGCCCGTTTCTCATTCACCCGCTCGCGGCAAGCATTTAACCGCGCTATGGCAAGCATGGTGTCTTGCATAAAGACATCCAGCACCAGATGCTTCCAGAGCACGACAGCGACGATGAACAGCGCAGCCATAACCAAGTACGACATTTTGCAGTTTCCTTCACATCTGAGCGTGACCATCACGCTGCCTTCCAATTACATTGCAAAAGGGAGCAAACAACTGATGCCAACAGCCATTTGCTCCAAGTTCATGTCGACTCATGGCGGCAAGCCACGCTCAAATTAGTCGAGATAGTCGATGAGTATTGGCTCTGAAAAGGATGCGGTACTGTGCTCAAATGGGGGGTAGTGCGTCTTGAATAAACTCAGCTTATGCAGGCGCTCGCGCCCTTGCAAGAAAAAAATGCCGCAACGGCGAAACCCCAGGTCGCCGAACCGGCGCACTTTGTAGTTGCGCTTGTTGGCGTTCTTAACACAATTCACAGTTCGATAACGGCGGAATCGCTTGCTATCGGCTTCTCAGCGCTTGAGAGCGACTTCGCGATGGAGAGCCGCTTTCAGCGCCGCCGCGCCTGTCTCGGTAGCAAATCGCGCCGCCGGTGTTTCCGCCAGAGCATGCAGCATGACGAAGTCGTGGATGGTGCCCAGACAGCGAACGGCAGTGACATGAACACCAGCTTCCGTAAGATTATGCGCGTATCCTTCGCCTTCATCACGCAGCACATCGTTTTCCGCAGTGAAGATAATCGCAGGCGGCAAGCCCTTCAACTGTTCCGCCGATGCTTTAAGCGGGCAGACTTTAGGATCGTTTCGCTGCGACTCGTCGGCGTAATTGTTCCAGAACCATTTCATTGCTTCGCGTGTCAGGAAGTGGTTTTCGCCAAATTGCTCGTATGATCCATTGTCGAAATCGGCATCGGTGACAGGATAGAAAAGGCATTGAAATGCCAGCTTCGGCCCGCCTCTTTCCTTGCACATCATGGTCAATGCGATAGACATATTGCCGCCGACGCTGTCTCCGGCAACAGCCATTCGCGATGCATCGACATCGATTTCTTTTGCGTTTTCAAAAACCCACTTCGCAACAACGTAGGATTCCTCGATGGCAACCGGGTATTTCGCTTCAGGCGACAGCGAATAATCGACAAATACGACAACAGCGTTAGCCTTGTTCGCCAGCTTCAAACAAAGTCTGTCGTGCGATTGCCAGCCGCCCAACACCCAACCGGCGCCGTGAATGTATAAAATCACGGGCAAAGTTTCCTTTGCGCCTTGCGGTCTGGCTATATGAACGTTGATGTCTCCTTT
>Ga0268299_1001463_pt1 | contig 41038 bp, 41 predicted proteins | sample NOBtaG_FD_193484 | JGI IMG/M metagenome (GOLD analysis project Ga0268299, IMG submission 193484) | Activated sludge microbial communities from bioreactor in Nijmegen, Gelderland, Netherland - NOB reactor | ecosystem: Engineered > Bioreactor > Aerobic > Activated sludge | place: Netherlands... | reverse complement strand
AGCGCCAGCTTCTGCGCTCGTTTCGCTCGGGGCGGATGCATCACGGCTGGCTTTTGACCGGCCCGCCCGGCATCGGCAAGGCGACCTTGGCCTATCGTCTCGCGCGCTGGATCCTCGCGCACGGGGCCGATGCCAAACGCACGACGGGCGATTCGCTTCATCTCGAGCCCAATCATCCGATCTTCCGCACCGTAGCCAACCGCAGCCATCCCGATCTCCGCATCCTCGCGCGCGCAATCAACGACAAGACCGGGAAGATGCGGACCGAGATCGTCGTCGACCAGGCCCGCGAGGCGATCAAGTTCCTCGGCCACACGGCGGCGATGGGCGGCTGGCGCGTCGTGGTGATCGATCCGGTCGACGATCTCAACACCCAGGCGGCGAATGCGCTCTTGAAGGCGCTCGAAGAGCCGCCGGCGCGCGGGATATTCCTCCTGGTCAACCATGCCTTGAGCGGCGCCTTGCCCACCATCCGCTCGCGCTGCCAAAGGCTGGTGCTGCAACCCTTGGCCGAAGGCGACGTGGGTCGCGTCGTGGCGAAGTCCATGCCCGGGCTGCCGCCGGCCGAAGCGGCCGAACTCGTGCGCCTGGCCGATGGCAGCCCGGGCCGGGCCTTGTCCATGGCCGCGGCCGGCGGGCTCGACCTGCTGCACGAAATCGAGGCCGTGTTGGCGCCGCTGCCGCAACTCGACGCGGGCGCGCTCGAGCGCCTCGCCGACAAGACCGCGCGCGGCGGCGAGGAGGCCCTGGCGGCACTGCGCGAACTGCTGCTGTGGTGGCTTGCCGAGCGCGTCAAAGCCGGCGCGGCAAGTGCCGGGCCTGCTGGCCTTGATCGCTGGGCGCGCTTGTGGGAAAACACGCGCCGCCTGTTCGAGCGGGCGGACGCAGCCAGCCTCGATCGCAAGCAGGCGTTGCTCGAAATCTTCTACGACATCCAATCGACGGCCCGCGCCGCCTGATCAGAGGGCCCCGCGGCGGCCTTGCAGTATTCCGATGACCGACCGCAGATATTACATCACCACGCCGATCTACTACGTGAACGACAGCCCGCACATCGGGCATGCGTACACGACGCTCGCCTGCGACGTGCTCGCGCGCTTCATGCGCCTCGACGGCTACGACGTGCTGTTCCTGACCGGCACCGACGAGCACGGCCAGAAGGTCGAGAAATCGGCGCGTGCCTCGGGCATGGAGCCCAGGCCCTTCACCGACAAGGTGTCGCAGAATTTCCGCGACCTCGCCAAGGCGATGGGCGTCTCCAACGACCAGTTCATCCGCACTACCGAGTCGCGACACTACGAGGCCAGCAAGGCCATCTGGAAGGCGATCGCCGCCAGCAAATCGCCCAAAGGGCGGGACAACATCTATCTCGGAAAATACGCCGGCTGGTACGCGGTGCGCGACGAGGCGTTCTACGGCGAGGACGAGCTCACCGCCGGCCCCGACGGCAAGAAGCGCGCGCCCTCCGGCGCCGAGGTCGAATGGGTGGAGGAGCCAAGCTATTTCTTCCGCCTGTCGGACTGGCAGGAGCGGCTTCTGGAATATTACGAGGCCAATCCCGATTTCATCGGCCCGGCCTCGCGCCGCAACGAGGTGCTGAGCTTCGTCAAGCGCGGGCTCGACGATCTCTCGATCTCGCGCACCACCTTCGGCTGGGGCGTGCCGGTGCCCGATGCGCCCGGCCATATCATGTATGTGTGGCTCGACGCGCTCACCAACTACATCACCGCGGTCGGCTATCCCGACACGAACAGCGCCGCGTTCCGGAAATTCTGGCCGGCCGATCTCCACATGGTCGGCAAGGACATCCTGCGCTTTCACGCGATCTATTGGCCAGCCTTCCTGATGGCCGCCGGGCTCGCGCCGCAGCGGCGCGTGTTCGCGCATGGCTGGTGGACGGCCGAAGGCCAGAAGATGTCGAAATCGCTCGGCAACGTGATCGAGCCCAATCAGGCGATCGCCAAATACGGGCTCGATCCGCTGCGCTATTTCCTGCTGCGCGAGCTGCCCTTCGGCCAAGACGGCGATTTCTCGCACCGGGCGATGGTCAGCCGCACCAACAGCGATCTCGCCAACGATTTCGGCAATCTCGGCCAGCGCGTGCTGAGCTTCGTCGCCAAGAACGCGGGCGCCAAGGTGCCGACGCCGGGCGCCTTCGGCGATGCCGACAAGAAGCTGCTCGGCGACGCCGCGAAGGTCGTGGACACCGTGCGCACGATGCTGACCCGGGATCAGGCCTTCTACGAGGCGCTGGGCGCCATCTGGCAGGTGATCCGCCAGGGCAACGGCTACATCGACGAGCAGGCGCCCTGGAGCCTGCGCAAGACCGATCCGGCGCGCATGGAGACAGTGCTCTACGTCCTGTGCGAGACGCTGCGGCGCCTGGCGATCCTCGTGCAGCCCTTCATGCCCGGCTCGATGGCCAAGCTCCTCGACCAGCTCGGCGTGCCGGCGGAGGCGCGCGACTTCAAGGCGCTCGACCGGACGCTTGTGGCCGGAACGCCTTTGCCCGAACCGCACGGCATTTTCCCGCGTTTTCTCGAGGAAGGGGCCGCGCCGCCGGCGGGCCGCAAGAAGGGCTAGCGCGGTGCTGGTCGACAGCCACTGCCATCTCGACTTCCCGGATTTCGCGCCCGACCGCGCGGACGTGCTGGCGCGCGCGCGCAATGCCGGCGTCGGCACGATGGTGACCATCGGCACGCGTCTCTCGAAATTCGCCGAAGTGCGCGCCATCGCCGAAAGCGCGCCCGAGCTCTATTGCACGGTAGGCGTCCATCCGCACGAAGCCGAAAAGGAAGGGGTAGGGGACCCATCCGGGCTCTTGGCCGCGGCAGCGCACCCCAAGGTGGTCGGCATCGGTGAAACCGGACTCGACTATTTCTACAAGCACAGCGCGCCCGCGGCCCAGGAAGGGAGCTTCCGCGCTCATATCGCGGCGGCGCGCGCGAGCGGCCTGCCGCTGATCGTCCATGCCCGCGACGCCGATACCGACACGATGCGCATCCTGGCCGAAGAACACGCCCACGGGGCCTTTCCCGGCGTAATCCATTGCTTCACGGCCTCGCGTGCGCTGGCCGAGCATTGCGTGGCCTTGGGCCTCTACATCTCGTTCTCCGGCATTCTCACGTTCAAGAATGCGCGCGACATCCAGGAAACCGCCAAGGCGCTGCCGATCGACCGCATCCTGGTCGAGACCGACGCACCGTATCTGGCGCCCATGCCGAATCGCGGCAAACGCAATGAGCCGGCGTTCGTCGCGCATACGGCGTCGTTCCTGGCCAATCTCCGGGGCGAGACTTCCGAGGCAATTGCCGAGAAAACAACAGAAAATTTCTTTCGCCTATTTTCTAAGGCAAAGCCACCCGGCGGGCTGGCGCCTGAGCTGCGCGCGGCGTAGCGGGGGCGGCGCCGAATGCGGGTGACGATTCTCGGCTGTGGCGGCTCGGATGGCGTGCCCATGATCGGCGGCCTCGACGGCACCGGTGACTGGGGCGACTGCAATCCGGCCGATACGCGCAACCGCCGGACCCGGGCCTCGGTTCACATCGCAGCCGGCGGCACGAGCTTGGTGATCGATACGACGCCGGATCTTCGGAGCCAGCTCTTGGCCAATCGGATCGGCTCGATTTCGCACGTCCTCTATACGCACGATCACGCTGACCACACGCACGGGCTCAACGAACTCCGCCGGCTGGCGCGCATCGCCGGCGCCGGGCGGCTGCCGGTCTATGGCAACGACGACACGCTGGTGCGGCTCCGGCGGCGCTTCGGCTATGCGTTCGAGGCGGCGCCCGGAAGCCCATATCCGCCGGTGCTCGAGGGCCATCTCATCAACGGGCCGATGCAGGTCGGCAGCGTGCTGGTGGAGCCGTTCGACCAGGAGCACGGTTTCGGCCAGGTGACGCTCGGCTTCCGGATCGGACACTTTGCGTATTCGACGGATGCCATAGGCTTTTCGGACGAGGCCTTCGAAATGCTCCGGGACCTTGATGTCTGGATCGTCGATTGCTTCGGCATGACAAGGCATCCGACGCACGCGGACTGGGCGACGACTTTGGGCTGGATCGAGCGGGTGAAGCCGCGGCGCGCGATCCTCACGCACATGGGACCGGGCCTGGACTACGAAACGACGAGAAGCCGCTGTCCGCCGGGCGTCGAGCCGGGCTATGATGGCTTGGTTATCGAGCTCTAAAAGCGTTTGGCGTCCGGGGCCCCCGACAATGGCATTTATATTCCATAATATACATTATGCGATAATCCGATCGGCCTTTAGGGCGCTTCCGGCCGCTGCGACGCTCCTGCTCCTGCCAAGCGTTGGCGGCCCCGCCCATGCGCAGCAGAACCGCGCCGATCCGATTCGCGCCGCCATCGCCGAAGTGAAAGCCGAGGAAGCCAAGGGCCGGCCGCTGGTTCTGCGCATGGCGCAGCTCGTGAAGGAAAACGAAGACAAAAAGGCGCTTTACGAAGCGACCGATCGCGAAATGAAGGCCTTGCAGCCGCGGCTCGACCGCTACAACGCCAACCTCGCGAAATACGACACGGCCCTCGGCGTCTATTCCAAGCGTGTGGACGCCTACAACGCCAAGTGCGGCGGCACCCTGCCCCCGGATCAATACCGCGCCTGCCTCGCCGAGAAAGGCGATCTAGCCGGCCGCAAGATCGAGCTTGACCGCGAGAAGAACGCGCTCGAAGCCGACCGCCAAGTGCTCGAGACCGAGCTCAAGATCAAGACCGACCGGCTCTCCGCCATCTCCAAGGAGATGACCGCCAACCTGCAGTCGTGGGAGCGCACGCAGAAGGAATACCTGGCCGTCTTCCAGCGCATCGACGTGATCAAGAAGCGCCTCGTCGCCGATTGTGCCGCCGGCGACGCGGCCAAGGATCCCTTCGCCGTGCGCCTCTGCGTCGGCCTCGGCTGGGACGGCGAGAAGAAAGACTTCACCGCCCTCACCGACCTGCCGCCGCCGGCGAAGTAAACGCGGCGAATTTCCCTTTCGATGCGGCCGGCCACGGGGCCGGTACGAAGAAAGGATTTCACCACAGAGAACACGGAGGACACGGAGAAGATTCGAAAGCGCTCCTTCGGCGCGCAAAGTTGCTTCTCCGTGTTCGCCGTGCCCTTTGTGGTTCAAGTCTTTCTTCTCTGACGCCCGCGCGTTTCAGCGCCGCGACTGCTTCACTTCGGCCGCGGCCGAAGCATAGCGCGCGCAATCCCGGCCATGGTGCGCCCCGACATGTTTCGGGAGTGCGCCATGCCGATCACCGTTTTCATCCGCTACCAGATCGATCCCCACAAGCGCGACCGATTCGAGGCCTATGCGCGCCGCTGGCTCGCGATCATTCCGAAATGCGGCGGGGCCCTCGTCGGCTATTGGCTGCCGCACGAAGGTACCAACAACGTCGCCTACGGGCTGATCTCGTTCAAATCCCTCGCCCCCTACGAGGCCTATCGCGCGCGGCTTACGGCCGACGCCGAGGGCGGCGCCAATTTCCGGTTCGCCGCGGACGAGCGCTTCATCCTGGCCGAAGAACGCACGTTTCTCCGCCAGGTCGAATGAGGTCGCGGCGCGGTCAGCGATAAAGATCGCGGTCGCGCTGGTAGGCGTGCAGGAACAGGCCGAGCAGCCGCTTCGCTTCGGAATCGTGCGCCGCGTATTGGTGGAGGCCCTTGGCCAGGAAGGATGCGAGGCTCACCGCCTCGCCCTTGCCGCGCAGCGCCGCCGCATCGGCCAGCTCTTCCAGGTCGCGATGCACCAGCCGGCGCACCATGACGTTGAGCTGCGATTTCACCAGGCGGTTTTTCTGCCGCCACTTGTGCTGCGCCACCCGGGTTGCCATCGCCGCATCCTCGCTCGCGGAGAGCGCATCGCCGCGCCCTGCCCGTACTCTACTAGTAGAGTATAGCACGGAAACAACCCCTGCGACAGCGCCTCTTCGCGGTTGAAAAGCGGGGATTGCGTGCAAGTCGGGGACAGCTTGGTTTGCCGGCCCGGCGCGGCTATGAGAGCGCATCCAATGCCGGAACCCGCATGAGCACCGTTACGCCGATCGAGCGCCTCCTCGCCATCATGGCGCGCCTGCGCGACCCCCAAAATGGCTGCCCCTGGGACCGCGAGCAGAGCTTCGCCACCATCGCCCCCTATACGATCGAAGAAGCCTACGAAGTCGCCGACGCGATCGCGCGCGGCGACATGAAGGAGCTCCGCGACGAGCTCGGCGATCTGCTGTTTCAAGTCGTGTTCCACGCCCGGATGGCCGAGGAAGCCGGATATTTCGCCTTCGCCGACGTCGCCGACGCGATCTCGGAGAAGATGCAGCGCCGGCACCCGCATGTGTTCGGCACGGTGGAAATCCGCGACGCGGCCGCCCAGACCGTCGCTTGGGAGGCGCACAAGGCGGCGGAACGGGGAGCAAAGGCGGCCGACGTCAGCGTCCTTGCCGACGTGCCGCTCGCCCTCCCCGCCCTCCTCCGCGCCGAGAAGATCGGCAAGCGCGTTTCCCGCGTGGGCTTCGACTGGCCCGATTCCGGTGCCGTGCTCGACAAGGTGCGCGAGGAAGTCGGCGAAATCGCCGAGGCGATGACGGCGAAGGCGCCCGCGGAAAGCGTCAGTGCACGCGTGGGCGAAGAGATCGGCGATCTTCTGTTTGCCGCCGCCCAACTTGCGCGGCACTACCAGGTCAATCCCGAAACCGCGCTCCGCGACGCGAACGGCCGTTTCGAGCGCCGCTTCCGCTTCATCGAGAAAAAGCTCGCCGAGCGCGGCCGTTCGCCGAGCGACGCCACCCTCGACGAAATGGACGCGCTCTGGGACGAGGCGAAGCGCGCGGAACGGGCGCCGGTCGGCTGATCGCGCGGCGCGCCGGCCCCTGCGCTCACCGCCCGTAATACGCCAACGTGTTGTCGCAGAAGATCGACTGCTTGGCCTCGTCGCTCAAATCGTCGCGCTCCATCATCTCCTCGATGTCGTGGATCGCGTGCTCGACGTTGGATTCGTGCGGGAAGTCGGACGCGAACAGCAGGCTCTTGAAGCCGATGCGGTCGACGAGATTCTTCAGCGACGGCTCGCCGCCCTCGCAGCTGAAATAGAGCCGGCCCGAGGCGAAAATCTCGCTCGGCTTGGTCTTGGCCTCGCGCGAATATTCGACGAAGCCGTTCTTCTTCATGCCGTAGTAGCGGTCGAGGCGGTCGATCATGTAGGGCACCCACCCCGTCCCCGCCTCGAGGAAGCCCACGCGCAGTTTCTTGAAGCGGTCGAACACGCCCTCGAACACGAAGCTGGTGATCTGGATCATCTGCGCGATCGGATGCTCGAGGGCCCCCGTCATCGCGAAATGCGTGAACGAGTTGATGCCGATGTTCATCGACGGCGCGCCATGGGTGGAGAGCGGCACGTCGAGACGCTCGGCCTCCTCGTAGATCGGCCAGAAATCGGGGTGGCCGAGCGCCTTTCGGACGCCGATCTCGGCGCTATTGGCGGGCAGTACCGCGCCCACCATGCCGAGCTCGCTGACCGCACGGCGCAGCTCGATGACCGCCGCCGGCACGTCCTGGAGCGGCACCAGTGCCACGCCGCGCAGGCGCTTGCTGTGGCCGTGGAAGCGGTCCGCGAACCAGTTGTTGTAGGCGCGCGCCAGCGCCACCGCCCAATGCGGATCCTGGATCATGGTGAAGGCTAGGCCCGCGGTGGGATAGAGCACGGTCGATTCGATGCCGGCCTTGTCGAGCGCGTCGATCCACACCTGCGGCGTGATCTCGTAGGACTGATAGAGCCCGAGCCGCGCCAGGAGGGCGCCGCGATTGTAGCCGTCGAGCGTCGGGAAGAAGGGATAGCCGAGCAGCGTTTGGTTCTTGGCGTAGGGCGGCTCGAGGTATTCGAACAGCTCCGAATCGCGCTCGATGATGTGGCCGTCGGCGTCCAGCATACGATTGGGTCTCATGAACTCCTCCTTACCTCTCGAATGGTCGATCGTGTGGGCGCGCGGCCGCACGCCTCAGCGCAGCGCGCGCGGCAGCCAGACGGCGATGTCGGGTATCACGATGATGAGCGCCAGCACGAAGGTGGACATGCACATGTAAGCGACGCTCGCCTTCCACACGTCGCCCATGCTGGCGTCCGGCACCACGCCCTTCAGCACGAAGAGGGCCAGCCCATAAGGCGGCGAGATGGTCGCGATCTCGAGCGTCAGCAGCATCAGGAGCCCGAACCACACCAAATCGAAATTCAGTGCCGTCGCCACCGGCATGTAGATCGGGATCGAGATCATCAGCAGCGCCAGCTCGTCGAGGAACGAGCCCAGGAGGATCATGGTCAGCATCATGCCGATGAGCACGACCGTCGGCGGGAATCCGGAATCGGAGGCGAAGCCCACGAGCTTCGACGTGGTGCCGGTGTAGGCCAGGATCTGCGTGAAGGCCGAGGCGCTGACGATGATGATCAAGATCATGCCCGAGATCTTCACCGTGTCGCGCAGCGAGCGCCGGATCGCGGCCCAGGTGAAGCGGCGGTAGATGAACATCACGAGCAGCGCGCCGAAGACGCCGATGGCCGCCGCCTCCGAGGGCGTCGCGATGCCGAACAGCAGCACGCCCCAGATCATGAGCGTCACGATCATGATCGGGCTCATCGTCGCGAGCGCACGAAACTTCTCGCCCCAGCTATAACGCTTCTCGTCGACCGCCGGCGCCAGCTTCGGATTGATTTGGATCCGGACGATGATGTAGATCGCGTAGGTCGCCGCCAGCAGCACGCCGGGAATGATCCCGGAAATCAGAAGATCGCCGACCGGGATCTGGGCGAGCGAGCCGAGCAGCACGGCGAGCACGCTCGGCGGTATGATCATGGCGAGGCAGCCGCTGCCGAGGATGGGCCCGAGCGACATCTCCTTGCTGTAGCCGCGTTTCCTCATTTCGGGCGCGAGCGTCGAGCCCAGCACCGCGACGCCCGAGACCGCCGAGCCGCTCATGGTGCCGAACAGCGTTCCCGCGACGACGGCCACGAGCGCGAGATTGCCGCGCAGGCCGACGAGCCATTTCCCGACGCAGTCGAGCACGATCGCGACCACGCCCGACTGGAACAGCAATTCGCCCATCAGGATGAACAGCGGCACGGCGATGAGCGGGAACGAGACGACGCTGGAGAACGCCGAAACCGCGAGCAGCGAGAAATTGTCGCTGCCGCCCATCCAGAAATAGACGGCGATGAAGTTGAACAGCGTGAACGAGAACGCGATCGGCAGTCCCGATAGAAACAAGATCGTCAGCACGCCGAGGATGACGGCGAGGTAGGCCCACCACTCCATGCGAAATTTCCCGCTCCGGGTTCAGGCGCCGGCCAGCCCGGCCGCGGGCGGCGGACGGAAGGCGCGGCGGACGAATTGAAGCGCGAGCAGGGCCAGGCCGGGCGGCATCACCGCCATGATCGTCCACTTCTCGAGCGGCACGGACTTGAACAGCATCTCGCCGCTTTGCTGGATGCGCACCACGTAGTCGGTGGTCACCCAAAAGAACACGGCGCAGACGCCGGCGCCGAGCCACGACGTGACGAAGTGGAACTTCCGCTGCCAGGGCGGTGGGAGCAACTCCGTCAGCATCTCGACGCGGACATGGCCTTCTTCCCGGAGGATCCACGCGCCGGCGAGGAAAGCGAGCCACAACAGGGCATACTCGCTGAACTCGATCACCCAGCGCGTGGGCGCTCCGAAGAAGTAGCGCATCACCACTTCGAGGCCGACGCAGATCGCCAGCGCCGCGACGAGGATCAGGGCGAGCAATCCGCACGCCGAAATCAAGACGTCGACGAGTCTTCCGGCGGCCCGAAGCGCGTTCGGCATGGACAGGGCGCCTGTCTTGGCGTGCTTACTTGGGCGCGAAGCGCTCGAGAATCTTCTTGAGCTCCGGGCCGTATTTGGGCGACGGCTTCATCAGGAACGCCTCGGTGCCGCCGTCCCAATGGAGCTTCTTGATCTTCGCCATGTCGGCGTCGCTCATGGCGATGTTCTGGATGCCCATCTTGGCCATCGCTTCGTCCTCGGCCTTCTCCTTGGCGCCGTAATAGGCCGGCACTTCCTTCTCGATCTCGATCATCGTGTCGACCAGAAGCTTCTGCATGTCGGCCGGCAGCGAATCGAACGCCTTGGCGTTCATCAGCGCGATGTCGGTGCCGACCCACCACGAAGGTGTCACCTTGTACTTGATCGCACGGGCATAGCCCGGCCCTGTCACCGCCACGCCCGGCCAGGCAAAGCCATCGACGATGCCGGATTCGAGCGCCGTCAAGAGCTCGGTCGGCGGCACGGTCAAGGTCGAGGCGCCGAGGCCCTTCAGCACTGGATCGTAGATCGGCGTGCTGCGCATCTTGACGCCGGCGAGGTTGGCGCCCTGGATCGGCTTCTTGGTGTAGACGTTGAACTTCATTTGCAGCGGCATGCCGAGCAGCATGACACCCGCCTTCTCGCGCGTGATCTTGTCGATCGCGGCGACGAGGCCGGCGGCACGGAGTTCGGCGGGCGACGCACCGAAGCCGAACCACGTCGCGTTCGTCTCGGGCAGCGCGCCGGCGATGTAGGCCGTCGACGTCACCATGGTCGCGAACACGCCGCGCTTCAGCGGCTCGAGCTGCTCGAACGAGGGGTAAACCTCGGGGCCGCCGACATAGTCGATCCTGACCTTGCCTGCGCCCTTGGCGTTCACGCGCTCGATCCACTTCAAGTACATATCGACGAAGGTGAAGTTCTTGCCCCAGGCGGTCACCGCTTTGAGCGTGACCTGCTGGGCCGAGGCGGCTGCGGGCAGCAGCGCCAAAGCGGCGGCGGCGATGGCCGCGGCTGCGAGTGTCCGGGATACGGATCGCATGGTTTCCTCCCTGGAAGATTCCGTTGACTTCGGTCCGAGACCGGTGCGGCCGGTCCTCGCCTGCCGCCGGTACCGTCCCGCCCGGTCGTTCTAATGCGAAGGGTTTCTTCCGGGGCGAGCGGCGGCGACGACCGTAGAGACAACCCCGTCTCTGTCAAGCCAAAGCCGGCGCGCGGGCGCGAAATGCGCCCATGCGCGGAAGCGAGACCGAAGTAATTTGCCGCTCAGCGCAAAAACAGAGCGCTCAATCTTTTTGCAACAGTTGGATCAGGCTCGACGTGTCCCAGCGGCTGCCGCCGCGGTTCTGGATGTTAGCATAGAACTGGTCGACGAGCGCCGTCACCGGCAGGCGCGCCTTGTTGTTCTTGGACTCGGCCAGGCAGATGCCGAGATCCTTGCGCATCCAATCGACCGCGAAGCCGAAGGTGAACTTGCCCTCCGCCATGGTCTTCCAGCGGTTCTCCATCTGCCACGACTGCGCGGCGCCCTTGGAGATCGTGGCGAGCACCTTGTCGGTGTCGAGCCCGGCGCGCTGCGCGAAATTGAGCGCCTCGGAGAGGCCCTGCACCAGCCCGGCGATGCAAATCTGGTTGACCATTTTGGTGAGCTGGCCGTTGCCGGCCGGGCCCATATGGGTGATCGCTTTGGCGTAAGGTTTGATCACCGGCTCGGCCTTGGCGTAGGTGGCGGCGTCGCCGCCCACCATGATGGTGAGCTGGCCGTTCTCGGCCCCCGCCTGCCCGCCCGAGACGGGGCCGTCGAGGAAGCCGATGCCGAGTTTCTTCGCCGCGGCGTCCAATTCGCGCGCGACGGTGGCCGAGGCGGTGGTGTGATCGACGAAGATGGCGCCCTTCCCCATCCCGGCGAAGGCGCCCTTGTCGCCATAGACCACCGAGCGGAGATCGTCGTCGTTGCCGACACAGCAGCACACGATCTCGGCGCCCTTGGCGGCCTCGGCCGGCGTGGCGCCGTGCTTGCCCTTATGCTTGCCGGTCCAGTCCTCGGATTTCTTGGCGGTGCGGTTGTAAACCGTCACCTCGTGCCCGGCCTTGGCGAGATGCCCCGCCATCGGAAAGCCCATCACGCCCAAGCCCAGGAATGCCACCTTCGCCATATCCGTTTCGCTCCCCTGATCGCGATTGAAGAGCGCGGATGATACGGGGGCGCCGCGGCGGCGGCAACGCGGGCAGGCGCCATGCCGATGGCGCCCCGGCATTCGGGCGCCGGGCCGCGCTCAGTGCGAAAGGTTGCGCTGGATCGACTCGAGCACGGTGAGCCACGTGTACACGCCGTCGATGTCGCTATTGCGCAGGAGCACGCGGATGCACTCGTCCGCGACGGTCAGGGCGTCGCTGCCGTGAACGGCGATGAGATCGAAGGCGGTGAGGTCGCTCGCGGACCAACTCATGGCAGGCTCGACTCGCTCGAAGAAGCGGGCGGATGAATACGCTGCCAATGGTTAGGTTAGGGTTAGCGAAAGGTTATCGAGTCGTTAAGCGCCCCGGCCGGCGCAGGCCCGGCGCGCCCCTCAAGCGGGCTCGGGCGCCGTGAACAGCGCACGCAGTTCGCGCCATGTCTTGGCGTCCGGCGCCAGCAGCATCGGCACCCCGCGCGCGGCGTCGGGCCGATAGGGCTCGCCGTCCCAATAGGCCATCTGGCCGCCGGCCTCGCGATAGATGAGGGCGCCGGGCGCGTGATCCCACGGCAGCAGGCGGGTGAAGATCGCGTAGTGAATGCGGCCGGCCGTGAGTCCCATATATTCCGCGCCGGCCGCGCGCTGGAAGCTCATCGGGCCGAAGGCGTCCTTGAGCGTCTTCAAGCGCTCGTGCAGCGCCGGCGCACGCTTGGGGCCGATGTAGAGAACGCCGGTCATCTCCTTGAGCGTGCCGGCTTGACCGACGCGGAGCGGATCGCGCCCGCGCCAGGCGCCCTCGCCCGCCACCGCGTGATGCGAAATGCCGGCGAGCGGGTCGTGGATCCAGGCGGCTTTGGTCTCGCCGCGATGGACGAGCGCCACCATGACGAAGAATCCTTTGCGGCCGTGGACGAAATTGTGGGTGCCGTCGAGCGGATCGAGGACCCAGCACCATTCCGACGCGGCGATGGCGGCGCAGGCTTCGGCTTCGGCGCCGCCGCCCTCTTCGCCCACCACGTCCGCCTCGGGGAAGAGCTTGCCGAGCCGCTCGGTCAGGATCGCCTGGCACTCGAGATCGGCCTCGGTGACGAGATCGTTGGGTCCCGTCTTCTGGCGGATGTCGCCGGCCGCCAGCATCTTGTAGCGCGGCATGATGGCGGCGGCCGCGGCTTCGACGGTGATCGCGAGAACGGTCGCGGGATCGACGGGCAACGCCTTCATCGCGCCGCTCAGTGGCGCGTGGCGCCGGCGCCGGATGAGGCGGGATGGCGGGCGCGGAAGCGCGCGAGATCGGCCTCGTCGAGCCTGACGGTGACGTGCGCCCATTCGTCGTCGTCGCGGCGGCGGACGACATCGCCGTTCTGGTAGAGCCAGGCGATGCCGGCGCCGTCGGACAGCGCCACCTTGAGATCGACCGTCGCGGCGCCGGCGGAGAGAATGGCGTCGAGCCGGTCGATGAGGCCGTCGCAGCCCTCGCCCGTCAGCGCCGAAACCGCGGCGCGCGGCGCGTTGGATTGGGCGATCTGGTTGAGCAGGCGCTCGCGCGCCGCCGGGTCGAGGCGGTCGATCTTGTTGAGCACCTCGAACAGTCCGCGCTCCACCTTCTCGCCGAGCCCGAGTTCGCGCAGAACGACGTGCACGCTCTCGGCCTGCATTTCGGTGTCGGGATGGGCGATGTCGCGGACGTGCAGGATCAGGTCGGCGCCCACCACTTCCTCGAGGGTGGCGCGGAAGGCGGCGACGAGCGTGGTCGGGAGATCACTGATGAAGCCGACCGTGTCCGAAAAGATCGCCTTGCGCCCGGAGGGCAGCACGCGGCCGCGCATGGTGGGATCGAGCGTCGCGAACAGCAGGTCCTTGGCCAGCACTTCCGCGCCGGTCAGGCGGTTGAACAGGGTCGATTTTCCGGCGTTGGTGTAGCCGACCAATGCCACGACCGGATGCGGCACGCGCTGCCGGGCCTTCCGCTGCAAATCGCGCCGGCGCTTCACCGTGTCGAGTTCGATCTTGATCTTGGCGATACGCTCCTCGATCAGCCGCCGGTCGATCTCGATCTGGGATTCGCCGGGGCCGCCGATGAAGCCGAAGCCGCCGCGCTGGCGCTCGAGATGGGTCCAGCTCCGCACCAGGCGGCTCCGCTGATACGAGAGATGCGCCAGCTCCACCTGCAGCCGGCCCTCGCTGGTTCGGGCGCGGGCGCCGAAGATCTCGAGGATCAGGGCCGTGCGGTCGATGACCTTGCAGCTCCACGCCTTCTCGAGGTTACGCTGCTGCGTGGGCGAGATCGCGCAATCGAACACGACCAGCCCGATCTCGGCCGCCTTGAGCGCCTCGGTCAGGCGCACGACCGCGCCCTTGCCGATACGCGTCGACGGCGCGAGCTTCGTGATCCGCACCACCTCGCAGCCGACCACCGTCAACTCGATGGCGGCGGCGAGGCCCACGGCCTCCTCGAGGCGCGCATCCGCGCGCGCCATCCCCGCGGTGTCCTTGCGCAACACCGGGTGGATGACATAGGCGCGCGTCGGCGGCCGGGCGGTCTTTTTCGGCTGGCGGCGGGATTTCTTGCTGTCGTCGTTCAAAAGCGGGGTGGGCTCCGGGTTCAGCCGGCGGCCGCGGTCGCGTGCTCGGCCTCGGGATCGAACAGCTGCACCGGCGTGGCCGGCATCACCGTCGAGATCGCGTGCTTATAGACGAGCTGCGAGTGCTGGTCGCGGCGGAGCAGTACGCAGAAATTGTCGAACCAGGTGACGATGCCCTGCAGCTTGACGCCGTTGATGAGGAACACCGTGACCGGGGTTTTCTGCTTGCGGATGTGGTTGAGGAATTGGTCCTGAAGGTTCTGCGGCTTTTCGGAAGTCATCGCCGTTTTCCTTTTTGGTTGTTGTTTCGGTTCTCGTTCTTCGACGCTTTTGCTCTCGGTTTTGACCTCAGCGCGCGCCAGACGAAGCCTGCCCGGTTTCATATGGGTAGGCCCGTTTGACGGACAAGGTGTAGTAGTTCGGCGAGTGCGGGCACGTGCCCCTCCGGTTTCAACATAGCGATCTGGTCCTCTTCTCCTGGGGCCGAGCCCACTAGAACCCCAATGCAACCCGCGTGCCGCGCGCACTGCATATCTATGGCAGCATCCCCCACAAACCAGACTGTTTTATAATCAGTTACGCCTAACTCCTGCGTAGCCAGATAAACCGGGTCCGGTGCCGGCTTATCGTTTTTTGCGTCACCGGCCCCGACGAGGCGGCCGAAATGCCGGTCCCAACCCAGTTTTGTCGCCTCGGCCCGAAGCAAAGGCCCGGATTTGTTGCTCACGACGCCCAAATATAGGCCGGATTCGGCCAATTTACGGGTAACGACCTCGGCATCAGGCAGCGCATTCAGGGCCTCGAGATGATGGGCCTTGAAGGCGGCATAGAAGATATCCCGGGCCTCGGTCCAGCGCGCGCCGAACATGCGGGGAAAACTGTCGCGCATCGATGCGCGTACCCGGAGCTTCGCCTCTGCGAGGCTCCAGGGCGGATGGCCCATCGCGGTCAGCGCCGTATTGAGCGCCAAGCGGATCGTCTCCCAATTGTCGACCAGCGTGTTGTCCCAATCGAACAGGATGGCCCGCGGCCGCGGCAGTACGGCAACGCTCATACGGCTGCATCCGCGTAGTCGGCATAGAGCTTCTGGAGCGCCTTGGTGAGCGGCCCCGGCTTGCCGCCGCCGACCGGCTTGCCGTCGATCGTCACCACCGGCGTAACCCACGAAGTCGAGCCGGTGACGAAAGCCTCGGCGGCGCCGAATGCTTCCTTCAGCGAGAATGCGCGCTCGACGAAGCGGTAGCCCTTCTTCTCGGCCAGCGCCAGCACCGACAGCCGCGTGATGCCGTTGAGGATTTGGGGGCTCGGGTCGTGGGTGATCAACTCGTTCTTCTTCGTCACGATCCAGGCATTGCTCGCCGTCGCCTCGCTCACGATCCCCGCCTCGTCCACGAGCCAAGCATCGGCTGCGCCGGCATCCACCGCCTGCTGCTTCGCGAGCACGTTGGCGGTGAGATTCACGGTCTTGATGTCGCGCCGCTTCCAGCGGATGTCGGGGAGCGTGATCACGGCGATGCCACGCTCCATCTGCGCGAATTTCGGCAGCGCCCGCTTGGCGGTGATGACGAGCGCCGGCTTCGCCGATTTCGGGAAGGCATGGTCGCGGGGCGCCGCGCCGCGCGTCACCTGGAGATAGACGATGCCGTTCTCGACCCGGTTGCGGCGGATCACCTCGCGCATCGCGTGGCGCAGCGGCGCCCGCCCCATGGGCGCCGCGATGCGCATTTCGCCGAGCGAGCGGTCGAGCCGGTCGAGATGCGGCAGTTCGTCGATCAGGCGGCCGCCGCGCACGGCCACGACCTCGTAAATGCCGTCCGCGAACTGATAGCCGCGGTCCTCGATGTGCACAGAGGCGGCGCGGTGCGGCACGTAGCGGCCGTTGACGTAGGCAATGCGGGACATGGTTCGTGTCGCTTTCTTCTTCTTGCTTTCTTACCTTTTCGTGTCGTCCCCGCGAAGGCGGAGGCCCGTGCCGACGCGAACATCGTGCAAGCCGGCGGCCGCCTCGTGGCGGCGAGATGGGTCCCCGCCTTCGCGGGGACGACGAGAATTTATTCGTCCGCCGTGATTTGCAAGCCCAGGTCTAGAAGAATTCCAGCCCGACCGTAAACAATTTCTCCACTTTGCGCACCTGGTCGGGCAGCGCGAACAGGACCACGCGATCCTTGGGCTCGATCACCGTGTCGCCGCGCGGGATGATGACCGTGTCGCCGCGCACGACCGCGCCGACGATGATGCCTTTGTCGAGCTTGATCTCCTCGAGCCGCTTGCCCGAGATCGCCGAGGTGTCGAGCGCCTCGGCCTCAAGCAGCTCGCCGGCGCCGTCGCGCAGCGAATGGGCGGCGCGGATGCGCCCGCGCCGGAGGTGCTGGAGGATGGTGGAGACGGTGATCGCGCGCGGGCTCACCACCGCGTCGATGCCGAGCGCGTTGATGACCGTCTGGTAGTAGAGCGTGTTGATGAGCGCGATGGTGCGCTTGCAGCCGCGCCGCTTGGCCAAGAGCGAGGCGAGCACGTTCACCTCGTCGTGGTTGGTGACGGTGATGAGCGTGTCGACCCGCTCGAGGTTGACCTCGTCGAGGATTTCGGCGTCGAGCACATCGCCCTGCACCACCGTGGTGTGCTTCAAGAGGCCGGCGATGTGGCGCGCGCGCTCCTTGCCGGTTTCGATCAGCTTCAGGCTGATCTTGGGGTCCTTGGCCTCGATCTCCTGGGCGAGATAGAGGCCGATATTGCCGCCGCCGACGATGACGACGCGGTTGGCCTCGGGCTCCTCGTGTCCGAAGGCGGCGAGCGCGCGCTCGACGTGCGATTCCTCGGCGATGAAGTAGACCTCGTCGCCGACCAGGAGCACGTCGTCGGGAGAGGGCACGATCGTCTTGCCGTCGCGCAGGATGGTGACGATGGCGAGGTGGAGATCGGGGAACAGCGCCGTGAGCTGGCGGAGCGGCGTCGCGACGATCGGGCACGACGCCTCGAGGCGCGTGCCGAGGGCGCGCACGCGTCCACCGGCGAGCGAGAGCGTGTCGAAGGCGCCTGGCACGCGCAGGCGCTGGCGGATCGCACGCGCCACCTCGATTTCGGGCGAGATGGTCACGTCGATGGGCATGTTCCCGGGCGCGAACAGTTTCGCCCATTGCGGATCGAGATAGGCCTGCGCCCGGACGCGCGCGATCTTCACCGGCACGTCGAACAGCGCGTGCGCGATCTTGCACGCGATCATGTTCACCTCGTCGGAATAGGTGACCGCCACGATCATGTCGGCGTCGCGGGCGCCGGCGCGCTCGAGCACGTCCGGATGCGAGGCGAAGCCCGCGATGGCGCGCAGATCCTCCGCCTCGCCGATCTTCTGGATCAGCTCCGGCGACTTGTCGATGACCGTGACGCGATTGTTCTCGGCCGCCAGGTGGCGCGCGATGCTGAGACCCACCTGCCCTGCGCCGCAGACGATGACCTGCATGACCGCGGGCGCCGCCGGGGCGGCGCTCTATCGCTAGGCGTCGTAGCTGCGCGAGCGCGCTTCGCCGCGCTCCGCATCGGCCACGCCGAGCAGCTTGAGTTTGCGGTGGAGCGCGGACCGCTCCATGCCGATGAACGCCGCGGTGCGCGAGATGTTGCCGCCGAAGCGCGAGATCTGCGCCATCAGGTATTCGCGCTCGAAGGCCTCGCGCGCCTCGCGCAGCGGCATGGTCATGATCTCGGCGGCCTGGTCGAGGCGCGGCAGCGGGGGTTCCGCGCCGGTGATCTCGGGCGGCAATTGGCGCGCCGAGACGATGTGGGTCTCGACCGCGGGGGTCATGATCAAGAGCCAGTCGATGACGTTGCAGAGCTGGCGGACGTTGCCGGGCCACGTGTAGGCCTGGAGCGCCGCGATCGCGTCCTCGCCGAGCTGGCGCGGCGGGAGGCCCGCGCGCGCGGCCGAGGTCGTCATGAGGTAGCGCGCGAGTGCGGGGATGTCCTCGCGCCGGTTGCGCAGCGGCGGCACATCGATGGGCACCACGCGCAGGCGATAGAAGAGATCCTCGCGGAAGCGGCCCTGCTCGATCAGCGGGTTCAGATCCTTGGCCGTGGTCGCGATCACGCGCACGTCCACCTTGCACGGCTCCGAGCCGTTGACGCGGTGCACGGCCTGGTCCTGCAGCACGCGCAGGAACTTGGCCTGGGTCTCGAGCGGCATGTCGGCTACTTCGTCGAGCAGCATGGTGCCGCCATGCGCCTGCTCGAGCGTGCCGACCTTGCGCGTGCCCGGCGGCCCGTCCATGCCGAACAGCTCGGCCTCCATGCGGTCCGGATGCATGGTGGCGCAATTGAGCACCACGAAGGGGCCCTCGCGGCGCAGCGAGCGCGCATGGATGAGGCGCGCCACCACTTCCTTGCCCGCCCCCGCCGGTCCGGTGATGAGAACGCGGCTGTTGGTGGGCGCCACGCGCTCGATCATCTGGTTGACCTGGGCGACCGCGGCCGAGGCCCCGACCATGTTCCAATCGACGCCGGCGCGGAATTTCAGCTCCTCGTTCTCGCGGCGGAGGCGCGCGGCTTCGACGGCGCGCGCGCAGACCAGGATCAGCCGGTCGGTCTTGAACGGCTTCTCGAGGAAATCGTAGGCCCCCTTGCGAATCGCGGCGACGGCGATCTCGACCGTGCCGTGGCCGCTGATCATGACGACCGGCACCGAGGGATGCTCGGCGCGGATGGCGTCGAGCACGCCCATGCCGTCCATGCGGCTGCCTTCGAGCCAGATGTCGAGCAGCACCAGCGAAGGCCGGCGCGTGCGGATGGCGGCGATCGCCGTGTCGGCGTCGCCGGCCACGCGGGTGTCGTAGCCTTCGTCCCCCAGCGTGTCGGCAATGATCGTGCGGATGTCGGCTTCGTCGTCGACGATCAGAATTTCATGCGCCATTACGATTCCCACCGCGGCCCCGCCCGAGTACCCCGGGACCGATCGAGGCATCCTATTCCGCCGCTTCGCCCCGCGCCACAGGTGATTCCGTTGCGGCGGCCGGCCAGATCAGCGCCACGAGCGCGCCGCCCTCGGGCCGATTCTCCATTCTGAGCTCGCCGCCATGGTCTTCCATGATCTTGCGCGCGATGGCGAGGCCGAGGCCGGTGCCTCGCGCGCGCGTGGTGACGTAAGGCTCGGTGAGCCGCGGCAGCAGGTCCACGGGCAATCCCTTGCCGTTGTCGAGCACGGCGATGGTGGCCAGCGTGCCGTCGCGCTCGATGCGCACCTCGATGCGTCCTTTCCGGGGCGGCGCCTCGTCGCCTTCGGCCGGCGGCTCGAGGATCGACGCCGCCGCGTTGCGCAGCAGATTGAGCAGCGCCTGGCCGAGCTGACGCGCGTCGCACGGCACCACGATGCGGCCCTCGGGGCCGGTCAGCGCGTACTCGATCTCGGGATGGGTGTTGCGCTCCAGGAACAGCGCGTGGTTGCACACGTCGCGCAACTCCTCGCTGCGAATGACCGGCACCGGCATGCGCGCGAAGCTCGAGAATTCGTCGACCAGGCGGCCGATGTCGCCGACCTGCCGGATTATGGTATCCGTGTAGATCTTGAACGTATCGGCGTCGTGCGTGATCTGGCCGAGATATTTCCGCCGCAGGCGCTCGGCCGAAAGCTGGATCGGCGTCAGCGGGTTCTTGATCTCGTGCGCGATGCGGCGCGCCACGTCGGCCCAGGCGGCCTTGCGCTGCGCCGATTGCAACGCCGTGATGTCGTCGAAGGTGATGACGAAGCCCACCACCTCGTCGCGCACCTGCTCCGCCGCGATGCGTGCCAGGAGCGTGCGCTGGCGCCCGACGCTGCCGAGCTGGATCTCGCGGTCGTGGAGCTTGTCGGGGCGCTCCAGCGCCGCGGCGACGAGATCGCCCATCTCAGGCACGACGTCCGGCAAAGGGTCGCCGACACGAGCCTGAAGGTTGGTCCCCAAGAGCTCGGTCGCGGAGCGGTTCGGCAGGTTGATGCGCCCGGCTTGATCGAGGCCGATCACGCCGGCCGAAACGCCGGCCAGCACGGTCTCCGTGAATTCGCGCCGGGCGTCGAGCTGGCGGTTGGCCTCGATCAGCTCGTCGCGGTTGCGGGCGAGCTGCGCCGTCATGCGGTTGAATGAACGGCTCAAGCTGCCGAGCTCGTCGTCGGAACGGCGCTCGCTGACGCGGACGTTCAGTTCGCCCGTGCCCACGCGCTCGGCTGCGGTGATGAGGTCGCCGATCGGACGCACGAGCTGGTTCGCGATCATGAAGCCGAGCCATACCGCGGCCAGCAGCAGCAGCAGCGAGACGCCGCCGAACAGCACGTAGAAGCTCACTTGGAAGGTGGAGCGCTGCCCCTCGAGCCGCACGTAGTCGTCGACGGCGTTGCGCAATTGGCCGACATGGCGCACCAGGTTCGGATCGAGCGGCCGTTCCATCACCAGGAACACGTCGGCATCCAGATAGATGCTGAGCTTGGTCATGGCGCGCAGCATGTTCGAGCGCGAGCCGGAGGTGAGGATGGTGACCTCGTTCTCCTTGATCTGGCCCTGCATCGGATCGAGATCGCGCGCGCGGTCGAGGCCGAGACTTAGGCCCGAATCGACCAGGATCGTGCCCTTGGTGTCGTAGACGTAGACGCCGGTGATGCCGTGCTGCTTGGCGCGCGCCAGCACGTAGGGGGCGAGCAGCCGGGGATTGCCCATCAACTCGATAGCGTTGCGGTTGACGTCGTCGGCGAGCGTCTGGAGATCGTTGCGCGCGCCGTCGTATTTCTCGGCGAGATAGGCGTCGGTGATGGCCAGCGATTCGCGGAGCGCCGTCCCCACCCGGTCGCTGAACCAGGCCTGGATGCCGTAATTGAAGAACAGCGCCGAGAACACGGCGACGATGATCGCCGGCGTCATCGCCAAGAGGCCGAACAACAGCACCAAGCGCGCGTGAAGGCGCGAGCCTGCCCGGCCCTTACGCCGCTCGACCAAAAGCCGCACCAGGCGCTGCGCCACCAGCACGCCGAGCGGCAGCAGCAGCACGAGATCGAGGATGATGAGGGTGAGCAGCGTGTTCGGATCGGGCCCGAAGGGCGGCGATCCGGTCAGCGCGATGTAGGTGGCGATGCCCGAGGCGATGGCGGCAAAGGTGAGCGCCAGTGCCAAGTTCCGCGCAAGCCGATGCCGCTCCGCCCAGACGTAAAGCCGCGTCCAGCGGTTATAAGTGACGTTCGCCTGCTCGGCGGGGCGTTGGTTCAGGGGGCACCTGAGGGCACAGCGTGGGCCTTCCCCTTATTTTACGATGCGACGGAGTCCGATGTCCAACGCGCTGATTTTGCTTTGCAAACGCGCTTTCGGCGCTCCGGCGCGGCCGGCAAACTTGCTCGAACCCCGTCATCCCGACCGAAGAATTCCACGTTCACACCGTTTTTGCGGTCCCCGCATCGCAGTGACGAACCCAACCTTCGCGCTCGATCCAGGCGGCCGTGGTGGACCGCGCTCTGCTTCGTGCGTATCGTGACGCGAAAATGGGCGCTGGCGTCATGACGATCATCTCATCGGTACGGAAAGTGGCCCTGGCGGGCTTCGTCACCTTCTTGGCGGCGCCCGGCGCATTCGCGGCGGATTTCGCCGGGCTCCAGGCCTGGGTCGGCAAATATCCGTCCGACCGCATCGGCAATCGCCAGTTTTTCGATTATCCGGGTGTCCGTGCGGAAATGCGCAAAGCCATGGGCGAGCAGGCCTACCGCGGCGTGCAGCAGATCCGGGGACCTCAAGGCTTGGTCGTGCGCGTCGGCGACTACATCGCAGCCTGGCACTGCATGGCGCACGATTGTGGCGACAAGAACACGACGGTCATCGCTCGCCTCGGCAAAGGCGACGTCGTCGTCTGCTGGCAACACGCGCCCGTGCCGCCGGCGCGCCGCTGGTACATTCCGGGCCGGGCGCCGATCGACGAACGGGGCGAGGCCGGCTGCCCATTCGACGCAGGCGATGTCGGCGCCGCGATTCGGCGTCTCGGGCTCTAAATCGAGCGCCGGGTTGCCCTGCGCCGCAACGTCTCGGCTTTGCGGCGGTGTGCTTGGACGAGGGAGAATTGGGCTCAGAGTGGCGTTCTCCGGATTCCTCATCCAGGTTTGCGAAGTGTCCCGCGCCCTCACGCAAGATGCTTCTTGAAGAACGCCACCGTCCGCTCCCACGCGAGCTTCGCCGCCGCTTCCTGGTAGCGCGGCGTCGAGTTGTTGTGGAAGCCGTGCTGCGTGCCCGGGTACATGTGCATCTCGTATTTGGCGCCGCTCGCTTTGAGGGCGGCCTCGAAGGCCGGCCACATCGAATTGATGCGCTCGTCGTTCTCGGCGTAATGGATCTGCAGCGCCGCCTTGATGTCTGGCACTTTCGCCGTCTCGGGCGCCGGGCCGTAGAACGGAGCGCCCGCATGCATGTCGGCGCCGAGGGTGACGGCCAGGAAATTGGTCGTGCCGCCGCCCGAGCAGAAACCCGTGACGCCGAGTTTACCCGTGGAAAGCGCGTGCGACTTTAGATAGCGGGCGCTGTTGACCATCTCGGTGCGCAGCTTGCCTTGATCGAGGGTGGCCTGGAGCGTGCGGCCGTCGTCGTCGTTGCCTGGATAACCGCCGACGGGAAAGAGGCCGTCGGGTGCGAGCGCCAGGAAGCCTTCGATGGCCGCGCGGCGGGCCACGTCCTCGATGTGGGGATTGAGCCCGCGATTCTCATGGATCACGAGGACGGTGGGGAACGGCCCCTGCCCGCTCGGCTGCACCAGATAGCCGCGCATCGTGCCCGAATTGCCGCCCGGCGACGGGTAGGTCACGTAGCGCGCCTTGATCCGGGAATCGGTGAACGAAACCGTCTGCGCTTGCGCATAGCGCGGGAACAGCGCCTGGGCCATCACGAGCCCGCCCACCGTCACCACGGCGGCTTGCTGCAGAAATGCGCGCCGGTCGATGCGTCCGTGGCAATACTCGTCGTAGAGCTCGAATACGCGCCGGTCGATCTCGACTTGGGTCAACGCCGGGGGCTCGCCTTGTGACAGTGCCGCCGGCTTCGAAATCATCTGGTCCGCCATCGCTCGATCCTCCTGCGCTGGAGGGCGAACGTTAGAGCATGTTCAGCCCCGGCGGAATCGTTGCGCTGACGGATCGTCTCGCATGCGTCCATCCTTCGAGGGCCGCCCAAGTGGGCGGCCGCCTCAGGATGAGGTCGATTTGTTGCAGCAAAATCAGTCTCATCCTGGGGCGCGCGCCGCTGGGCGCGCCTCGAAGGATGGACACACTTCGTTGCTCCCGCCGCCTTCATTCAACAGAATGTGTTTTCGCGGCGTCGAGATCGGAGCCGATGGCGGAGATTGAAGCGCGATGGCTACTTCACGCCCCTCAGCACCTCGATATCGAGCTCCCGGATCTTCTTGCGCAGCGTGTTTCGATTGAGCCCGAGCAGCGCAGCCGCCTTCAACTGATTGCCGCGCGTGGCGCGCAGGCACAGCGAGATCAGCGGGCGCTCCACTTCGTGCAACACGCGGTCGTAGACGCCGGCTACGGGCAGACTTTCGCCGTTGCCGTCGAACTGACGGCGGAGATGGCGCTCGACCGCCTGGCCCAAGGTCTCGTCCGTGGGCGCCGCGACTGCGGCCGGTGCCACCGGCGTCATCCCCGATTGCACGGGCGCAGCATCGGCGATTTCCGCCTCGACGATGTCGATGCCGATCACTTCCTCGGAATAGAGCGCCGCCAGGCGCCGCACGAGATTCTCGAGCTCGCGCACGTTGCCGGGCCAGCGATAGGTCTTGAGCCGGTCCATGGCCGCGCCGTCGATGCTCTTGCGCGGCAGGCCTTCCTTCTCGGCCAGGGCGAAGAAATGGCGCACCAGGTCGGGAATGTCCTCGGCGCGTTCGCGCACCGGCGGCACGCGGATCGGGACGACGTTGAGGCGGTAGAACAGATCCTCGCGGAAAATGCCCTGGCGGATCATCTGGCGAAGATCGCGATGGGTCGCGGCGACGATCCGGACATCTGCCTTGATCGGCGTGTGGCCTCCGACCGCCACGTACTCGCCCTGCTGCAGCACGCGCAGAAGGCGGGTTTGGGCCTCGAGCGGCATGTCGCCGATCTCGTCGAGGAACAACGTACCGCCCTCGGCCTGCTCGAAGCGGCCGGCGTAGCGCGATGTGGCGCCGGTGAACGAGCCCTTCTCGTGGCCGAACAGCTCGCTCTCGATCAGCTCCTTGGGGATCGCGGCCATGTTGATGGCGATGAAGGGCCCGTTGCGGCGCTTGCCGTAGTCGTGCAGCGCCCGCGCCACCAGCTCCTTGCCGGTGCCGGATTCGCCGACGATGACGACCGAGAGGTCGGTCGCCATCAGCCGGGCCAGCACCCGGTAGATTTCCTGCATCGCCGGCGATCGGCCAATGAGCGGCATGCCGTCGGTCTCGGGCGCCAGCGTCTCGCCGGCGTCGCGCACGCGGCCCTTCTCGTTGAGGCCACGCTGAACGACGTTGATGAGTTCGTTGATGTCGAAGGGCTTGGGCAGATATTCGAAGGCGCCGCGCTCGGTCGCCTTGACCGCCGTCATCAGCGTGTTTTGCGCGCTCATGACGACGACCTTGAGATCGGGCCGGATCTTCTTGATGCGCGGCACGAGGTCGAGGCCGTTCTCGTCGGGCAGCAGCACGTCGGTGATGACGAGATCGCCATCGCCGTCGCTGACCCAGCGCCAGAGCGTGGCGGCATTGCCGGTCGAGCGCACCTCCATTCCGGCGCGGGTCAGGGCGTGGCTGACGACGGTGCGGATACCCCGGTCGTCATCGGCCAGCAGAACGGTGGGATTCGTCATTTAGGCGCTCCTTCGGGCCGGAATACCGGCAGCATGACGGTGAACACGGTGCGGCCGCGCTCGCTCGCGAATTCGATCACGCCGCCGTGGTCGTCCACGATCTTCGCCACCAGCGCGAGGCCGAGGCCCGTGCCCTTGGATTTGGTGGTGACGAAGGGATCGAACAGATGGGCGCGTATGTCCTCCGGTATGCCCTCGCCGTTGTCTTGCACGCTGACCACGAGCGGCAATTGCACCCGCCGGTCGCTGCCCGGGACGGCGATGCGCACCCCCGGCTTGAAGGCCGTGGCGAGGACGATCTCGGCGTTGTCGCGCGACGCCGCTTCGGCGGCGTTCTTGATCAAATTGAGGAAAACCTGGATCAGGCGGTCGCGGTCGCCCAGCACCGGCGGCAACGAAGGGTCGTACTCCTCGCGTATTCGCATGCCCTTGGCGAATCCGGCCTGCGCGATCATCTTCACGTGGTCGAGCACTTGGTGGATGTTGACTGGCTCGCGCGGCTTGGGCGGGCGGTCGGCGAACACCTCCATGCGATCGATGAGCTCGACGATGCGGTCGGTCTCGTCGCAGATCAGCTTGGTGAGCGAGCGATCTTCGGCCGAGAGCGCGCCCTCGAGCAACTGGGCCGCGCCGCGGATGCCCGAGAGCGGGTTTTTCACCTCGTGCGCCAGCATCGAGGCCATGGCCGTCACCGAGCGCGCGGCGCCGCGATGCGTGAGCTGGCGGTCGATCTTGCGGGCAATGCCCTGGGCCTGGATCGAGAGCACCATCGTATCCGGGTCCTCGACGATGGGCGCCGCCTGCACGGTGACGAAATGCCGGCCGATGCGCGGGGTTTCGAGGGTGAGGCCGAATTCGCGCACCGCCTTGTCGCTGGCGAAGGCCTGCTCGATCAAGGCGAAGATCGGGCTGTCGGCCGGGACATAGTGGTCGAGGCCGTGCCGGCGGAGTTGCGCCAGGCTGGTGTCGAAGAACTGCTCGGCCGCCAAATTGGCATAGGTGATCGCGCCCCCGCGCCGGATCACCAAGATGGCGTCGGCAAGAGCGTTCAGGACCGGAATAGCATCGGTCGGCCGAGTCTCGGTCTCCGGTTGCGGTATGGATTGGTCCACGGTCATTCGTTCCGCCTGTAGCGGATACGCCCTCTCGCTAATGCAAACTCCAAGCCAGCGAGATACTTAGGCAAGGAAAGGGCTTCGTGCAGCGCCCCGTGGTCTAAATAATAGGCACATAGACAGAACAATGTACATTTTGAGCATATTGATCATTTATTAGACAAATGATCGCAGCGTGCGGCCGCGCTGGATCAGTCGGACCGATCTAGCGTCCGATGAGGACTTCCGTGACGAATTTGACACCTGGATAGGCCAGGAACATCGCCAGCGAGGCGCCCAAGACCCATCGGGCTGCGGCCCGGCCGCGCAGCCCGGTCACCCGGTGAAGGGTGAGAATGCCAACGATCAGCCCGAAGGCCAGCAAGGCCAGGAGCGATTTGTGCTCGAGCGGGATGACTGGTCCGCCCTTGAGGTTCGACCAGGCCATGCCGGTCGCGATCCCGGCCCCCAACACGATGGCCGCCGCCAAGAGGAGATAGAACTCGAGCCGCTCGCAGGCCGCGACGCTCGGCAGCCGCTCGCTGAGAGCGCCGCGCGCCCGGCGCTTGATGGCGCGCTCCTGGATCAGAATCGCCACGCCCGCCCCCGCCGCCAGGGCGACCAGCGCGTAAGTGGCGAGCGACGCACCAACATGGATGGCGATCCAGGCCGAGGCCACTTCGGGTTCGAGGACGCGATGCCGGATCCAGATCGTGGCCAGCGCACCCGACACCACGAGGAACGGCACGAGGATCACGCCGAGCCGCCGCCCCTCGCGCGACAGCGCGCTGACGGCGAGAAAGGCCGCAAGACACGCGCCGACCGAGAGCCACAGCGCGTCGGCAAAACCGGTCGGCCAGCCGCGGCGCGCTTCGACGCCGAGCAGCGCCGCCGTGCCCGCCACCGCCACGGTCAAAGCGGGCCAGAAAGCCGCCGGCACGGATTCAAGCCGCCGCCACGTGACGACGCCCAGCGGCAGCAAGGCCAGGAGCGCCGCGACGGCGAGGATGAGCGGTGTATCCATGCGATTTCCGGCGCATCCCTGCCCGAGTCCGCGGCTGCTTGGCAAGGCCGGGGCCCAACGATAGGGTGCGCGGGAATCCCTTAGGACCCAGCCCATTTCTCCGATCCGATGAGCGGCTGTTACGCCATCCTCGTGGCTGCCGGACGTGGCACGCGCCTGCCCGGCGAAGTGCCCAAGCAATACCGCGCGATCGGCGGCGAGCCGATCCTGCGCCGGTCCGCGCGCGCCTTCGCCGCCCATCCCGCCATCGCCGGCGTGCGCGTCGTGATCCATGCCGACGACCGCGCGCTCTACGACCGCGCGGTCGAGGGCCTCGCGATTCTGCCACCGGTGGAGGGCGGCGCCACGCGCCAGGAATCGGTTCGCAACGGCCTCGAGAGCCTGGCCGAGCTTGCGCCCGATTCGGTCATGATCCACGACGCCGCTCGGCCGTTCGTGGCGCCGTCGTCGATCGCCGCGGCCCGCGACGCGCTCGAGCGTGCCGCCGGCGCCATCGTCGCCATTCCCGTGTACGACAGCCTGAAGCGCGCTTCCGGTGGCACGCTCGCCGCCGTGGACCGCAAGGATCTCTGGCGGGCGCAGACGCCGCAGGCCTTCCGCTACGCCGAAATCCGCGCCGCGCATCGCGCCGCCGTTGGCCGCGATCTCAGCGACGACGCCGCGGTGGCCGAAGCGGCCGGGCTCGCGCTGGAACTTGCGCCGGGTTCCGAGGACAATTTCAAGATCACGACCGAAGAGGATATCGCGCGCGCCGAGCGCCTTCTCGCCGCGCGCCCGATGCAGCCGCGCACCGGCATGGGCTTCGACGTCCACGCTTTCGGCCCCGGCGATCATGTGTGGCTGTGCGGCGTGAAGCTGCCCTTCGAGCGGGGCCTCGTCGGCCATTCCGACGCCGATGTTGGCCTGCACGCGCTCACCGACGCGATCCTCGGGGCGCTTGCCGACGGCGATATCGGCGCGCATTTCTCCGACCGCGATCCGCGCTGGAAAGGCGCGCGCTCCGAGATTTTCCTGAAGCACGCCGTCGAGTTGGTGCGCGCGCGCGGCGGCCGGGTCCTCCACCTCGATCTCACGCTGATCTGCGAGCAGCCGCGCATCCGCCCGCATCACGGCGCGATGGTCGCCCGGGTTGCCGACATCGCCGGGCTCGAAGCTAACCGTGTCAGCGTCAAGGCGACGACGACGGAGAAGCTCGGCTTCACCGGCCGGCGCGAAGGCATCGCGGGTCAGGCCGTGGCCACGATCCTGTTGCCGGACGCGTGAGTCATGGAAAAGCTCGATCCCCGTGCGCGGCTCGCCGCGACGTTCTTCGGCGCCGGCACCTTCCCCTTCGCCTCCGGCACGTTCGGCTCGATGGCGGCGCTGCCGTTCGGCGTCTTGATGCTGCAGATACCGCCGCCCTTCGGCCGCCTGGCGCTGCTGGTGGCGGTGTGCGGCGCGCTCGCGCTCGGCGTCTGGGCTTCGAAGCTTTATGCGGAAGCGGCGGGCCGCCCAGATCCCGGCGAGATCGTCATCGACGAGGTCGCCGGGCAATGGCTCGCGCTGATCTTCGCCACGCCCGACAATCCGTGGCACTTCCTGGCGGCGTTCGTGCTGTTCCGCTTCTTCGACATCACGAAAATCTGGCCGGCCAATTGGGCGCAAGACCAGATGCCCCATGGTTGGGGCGTGATGATGGACGACATCGTGGCGGGCCTCTACGCCGCGGCGCTGCTCTATGCCGGCATCTGGGCCGTCGAGATTCCCTATGTCGCCCGTCTCCTTCGCGGCCTCGGCTGAGGCGGTGCTCGCGCACCACCGCCGGGCGGGCACCAAGCTCGCCACGGCGGAATCGTGCACCGGCGGCATGATCGCCGCGGCGCTGACCGAGATCGCGGGCTCATCGGACGTGTTCGAGCGCGGCTTCGTCACCTATTCGAACGAAGCCAAGACCGAGCTGCTCGGCGTGCCCGCGGCGCTGATCGCCGCCCATGGCGCCGTCAGTTCCGAAGTGGCGGCGGCGATGGCGACCGGCGCCCTCGCCCGTTCGCGCGCCGATATGGCCGTGTCGGTCACCGGCATCGCCGGCCCCGGCGGCGGCAGCGCGGCCAAACCCGTGGGCCTCGTCTACATCGCCACGGCGCGGCGCGGCGGAGCGCCCGCAGTGGAACGGCACGTGTTCCCCGGCGACCGCGCCGCGATCCGCGCCGCGACGGCGCTGCGCGCGCTCGCGCTCTTGCTGCGCGCGCCGGGCGCCGCATGAACGCGAATTTCCCGCGACCCAAGCCCGTTGCCGCCCTCGGCCCGCCCATCCACGGCCGCGATCTCCTCCTCGTCATCGCCGTCGGCCTTGGCGTCTTCTGGGCCGCGTCCACGCTACTGCAAGCGGTCGCCGCCGGCGCCACCGAGCCGGGCGCGCGCATCAACTACCTGATCGGCTACTACGGCGCCTGGGCATTCGCGTGGCTAGCGGCGATCTGGATCGTGCTCGTGCGGCGGCGCGGCACGACCTTCTCGGACATCGGCTACACGGTGCCGGAGCCGAAATGGGCGGCGCGCGGCGTGCTCGCCGGCTTCATCGCCCTGCCGGCGGCCTTCATTCTCTACATGCTCTTGCGTCCCGTTCTCGGGACACAGTCGAGCACCGATCTCCGGGCTTATTTCGGCGGCGACGCCTTCAACGGCATCCACGCCGTCACGATCCTGCTTTACGCGGGCTTCCTGGTGCCGATCGCCGAGGAACTGCTATTCCGCGGCCTGCTCTTCCGCTGGCTCCGGCAGCGGCTCGATTTCTGGCCCGCGGCCCTCATCGGGGCGGCCGTGTTCGGCATCGCGCATCAGCGCGCCGACCAGATGGTCATCGCCGGCCTGCTCGGCTTGCCGCTCGCCTGGCTCACCGAGAAGAGCCGCTCGCTGGCGCCGGCCATCCTCATGCACCAGACCTACAACTCGCTGACCTTGATGGTGACCTTCGCCGCCGTGTGGTTCCAACCCGAGGCGCAGAGCTAGGCCGGCCGGCCCTGCGGCAGGGCTTGCGGGGGCTCGCCGTAGAGCTGGCGCGCGCGAGTCTGGAACGCGGCCACCATCTTGCGCACCGCCTCATGGAAGAGGCTGCCGATCAGGCGCTGCAGCAGCGACGAGCGGAACTCGAACTCGATGTAGAAGTCGACCGCGCAGCCCTCGGGCACCGCCTCGAACCGCCACGTGTTGGTGAGATGGCGGAACGGACCGCTGGTGTAGATCACGTCGATGCGGTCCGGGCGCTCGAGCTTGACGCGCGAGCCGTAGCGTTCGCGGATCATCTTGAAGCCGACCAGCACCTCGGCGTCGAAGCTGTCGCGCTGGCGCTGCACGATGCGCGCACCCACGCACCAGGGCAGGAATTCGGGATAGCGCTGCACGTCGGCGACGATATCGAAAATCTGCGCGGGCTCGTAGGGGAAGAGCCGCGTCTCGCGATGCACGATCATCGCCATCAGGCGGCCCCGCCCCGAGCAGCGGCCGCGTGGGCCAGACGCGCTGCGCGGAGGCGCCGGAAATCCTCGCCGGCATGATACGAGGAGCGCGTGAGCGGCGAGGCGGCGACCATCAGGAAGCCCTTGCCATAGGCCATGCGCGCGTAATCCTCGAACTCGGCCGGCGGCACGAAGCGATCGACGGCGGCGTGCTTCGGGGTCGGCTGGAGATATTGGCCGATGGTGAGGAAATCCACGCCGGCGGCGCGGAGATCGTCCATCACCTGATAGAGCTCGTCCTTGTTCTCGCCGAGCCCGGCCATGAGCCCGGATTTGGTGAACAGCGTGGGATCGACTTCTTTCACGCACTGCAAAAGGCGCAGCGAGTGGAAATACCGGGCACCCGGACGGATCCGCGCGTAGAGCCGCGGCACGGTTTCGAGATTGTGGTTGAACACGTCGGGCTTGGCCGCGGCCACGGCTTCGATGGCACCATCCTTGTGGAGGAAATCCGGCGTCAGGATCTCGATGGTCGTGGCCGGCGCCGCGGCGCGGATGCGCTCGATGACGCGCACGAACTGGCTCGCCCCGCCATCCGCGAGATCGTCGCGGTCGACCGAGGTTATGACGACGTGCTCGAGGCCGAGCTTGGCCACGGCTTCCGCGACGCGCTCGGGCTCGTGCGGATCGAGAAGATCGGGCCGGCCGGTGGCGACGTTGCAGAAGGCGCAGGCGCGCGTGCACACGCTGCCGAGGATCATGAAGGTGGCGTGCTTCTTGGCCCAGCACTCGCCGATGTTCGGGCAGGCCGCTTCCTCGCACACCGTGAAGAGCTTGAGGTCGCGCATCAGCGCCCGCGTCTCGTGATAGGCGGGCGAGTTCGGCGCTTTCACCCGAATCCAGTCCGGCTTGCGTTTGACCGGATTGTCGGGGCGATGCGCCTTTTCGGGATGACGGAGCCGGGCCTCTTCGGCGAGAGCCATTGCGCGTGCCGTTGCGGTGATGCCCTAGAGATGGCGGCCCCTTGCCGCAGGGTCAAGGCGCGGTTTGTAACACGCCGGGGCACCCGCCGCGATCCGTAAAAGTCCCGGCATCGCGCACGTTCAAAAGCGGCGCCGCACCTCAGCGCGAATAATCGTAGCCGTCGTAACGGTCGTAGTAACCGTAGGGATAGTAGCCCCGTGGGCGATAGGAATAGGGGTTATAGGGCCTGTGATACCGCTCGTAGCCGCGATAGCCACGGCCTGGCGTCGTCACCACGCCCGTGCAGCTGCCGCCGCGGCGGATCACCGAATTGATGAAGCCGTAGTTGGGATAATCGGTGTCGTAGACCGGACCCACCGGGCGGCCATAGGCGTCGTAGCACTGGCCCGGACCGGCCAGCGCCGGCGCGGCCGCGAAGACGGCGCCCGCCAAGCCGGCGGCGATGACGAATTTGCGCATAGGAGCCTCCTCTGTGCGCGCGCTTCCCGAAGGAGCGCGGCGGTTCGCCCTATGTACGAAGGGCGGCGGCGAATCGCTGCCGCGATTCGAACGCGGCGCGTCGGCGCACGCGATGGGCACCGAGGCTCACGGCGGTGTGATCGGATCGGCGTGGAACTTTGGGAAAGCGGCGCCGGCGGGGCCGCGCGCGGCCGCCTCAGAAAACGAGGCGGATGAATTGCTGCAGCACGCCCTCGATGGTCTCGCCCATCCGCTTGCCGGCGGGCAAGGTCATCTCGCCGGATTGATGCAGGCGCAGCTTGCGCCCGATTCCGGGCCGCGACACCACGCGCCACTCGCTGCCCTCGCACTCGAAGCGGATGAAGTATTGGGCGACGCCCGGCACTTCGGTGAGGTCGAGCCAGAATTCGGCAACTGCGGCGCGGGTCGGGAAGCTTTCGACCGAGCCGGGAAGCAGCTTGTAGTCGCAGCTCCGCCCGGCCTTGCGCACCATGTCGGCATAAGCTTCGAACAGGGGCGTCAGCGTCTTCTCGATCAGCTCGTTGGTCGCGTCCATGCGCGCCGCGCGATCGTCGACGATGGCGATCTTCGGTTTGGCGGCGCCCGTACCCGCGAGGGACAGAAGCTCTCGGGAGAAGCGGTTGCGATCGCGTGCGAGAAACATATTGAGCCCCTAGCCTTTTCGATAAGGCTGAAGACCTATGTAACCGCCGCTTTCTTACAGTATCGTTAATAGTGCAGTGCGCGGCCGTAGGCCGCGAGCACCGCTTCGTGTACGGTTTCGGACAAAGTCGGATGTGGAAAAACCGTATGCATGAGCTCGGCCTCGGTGCTTTCGAGCGTCCGGGCGATGGAAAAACCTTGAATGAGTTCGGTTACTTCGGCCCCGATCATATGGGCGCCGAGGAGTTCGCCGGTCTTGGCGTCGAACACGGTCTTGACCAGGCCCTCGCGGTCGCCGAGGACCGTCGCCTTGGCGTTGCCGAGATAGGGGAACTTACCCACGCGCACCTCGTGGCCCTTTGCCTTGGCCGCCGCCTCGGTCAAGCCGATGCTGGCGACTTGCGGTTCGCAATAGGTGCAGCCCGGAATCTTCGTGACGTCGAGCGGGTGGACGTCGGGCAGCCCCGCGATCTTCTCGACGCAGATGACGCCTTCGTGGCTGGCCTTGTGCGCGAGCCAGGGCGGGCCGACGAGATCGCCGATGGCGTAGACGCCGGCCTCGCCGGTGCGCAGCCATTCGTCGACGACGACGTGGGTCTTCTCGACCTTCACCTTGGTGCCTTCGAGGCCGATCTTCTCCACATTGCCGACAATGCCGACGGCGAGAATGACGCGCTCGGCCGCGATCTCCTGGCTCTTGCCGCCCTGCTCCACCGTCGCCGTGACGCTGTTGGCGCCCTTCTTCAGCGACTTCACCGCGGCGCCGGTCAAGACTTTCATGCCCTGCTTCTGGAAGGCCTTCTGCGCCAGCGCGCTGATGTCGGCGTCTTCCACCGGCAGCACGCGGTCGAGCACTTCCACCACCGTCACATTGGCGCCGAGCGAGCGGTAGAAGCTCGCGAACTCGACGCCGATGGCGCCCGAGCCGATGACGAGCAGCGATTTCGGGAGCGTGGCCGGCACCATCGCTTCCTTGTAGGTCCAGACCAGCTTGCCGTCGGGCTCGAGCCCCGGCAGCGTCCGCGCCCGCGCGCCGGTGGCGAGGATGATGTGCTTGGCGCTTAGAATCCCAACGTCCTTGCCGTCCTTCGTCACCTTCACCTTGCCCGGCCCCGCGAGAGCGCCATGGCCGTCGATGTGCGCCACCTTGTTCTTCTTCAAGAGCGCGGCCACGCCCTTGCTGTGGAGATCCGCGATCTTCCGCGAGCGCGCCACGATCTTGGCGAGATCGAACTTGATGCCCGTCACCGAGATGCCGAACTCCTCGAGCCGCGGCAGCAGGTGAAACAGCTCCGACGAGCGCAGCAGTACCTTGGTGGGGATGCAGCCCCAGTTGAGACAGATGCCGCCCAGATGCTCGCGCTCGACGACCGCGGCCTTCATGCCGAGCTGCCCGGCGCGGATCGCGGCGACGTAGCCGCCGGGGCCCCCGCCGACGACGATGAGGTCGAATGAAGTCTCGGCCATGATCAAATCATCCTGCAAGGTTGGCGCGGCCCGATCGCGCCCGGAACGGTATGAATATCGTGCGGGTCGTCGCGGAGGTCCAGTTTCGCCGCGCCGTCAGCCGGGCTTCACGTCCTGCGGCAGCGCCTTCTTGGGCTTCTTCAAGATCGACAGCTTCTCCGTCCGCTCCACGTAGCGGACGAAGCGGTATTTGTTTTCGGGGCCTTCGAGCGGCGCGTATCCGACGCGCCGCGTAGACGGCGTGACCTTGGCCGCGATGAGGCTGGCGCCGTTACCGCCATAAGCCGCGTCGAGTGCCGAGTCGAAGGCCGGGATATCGCGCACGAGCCACGTGTTGGGCACGCCCGCGGCGCGTGCCATTCCCGCAAGGTCGGCGCGGCCGGCCGTGAACGAGGCGGGCCCGCCGGTGGCTTCATAGGTCTCGTTGTCGATCACAATGACGATCAGGTTCGGTGGATTTTGGCTGCCGATCACCGGAAGAACGCTGAGGCCGAGCAGAAGACTGCCGTCGCCATCGATGGCGATCACGCGGCGGTGCGGCAACGCCAAGGCGAGGCCCAATGCCAGCGGCGTCGGATGGCCCATATAGGGACGGTAGAGATTGCCGTCGCGGTCTTTCAGGTGGAACCACTCGCGCGCGACACCGCCGAGATTAGTGACGATGAGCTCGTCTCCGATGCGCTTGGCGAGCGATTCGAGACAGGTATAGCTATCCATTCGAGTGTTCCCAGAAATCCGAGATGACGCTGGCGCCTGTCGCCGGCATTGCTCACCAATGATCCGTGCAGCCCATAAGCAGCGCGGCCGGCCGGCTCGACGATTCCACCGTGGCCTGCCCCCGGACGATCGCCTCGTCGAGCCCTTCAGGGTCGTTGATGGTCGTGTAGGGTATCTTGAGCCCGTCGAGGATCACGGGCGCCATCTGGCCGCCGGCGAAATACCAATAGCCGCCGCCGTCGCCATAGCTGCCGCGATGATCGACCAGCAGCAGCATCGGCATGCCCCCATACATGCCGTCGAGGCCTGCCAGCGCATAAGCGCCGAGGCAGAGCGCGGTATTTTCGACGATCAGCGCCGGGCGCTTTCCGCCCATCCACGCCCCGGCGGCGATGACCATGCCGTCGCCCTCGTTGTTCACCTGCACGTATTTGAATTGCGGCTCCTTCGCCAGCGCCGGCAGCAGGCGTGCGGCCTGGGTGAAGGGCAGCGTCACGATGAAATCGATGTTCGCGCGCTTCAGCCCGCGCAGAAAAGTTTGGACCGTTTCTTCTCTCATCGCCGCTCCCCGAACTGCTCTGCCGCAGATTCAGCCCGCCGCCAGATGCGTGCCGCGCACCGACCACGCGGTCATGCGCTTCTCCACCGTCGCGGTCAGCACATACATTAGGACGCCCATCAGCGCGATGACAAACAGGGCCGCGAAGGCGAGCGGCACCTCGAAGCGCGAGGACGCGACCGTCATTAGATGCCCGATGCCGGAATTCGCGGCGACGTTCTCCGAGACGATCGAGCCCACGAAGGCGAAGGTGATCGCGATCTTGAGCGAGGCGAAATAATACGGCAGCGAGCGCGGGATGCCGATCCGCCAGATGATGTCGCGCTTGCGGGCGCCGAGGGCGCGCAGCACGTCTTGGAGCTCGGGCTCGACGGTGGCGATGCCGGTGGCCACGTTGACTACGATCGGGAAGAACGAGATCAGGAACGCGGTCAGGATCGCCGGCACCGAACCGACTCCGAACCACATCACCAGGATCGGGACCAGCGCTACCTTGGGAATCGTGTTGAAGCCGATCAGCAGGGAATAGACGCTGCGGTACACCCAGGCGCTGGAGCCGACGGCGACGCCGAGCGCCATGCCCGCCACCATCGCGATGCCGAAACCGGCGACCGTGGTCATGAAGGTCTGCGCCGAATGCATGGCGATCTCCGCGCGCCAGATCCAAAGCGCCTCCAGGAACGCGGTCGGGCGCGGCAGGATGAACGGCGCCACGTGGAAAAGACGGACGGCGCCCTCCCACACCAGGAACAGGGCGACGACGACGAGCCAGGGCATGTGCCGCTGCAACTTCATCGCGCATCCGCCGCCGCGCGCGGCTCGATCCGCGCGGGCTTGCGCGCCTCGTCGATGCGGGCACGCAGCGCATGGACGACATCGACGAATCCGTGGTCGTAGATGATTTCCAGCGGACGCGGGCGCGGCGCATCGAAGCGGCGCTCGGCGATGAAGGTTCCCGGACGCGCGCTCATCACGTTCACGCGGTCCGCGAGGAAGAGCGCCTCGCGGAGATCGTGCGTGACGAGGACGACGGTCGGCTTCTTCTGGAGCCAGAGGCGCTGCAGGACTCCCCACAGCTCCTCCCGCGTGAACGCGTCGAGCGCCCCGAACGGCTCGTCGAGCAGCAAAAGGCTCGGCTCGTGGATGAGCGCGCGGCAGAGTTGCGCCCGCTGCTGCATGCCGCCCGAAAGCTCCCACACCGATTTCCGCGCGAAATCGGCCAGCCCGACCAGATCGAGCAAGGCGAGCGCCTTCTCCTCGTATTCGCGGCGGTGGGATCTGAACCGGGCGCGATGCGGCTCGACGATTTGCAGCGGCAGCAAGACGTTTTCGAGCGTGTTGCGCCACGGCAGCAGGGTGGCGTTCTGGAACGCCATGCCCGCGATCTTGAGTGGGCCGGCAACCGGCGCGCCGGCGACCCGCAGCACGCCGCCGGTCGCGGGCCAGAGGCCGGTGATGGCCTTGAGCAGGGTCGATTTTCCGCAACCCGACGGCCCGACCACTGCGACGAATTCACCGCGGCGGATCGAGAGGGAAACGTCATCGAGCGCGAGCAGGCCGCCCGCGCCGGCGCCATAGCGGAGACTCAACTTCTCGATCTCGACGAAAGGCGCCATGCCGTCAACGTGTCCGGCCGCGCCGCGGCAAGCCCCCGCCTCTCAGGGCTTACGTTCCTCGGCCGGCGGGAGGTAGTCGCCGCGGTACACGTCGCCCGGTTTCGGCGGATCCGCGATCTCCGAGGCCTTGGCGACGAAGCCGATCATGCGGGCGAGGCGCGCCTCGTCGATGTGGCTGAAGCCGTTGGCCCTGACGTTGGGCGTGAGCACCGAGGATCGCATCAGCATCGCCACGCGGCGTTCCTCGATGTCCTCGCGCATGAGATTGTCGCGCTTCTTGGCGGAGGCGACGGCCTTCTTGATGTCGGCGGCGGCGTCGCGAAACCCCTTCACCGACGCGCGCACGAAGGCCTTGAGCACGTCGGGATTGCGCGCTGCGTACTCGGCGGAAACGATCACGCCGTTGCCGACGAGATCCAGGCCGTGGTCGGCGAAGCGCAGCACCACCGCGTCTTCCGCCGGCACGCCCTGGCTCTGCAGGAAGAACAGCGTGGTCGAGGGAAACGCCGTCACCGCATCGGCCTCGCCGCGCAGCAGCAGGCTGTCCTTGACGTCCGGCTTCACCGTCACCCACTTGATGGATTGCGCGTCGAAGCCGTTGACGCTGGCGAAGATCGGAAACAGCAGCCGCGCGCTCGTTCCGGCAGGTGCGGCGATCGTCCGGCCGGCGAGGTCCTTGGGCGTCTTGATGCCCGATTTCTTGAGCGCCACAATCGAGGTTTCGGTCTTGTCGTATTGCGCCAGAATCGCGACGACCTTGTTGTTCGGATTCTTGGCGTTGAACGAGATCAGGGTGGGAATGTCGGCGAGCCCGAATTCATAGGCGCCGGACGCCACTTTCGCGATGGCATCGCCCGAGCCGTAGCCCCGGTCGATCTTCACCGCCAGGCCTTCCTTGGCGAAGTGGCCATTGTCTTCGGCCAAGGTGAACATCCCGTGGATGCCCTGAAACGCCCAATCGAGGACGAATTTCACTCGAGTCTCCGCGGCAGCCGAACCCGCGGCTGCAATAAGGATGGCAATGCCCGCTCCGATGGCCCCTAGCCGCCGCATGAGTCCCCTCCCTCTGGTGACGCCGTAACGAACGCCGCAGGTCACGCTAGCACAGGCACTCGGGCACGCAATCACGCCAACATCGTCGCCGGCTTCTCGATGAATCCCTTGAACGCCTGGAGCCACGTCGCACCCGTGGCGCCGTCGGCGACGCGGTGGTCGCAGGTGAGGGTCACGGTCATGATAGTCGCGATCTCGAACTTGTCGCCCCGCGCGATCGGTCGTTTCTCGCCGCTGCCCACCGCGAGGATGCAGGCTTGGGGCGGGTTGATGACGGCGGTGAAGTGCTTCATGCCGTACATGCCGAGATTCGAAATCGAGAAGCCGCCGCCTTGGTATTCCTCGGGCTTCAGGCGCCCGGCGCGCGCGCGCTCGGCGAGGCCCTTCATCTCGGCCGCGATCTGCGCCACGCCCTTCTTGTCGGCATCGAAGATGATGGGCGTGATGAGCCCGCCCTCGTAGGCGACGGCCACCGAGATGTCGACCGTGTTGAGCTGGCGGATGACGCTCTCTGCCCATTGCGCGTTGACGGCCGGCACGGCGCGGAGCGCGCAGGCGGCGGCCTTGATGACGAGATCGTTGACCGAGACTTTGTAGGCCGGCTCCTTGGTCTTCTTGTCTTTGGGTGCGGCGTCGTTGATCTCGGTGCGTGCGGCGAGGAGGCGGTCGATCTCGCAATCGACCGTGAGATAGAAGACGGGAATCGTCGTGTGCGCCTGGGTCATGCGCTGGGCGATGACTTTGCGCACCGTGGACATCGGCACGTCGGTATAAGGTGTCGTCGGGCGCGGCGGCGCCGCGGGAGCCGGTGCGCGCACGCCGGCGGCCGTGGTCGCGGGCACTCCGCCCGAGAGCGCCGATTCGATATCGGCTTTCACGATGCGGCCATGCGGACCGCTGCCCTTGAGCGCGCCGAGCTCGATGCCGGCCTGCTTCGCCATGCGCCTGGCGAGCGGGCTCACGAAGACGCGGTCGTGGCCGTTGGTGCGCGGCGGCGCGGGCGAGGCCGCAGCAGGCGCTACCGCGGCTGACGGCGGCGGCGCGAGTTGGCGCGCGGGCGCCGATGAAGCGCCGGTCTCGCCGCCAGCCGGCGCACTCGCTGCGGCGGCCACAGGCGCCGGCGCCGGTTTCGGTGCTTCGACCGGCTTCAGTGCGGGCGCACTACCCTCCGCCTTGAATCCCTCGAGTGATTTCTTGTCCTCGCCCTCTTCCAGCAGCAGCCCGATGAGCGCGTTGACCTTCACACCTTCGGTGCCTTCCGGGACGATGATCTTGCCAAGTACGCCCTCGTCGGCGGATTCGACTTCCATCGTCGCCTTATCGGTCTCGATCTCGGCGATGACGTCGCCGGCGCTCACCTTGTCGCCAACTTTCTTCAGCCACTTGGCGAGCTTGCCCTCCTCCATGGTCGGCGAGAGTGCGGGCATCAGGATATTGATCGGCATCGGCCTAGCTCCGGTTCAGCGTCGCCTTCACGGCGGCGACGAGGCGCGCCGCCGAGGGCAGCGCCAGCACTTCGAGATTGGCCGCGTAGGGCATCGGCACGTCTTCGCCCGTGATCCGTACCGCCGGCGCGTCGAGCCAGTCGAACGCCTGCTCCATCATCACCGCGCAAAGCTCCGCGCCGATGCCGGCGAAGGGCCAGCCTTCCTCGAACGAGACGAAGTGATTCGTCTTCTTCACCGAGGCGACGATGGTGGCCGTGTCGAGCGGCCGGATGGTGCGGAGATCTATCACCTCGGCCTCGATGCCGTCCTTGGCGAGCTGTTCGGCCGCCGCGACCGCGTGCTCCACCGAGCGCGAGAAGGCGGTGATGGTGACATGGCTGCCGGCGCGGACGATGCGCGCCTTGCCGATCGGCACGACGTGGTCCGGGTCCTTCGGCACCTCGCCGCTGCGGCCGTAAAGAATCTCGTTCTCGAGGAAAACGACCGGATTGGGATCGCGGATCGCGGCTTTCAGCAGCCCTTTGGCGTCGGCCGCGGTCGAGGGCGCGATCACGATCAGGCCGGGGCAATGCGCATACCAGGAGGAGTATTCCTGGCTGTGCTGCGCGGCGACGCGCGCGGCGGCGCCGTTGGGCCCGCGGAAGACGATGGGGCAATGCATCTGCCCGCCCGACATGTAGCGCGTCTTGGCGGCCGAGTTGATGATCTGGTCGATCGCCTGCATGGCGAAATTCCAGGTCATGAACTCGACGATGGGCCTCAAGCCCGCCATCGCCGCGCCGACGCCGAGCCCAGCGAAGCCCTGTTCGGTGATCGGCGTGTCGATCACGCGCTTGGCGCCGAATTCCTGCAGCAGGCCCTGGCTCACCTTGTAGGCGCCCTGATACTCGGCGACCTCCTCGCCCATCAGGAAAACGCTGCCGTCGCGGCGCATTTCCTCCGCCATGGCGTCGCGCAGCGCCTCGCGCACGGTCGCGGTGTAGGTCTCGCCCTTGTATTGGGTTTCGACGGGCACAGCCGCGGCCGGCGCCTTGGGTGCCGCCGGCTTCGGCTCGGGCGCGCGCGCCTCTGCGGCGGGCGCCGCAGGTGGTTTCGCCTCGGCCGATTTATGGGCGCCATTGCCGGCCGGGGGCGCGCCGGATT